>Ga0181573_10005075_pt1 | contig 10997 bp, 10 predicted proteins | sample 101ome_25_FD_148643 | JGI IMG/M metagenome (GOLD analysis project Ga0181573, IMG submission 148643) | Coastal salt marsh microbial communities from the Groves Creek Marsh, Skidaway Island, Georgia - 101409BT metaG (spades assembly) | ecosystem: Environmental > Aquatic > Marine > Intertidal zone...
CGGAGTCCCGATCGAACTGCATGAAGACGAGATTCCACAACTCGACCATCTGACCCGATTCGTCCAGCTCCACGAACTCTTCGGTCGTGGTGATCGGTGTGCGATCCTCACGCAGGTCGAAGTACATCTCCGAGCAGGGACCGCATGGCCCGGTATCCGCCATCTGCCAGAAGTTGTCCTTGTCCCCCAGGCGGTACACTCGCTCGACCGGCAGACCGATGTCGTTCAGCCACAAATCCGCCGCTTCATCGTCCGTGTGGTGGACGGTGGCATAAATGCGCTCCGGATCGATCCCGAAGCCCTCGATCAGCAGTTCATGGGCAAAGCGTATGGCGTCTCGCTTGAAATAGTCGCCGAAGGAAAAGTTGCCCAGCATTTCGAAAAAGGTGTGATGGCGCGTCGTACGCCCCACTTCTTCGAGGTCGTTGTGCTTTCCCCCTGCCCGCACGCACTTCTGCGATGTCGCTGCCCGCTGCACGCCGAGGTCTTCCTGACCCAGGAAAACCTTCTTGAACTGCACCATGCCCGCGTTGGTGAACAGGAGCGTTGGGTCGTCGCCCGGAACGAGGGACGACGAGGGTTTGACCGAATGCCCCCGCTCCTCGAAGAACGAAAGGAAGCGACTGCGGATGTCAGCGGTCTTCATTGAACCAGTGGGCGGTGGCCGATCGAGGTACTCGGGGAGACGTGAGACGCAGCGATGCGATCACTGTGCACAGGAAAGATAAGAGCCCCGGACGAATCTGTCGTCCGGGGCTCCCCACCACGGATCTGCTTGCCGGCAGTTTTTCGGTCCTCAGGCCCCCGTCTTCGACGCCACTCGGGGTTCTCAGCCGGTGCCGGCGTCCACCGCCACCTTATCATCGACTTGACCGGCCTCCGCCACTGCCTGCTCGTCTTCGTCCTCGGCAAGCCCGAGAGCCACACGAAGTTGCGCGTCGATCTCGTCCGCGATATCCGAATTCTCCACCAGAAATTGCTTCGAGTTCTCTTTCCCCTGCCCGAGGCGGAGATCCCCGTACGAAAACCACGCCCCGGACTTCTGAACAATGCCGTGCTCCACACCGAGGTCCACAAGAAGCGCGTTGTGGCTCACACCCTCGTTGTACTGGATGTCGAACTCCGCCTGCCGGAACGGCGGCGCGCACTTGTTCTTCACCACCTTGACGCGGGTCCGGTTCCCGATGATGTCCTGCCCATCCTTGATCGCTCCGATTCGCCGAATGTCGAGTCGCACCGAGGCGTAGAACTTCAGGGCACGTCCGCCCGACGTCGTCTCGGGGCTCCCGAACATCACGCCGACCTTCTCGCGAATCTGGTTCGTGAAGATGACGGCGGTGTGTGAACGATTTACGGCCCCGGTCAATTTACGGAGCGCCTGACTCATCAGGCGCGCCTGAAGGCCCACATGCGAGTCCCCCATTTCGCCCTCGATCTCCGCTCGAGGTACGAGAGCCGCCACCGAGTCGATCACCACCACATCAATCGCGTTGCTGCGGATCAGGACCTCGGCGATTTCAAGGGCCTGTTCTCCGGTGTCGGGCTGGGAAACGAGCAGGTTGTCGACATCGACGCCCAACTTTCGCGCATAGCCCACATCCAACGCGTGTTCAGCATCGATGAAGGCGGCAATTCCACCTGACTTTTGCGCGTTCGCAATGACCTGAAGACAGATCGTCGTCTTACCGGACGACTCCGGTCCGTAGATCTCACTGATACGACCACGCGGCATTCCCCCGATGCCGATCGCAGCGTCGAGATTGATCGCTCCCGTGGCGATCGCCTCGATGGCGGTCGGACCACCCTCCTCGCCCATGCGCATGATCGCGCCCTTCCCGAACGAGCGCTCGATCTGGGTCAGCGCGGTATCCAGCGCCTTTTCCTTGTTGTCGGCCTTCCGGTCCGTCGCCGCGCCTGCCATCTCGCCTCCAGTCCTTGGCTGCCCGTAAAGCGGGCATGAAAACACAAGGTACCAATCCCGAAGATAAAGCGAAAGTGGCACCCTGCCCGTTTGATCAGGATGCAAGCTACCGAGGGCCTCGGAGGGCGGGAATGCCGGAGTGGGAGCCGGGTATGCACCTCGGGGAGATCACTGGCACGACCGTTATCGTGTTAACAGAATCGCATTCGCCCGATGTGTCCAAGGTGGACCACCTCACTCGAGTAAGCCATGACCCAGCAGCACGAATACGACATACTCGCCATCGGTGGCGGCACGGCAGGGCTGGTCACGGCCGCGGGGGGAGCCTACCTCGGCGTACGAAGCGCGATCGTCGAGAAGGCCGCCCTCGGTGGAGACTGCCTGTGGACCGGGTGCGTCCCGTCGAAGGCGCTGATCGCGTCCGCGCGAGTCGCGCACCTCATGCGGGATGCTGAACGTTTCGGCCTGAGCTCGGCCGCTCCGAAACACGCGTTCGCGGAAGTGATGCAGCGGATGCGAGCTGCGAGGGCAATGGTCGAGCACCACGATGATCCGCAGCGTTTTCGGGACATGGGCGTCGACGTTCATTTCGGGACTGCGCGTTTTCTCTCGGATCACGAAGTGGAGGTCGATGGAGTCGGCCGCCTGCGAGCAAACCGCCTTGTGATCGCCACCGGGGCGCAGCCTGTCGCCCCCCCGATCCCGGGCCTGGCCAGCGCCGGGTATCTCGATCACCACTCGTTGTTCGAGATCGACGACCTCCCCGGCCGCGTGGTCGTGCTGGGAGCCGGGCCGATCGGACTCGAGATGGCGCAGGTCATGTCCCGGCTCGGATCAGATGTCACGGTCATCGAGCAGGCCAACCGCATCCTGCCAAAGGAGGATCCCGACGTTGCCGACCGGCTGCGAGTCATCCTCGAGGCAGAGGGACTGACGATCCTGCTGGGCGAGCGAGCAGACCGCGTCGACACCACGCCCCATGGAAAGGCTGTGACAACGGCATCGGGGAGAAGGCTCGACGGCGATGAGATTTTCGTCGCGACAGGACGCAAGCCGTGTATCGAAGGATTGGAGCTCGACCGCGCCGGGGTCCGAACCGAGCATGGCTCGGTGTGGGTGAACGCGGCGATGCGGACCAGTTCTCGGAATATATGGGCAGCTGGGGACGTGACCGGGGGACTCCAGTTCACGCACGTCGCCGAGCACGAGGCGAAAGCCGTGCTCCGGAATTCACTGCTGCCCGGATCGTCGAACGTGAACTACGACCATGTCCCATGGGTCACCTACACTGACCCGGAGATCGCTCATGTCGGCCTGACGGAATCAGAAGCCCGGGAGCGCGGGGCTACGACCTTCGTCTACGAACTCGATGATCTCGACCGAGCCATCGTCGACGGGGTGGGACGAGGGTTGGTCAAGATCTCGTCCGATGCCGCGGGCAGAATCCTCGGGGCCACCATCCTCGGGGCGCATGCCGGCGAACTGATCATGCCCATTGTTCTGGCCAAAACGCATGGACTGAAGCTGTCAGACGTGGCCAGCACGATCTTCCCCTACCCGACCCTGGTTGAAGGCGTCAAGCGGACGGCAGCAGAATTCCAGCGCAGACGCCTCGACAAGGCAAGCGGCCGCATGCTCAAGAAGGTCATCTCGTGGCTCCGATGAACCAGCGTCGTGATGCACTCCTCAGGCTGGCGGGACTCGCCTGCATTGTGGGCGCGGGTGCGTTGGCCGCCACGTTGACTCCCCTGGGTGACTACCTGACTCGGGACGGTGTCGGCGAGGCGATCGAATGGCTGCGTTCCTCTCGCATGGCGCCAGTCCTCTACATCACCGTGTACGCGCTGGCGACCGCCCTCGCGATGCCTGGCTCCATCATGACCCTCGCAGGTGGGGCAGTCTTCGGGTTCGCTCTGGGAACCGTATACACGACGATCGCAGCCAACATCGGCGCCAACCTGGCGTTCGCAGTCGGGCGCCTCCTCGGACGGGACGGGGTTCGAGTTCTTACGGGGGACCGGCTCCGAAGGGTCGATCGAGTCATGGAACAGCATGGCTTCCGCGGTCTCCTCATGCTTCGCCTGATTCCCGTGGTTCCCTTCAATGCTCTGAATTTCGGCTCCGGACTGACATCGATCAGTTGGCCGGCGTACGCAGCGGCAACGGTTGTCGGAATCTTCCCGGGAACGCTCATCTACACCTTTTTCGCGGATGCCCTCCTCGTCGGCTCTCAAGAGGTATCGCGAGGAGCCCTGCTCCGTGTCCTGGGCGCGGGGACGGTTCTACTCGGGTTGAGCTTTGTCCCCGCTGCGGCACGGCGGCTCGGCATCCGCATCCCCGGCGCAACACTCTCGGGCATTCTGATCCTGTCCACCGCGTCCCTTGCCGAGGCCCAGCGTCTTCCTGCGCACGACGCGTTCTCCGACCTGCTCAACAAGGTGGTCAGCCCACCATCGGTGGACTACGCAGCCCTCTCGGAGCGTCAGGGCTTGCTGGACGATTACCTCGGAACGCTCGGGAACGTGGAGACGATGGCGATCGAGCGCGCCGGGAGAGAGGAGCAGCTCGCCTTCTGGATCAATGCCTACAACGCATGCATGCTCCGATTGGTCGCCGAGCATTACCCGATCCAGCGGGCACGTGGACTCTTCGCCGTGATCAGGAACACCGTGGCGGGCCGACCGGCAAACTCCGTCTGGCAGATCCCCGGTGTCTTCACCGCCCGGCACTGCCGAATCGCCGGTCAGATGCGGTCTCAGGACGAGATCGAGCACGACATCCTCCGGCCAATGGGTGACCCCAGGATTCATGTTGCCGTCAACTGTGCGGCTCGGAGTTGCCCGATTCTCTGGCCAGAAGCCTACGAGGCCCGCGACCTGTCGGCGCAACTCGACCGGGCCATCCGCACGCTCGTGTCGAATCCGGATCACTTTTCGATCGGGCCCGACTTCGTTCGCATGAATCAGGTCTTCAACTGGTTCAAGGAGGATTTCGGTGGGATCGACGGGCTGCGATCCTTCTTCGCGCCGTACCTCGACTCCCGTAGCGCCGCGTTCATCTCCAGCCCGGACACTCGGATCGAGTTCTTCTCGTACGACTGGACCTTGAACGACCTCGAGCGGTGACCGTGCCCCCGGCGATCTCGGTTGTCATCCCGACGCTCAACGAGGCGGGAACTCTACCCGACCTCCTCGATGAACTCGCCCCGCTGTCCGAGAACGGTGAGATCATCGTCAGTGACGGGGGATCGTCCGACGGCACCCGTGAAATCGCTCGCACTCGGGGCGCGTTGGTCATCTCCGGACCACCGGGCCGCGGCGCCCAACTTCGAGCGGGTGCGGTTGCGGCTCGCAACTTCTGGCTCTTCTTCCTCCACGCGGACACCCGAGTGACGATCACGGCTGCGGAGGCACTGATTCGCTTCGTCGAAGGGGCTGACCCTGACGAATTTGCCCACTTCCGACTTCGCTTCGACAGGGAGGAGGCCCGCTACCGTGTCATCGAATTCGGCCAGCGTCTTCGCGAGCGTCTCTTCAAGATGCCCTACGGCGATCAGGGCCTGATCCTCTCCCGAGCCCTGTACGATCAGGTCGGTGGATTTCCAGACTGGCCCATCATGGAGGACGTCGGGATCGTCGACCGACTCGAGCGACAGGGCCGTCGAACCGTGCTCGACGCGAGGTTGATCACGAGCAGTCGGAGGTACCGGAGAGAAGGCGCCGTTCGCGCGTCCTTCCGAAACCTCGGTCTGATTCTCGCCTTTCGTATGGGTGCGGATCCCGTCGGGTTGGCCTACCGTTACCGCCCGGAGCAACCGGTAGTCACGGGTGAGGTCGCGCCCAAACGTGCGGTGGTCCTCTTCGCAAAAGCTCCCGTGCCCGGTCGCGTGAAAACCCGTCTCGCGGCCGACGTCGGAGACGAGCGCGCTGCGCGCATCTACCGGGAACTCGGGCGTCGGGCGGTCGATGCCGTTCGGTCCGGACCGTGGGAAACATCCGTACACGTCGAACCTCCCGACGACCATTCAATTCGCGAGGTCGCGAGGTGGCTCGGAGCCGGCATCCGGTACGCAGGCCAGTCTTCAGGCGACCTGGGCGAGCGCCTGGGGACCGCGATCGACGTTGAACTGAGGAGCTCGGACGAAGTCTGCGTCGTAGGCACGGACATCCCCGAGCTCGACGAGGATACCCTTCGGAAGGCATTCGAGGCCCTTCGCACACACGACGTCGTCCTGGGACCGGCCACGGACGGTGGCTACTACCTGGTGGGCATGAGTCAGGTTCGGCGAGAGCTATTCGTCGGAATCCCCTGGAGCACCTCACGGGTCTTCGGCCTGACCCTCGAGCGCGCCGAACGCGCAGGTCTGAGCGTCTCGGTACTGGAGGCGAAGACCGATGTCGACAAGGTCGGAGATCTGCCCGAGGAGCTGCGTCACATCTGACCGCCGGGGCCTGCACCGGCGCGCTTTTGCGCCCGTGCGCTCAGTCTCGACACCTCGGACCAGCCCCATCTACGGGTGTCAGACGCTACCCAGCGGACAGCATGCTTGCCGCATGGGTGCCGGATTGTGCAAGTTATCTGCTCCCCCCCGGGCCCAACCGCCGAACGGATGCCGACAACCTCACAGGTTCGCACCCGTCTCAGGTTCGCAGGCCTGGATCACGTGACCCAGCCGGACGGATCGGGGCGCGTTTCCGTTCGTCTCGAATGGAACGGTGACACGTTTGAAGGCGTGTCCGGGTGCCTTGAGACCCCGCAGGGAGTGATCCGGGCCGCGTCCAAGGCAGCGCTCCAGGCGATGCTCGCGAGCGCGGAAGACGTGACGTCGAGTGACTTCGATCTCGAGGTCGCGGGGGTCAAGGCGGTGCGAGCCTTCGACGGATGGGTCGTCGTGACTCGATTGTCCGGTTCGAATGCGTCGACCTCTCACCGTCTGCTCGGAGCAGCCCCCTGCGAAGCTGAGGACGACCTGCCCGCCGCTGCCGTCCGAGCCGTGCTGAACGCAAGCAACCGGATCCTCGGCCACAGAATCGCCCGCTAGCTAGGAAGGCTCGGGTCTTCGTCCCGGCCTGCGCTCATACCGATGCCACAGCCCGGGCCGCACGGGTATGAAAATCATGTCGAGCGGCCTTCGAGCGCTGATCACGGCAAACACGGAGACACCGCGGTGGACGCCCACCCGCAGGATCTGTCCACAGTCGATCGGAAACAAGTCCTCGGATTGTTCGAAGTCAGCGCCCTCGAATTCAATGACCTCACCGTCGAGATACCAGAAGGCCGCGGCTGCATAGCTGCCCGCGAACGTCATCGCCGGACGCAGTGACCGAATCGGGGCCGGTGGGCTTCCGACCAGAGTATCGCCGGCGGTCGTGATCTCGATGGGCACGTTTTGACCGGTCGCGAGGCAGATCGAGGCCGGCTCGCCCGAGAAAGCAGGTAGCGTACCGTCCAAATCGGTGATCAGAACCGTGTCCGGCGGCGGAGCCGGAATGTAGATCGTGTCGGGCTCGGATCGCGTCATGGGACGAGGTCGGCAGCGGAAGCCTGACTGCCACGGACAGATCGCGGCCGAGACGGTGAAACCGAGCTTCCCCTGCTGGTACTCTGAATTCGGGCCGTCAACCGGTTCGTCGTGATTCAGGCCGAGAGCCTGAAGCCCCACGCGCACACCGCGCCAGTCCATCTGAGCACCGACATTGATATCGAGTCCGTTGTGCTCAGCCATCACGGTCACCTGCACCTCCCTCGCCGCCGGGATGTGGAGGGCCGTACCGAAGAACCATCCGTTGTTCGTGGTCGGGGCGTAGAAGTCCAGGCCTCCTCCACTCCCGAACATTCCCCCGCCGTAACCCAGGGTGAGGGTCATGTCATGGGTCGGGATGAACCCGCCTTCCAGCCCCCTCAGGTGGGCCGTTGCCACTCCGTACAGGCTCAGATTGGTGTCGACCTGACGGCCCCCGGTGTACCGCGCACGCAAACGCTCGTCGGGGAAGCCGAGACGACCCGGAGCGTACGTCACCCCCGGCGGAAACCCTTGCCCGTCAAACTGCGGAGAGGTCACGTAGCGACCGCCGACTGCAAACCCAACCCCTTGATCGACAGGCTCCCAGAGTCGGACGCGGCCAAAGAGCCCCCAAACGTCTCCCCCATCCTCGTCGTCGTTGAGAGACTGCAGGGTCAAGCCAAACTCGGCCCGGTCGAACAACCCCATGGCCGCAGAGACGTCGCCGAAGAATTCACTGCGGCCCGGCCCGAAGCCCGAGGACTGGCCGGTTCCGTCGACCCGGGTCCTCCGATCCAGAGAACTCCAGAAGCCCGAGAAGGTCGTAATCAGGTTCCCGTGAGGCAGCACGCTCGACACTGGAATGTCAAGCAAGCCGGACCCGTAACGCTGCGTGCTGGGCATCGTCACCGTCTGCGCGGCCGAGACCGATACGATCACCGCCGAGGCAGCCGACATCAGCAGCGTTACCGCAACCGGGCGGGCGCTCATCATGAACTTCAGGGGGTGAGCCGGCAGGTCAATCGAGAAGGCGATCTTCGAGCGCTTTGAGCCGTCGAGCGATCGAGACGGCCCAGCCCCCGATGAGCAGAATGACCAGTGAGTACGCAGCGAACACATGCCAGTACGGCCGGAGATTCTGCCGCGCCAGTCCGGCGTTCTGGACAGCATCGGCCGATTCCTGAGCTACCCCGGTCGCCGCCACCACAGCCAGGCCGAGGGCAACCAGCACGAGAGACCGTGTCTGAAATTTCTTCATGTTCTTGCCGGGAGTGTCATGCCGCGGAGCGGGCCCGAAGGTCAGATTCACTTCGGAGCCCCTCAACGGCGTAGCGGAAAAGAAAAAGCCCAAAGAAGAGGGTCGTGAACACGAGGACGCCAAAGAGCAGCGTGATCAACATGTCGCCGGGAAGCGTCGGGCCGTCAGGTCTTGCGACGACAGGCTCCGGGTGAAGCGAGCGAAACCAGATCACGCTCAGGTGAATGAAGGGGATGTCGAGTGCTCCCACGATCGCCACGACCGCGGCGAAGCGCTTCCCTTTCTCGGGATCCTCCGTGGCATTCCGGACCATGAAGTACCCGAGGAAGATGAACCAGAGCAACAACGTGAGCGTCAGCCGCGGCTCCCACGTCCAGTACGTTCCCCAGGCGATCTTCCCCCACAGTGGCCCGGTCGTGAGCACCAGGGTGGCAAAGACGAGTCCCCCCTCGATCGCACACATCGCTGCTCGATCCAGTCGCTCATCGCGCAACCACAGATACATCCCACTCGCCAGCGCTGCGAACCCGATCGCCAGGAAGCTCGTCCACGCCGCCGGCACGTGGACATAGAAAATCCGCTGCACGACCCCCTGGTTCACCTCCGTCGGCACCCAGAAGAACACCATCCAGTAGAGCGCGACCAGGCCAAGAAGGCCGGCGAGCGTGAGCGCGATCGCCGCTCGTCTCGTTCCTGCCGTCGACATCAATCCTCCACCACGTAACGGAAGAGCACCGCACCCGCCGCAACAGCGGCCAATGCGAAGGCCCCGAGCATTCGGACATTCGCTTCAACTTCGTCGAAGGGTCGTCCGGCAATCAGTCGGGTAGTCGTACCCACACCGTAGATCACCATCGGTACCAGCAACGGGAACAGAAGCACCGGAAGAAGAGTCTCGCCCATATTCGTTCCTGTCGACACCGCCGCGAAGAGTGTCCCCAGCGCAACGAAGCCCAGCGCTCCTACACCGAGTACCAGAGCGACCCAGGGGAAGTTCGATCCCACTTCGAGCCCGAAGAAGACCGCGAAGACACCGAGGACCAGCAGCGACATCGCATACAGCAGGACGAAATTGGCCGCTGTCTTGGCGAGAAAGATGGCATCCTTGGGCGCTGGGGACATCAGCACACCCTGAAACGCACCGTCTTCTGCTTCGAGTTGGAACGTCCGCCCCACCCCGATCAGGCCACCGAAGACCAGCGTCATCCAGATGAGCCCTGCCGCGACATCCTGCGTTCGCGTCGTCGTCGTATCGATCGAGAAGTTGAAAAGGACACCGGCCAGCACGGCGAACGCCGCCATCGAAGCGATACGCTCCCGGGACCGGATCTCGAGAACGAGATCCTTCCAGATGATGACCCACACCTGTTTCCAGTAGGTGGTCATGCACGTCCCTCCACCACGTCGTGGTACAGTCGCTCGAAGGCGTCCCGGTCGACTCCGGCATTCAATCCCTCCCACGCGAACTCGCCCGCCACCTGGACTGCGAGACGAGTCGCCATCGCGAGGCCCTCGCGAAGGTTGTGGGTGACCATGACGACGGTTCGCCGACCATCCCGGAGTTCTCCAAGCACACTCCGCAGAACCGAGGCAGCCGACGGATCGAGCCCCGTGTACGGCTCGTCGAGCAGGACGAGATCGGGATCGTGGAGTAGCGCACGAGCCAGCGACAGGCGTTGGCGCATGCCGTGTGAGAGCTGACGGACCTCGAAACGCGCTCGACTCTCGAGCCCGACACGCGCGAGTCGGGCAGGAACTCGCTCATCGAGGTCCTTCAGACCGAAAAGCGATCCGTAGAAGCGCAGGTTCTCTTCTGCGGTCAGGCGACCGTACAGGAAGCCCCGGTGCGACATCATCCCGATCCGGTGCTGCCAGTCATGATCGGAGAAAGAGAGGGGCTGCCCCCGCACTCGCACGGTACCCGCGGACGGCCTCATCGCTCCCCCGAGCATACTGAGAAGCGAAGACTTGCCGGCTCCGTTCGGGCCGAAGATGGTCAGGAACTCCCCGGCTGCCATGGCCAGATCCAGACCTCTGACGGCGATGACCGAGCCGTACTCACGGCGAAGGCCCCGGGCCTCCAGCACGACCTCGTCCTCGATCATTCGCCCCCCTGATGGGCCGGTTGATCTCCGACCGGCCGGACCGACGATGACACGCCGAGGCTCACCCCACCAGGGCGTCGGTGAGCGCACGTCCGCATGCGGAGCAGAATCGACTGCCATCCGCATTGGTGTAGGCGCACGTCGGGCACGCGACTCCCTCCCTCAGCCTCGCGCGCAGCCGTGTGATCTCCGCTTCAAGTGCCAAGTCTT
>Ga0181573_10005078_pt1 | contig 10991 bp, 9 predicted proteins | sample 101ome_25_FD_148643 | JGI IMG/M metagenome (GOLD analysis project Ga0181573, IMG submission 148643) | Coastal salt marsh microbial communities from the Groves Creek Marsh, Skidaway Island, Georgia - 101409BT metaG (spades assembly) | ecosystem: Environmental > Aquatic > Marine > Intertidal zone...
ATTGTTTTAAAATCAGATATTTTGATAGCGTTCCGTCCTCGTATCGCCAACCTTCTGGCAAAGGACAACCGTTGTTGAGGAGATAGTGTAAACATTCGGATTCATTTTCCTTGAAGGCTATTTCTACGGCTCGAGAGTCCCATGGAGCTTTGGCGACTTTGTGTAAGAACTTCAAACAGTCCAAGTGACCATTCTTGGCCGCAAGCCAACACACATATCTGCCGTCAAATCCATCGTAATCACGTTTACGTGCAACAAAAAATTTACGTTTAACGAGATATTTGAGAATATGGAGATCACCTTGTTCAGCCGCCCTTTCGGCAATTCGCGAATCCCATGGCGCTTTGACTTCTTCGCGTAAGTATTTGAGTATCTCGAGATGACCACCTTTGGCAGCATTTTCACACGCATATTTATCTATAGGACAATGATTTGCAGCGCAATACTTCACCATTTCCATGTTACCTCCCTCTGCGGCCGCACGGAACGTCCAACTATCCCATCCACAGTTTTTTTCCTCTCGTATCCATCTGAGCAGCTCGAGTTTATTCGTTCCAGCAACTTTGGAGCAGAAGCTTTTTTCATACATCCCATCCCGCCATGACGATTGATTCTCCCACGCGATTTCCAACGTTGATATCGACGACATCTGTTTAACCTCAAACCTCTTTTCCAACTCATCTTTCCGAGACGATCTCTTAATCAAAGCTCTCGTCTCCGAGTTGACGTCGTACAAGAATTTTAGATCAGTTCGATTCAATCTCGGCAAAATGTGTTTGAAACAAATATCGTCGTTATCGACGATCACACCCCACAAATCATCTCTCTCGCCCATTCTTCTCTTCTGCGCCCGCGTTGTCGCTCTAGAAATCGTCGCCCACCGTCTCTTCTCTCTTTTTTCACGCGCGTATAGGTGAAAAGTAAAGCGAGTTTTTTGTTCAGCGCGCGATTTGTGTCTCTCGCATGTGATTTGTGTTTTTTTGTGCCTGCTTCTGCTGCTGAAGCAGCAGGAACAACAGGAACGACATTAACATTAACGTCTTTGAGCTCTTACGTAGTACTACGAGCAAAGAAAAGAGAAAGAGAGAAAACAAAAAGAGAGATTATTAATTTCTTGAATCGGAAAGAATTCGAGCTTCATTACCAAATGATATCGCTACGGCTAAATCTACAAATCTACGCGCTCATTCCATCCGATGAAGAGGACGGCGACGCGACGAACAACTCATCTTCCTCCTCGTCATTTCCATCATCTTCGCCGCTATCATTCAAAGAAGATGAAAAAGGAGGCGTGATATCGACGAGATAAACAAACTCGTTTTCACCGCCTCCTATGTCTCTTCGAAACTGGTTCATCATTCGCAATTTTCTCTTCCCTGAGTTGGATGCATTTAACATGTGATAAATGGGAGCACCATTCCCCATCAGCCGCGTGGGACCTAAGTATTGCCCGTTTTGTATCACACCAACGATTTGGCTTCCAAACAGTTCTCGCTCATCTTTTTCTTCTTCTTTCATCGAAACTTTCTCGTCGTTGGTATCGTCGTCTTCGTCGTCGTCGCTGACTAACGTGAACGAATGCGCGTCTAACTTTTCCCGGGTTTTTCCATCGTCTAAACTGACCCATTTCCCAGTCGTCGGGCATCTCAGCTCGCTCGGCTTATACTCGCCTTTATAACGCATCTTCTGGCAATCGTGAATGTAGTAGCCCATGTAGTAGTACTTGAAATCGTCCAAGGAATACTTTGCCGTGTTGCGATTCTTGGAGACAAAATCAATCTCGTACAACGCACTCAACTTTCCCAACTCGAGTTTCATTAAATCGGGATCATGATAAAAGTATACCGAGCTCAAAACGGTCGGCAAGACATCACAGACGCCTACGGCTACTAGCTTATCGTCGATGAAGTATCGAAAATGTTTAGATCCGTACGTTTTATCTTCCGAAACTAACGGCGTGTCGCATAAAAAATTGACGTACGAACTCTTCTTCAACTTTGAAGGCGGGTCGTTATGAATTTTCGCCTGGTATCTTTGCCATAATTCAAAATCTTCTCGTCTAAATTCCGAGTCTTCAACTGTAACTTTGAATGCGTGGGTGCTCGCCTTTTTCTTTTCCTTCCTCGATGGTGACGCATCGTCTTTTTCATCCTTCTTTTTCGTCGGTTGCGGTGGTAGATGCGACGGTTTGCTTTCCGTCTTTTCAACATCCGAGGAGGAGGAGGGAAAAAAATTGAGGAAACCGTCGCGCGCTTCCACTCTAAAGTGTTCCAATTCATTCTGTTTCTCATTCAATCGCTGCAAAACCTCCTCGACTACTTGATCTCGATCCTTCTTCATTTTACCTGCGATTATTAAACACGCAGAAGAGGTAAATCGTGATCCTCTCTCCAACGCTTCTCTGTTCGTCGTCTTCTGTACCAGTTTTTGTTGTGCTGGTATTTTGCTCAAAACGTCGACACCGTCTTTATCGTCGTTGAAAGAGCACCTCGCGATGGCATCTAACACGCGCTGTATCAAAAAGCCTCGCTCTTTGTCTTCATTTTCATTTTCCGCAGTCTTTGTACCAGTGGATGTTTTCTTCTTTTCTTTTTTACACGTGCCGTCGTCGTCTCCGCTAACCTCCTTCCCCGAAGAAGCAGAAGAAAAAGAAGAAGACAACTCACCCGTCTCTAAATATCTCTCAAACTTTCTCTCCACTCTCTTCTGCTTGGACGTTTTCTGAAACTTGCCCACGTCCAATCGAATCGTGCACAGAACGCAGCAGTTACTTTCGACTGGCGTCGGATGGTACACCCATCTCCCGCTTCGTCTCCACCCGTTGTTGATGCATTTTTCGTAATCGAAAACAGTTAAAAAATGCGCCACGAAGCCGGTTGAAATCGAAGACGACGAGTTTTTTTTGCAGTATCCGCAGCGCGATTTAGAATACTCGCCGTGATATTCGATTATCGATTTCATCGTGCCGTTGTTATTGTTATTGTCTTTCGACGACGACGACGACGACGATGACAGTATTTACGTGCACTCGTGCTGCTTCTCTCGTCTTCTTCCGCGCATTATGATTTATGATGATTCGTTATTATTCGTATTACACTCTCTCTTCAAAAAATTCACAAGGATCACAACCTTCTCTCTTTTATATTATAAAACTACAACTTATTGAACGATACCGGCGTATCGTTGTGAACTCTCCAAATCGTCTCACCGAGCAAGTTTCCGACGGAAAGCACGGTTAATTGCGCGAAATCTCGCTCCGGCGTGTGCGGAATGGAATTGGTCACGATGACTTCGGTAAACGCGCCGCTGCCTAACCGTTCCACCGCGGGCGGGGAAAACACCGCGTGCGTGGCGCAAGCGTACACCTCTCTCGCACCGAGCGTTCGGCACAACTCCGCGCCAGCGAGTAAAGTACCGCCCGTGTCGATCATATCGTCCAACATGACGCAAACTTTTCCTTCGACGTCACCGATTAAGTTCATCACTTGCGCTTTGTTGTGTCCCGTGCGTCTCTTATCGATGATGGCTAAAGGCGCGTCGGCTAACTTTTTGGCAAACGCTCGCGCTCGAGGCACGCCACCAACGTCCGGGCTAACGACAACAACTTCGTCCGGGTGGAAATCTTTCGAGGTTAAATAATCTAAGATGACGGTTTCGCCGTAAATGTGATCGACGGGAATGTCGTAATACCCAATCGTTTGTAACGAGTGAATGTCCATCAACACCGCTCGGGTCGCTCCAGCCTGGGTCAACAAGTTTGCGACGAGTTTCGCGGCAATCGATTCTCTTCCAGCCGTTCTTCGATCGGCTCTGGCGTAGCCGAAATATGGGATCACGGCCGTAATCGATCGGCAACTCGCGCGTCGACAGGCGTCAATCATTACCAACAGCTCCATGATGTTATCGTTCGTCGGCGGGCACGTCGGTTGGACTAAAAACACGTCCGAACCACGAATGGACTCGTTAATTTGCACGTAAATTTCCCCGTCCGCGAACTTCTTTATCGTCAGTTTCCCAAGGTCCATGCCTAAATAGTTGGCAATTTCCGTGGACAACTCTGGGTGCGCCGATCCGCTAAAAACTTTCAAAACGTTCTTCGTTGGCGAAATCGAGGCGTTGTGCTGATTCAATGTATTTTCTCCGCTTGAACCATTCGCAGCAAAGGAGTAGTAGTTGTTATTGTTACTATTATTTGAAATGGGAGAGGAATCAACCAAATCGGCGAATATGTCAAAGGAAGAGGAAGCTGATGAAGAAGAGTTATCTTCCGATATCGCTTCCGCTTTGATGGTATTACGCAATTTGTTGTTGTTGTTTGAAAATGACGGCTTGAGCTTCAGGTTGTTGTTGTTTGAAAAAGTTGTTCTTATTCCTTTATTCATTTTCATCGCTCTCTTCGATGACGATGATGATGATGATAAAGACGAAGATAGACAACAACACCAAGGTGATGATGATAAAGACGACGACGATGTTCGTGTTGTTGTTGACATCATCATACTTGTTATCGTCTTCTCCCTCTTGTTATTGTTCTTCAAAATGTATGCGGGAGGGAGCCTCTGGTTCTGGAGCAAAAAATGTTTTAAAAGCATTTAGGGTTTTATAAAGTGAGCAGCATAATCTTGTACAAAAACCCTTCCTCCCATCCTTGGTGATGTAATATAGTTGGTTAGTGTAAGTATATTACTCGCGTGCTCTTTGCTCTGGGGCTGATCCTGTTTCGTTTCTAGATCCTGGACTTTGATACACAAGGAATGTTTTGTCCAATGTAATCCAGTCACCTAGGTTCGGTAAGAAACCCACATAATGAGGCCTACGAGTAATGCTGACTTTGAACTCTTAGAATCCTAGCATCACCTGACCAAATTCGGTTATTTTTTGCCCCATTCGCCTCCATTCGCCTCACCATCGCGATGTGTTGCGTTCATTGCCGTTGTGTGCGCTGTGTGATAGATGATACATGCATTCTTTTTATGTGCTGAGTGAGAGATTTTTTTGATTTTTTTCTTCTCTTTTAACGACCATCAGGCGACCGACGACACACACAAGGGCGGCACACATCTTTACGCTTCTTTTTTTGCACGAGAACACGAACGATAACACGCGAACGAGAGAGGATGATGCGAACGCGGATGATGGACAACACGTAGAGGGGTCGATCCGCGTCGTTTTTTTTGAAATTCATGGCGCCGCTGGATCTGCACTTCTCAAAACGCACGCGATGAGAGAGTATTGAGGGAGAATCCTCCCCTCCGGCGTCGATTTTATCGTACACTTCTTTCTCGTATGGTTTTGGGAATGTAAACGATACAAAAACACGCGCAATACGAAGAGTATCGATAATGATGACGTTTACTCGCAGCTTTGTGCTTTTTTAAAGAAAAATCGGGCGCGTGGCATCGTTCGTTGCGGCATTTTTTGGGTCAATTTGGAGTCGCCACACACAAAACAAAGTAGTGCCGCACAAAGAGGAATAAGAGCGCGAAAATCAATTCAGAACTTCTTGAACGATGCTTCCGAGATTCACTTCCGCTCATAAAAAGCAAGGTGGTGAGAAGAACGCCTCGTTTTCTTTGTTTTTTTACATGCACCGTCTAGATGTTCAAAACGTTCCGCTTTTAAAACTTCGGCGGTGAGTGAGAAACACGGTCGCGTATCGACTATTCTCGGCTCACCCTATTCAGCGCTTTTACAAGATTAAACTCGAATTATGTATGTGTGTATATTAAACAGGACGATAGATTTACTATGCAACCTCTCTCACGATGTCTCTCAAACGATGAACTCTTCGCGCTTGTGGCGTTCAAATTCACCAGATGGTCTACAAAAAAGCCACCTTCCCGTATTCCTCTCGTACTACTCGTGGCATTTGTGCGTATTTTCTTTGTACTTCTTCTCTATTCTTCATCCGAAGAAGGCGGGTTTGTTTCGCGCATCTCTACGTAGTTTTTAAAAAACTCATTGAGCTTCTCGTTTTCCTCGTCGTTTTCCTCCTCTCCGCCGAGCGCCCAATGCTCCCACAGCCTCATGACATTCATATCAACCCAGTCGTTAAATGCTTTTTCCGTGACCGAGTCGCCTACATCGGCATCTGGATTTTCAGCCAGTCTATTGAGCTCCTTTCTCGCGTTTTCCACGTTGCCTGCCTCTTTTTCGTAAGCATTAAACACGTATTTCATGCACTCCTTTTTCAACTCGATTGCTTCGTCACGTAGTGGTGCTTTCCTGTCCTCACTCTCTTCCTTCGCTCCACTGTATTGTTGAACAGCTTTCTTCGCGTCTGAAAAGACGTTCACCATGTTTTCTCTTTGCGATTCTTCATGAACTGCCGCTCTAACGAAAGTCTTCATCATTAACGATTCGCTTGCTGAGGCCTTATAACCACTTGCATTCGTCGTGAGACCCCTGGCGTATGGCTGATTCAGGATCTTGTACACATTTTCTTCAACAGGTACCTGATCCCACCAGTCGTCGTATTTTCTCGCGTCGTACGCCTTGGCTCTCTCGGCTAAACTTTTCAAAGCACTCTCCTCATTTCCTTCAAAAAGTCCCTTCAAAGGCGCCTTTTCAGATAAATCAGTGCCACTAAGAAAACAGTCGAACACATTCATCATCGTGATGCACTCTATCAACTTCTCCATGTCGTCCGTATTTTCCACGCCGTCTTTCGTAGAAGTAGCAAAAATTCTACTCGCCAGTTTTTCTTTCCATTCGGCAGTATTCACCGCTACCATGACGTTTTTCCACTTGTCTTCTATCGCGGAAGGCGAATGAAACATACGCTCGCGTGTGAGTGGATTGTTTAGCGACTCCTTTTTCACCGATGGCATGAGAGACTCTTCCGATTTATCCCGCCTGGAATACTTCTCAATCGCCTTCTGGTCCAAATTGCCGCCTGTTGCTGTCGCTGTCGCTGCCTCTATTGCTGTCCGGAAATGTGAGTACAAAGTTGTAATTACACAATCGAACAGAGCGCTGGTTTGTTCCCTGTCCCAACCCTTCTTCTTCAGCTCCATCGTCTTCGCCGTTGGTGGTTTTTCAATCTTCGTCTTTGGCGCAACTGCCGTCGCCGACGCGGCGCTCTTCGCCGGCGTCTTCGAAACGCCACTTTTCGAGCCCGCCATTCCCAACTCCTTCTCCGGATAGACCATCATCTCGAAGTCGCTGTCGTCGTCGTCGTCGTCGTCGTCGTCGTCGTCGTCGTCGTCGTCGTCGTCGTCTCCTTTCTCTTTCTTACCGCGCTCTGCTCTTTTCTTCTCCGCAGAATCCGGCGACGACATAACCATCTCCTCCGCGCTCGTCTTCGTCTTCGTCGCGACAACTCCAGCTTTTTTTCTCTTCTCTCCTCCTTTTTTCTCTTCTTCAGCGGGTTTCTTCTTCGTGTCCTCCTCCTCTTTTCTGAGTTCCATCGTCGCAGAAGGCGTTTTGACGCTATCAACGTTTTGGCCACCCAAAGGACTACTCGCGGAGTCGTCCATTCGTTTCGCGTCGTCGCTCGCGCTCGAGCTGTGAATAGTTATGACCTCCGGCGGCGTCTTTCCTTCGTCCTTCTCTTTTCTTCTCTCGTCGTCTTCTTCGTTCTTCTTTTTCTCTCCTTCTTTCTCGATTGCTTTCTGAAACACGTCCTTAATCGATCGTTGCCCCGCAATCTGCTCTTTCATCCATGGCGGCTTTTTCGGTGGCATGATCGATAGATCGTATCGCGCGCGAGTTCTATTATGCGCTTCTTCCTTCTTCGCTGGTCAAGTGCTTTTGTTCTTGTATTTTTTTTATGAATGAAGCTTCGTCGGTCAAAGGGACGACGCCACGTCGACGGTCCTTTTTATTTATTTAAAAAAAAAAAGTCAAATCAAATGCGATCGCTCGCTCGTTAGAAAAAAAAGCACAAAGACACGCGCGCGCGTGCGCAGGACGAGTGCGTTGAAATCTAGAGAAAGCAGTAGTTTGCACTAGTGAGTGTGGCGTCGCTGTCGATCGATCAACCATGTCTGGGAATTTTTTTCTCGAGAACGACGACAACAGAGACGAAGAAGAAGGCGAAGAAGAGCGAGAAGCTGTTGGAAAGGTGCGCAAAGTAGAAGTTAGATCTCCCTCGTTCGTCGTATTTTTCCTTCGCTCTCACTGTTTCGAAGCTGCGACTGTAAAACGCAACCGCGAGTAAACGCTTCGCGCGAATCGAGTCGAACTTGATCGCTTACCGCGGTACTTTGCTGATACAGAGGCGAGCGACGGAGAGAAGAAGCGAGTTCTTCGTGACTCCTTCGATTCTCTTCGATTTTCTTCGAATTTTTTTTCGATTTTCCGGGCCTCCGAGCTTCTCATCATAAAACTCACATCAATCGCCTCCCCCCTCTTTACTCATTATTATTACAGATACAACTCCCGCCGAAAAAAGGAGGGGGTGACGAAAGAAAAGAAGGTGGAATAGAGGGCGGTGACGACGATGAAGAAGATAGAGAGAAGAAAGAAGAAGAAGAAGAGGAAGGAGACGACGATTTCGATGAAGAAGAGTTCGTTGGAGACGCAACAGAAAAGGAAACCGATGCGCCTGTCCAAGACTTGAAAGAGTATTTTGATTCCAAGGGTATCGCTGTGGAATACGACCATCTGCGCCGATTAGTCTTCCCTACGTTGGGTGCGAATGCGGATCCGAAAAAGAAGGAAGGGAAAGACGGAGAAATGCGCTCGAACCAAATATTCGAAGACGAAATCAAGAAGAAACTCGAGGAGCTTCGTCTTCCGCGAGAAGCACCCGCGAAGTGTGTCACGTTCAAATCGGATCACAAACACTTGATGCGAGAATTCAAAAACCTTATAGCTACGAAAAAGATTGTGTGGTACGGTCGACGCGACGTTCGCACTGGGAGCCAGGACCTTTCGGATCAAACGTTGGAAAAGTATTCTATTGGCTTCGTCACGGCGTTGAGGGCTGGTGGCGGCGGCTCTGGCGATGCGATATCGACGAAGGTGCTTTACGATTTAGATAGCTTCCTCGAGAAAATTTGCTGCACAAAAACTTCTCGCGACAACGACTACTTAGCCGCAAATACGCTCTCTCTCAGATTGCGCGCGGTTCGTACCGTCATGGATAAGCATCCAGATATTCCGATTGGTGAACGCGACGAGAACACTTTGTACAGCCAATATGAGGCGCTCGGCGAAATCATCACGATAGTCGATCAAGTCGTCAGAGAAATTACGGAGAGGCGCTTCAGAACGAATTATTTTGATTTCGATTACGACGACGTTCTCGACGCCATCGCCAAAATTTACGACGGCAAATGGGCTTTGGAAGAGCGCCAGCTCATTTGCGAATTCGGAAGTCGAACAGAGTTGAGCTCGATTATTCTCGTACATAATCCGAAGGAAAAGAAGGAAGGGTTTGTTGAAGATTTATTGAAAGATTGGTGCGGCGTCATCGTCATCGAATCGAAGAGCCCTATCGATGAGAAAAAGAATTACTCGGACGTCGAAACTGCGTTGCCGGAGGGTTTGAAGATAAGCATTAGAAAGCGTCGTTTCATCAATAAAGACACCGAAACCAGGACCATTTTCACTCATGCGGGCGAGCAGGATCAAACCATCGCGAGAATTTTAGTGGGCATTTTCGCCACGGAATCAAAGCAGCAATCATCATCTGACGTCGTGCATCTTTTAAAAGCGCTCGATAAGAGAGGTTTCGATGGGAAATACTCCTGGCCGTACCGAATTTTTCGTTTGATACAAGAGTTTGGTTGTCGCGACGATTTGGGCACCGTCCAGATTGCGTGTAATCCAACGCCGGAGCAAATGAAAAAATTTGACGAAGAACGAGCCAACTTGGTCATAATCTCGACTAAAGACGGCAAAGATCTCCCGGCAGACGTCAATTTTTTGAAAGAAAACGTGCTTCCAGAAGGCATAAAGGTTGCGGTGAGTTTGATGGCGCATAAAACAGCCGCCGAGAATAGCTTAACTCCAGTTCGAGAAATCGAGAGCGAAGATGTGATACGCATGATAATTGACATCTTCCTCACGGAGAGACTCTGTGAGGATGTTAATGTTCCTTTCTTCTTGATCCCAAGAGTTGCAAAATTGGTCAACCTGAGAACGGATGCGAACTTTGGGTTGTCGTATTTAGTGTCGGAGGTTCTTAAGAGACTTAAATCCGGCAACCAAAACGTGAAGGAAAAGTACACATCTACGAACTTTTTACGCAAACTCTTGGCATCGAGCGAGTTCCATAAAGGCCGACTGCGGGAATTCGAGATACGTCCGGACGGTTCTGAGATTGAGAAACTGCACATCCCGCCAACCATCGATGGTGTTTTGCTAAATGCGCACGCGTTTAAAATGTACCATTCGCTCTTGATGCATATCGAGTACTACTTGAGACTGATTTTTAAGGCGTGGAAGGCGAAGGTTGATTTGGCCAAGTACAACAAAGCTCGAATACAAGAAATTCGGTCGGAGTGGAACACGTCCTTAGAGAGAGCGTTGAAGAGTGAGAAGAATCTTCCGGAACGAGAATCTTACTCCCGGGATGAAATCGAATTGATTCTTGACTGTTGCGAGGAAGCATATCTCGACTCGCCGAAGCCACCGCTGCGCGAATTGAAGGGCGACGAAAAGAGCGCAAGGCGATTAGCGCTCTTCAAGAGCATGAAAAAGCATGGAACAAAAAAAATACTGAAAAAGGGATTGACGAAGCAAGACCTTCGCGAGGATATATCCAGGAAGCTTACAGAAAAATTTGACGTAGAGCGCACAAGCGATGCGATCAAGTCGGTGATCAATCAACGAGTGATACTCGAACCTTTTACGAACATTAGAAAAGGTTTTCTCTCCTTGCTTGCTGATGAAAGCGAGCGTGCCATCGAGATTCAAAATACGATTATTCAACAGAACGAAGAATGGAGAGGAGGCAGAGCAGACATGGCAAGGCGCGCGAGAAGTATGTTGTAAAACACACACACACACACACACACACATATATACACATATATACACAT
>Ga0181573_10005080_pt1 | contig 10989 bp, 9 predicted proteins | sample 101ome_25_FD_148643 | JGI IMG/M metagenome (GOLD analysis project Ga0181573, IMG submission 148643) | Coastal salt marsh microbial communities from the Groves Creek Marsh, Skidaway Island, Georgia - 101409BT metaG (spades assembly) | ecosystem: Environmental > Aquatic > Marine > Intertidal zone...
GACGTTTTGATTTGCACGCCAGCTCGCTTATTAGCGTTGGCGAAAGACGAATGGGTGTTGTTTGGTCGTCTCAAACATTTCGTCGTGGACGAGTGCGACGAGATGCTCTCACGAGGATTCGCGGACGATGTTAAACATTTAATCGATTTAACGTACGGAGAAAACGCGGATGGCATCAATAAATTTGGCGCAAAAGTACAGTACGTGTTTGCAGCGGCAACTTTGAAAGATTCCGAACCGATTTTCCAATCGTTTCAAGGTGACCTATCTTGGATTTCCACCGGGTATTTCGGAAAGTTGCACCCACAGCTGGAACAAGAAGTTGTGATGATAGAAAAGAAAGAAGAAGAAGGGGAAGAAGGAGAAGAAATAGATGATGATGATGATGATATTGAGAAGATTCAGCAGCAAAAGAGAAGAAGAGAAAAAAGTATACGAGTGAGAAAGAACAAAGCGTTGATGGAAGCGTTGCAAAAACGTGAAGAGTACAAGTCCTTGGTCTTTGCAAACTCGCCGGAAGAAGCGGACGAAATCGTCGAATACTTGAACACTAACAACACCAACAACAGTGGCGATGGAATGTATTCCATGGCATTTCACGGGAAAGCAAAGGAGAGAGGCGTGGTATTGGACGATTTCATCTCTGGAGAGTTACAAGTGTGCGTCTGTACGGATTTAGCCGCTCGAGGCATCGACTTCCCGGAGCTCCATCACGTGGTGCATTACTCTTTGGCCGAGTCTGCGGCTATGCACATACACAGAACGGGTAGAACTGCCAGAGCTGGTCAGCCTGGACCGTATTATTGCACCGTGTTGTACGACAAAGAGGAGATTGGTGAGGACATCGGAGATGATCTGAAAGAGTTGCTTTTCGAACTGAAATCATCGTCGTCGTCCAAATCGACACAACGCAAGCAATACCAACGAGGTAACAACAACAATTACTAGCGAACAGAAGACAAAATTGACATAACAAATAGGCGTGTTGTAATATCATAGAAATCCGACGACCAAAAAAAAAGTGTTGTTTATAAGCACGACGCTCTAACCAAGCTGAGCTAAAAGGGCTTTGCATAGATGCCCCATACGGGTCTCGATCCCGTGGCCTTCGCGTTTCTAAACTCTCTCAATTTGAGAGAGGCGAAATTTTGTGAAAGTGCCAACAGCTCGTGAAGAGCCACTGTATATTTGAGGGAAGAAGAGAAGAGACTCTTTTTCCATTTCGAACATCGCTTAGGGTTTAAGATTAAATATATACATTTTTTCCTTTTTTCTATACACACACCCCCTTATTTATTGGTAAGTGTGTGTTCCACTACCTTCACACATCAACAGTAAATAAAGATTTTCTTTCGTCCCGAAGAGAAGAAAGAAGAACACACACACACACACACACAAACCACAGTACAAAGAGAGAGAAAGAAAGAGAGAGAAGGAGAGTTTTAAACCTTGATTGTGTGCACACAAGAGTTAATTAACATATAAAAAAATGGTGTACCACTCCGCGTTTACGGAATTGCCCGATTCCATTCAGTCGTCCTGCGGTGTCCCTTTGCTTCCTTTGCGAACGCAAACGAGAGGTCCGGCGCCAAAAACGACCGATTTTGACATCGTCGATGAGGCTATTCAGTATTTCCGTCCGAACGTTTTGTTTCGGAAATACGCCATCCAATCCGACGCGGACAAGTTGTTGATTTATTTGACTCTCTACATCTCGCAGTGCTTGAAACGACTTCACCAAAGTCAAAAAGCGCCGTCTTCTTCTGCTTCTTCGCAAAACAATAACAATGGCAGTAAGAAAAATATGATGACGGAAGGGGCGAAACTTCTCTTCGCGTTAGCGCACGACCACTTTGACGTCACGACTGGGCTAGGAGGAATCATTAACGGCCCGAAAACGTTTCAAGAAGGCGAGACGTTGAAGTCGTATCTTGCGCAGTGTCGCGAAGAAATCGGTCTGCGACTGATTGACCACTTGTACGTGGATGAAGGCACGAAAATGAACAAGTTTTGGATGGCGTTCGCGAAGAAGAAGTTCATGAATAAGGAGTTACCGGATTATTGATCATAGAGCAGTAGGAATAGTGTATTTTTTAGATGCGTAGATATTAGTAGTAGTCTAGCGGCTGTATTGTATCTTATTAAAAAAACTTTTCGTATTTTCCTTCTCTCTTGTTCAAATTGAAGGATTGGAGTTATCGCTATCTTGCTGCATAGCTATATCCATCGCTAACGCTTCTTCTTCTCGAATCATGCGTATGCTTTCTAATCGTTGTTTTAAGCGGTTTTGTTTTTCTTCTAAAATTTCCTTTGGCATTTGCTCGGGAGGTTGCATGTTCATGCTCGAGGTCAACGAGCCACCATCTGTAAAGCCAGTCGAATTGGTCTCGCTCGTCATATTTGAACTGATATCGTTATTATTGTTATTTTGAGCATCCTGGTTATTATTATTCTGATGATGATGATGATGATGGTGTTTTTGTCGAATCCAAGGGTGCTGCAAAGCTTGCGTGGCAGTCATTCTATTCATCACATCCACCGTAAGCAACTGTCGGACGCAATCCTTCGCACCTTCCGAGATGTATCTCCAAATTCGATCGTCCATACAATACACGCCTTCTTTAATATTTTTAAACAACTGCTCTTCGTCGTCGTGATCGAACGGTGAATAGCCACTCAATAAAATAAACAAAATGACGCCGACGGACCACATGTCTACCGCCGGTGTATACGCCGTGTCAGATAAGTTCATGTCTAGTATTTCAGGCGCAACGTATAAAGGCGACCCACAAATTGTTCTCATCTCGCTTCCATCTTGAGGTAATCTAGATAATCCAAAATCGATCAACTTCACCGTCGCTTTCGGAGATCGATCGGACATCAAAATATTTTCTAACTTGATGTCACGGTGCACGACTTTCTTTGAGTGCAAATACTCCACCGCCCTTAAAATCTGAACGATTATCCGTCTCGCGTCCGCCTCAGAATAACTCCCTTCCTCGGTTATTCGTTCTAGCAATTCCCCTCCGTGAACGACTTCAGTCACCATGAAGACGTTCTTTTCCGTCACGTACGTGCACCGTAAGTTTATGATATTTTCGTGATAGAGCGTAGACAACACTTGAAACTCTCTCTCGTAACTCTTGTCCGTCGGGGCGTACTTTTGCCGGTCCACGATTTTGATCGCGACTTCTACTCCGGTATCCTTCTCGATCGCTCGCATGACGGTTGCGAAACCTGTGTTGCGTAAAAGAGGAGAGAGGAGAAAAAATTGTTAGTTGCAATATGATGAGTTCGAAAACCAATCCAGGAATCAAAAAAAAAATATCGCAAAAAACGCAAACTAGAATTCTACTATCAAAGACGCACCTCCAGTTCCAATCTTTTCCTTGAAATCGTACTTGGAGAGTATTTCGGAAACATCCTGAATGGGAACGATCGCCCGCGGAAAATTTCCCGGGTTGTAGTCGTCGTTGTTGTTGTCGTTATGAGCAGCTTCTCCTCCTCGATTTTCAGTTTCACTCATTTTTTTTTTTCTTGTTTTTTTTTCCCGCTTTTCTTCCTGCAGCTCCGCCTTTGAATTCTCTCTCAAGAAGAAGAAGAACAAGAAGAGGAACTTTTTATGCTACTATCAGTTCGAGAACACTGGACGGCTGGCGGTCACAAAAGAGTTGGAGATCGGGAGGAGGAGAAAAAGGACGCGTTCGTTTCGCGGCGCGTTGTCGTCAAGTAAAGTGGTAGTAGTAGTCTTAGTCGCAGAGGTTTGTTTTGTGTGGTAATTTTTTTTCCTTCCTCTCTTCCTCTCTCGTATCACACGTGGAGTTGGTACACCGAAAAAGAAAGAAATATCGCGAATGTTCCGTGCGAAAAAGGGCGAAAAAGCTCCCATCGAAGGCCTCTGATATTTTTGCTTTTTCCAAGCCATTGCATTTTAATTTCGGAGGGGAGGGAAGAGAGAGTGTGAGTTGAGTTGCTTCACAAAAGAAAACAAACACACACCTGCGCGCGCGCGCGCACACACAAAAAAAAGAGGAATAAATAGCATCCAAAGAAAAAGAAAAGATGATCGTGTTCATCCTGGGATGGCTCTCCTTGTTCTTCTTCCTCGGTGCCGGGTTAGGAATGAACATGTACATATTAGTGTGCCTGACAGATTTACAGAATGACTTTATGAACCCTCACGATACGGCCAATCGAATAAACAAATTAGTGAAACCGGAAGTTTTATTCCACTTGGTGGTGGTGTTGATCACGTCCGCGATGAGACGATTTGGATTATGTTTGATGCACTTACCAGTTTTGTTGTACTCGTTGAAGTTATATAGCAAGAAGGAGATTTACGTTGACGTGACGGAGATATTCAACGTGTTAGATCGAGAGAAGAAAATTCGAGGGTGGAAAGTGGTGTTCTTTTCCGTCGTGTTCATAATAACTACGTATCGATTAGTGGAAGAGGTAGTGCACACGATGATGACAGATTCGGGGAGAAAGATTGCGGCGCAAGTTTTACGGGACGCCGCGAATTCAAATTTGTACCACATTTAGATCACGGAGAGAGATAGAGACAAAGAAGGTCCGTCGTCGCGAGGTTGGTTAGTTGCGCCGAGGAGCTTTGCAGAAATAAGTATATAGTAAAATTGTATTCTTTAATATAGCAGAAATTAGCGAATAATAAAATATAATTAAAACACGTGCGTGTATTCATTTCCTACATGATGATTCTTTCTCTTTTTAACCGGACTTTGAGTTCGGATCGCTTCGCGTTTTAATCAAACCGTAAATTGACGAAAACACCAAAAAGCCGCCGACGAATGGCGTGAACGCCGGATAGAGCGTGTCCGTGATGAATGCATCGACGCTGTCTGGCCAGATTTTAAACGCCGATAACGCGAGAACGACACCAAAAGCAAAAATAATTGCTATGTACAACCCGAGAAATTTCAAGAAAGCCTCCTCGGACTCCTCGACGACTGTTCTCTCCGCCTCACCTTTTGCCGCCGCAATGGCGGGCGAGTCCACTGCTACCGTCGCCCGTCTCGTAGATTTCCCGTCTCGTCGCCTTCTCTTCTTCGATTTGGAACCAAATTCGAATGGGTCATCATTGGATGCATCAGATGGTGATGATGATGATGACGACGACGACGATTCATCATCCTCGTTCGCTTTCGTAATAGTCGCGTTTCTTCTTTGTTGCTCTCTCGTCATTTTGTGAATGTTGTTGCTTTGGTTTTTCTTTATCATCATCAGCGTCGTCGTCGTCGTCGTCGTTTGCAAATGAGCACTGCTTCTCGCGATGCTCCCACCAAAAGAACTACGAGAAGATGTAAACGCAGCCGTCCCGTTGCACTTAATCGCGGCCTTTCTAACGTTGCTCACTTTCATCGTATTGTTTACTTTCGCCATCATCGACGTCGTAGGAGATACGGTCCTCGTTGCTAACATCATCATCTTTTGCGTGTATTTTTACTCTCTGTCCGTGTTACGAGCGCGCGCGCGACTGAATAATCCGTTCTCTTCTTCTGTTTTTAGATATTTCGAGCGTTTCTATCTCTCTCTCTCTCTCTCTCTTCGTGTCTCTGTTTTGTGTGCGTGTATATATCAGATATATATTTTGTGCGCAAAATAGTAGTATAAGCGTGTGTAAGTGTGTTAGTGTGTAATTTGTTGCATTACAAAGACGTGTGAGTGTGGTGTTTTTTTCGTGAAAGGAGAAGGCGAGAAGACAGAGAGAGAGCTCTTTTTTTTTTTCTTCTTTTTTTCCAATTTGCGTCTTTTTTAACTCTTCATATTTAAATTCGCGCGAGAGGACAGACACGCGAGGGTCGCGCTTTAAAACTTTTACCGGAGGAAAAAAAAAGCGTTCCGACGTCGAAAGGACGCGTGGTTTTGCAGTTTGCGACCGTTTCTGCGGCAGATCTTGCGGTCGAATAAGGTTTAAAATCCATCGGTTGGTTGTTGGTTTTTTGTCTGTTTCTTCTGTATTTCGAGGAAAAAAAAAAGTTATCGCTTTTCTTGAGAGTACGAGTAGTGTGGGCCCCAGAAGAACAAACGCGTTTGAAAATATAACAATAACGAGTTAAAACATGGGCGGCGGTGGCGGCGGCGGCGGCGAAGAGAGGACGACGGAGGAAGAGATGACGCAACAACAGGAACAAAAATCACCGTCCTCGCCGGCGCAACCTTCGGCGGAGGATGAGCCGAGAACGCCTTCGCCTTCGAACGACGACGACGACGACGACAAAGACGATAATGCAAAAGCAAAAGAGGAGGAGGAAAAAAAACAGATGAGAAAAAAACAGTGCGAACAACTTTACGAGTGGCTCACGAGAGTAGCCACGAAGCCCGGGAGGATGCTCGTTAATCGAGACGCAATCATCGATGATCAGGTGAAAGTGCAAGAGGAAGAACTGGAACGGAGGAATCGGGCGATGTGTTTGCGATTCAAGTTGGTCACCGCGGAGGGCGAAGCGCACCGACCGCGAAGAGGCGCGAGGGGGAAGGAGAAGGCGTTTCGAGCAGCTGGTTTGCACGATTTTACGTTAGTGGAAGAGTCGGATAAGATGTTTTCGTCGCCAATGACGAGGGTGTGGCAACCAGCGAAACCGGCAATCATACGGGTTGGAAACGAGTACCAAGCGGAGGTGCCGGAATTCGACGAAGAGGTGAAAAAGGCCATCGTAGACAACTTGGAACATTTTACGGAAAAGGAGACGCAGATGCTCGGCGTTCGGTTTTGGCCGCCGAATGATGATAATAATAACAATAGTAATAGCAACAAAAACAATAGTTCGAACTCGCCGACGAGGAAAAGCACGCGAAAGCGTTCGAAGAGTCGCGAACCTGCGGCGGAGGAGGAGGAAAATGCGGCCAAGCGATTGGCGCCGAGCGAAAATAATAATAGCAACGTTGAGCAAGCACAGAAGATAGAAGGAGGAGCATTAGAAGGATCAGCACCGGTAGCAACAACAACAGCGAAAGCTGAATTAGATACTAACAACACCCTGGCGGCAGGAGCAGTAACGGTAAAAACAGAAACTCAAGGAGAAGAAGTCAAAGACCCAGACTTGGTTGCCTTCATCAACGCTCAGGGACAAGAAGAGGTTATCCGAATCGTCCGCGTTCCTCCTGAGGACATCGCCGAAGCGCGCGCGAAATTCAAACGCGAAGTTGGAGATTCTTTACACGTTCAAAGCTCGTTCGGTTTACACGACATGGGCATCGTCGTCGCCAACTCTTGGAGCCAAGAAGAGCGGGACATCTTTGCGCAACACGTGACGAAAAATTGCGACAATTTGCGTCCGATGAAACCTTTGTTACCGAACAAAACCATGTCCCAAATCATTTCATATTACTACAACGTCTGGCAGACCACGCGAGCGAATCCGAGACGGGTAGATATCTGGCATCCGCCGGAGGAGAAGCGTTCGCATAAGCGAGAACGCGAACGGGCTTTAGCGAAAGCCTTAGCGGTTGAAAAGCGTCTCCGCAAGCAGCAACAAAAGGCGGAGCGAAAGTTAGCTGTAGCGCCTGAAATCATCTTGAAACAGAGATGTAAGAAAGAGGTAGCCCATATGATTGAATGGATACGTTCTTCTTGCGCGACAAACCCGAGACACGCGGCGTATAACGCCAGTCGCGCCGAGACGGTGACGAAACTTCGCCAGCATATGATGGAGCGCGTGCACAGTTTACGTTTGTACTCGCAAAACGACAAGGACATCTTCGACGACTACAAGCAGTATTTTTTCCAAAGAATGACCAGCGTGAAGAGATGAAACGCGAGAGAGAGATACAGAATTAAGTAGCTGAAGAAGAAGATTGTTTTCGATTGTTTGTATGTACGTAATAATAAACAGTAACTTTACTACAAATTCAATTATTCAAAGAGGGAGAAAAAGGGGCGGGGGGGCGAATTCCTGTACCCTAATTTCAAGACCAAAAATCAAAACGCGTTTTCCCTTCGAAAATCCCTTCCTCTTCTTTTTCACCAGAGGGTGCTCTTCTTTCGACGAAAAACGTCATTCTTCTCTCGAACGTTCGTTCTTACTCACAAAAGAACTGAAGGAGGAAATCACCCCCCAAGCGGCCTAACCGGTGTGCATTCGTTTGCCACCGTCGTCAGTTTTTCGGTCGCAGCGATTCAAAGAGACTTTTCTTCTGTTTGAAAGAAATACTAAAATAAGAGAACGAGAATTACCTCTTCCTCTCGGACTTTGATACGTTTGAATTCAAAATGACGGCTTCGATTTTCGTCGGAGGTAAACCCATCGATGGGAAGTTGATTTTAAGCGACGATTGGCGCAAGGTACGCGATATGAAACTCTGTCTCTCTGTTTTGCGCTCGGGTAGTTTTCGTTCCTTCTTCGAGGAAGCGAGACAACCGGGAAGGGCACTCGCAAACTCTTCCCGTAATTTTTTTCTTCTCTTCTTTTTTTGTTTTGCCCTCGTTTTCCCGCCGACAAGACCACACGCAGAGAGACCCGCGCGGGGCACCGCCACCCCCCCCAAACTGCTTTTATATAAAATTACTAAACTTCTGCTCTTTTAACAGGCTGGAGAAAAACGCAGACGGCCCACCGAGGAAGACGTGGATACCAGCCAAGATCCGAAAACGCCCAGACATTCGTTCGCTCCGGTGTATACCATCGTCAACGGAGAGAAGAAGAGGCTTTAAGAAAAAAAAAGTTTTACGTTTGTTGTGCAAAAGAGAGAGAGAGAGAGAGAGATTAATCTCTCTCTTTCTTTACGTCACAAAACAGAAAACATAAGAAAAGAAAAAAATGAAACGAGTTGTGTAGCAAAAATATATTTAGAAGAGAAGGAAGAAAGTCGGTCGGAAACGTGCAGCCAGCGAACGCGACGCGCGCATTTTCCCCGTGTCTTTCTCTCGTTGTAACCATAGTAATGATAATAATAATATGCTAGAAATCTATACAATCAGCCTATTCTCGCAACCCACAAATCCAGAATTTTCTTTGTGCCGTACCACGGTCTATCTTCGTTGTTCGACCCTACTGGCGTGTGGAAGACACCCTCCAACACAATATTTTCAACGCCTTCTAATTGTAGCTGCGCTGATTCTACCGGGGTGATTCCGTCTCCGCTCGCATCCGCAGCGCCGCAGACTTGTTTGTAGCCTTGGCCAACGATAAAATCGGAAAACCGCTCGCGAGAGAACTCTTTCACGCCTGTTTTATACGTTCCAGCTAAACAAATCCATTCTATGCCTAAGGCTTTCGGCGATAAACAGTTTGCTTCGACGTAGGTTAATATACCTCTGGTTTGGTCGACTACACCGGGCACGTCTAATGGTACTGCGTTCAGTGGACTTCCAAGCGAAACTACCTTTGATACGAGCTTTGCGTTCGCGTAGTCGTCTTTCGACTCTAGATATACTCGGGATAACCACCCACCGGCTGAATGTGCGAGCAAAACCACCTCACCGTTATTGTTGCTTGCGTTCCTCGCCTCTTCGATGGCATTGTTAATTCTTTCTAAATACCAATCGACAGTTGGCCGAGGTTCGAGCGTTCCTCGCCAGTATGATGGTTTTACGATGCCTGCAGCATTTCGCAACCAATCCGGACGCGCGACACGAGCAATAGACGTGGCCACAAAGCCTCGAGAGGATAACTCTTCCTTGAACTCTTCGTAATCTTCGGTGGCGTTCCCTAAACCGGGGAGAATGACCACTGCTGGCTTGTCGCTCGATGATGCCGATGCGAACAACGCGTTTCTTCTTGAACTTCTTCGTCGCGAAGATGACGACGACGACGACGACGATATCTTTCTATTGGTCCTCGACGTCTTTAGCAAATTAGAAGAAGATGACGAAGAAGAAGAGGTTTTCTGCGACGAAGCAATTCTCATCGTCGTGGCTAGCGGCATTTTAACGATAAATAAGTGTGTCCTGCGCACGCTTGAGGGAACGTCTTTCTTTTGAAGAACAGTAATCTTTTTTCTTTTCCACAGAGAAGAGGAAAGGCCAAACGTTACCCACGTTTCATCGTTTCTAACTTCCATCTACCATTATTGAATTGGAATCAAAACAAAATAATACTACTTCTTCATCTATAATCATCTAGCCAATCGATTCTATACATTATTTATTATTAACAGTGCGTATCTTTACACCCGAAGCTTTCCTGGTAACTCTTGAACTTAATCGCAGAAGTCGTCCACGTGCCGCCGTGGAGCTTGGCGTCGTGTTTACTCTCTCCCGTTTTCTCCTTAGCGTGTTTACCTAAACACTCGTTAAATTCCCAATATGCCTCTAACCCGGTTTCCATACCAGATAAAGAAAGCAACATGGATTCTCGAATGTCCATCTGGCTACGACTGACGCGCCATATCCGCACATCGTCTAAAATACCATCGTAAAAATCAATCGGTTCTCCCTTTTCCAACATCGCTCCGATTAAAACCGGAGTTTCCGGGTTCTGATCTTGCCCGGCTTCTTTTTGGGAAGACGCTAAAGTTCCGTTGATATAAATAGAGGACACGCCGTTTCCGTAGGAACATGCTATGTGCGTAAACACGTGTAAAGGAATTGTACCAGCTTTTTGTCCCCATGGCGCAACCTCTCGATGGAAAAAAACCTCCATCTCGTCGCTTTCGCCTATTCGTTGCAGTTGCACGAAATATTGACCCCACTTCCCTCGATCGTACTTGGAGACTAAGACGGCCTTCTCTGACGCTCGTTTTGGCTTCACCCACAACTCAATCGTGAACGGTGCTGTACCACCAAATTGCAAATCACCCGACTCTAAAATTTCTAAATATTCTCGTTTCTTTCTGTCCAAATGTAAAGCGCACCCTCTGTTGGACGATCCGGTCCTCCCGCCTTCGCCTGCGTTATTGCCACTCTTTCTCGACTGAATCGTTCTCGTCGCTTCCGATAACGCCGCTTTTAACAGTTTCTTATCGTCGCCTCCGCCTTCGGAATTCGTGTGAGAAAACTTACGAATAAACTCGCCATACTCATTCCTC
>Ga0181573_10005081_pt1 | contig 10989 bp, 8 predicted proteins | sample 101ome_25_FD_148643 | JGI IMG/M metagenome (GOLD analysis project Ga0181573, IMG submission 148643) | Coastal salt marsh microbial communities from the Groves Creek Marsh, Skidaway Island, Georgia - 101409BT metaG (spades assembly) | ecosystem: Environmental > Aquatic > Marine > Intertidal zone...
ACGTCCGACCACTCCAGCGGCCTGGCGCTGTCCTGAAGCTTGGAGAGGTGGCGCTGGTACGGCGCGGGCATGCCGCTCGCCGTGCTGATGAACTGGCCGGCCTTGGTGTACAGGCCCCCGTTGCGCTCGCACAGGCGCAGGAGCCTGGCGGCGGACCGCTCGTGGACCCCGTTCCTGGCGTCGAGAAACTGGGGCGAGTTCTTCTCCAATCCGGCGAGGCGGAGCTTGTAGTCCGCGACGATGAGCGCCGCGGTGGCGGTGGCGGTGACCGCGCGCGTGACGCCGACGCCGCCCTTCCTGTCGTTGGCGTCCCACGCGATGAACGCGGCGGAGCCGGCGGTGGCGGCGACCGCCACCGCGCGCACCCTCGACATCTCTGCTGACCGAACTTCTGCCCTAACTAACGTGTGCCCACTCCGATTGGGGTCTACTTCTTCCTGGTTTGGGGAGTGGAGTCCGCCTTGGCGTACTGGGACTGGTAGGGATTCGACCTGCGTGTCGAGGGAGACGAGGAGAACGTCTCGGTCAGGCGTTTGCGTGGCTCATGCTCGATGGAGGAACGAGATCCGGTCGCGATCGGGAATCCGCTCGTTCGATGACGTAACATCAACTAACGCGCGCACCTGTTGTACTCGTTGCGCGCGTTGTACATGCGAAGGCCGAAGGCGAAGGCGGGGGCTGCCAAGCAGGCGTAGATTACGTACTGAGCCGTGCCCTGGCTGACTGCTCTGTCCAGCAGGCCCATCGGCGACCGACGCTGGGTGCGGGCAGATGGATATGCCAGTTGGCGTCGAGGCGTGGCCTCTTCCGTTCCGAGGCTCTGAAAACCAGGGGAGCGAAGGTATCACCTTCGCGAACGAGCGAGGACCCCGGGCGAAGAAGATCGGACTGATGTTACAACAACGACTAGCTCAGCAGCACTGCCCGGCCGCGCCGCCGCCTCCTCCCACCCTCGGCGCGGCTCCCGGGTTGACGAAACCCCCTTGGTTGGCGCCGACGCCGCCGGCGCCGTACCCAACCTTGATCCCGTGCGACTCGTTGCTCACGTCCAGCCCGTCGTCGATCTTCTCGCAGATGACCGACGCGGTGTTGATGAACGCCTCCTCCACGTTGTCGCTGGTCTTGGCGGACGTCTCCAGGAACACCAGGCCGTGCTCCCTGGCGAACTCCTCCCCTTCCTCCCGCGACACCTGCCTCTTGTGCGCGACGTCGGACTTGTTGCCGATGAGCATGATGGTCATGTTCGGGTTGGCGTGCTGCCTCGCGTCCTCGAGCCAGGAGGAGAGGTGCTCGAACGTCTCCCGCCGCGTGATGTCGTACACCAGCAGCGCCCCCGCGGCGCCGCGGTAGTAGGAGCGGGTGATGGACCTGAAGGACTCCTGCCCGGCGGTGTCCCAGATCTGAAGCTTGATCTGCCTGTCGTTGATGCTGACCATGCGCGAGCCGAACTCCACTCCGATGGTCAGGTCGTGGACGTGCTGGAACCTCTTATCGGTGAACTGCAGGAGCAGGCACGACTTGCCAACGCCTGCGCGCGCGGATTCGGTGGAGGGATCGGGGACTTTGGTCAGCACGGGAGGGGAGGGCATTTCTCGGAAGACACGAGAACGTCGTCGGCCTTGGAGCCCCCGGGGGCGAGGGAGGTGGGGGAACGGTCGAGGGTCGGGTTTGGACGCGCACCCGTGTCGCCGATGATTATGTACTTGAACAGATACCTGCGAAAGGGGCGAGAGGCGAACGGGTGGGGGTCTTCAGCGCCTTGGGAAGAGGGGTGCGACGAGGGTCCGGGATGCTGAATTTTATTCCCCCGACGCGACGCGGGCGGGCACGGCCGATGGGGACCGAGACGCGGGCGCGCATTCGCGCGCTCTCGCTGGGTTAGGAGGGGTGGATCTAGGTCGGTCACTCACGCGTAGCTCATGGCCGCGTCGCTACCTCCTTCGAGTCGGGGTGGACGACCGTGGCGCGACCGGCTCGGTGCGGGCCGCGGCAAGGAATATGCCAGACGGGCAACAGCAGTGAGCTGGTCGGCGAAATCGAAGGGACGTGCGTGTGACTCGGCTGTTTGAAAGCGGCGCCCGCACAACACCGCTCCGCGGGAACGATGGAGGAGTCCACGGAGCCCGAGCCCGCGCCGGATTCGCCCCGACCCGTCTCTGACGAGGAGGTGTACAAGCGATGGTTCGGCCTCGCCGACCAGGACCAGGACGGGCGCGTCACCGGCAAGGATGCCGTGGAGTTTTTCGGGCTCTCTGGCCTCCCCAAGGAGGCGCTCTCGCGCGCGTGGCAGCTCGCGGACCTCAACCGCCAGGGGTACCTGGGTAAAGACCAGTTCGTGCGCGCGCTCCGGGTCATCGCACTGGTGCAGAGCGGCACCGAGGTCTCGAAGCTGAGCATGGACGCCCTGGACGCCGCGGTGGCTGAGGGATCGCTGCCCGTCGCCGAGCTCGAGGGCCTCGCGCACGACAGCAGCAACCTGAACAACCCGTTCGCCGCGAAGGCCATGTCCGAGTCCCTGAGGGAGGTGGCCGAGCGCACGGGCAACAACTACCCGACCAAGGCCACCCCGGGGCGTCGTAACCCGGGGTCCAACCCGCGCGGTCAGAGGATGACCGCCGCGCAGGCCACCGGCATCGTCGACGCCCTCAAGGAGATCTACAAGGCCAAGGTCCGGCCCGTCGAGGAGGCGCTCAAGTTTGGCTCCTTCTACTCCCCCTTGCTCACCGACGGAGACTTCGAGGGCAAGCCGAACGTGCTGCTCCTGGGCCAGTACAGCACCGGTAAGACCACGTTCATCAAGCACCTGCTGGGGACCGAGTACCCCGGGTGCAACATCGGGCCCGAGCCGACGACGGATCGCTTCGTCGTCGTCATGCACGGCAAAGAACCCAGGGTCACCCCGGGGCAGACGCTCGCGGTGCAGACGGACAAGCCGTTCACGGGCCTGGGCAACTTTGGCAGCGCGTTCCTCTCCAAGTTCCAGGCGAGCTCGTGCGACGCGAAGCTCCTCGAGGAGGTGACGATCATCGACACCCCCGGCGTGCTCTCCGGCGAGAAGCAGCGCATCGACCGGGGGTACTCCTTCGTCCACGTCTGCGAGTGGTTCGCGGCGAGATCCGACGTCATCCTGCTGCTGTTCGACCCGCACAAGCTGGACATCAGCGACGAATTCAAGTCGGTAATCGCCAGCCTACGCGGCCACGACGACAAGGTGCGCGTGGTGCTCAACAAGGCGGACCAGGTCTCGGCGCAGCAGCTCATGCGCGTGTACGGCGCTCTGATGTGGTCGTTGGGTAAAGTTTTCAACACGCCGGAGGTGTGCAAGGTGTACGTGGGTTCGTTCAACGATCAGCCGCCAAACACGGAGAACAACCAGCTGGGCGCTGAGCTGTTCGAGAAGGAGCAGAGCGACCTCAAGCGGGACCTGCTGGACATCCCCCAGCGATCGTGCGATCGCAAGGTTAACGAGTTTGTGAAGAGAGTGCGAGCGTGCGTCACCCACGCTAAGATCATGACGCACCTGAGGGGGAAGATGCCGCTGATGGCAGGGCACGAGTCGAAGCAGAAGAAGCTGTTGGGTAGGTTGGATAAGGAGTTCGAGGAGTGCGTGCACACTCACCAGATACCCAAGGGTGACCTGCCCAACGAACGACGGTTCGCCGAGATTTGCAAGGGGATTCCAATCTGGAAGATGACGAAAGTCGACAAGAAGCAGATGAAGGCGCTGGAGGAGGTGCTGTCGGTCGACATCCCGGAGGTTATGCGGCGGTTCGATAACCCTTTCTGAGCTTGAGTCATGATTGTAACGATACGTCCATCATTCCTGTACACTTGAGAGCCGGCCCTCGCCCTCGCTGCGACATTCTCGGCTGGACCAAGGCAGAGATGAAATATATTTCAGCGGGGAACGAAGCTTTTTCGTGTGCACAGCCGATGCGCGACTGGGGCTTAGATCCGGGAAGCCCGCAATGGGCGCCAGATCCCTACGCAGAGGTCGACAGCACGCGCGTTTCTCGACGAAGGGAGCACGCGCGGCGCGCGAACGAGCTGGACAAGAGGCTGGTGTCTCCCACCGCCCCGGACCCGCTGAATCTCCCGGAGCACTACGCCGACATCATGTGGAGGGAGCACGTCTCCAGGTTTTGGGCGGAAGAGCCTAGAGTTCGAGAGTGGTCGCGGCTTCGCGAGGCTGAGGGGAGTACGCCGGAGGGACTCCTGCGTGGGGCAGCTCCGGCGAGGTGGGACGCGGAACGATGGCCCAGGTCTCGCGTCCCGGGAAAACGATTCGTCGAAGTTCTCCGGGACGACGACGACGTCGCCGCGCCAGTCGACGAGGACGAGAACGCGCCCGAGGTGGACATCGTCAACTCCGATCGGTTATACGCTCTCGGTAACTTCGACCACTTCTTCACCCCAATCCCGTCCGCCAGAGAGGAAGGCGAGGACCACGTACCCCCCCCCTGGGAGGTGACGCCGACGCCTCGGGAAGCCGAGGGCGCGGTTGACGACGAACGCGCGGATGATGCCGAACGCCCCGCCGCGAACGCGACCGAGGATGACGGCCCACCCGACTGGTACGATAAGGTGGTGGTGGACCGCGCGCGGCTGTCCCGCGGGGTCAGGTTCGAGAGCAAGGGCGAGACGCGCGAGGACGCCGTCGCTCGGAGGCTCCGGGGGCACCCGACGCCGGAGGAGGCGAGGCAGGATAAGAGGCGGGACAAGAGCAGGGCGATGAAGGAGCTCAAGGAGGTGAGGCACGCGCTGGGTATGTCCAACAGGGTCGTGGGAGAGAAGGGTGACGACACACGGGCGAAGGAGAGGGGGCGTAGGTAGTAGCGGTTGTGGCAGATTGAAGCGTTGTTAACGTCCTGTCACCTTCTCCCGACAGTCGAACTTTCCGAGCTGCCGAGTCAGCCCTGTCAGCACGTTGTCCTTTTCGTTCCGGGCCAGCTCACACACAACCCGGGGCGGGCACGTGGCAGCCGACAAAACGCGACCCACCCACGCCGCTCCCTCGACCATGCCTTACATCTCCGTCGACGCCCTCGTGGGTGACGGACCCGTGGCTCCGCCCCCAACGCTCGCCGACGGGGGCCGCGTCTCGGAAAACGCCCGAGATTGGGGCGCTTCACCCCCGAATGTCGACGAGGACCCGAAGCGCGTTGCGTGGCGCGCAAACTACACCGCCGAGCTCGCGCGCGTGCTCAACACCCCCGCGAACGACTATCACGACTCCGCCGCGCGACTCGGCGGCCTCGTCAAGTCCGCGCTCCTCGAGTTCGGGCACCTCAAAACGGAACCGTCCAAGTTCTTCGAGGCTCACCGGCTACTCGTCAATCACGGCTTCGAGCAGGGACCGGGATTCAGCATCAGGTTCACGGTCCAGTACAACCTCTTCGCCGGGACCGTGCTCGAGCTCGGAGGATCCGAACACCTTAGGACGCTCGACGAGATGCAGCGAGACGGCGAGCTCGGGTGTTTCGCGCTCACCGAGAAGCTGGCGGGCGTCAACTCTGGGCTGGTGGTTCAGACGACGGCGAGGTGGGTCCCGGATAAGGGCGCGTTCCTGCTGCACACGCCCCACGACGGCGCGTGCAAGAACTGGATCTCGCAAGGTCTGACCGCGTGTAAAGCGGTGGTCATGGCGGACCTCATCGTCGGCGGCGAGAGCAAAGGACCTCACGCGTTCTTGGTCGAGCTTCGCGCGAAAGGTTCCGGGCCGGGGTATCCCGGCCGGGTATCGACGGGGGTGACCCTCGGGGACATGGGCGCCAAGACCACGGGTAACGACCTGGACAACGCGTGGATATCCTTCGAGAATAAGTGGATCCCGCGCGAGTCCCTCCTGGACCGATACTGCGACTTGACCGTCGACGGCGGATACGTCGCGAGGGGCGGAACCTCGGCGCCGATGTCGAACATGGAGCTCATCGGCCAGCGCCTCTTCACCGGCCGAGTCGCCGTGGCTCAGGGGGCGCACGAGTTCAGGCGCCGGCTCTTCCGCAGAACGCGCGCGCATAACGATGCGAAGCCGTGCTGGGCTCCCGGCGGCGGCAGCCACAGCGCCAAGAAGACGCTGATGCTATCGTCGGTGCCGCAGCTTCGAGCGCTGTATCGCGAGGCGGATGCCAGGGAGGCGAGGATGACCGCCTACCTGGCCTCGGTGGAACGGGACCTGTGCGAGACGCTCACAAACGGTACGAGGCCCAGCGCGGAGATGGTCGAGGCGGTGGCGGCGGCGAAGGTCTCCGCGGTGGACGAGGCGATCGAGTACTGCCACAGGCTGAAGCAGGAGGTGGGCTCCTACGCGCTGATGGCCGGCACCGGGTTTGAGCACACGGACTTTCTTCAGTGCTGCAAGTTTGCCGAAGGCGACAGCAGGATCCTGCTCATGAAGGTGGCGCGCGATAGGGTCAAGACGTACGGTCGCATCGCGGCGAAGGGCGGCGAGGTTCCCGCGTGGATGTCGCCGAGGGAGGCGAAGGCGGTGGCTGAGCTGGCGAAGGCGCTCCAGGCATCCGCCGCCGGGGGAAAGAGGCCAGCAGAGGCTTGGGAGGAACACTGGGACAAGGCGTACGCCACCGCGAGGTTGGCGGTGGATAACATCGTGACCAGACGCGTAGGCGGGCCGGATAAGTGGTCCAACGCTGGGTGGCGCTCGACGCCTGCGAGCCGGTTATAGAGGGGTTTGTAGACGTTTTTTATCAGTCACAAAGCCCGCCTTCTTCGTCGTTCTTTCCCCGCGACACAGCTGTGCGGCGCCGAGGGCCCAGCCCGGCGCGGCGCGACATGTCGTTGCTTATGGGCGAGTGGAAGCACCTAAGGCGCACGCCGCCGGGCGGTGTACCCGCTGACGCGCCCGCATCGCCAACGAACCACCTCCACCTCCGCGCGCTCCCTGGACGCGAAAGCAAGTCCTCCGCCACGGGCGACGGGCCGCCCTCCTTCTTCTCCAGCGCTCTCCCGTTGCTCGAACCGCCCATCGAAACCCCTCTCCCTCTTCCCGCGCCACCACTCAACCCTCGCCGCGCGCGCGGCAGGGCCTCCATAGACGCCGTCACGGCGCTCACCGAGCTCAAGCGCTCGCTCGACTTCGACGTTTCAGAGGAACGTGGGAGCGCCTCGCGAGTCGCAGGCGGCCGCTCTCGCACGAGCCGCAGGCCGCGCGAGGACATGAGCGTCGCGATGATGCCCCTCCTTGAGACGGTTCCCACAGCGGCCGGACCCGGAGCCCCAAAGGCGCTGCCCGAGCTCCCAAAAGACATCGAGGAGATGAGCTACCGCGAGTTGAAGGTCGGGTCGACTCGTTCCTTTCTTCCCGATCCTCTCGCCGCCTCAACGCGACTCTCTTTCCCCAGGACCACTACCCCCTCGTCTTCGGGAAGGCGACCAACAGCAACAACAAGGGGTGGTTGTACAGGGTCATCAAGGCTCGCTACATGAACCCCGAGGTCGAGGGGGAGGAAGACGTGACCGCAGAGGAAGACGGCACCGCGGCGGCTCGCCCTCGCCGCCGGAAGCGCGTGGACTACCTGGCGGTCCTGTCCGCGGGCGCGGCTTAAGCATGCGCGGGGGAGCACGCATGCACGCATGCACGCACGCACGCACTGCACTGCACTGCACGCGCGAGATAGGTTTTCGTCCCGTGGACGGCGCTTCGTGATGATGAGACGCATATCAACAATCGATGACATTTAAACCGCGGGCGGGTCTCCAACCCCGCGCTGCTGGAAAAAAAACATTCAGCCCCCTCGCCCGCCCCTTTTAGCAGCACTGGCTGTTGGCCTTCCCGACAGGCCTGCCCTCGCCCGGCCTGACCGTGGCACCCTTGGGACCCTGGTTGAGCGCCGGCTGCGACGCCATGCGCGTCTTGATCTCGGCCGCCATGGTCATGAACGCCTGCTCGACGTTGGTGGCGTTCTTCGCCGAGGTTTCCAGGAAGGGGATGCCAATCTCGTCCGCAAACGCCTTCGCCGTCTCGTAGTCCACCGCCCGCTTCGCCGTGAGGTCGCTCTTGTTACCCACCAGCAGCTTGTTCACGTTCTCGTTGGCGTACCTGTCGATCTCGTTGAGCCACTGCTTGACATTGTTGAAGGACTCCGCGTCCGTCACGTCGTACACCACGATGATGCCGTGCGCGCCGCGGTAGTAGGAGGAGGTGATGGTCCTGAAGCGCTCCTGGCCCGCGGTGTCCCAGATCTGAAGCTTCACCGTCTTGCCCTCCAGCTCGACCGTGCGAATTTTCTAAAAGAGGGTGGAAGAGGGCGGAGAGGAAAGAGGGAACGAGACGGTCAGTCAGGTCGCGAGGGATCCGAAATGTGTCGTTCCAATTCGGCTTCCCAGAGGCAGAGGGCACCCGCGGCTGGATCTCGGGGATAATCGGACGCTGGGGGTCGCGGCGGAATGCGCGCGCGAATCGGGAGGTGGGCACTCACGAAGTCGACGCCGATGGTGGAGATGTAGCTCTCGGTGTATGTATCGTCGGCGAAACGGAGCAGAAGGCACGATTTGCCGACGCCGGAGTCACCGATCAGCTGCGACGAGACGCGGGGGTGGAGAGGGGAATACTTTGGTGAGACGTTCGACGAGGGTCGGATTTCCGGCGAGATCTGGGCGGGGCGACGGGGCCATCGGGCACGCGGGGCGACGGATCGACGTCTACTCGTCGTTTGATGGCGAATTAGACTCGGGTGCGCACCAGGAGCTTGAAGAGGTAGTCACTGCGGGAAGGCAGGGAGAGGAGGGGAGCGCAGGACGTCAGCGTCGAGAAATTTGCCAGGGGGGGCAACGCCTCCGTGTGACGTTGGGGGACGGAAAGGAACCGGGTCGACGGGGAGCCGCGAGCGCGCCGAACGGTCGTCGCGAGCGCGCCCTCGCGGACGTTGCGGGCACGAAGGGGACGTGGCACTCACTATTCGGGGTTCATCTTGCGTGGGCGCTGCGTGGGCGCAACCTCGAATGGGAAGGGACGGGCCACCATTATCGTCTTCGGCCACGAAGTCGCAGTCACAAAACAGCATCAAAATGCAACCGACCGATTTTTTCGACTTCACACCAGCTCTACCAGCGCCCACCGGCACAAAGTGTTCGGGTCTGAAAACGCCCCTCAAAACGCACTCAAAACGCTCACTCTTCCTCCACCAGCACGAAGTCCGCGTCGTCCGGCACAAAGTCCGGCGCGGGTTCCACCGTCCTCGCCGGTTTTTTCCACTCGCACCACCTCCAGAACACGTAATCAACCGCCGCGACGCACGCAAAGAGCGGCCCCGCAAACGCGCCGCACCGGCTCAGCCGAACCAACCTGCCCACCAGACTATCATCCGTCGCGTGCGCGCGCTCGTACACGCGCTCCACGCGCTCGGCGACGTCGTCCCAGCTGTACATCTCGGCCACGCGCTCGTGTATGGCGACCGGGTCGACCGCGGCCCTTTGGTTTCCTTTGGTCGACCCCTCGGGGTTTCCTTTGGTCGAACCCTCGCGCCCTTTCGTTGAATCGCCGCCAGCCTCGAGCACTTCAATCGCGTCGTTCAGCGCGTCGACGAGCGCGGCGGGGTTGGGCTTCGCGAGGTACAGGAGGTCAGGCGGGAGCACCTCCGGCACCCCGCCCACGCCCGTCGCCACCACGAGGCACCCGCAGCACGCTGCCTCGAGAATAGCGATGCAGAACGATTCCGTCAGGGAACAGTTCAGGAAGACGTGCGCCCTTTGAAGCACGTCGGAGACCCTCGCGTGAGGTACGTTGCCCAGCAGCGTGACCCGCTCCGTGAGGCCGTGCGATTTCGTCATCTCCTCCAGGTGCGGTCGCATAGATCCGTCCCCGGCGACGAGAAAGTCAACCCGGGGGAAACGTTCGCACGCCAACGGAATGACGCCGGCGAGCAGGTGAACCCCTTTCCTGTACGCCAGCCTCGCGGTGACGGCCACGGTGATTCGCCCCGGCTCAGCCTTACTCCCGTCCATGCGAAAACCCCGCTTCGCCGGATCCGGGACGAAGCGAACGGCGTCCACCGCGTTCGGTATGACGGACACCCTCTGCGGCGGCACGCCCGACCTCAGCACCGTGTTCTCCTTCGCCGTGTGACTCACGCAAACCACGTGGTTACAGTCGGCGAGGGTCAACACCAGCAGCTTGTTCATGTGTATGTGGCTGGCGTCCGAGAAGCCGAACAGGGAGTGGTCCGTGAACACGCACTTGTATCCCATGGTTCGAGCGTGGAAGCACGCCTGGTGGCCCATCACCGCAAACGCCTGATGCGAGTGAACAACGGTGACCCTCTCGCGGAGCAGGATCAGCCGCAGTAAGTCGCTGTGCCCGAATATGTCCGGCAACGTCGCGCCGTTGTACACGGGAACCCTGGGCACGTAGTAAACCTTGAGTCCGTTGGTCATGTGCCGCACGCCGCACCTATCTCCGTACGCGTGGGTCAGCACCGTCACCTTGTGACCCCTCGCGATGAGCCTCTGCGCTAGCGAGTACATGTGGAGCTCCACGCCCCCCAGGTTCGGCAGGAAAAAGTCCGAGACGAGGAGGACGCTGTGCGGCGGCGACATCGCGTCGTCCGCGCGCCACCTCGGGCCCGGCACCCCCCACGTGAAACCCCGGTCCCACCACCCGCGGCCCTTCGCCGGGCCCGCGGGTACCCCCGTCGCGGGATCCGTCTCCCACTCCCAAGGTTGACGGGTACCGCCCCTCGCGGGATTCGAACCCGCGCTCGTCTTAACCCGCGCACGCGTCTTAACCCGCGCACGCGTCTTAACCCGCGTCTCAACCCGCGTCTCCTTCCCGTCCGTCCTCTCCGACGTCCCGCCTCTTTGGCAACCGCCGAATAGCGCGACGTGCACCTCCGCGTACACCCGCGCGATCACCGAGAGGGGCGGTCTGAGCGACGGGAACACCAGCACCACCCCGTCCCTCGACCGGGGTTTCGATCCCCCGACGTCCCCGTCACCGGACGGACGACGACGATCGGTACCGCCCCGAGGAACGTG
>Ga0181573_10005083_pt1 | contig 10987 bp, 9 predicted proteins | sample 101ome_25_FD_148643 | JGI IMG/M metagenome (GOLD analysis project Ga0181573, IMG submission 148643) | Coastal salt marsh microbial communities from the Groves Creek Marsh, Skidaway Island, Georgia - 101409BT metaG (spades assembly) | ecosystem: Environmental > Aquatic > Marine > Intertidal zone...
AGAAGGACACGGACTTCGGCTTCGACGCGCAGAACGGCGAGTACACGAACCTGGTGAAGGCCGGTGTCATCGACCCGACGAAGGTCGTTCGCGCCGCGCTGCAGGATGCCGGTTCGATCGCCGGTCTCCTGATCACGACAGAGGCGATGGTTGCCGACAAGCCGGAGCCGGCCGGTGCCGGCGCCCCCGCGATGCCTGACATGGGCGGAATGGGCGGCATGGGCGGCATGATGTAAGCCAGTCCCATCCGGACAGAATGAAGAGGGCCGCACCGGCGACGGTGCGGCCCTTTTTCTTTGGTTATTGCCCTTCGAGACGCGCCGCCTTCTGCGAAGCCGTCGCTCCTCAGGGTGAGGTGGGGACTATGTCTTGGAATATGACAGCAACCTCATGCTGAGGAGCAGACCGTAGGTCGGCGTCTCGAAGCATATTTCGCGCCGTTTACTCTTCCTCGACGGCGCGGATGATGCCCGCCTGGTCGAGGTCGGCCCAGCCCCGGTCCATCATCTTCTGCCAGAGCTCGAGGTTCGTGCGCACGGACAACAGGTCGATCCCGACCTGCTCGGCCAGCTCGAGCGCCTGGAGGATGTCCTTGTGGTGGACCGACGCGCGGCCGTGGGGCTCGAAGGCGCGTTCGACCATGCGACCCCCGTGCAGGTCGAGCACCCGGGATTCGGCGAAGCCGCCGAGCAGCGCCTCGCGCACCTTTGCGGGATCGACGCCGGCGCGCGCCGCGAGGGTCAGCCCCTCGGCGACCGCCGCGAGCGTGACGCCCACGATTGCCTGGTTGGCGGTCTTGGTGACCTGGCCCGCGCCCACATCGCCGATATGGGTGATGTTCTGGCCCAGCACCTCGAACACGGGCATCACCGTGGCAATGGTGTCGTCGGACGCACCGATCATGATGGTGAGATTGCCTGCCTCGGCGCCGACGGTCCCGCCGGAAACCGGCGCATCCACATAGGCGGCGCCGCGCGCATTTGCCTCGTCGGCCCAGGCGCGGGTCTCGCGCACCTTGGTGGTGCCCATGTCGATGAGGGTCTTGCCGGCGGCGAGGCCGGCGAGCACACCGTTGTCACCGTGCAGGACGGCATCGACCGATGGCGTGTCGGTGACCATGAGAATGACGATGTCGCTGGCCGCAGTGACCTCGCGCGGACTGGCGGCCCGGTTCGCGCCGAGCGCCTCGAGTTCCTCGGCGGGGCCGGGGCTGCGGCTCGTCACGGTGAGCGCCGCGCCGGCCTCGAGAAGATTGCGCGCCATGGGCTTGCCCATCAGGCCGAGCCCGATGAAACCGATCTTCATACCTTCGAGAGTGCCCATTGCGCGCCCCGTTGTCGTCTAGATCGGGGCGTAGCGGGCGCGGGCCGCGCGCTCGATCGCGGCGGCGGTCAGGCGTTCGATGTTGAGCGTGTGACGGAGCATTTCCAGAAGCCGCAGCTCCTCCTGGCTCGCCTTCCCGTCGGCCGTGGCGATATCACAGGCGAGAACATAGGCGGTGTCGCGCAGGCGTTCGGGCAGTGCGTCGCGGATCTGGGCGAGCGCTTCGTCCAGCCCGTCCTCGCGCGACAGCAACTCGGCGCAGTCACGCGCGATGTCGGTGAGCTGCTCGGTGTCGAAGCCGGAGAAGACCGGAAGCTGGCTGACGATCTCACCGATCCGGCCGATCTCGGAGTCGGTCATGTCGCTGTCGGCGGCGGAGACCATCACCATGGTGTAAACGAGGGCGGTCTGGGGTTCGATCATTGTTCGCTTTCTTCCTTGCCTGTGCTTCGGCCGGTTAAAGCGGCCGGGGGGAGCGGCGTCAACCCGCCGGGGGGATGGGTTCGCCCAAAGTCCCAATCGACAGGACCGCGAGCCCCCAATAGGTTGGGCTTATGTCCGCTGTAATCAATGTCGCCGTTCCCGTTTTTGCGATCATGTTCGCCGGCTACCTCGCCGGCCGTTTTCGTATCCTCGGAGAATCCAGTTCCGAGGCGCTCAACGCCTTCGTTTACTGGTTCGCGCTGCCACCGGTGATGTTCCTGTCGATCGCCACGGTGCCGCTGTCCGCCGTGTTCAACTGGCCCTTCATCTGGACGCTGCTGGCCGGTATGGCGGTCGTGGCGGTTCCGTCCTTCGTGCTCGCCCGTTTCCTGTTTCCCAACTCGCTCACCGGGCTCACCCTGCACAGCCTGACCGGGATATTCGCGAACACCGGCTACATGGGGATTCCGCTGTTCATCGCCGCCTTCGGGACGGACGGCGCGCTGCTCGCGGTCATCGCGACGGCGGTGAACAATATCGTTCTGCTCGGGCTCACCATCCTGGTGATCGAGCTGCGCGGCGGCACGGGGACAACGCCCGTGCGCGTTTTCGTTGACGCCGTGTGGACCGTCGTGCGGGGACCGTTGTTCCTCGCACCCCTGGCGGGAATCCTGTGGTCGTGGACTGGCCTGGGTCTTCCGGTCGCCGCGAACAATTTTCTCGCCCTCATGGGGGCCGCCGCCGGTCCCTGTGCCCTGTTCGCGATCGGGCTGTTCATGGTGGGCAAGCCGATCTCCAGCGGTGCCGGCGAGGTCGGCTGGCTGGTCTTCGCGAAGATCATCCTGGCGCCGCTCGCGACCTGGTGGTTCGCCGTCGAGGTGTTCGCCCTGGAGTTCGAGCTGGTGCGTGGCGCCGTCCTCATGGCCGCGCTGCCGACGGGCGCGCTGGCGTTCGTCGTCGCCATGAAATACGGGGTCTTCGTGCAGCGCTGCTCGGCGGCGATCCTGTTCTCGACGATTGTGTCGCTCGCGACGGTGAGCGCGCTGCTCGCCTGGTTCGGGACCGCCTAGCCGGCGAGAAACTCCTCGCTCGCCTCGATTGCCTCGACGAGTCCGACTCGCTCCGGCACGACGCCCTCCGGGAAGGCGCCGAAGAGCCGGGTGGGGGTCGCGGCGTCGAGCACCACGAACACGCCCCGGTCGCCCTTGCGGCGGATCAGCCGGCCATAGGCCTGGGCGAGGCGCAGCCGCGCGATCAGGTCGTCATGGGTCCGGCCCCCGAACGCTTCGCGCCGCGCCCGATGGAGGATCGTCGGTCGCGGCCAGGGAATCCGGTCGAAGGCGAGCATCCGCAGCGAGCGCCCCGGCACATCCACGCCGTCACGCACGGCATCCGTGCCCAGCAGGCAGGCGTCGGTCTCGGCGCGGAAGATGTCGATCAGGGTCGCCACGTTGAGCGAGTCCACGTGCTGGGCATAGAGCGGCAGCCCGGCCGCGTCGAGCGCATCGGCCATGCGCCGATGGACCTGGCGCAGCCGCGCGATGGAGGTGAACAGCCCGAGCCCGCCGCCGCCCGCGGCGACGAAGAGTTCGCGCATCGCCGCCGCGACCTGGTCGGCATCGTTGCGGCGCACGTCGGTCACGACGAACACGCGGGTCTGTTCGGCGTAGTCGAAGGGCGACGCGACGCGGGTGTGCAGGGCCGGTGCGGGGAAATGAATCGCACCCGTGCGCGCGTCGGCGCTTGCCCAGTCGGGTTCCGCGTCCGCGATGCGGTCGGTCAGGGTTGCCGACGTGAAGACCATGCCGTGGGCGATGGGCGCCATGGCTTCCGCGAAGGGCAGGGTGGGGTCCACCCAGTGCCGGTAGAGGCCCGCGTCGATCTCGCGGCCCTCGATCCGCTCGACCTCGATCCAGTCCACGAAGGCGTCCGACGCCGGCGCGTCGATCGCGTCGAGCATGTCGATCCAGGCGCCGATCAGCATTTCCGCGCGCCGCTGGAGCGCCCGCGCGACCGCCTCGATCCGTACCCGGGTGGCACTGTCGAGTTCGTCCGCTTCCGTATCGAGGCGGCGGATCAGCCGTGCGCAGAGCTTGCGCAGCGGCGTGGCCAGGTCGACGAGGCATTCGCGCAAGGCCGCCGCCGCGTCCGGCAGTCCGTCGGACGGCGGACGCACCTCGGTTTCGAGCGAGTAGGGGCCGTCGCCGCTGTCGGCCCGGGCGAAGACCTGTTCGCGGACCTCCGCCAGGAACGCCTCGGCCGGGCCCTCGGTCATGGCCCCCGATAGCCGGTTGAGCCAGCCCGGGGCCGGGAGGATTTGCGCGGCATCCAGCGCCGCTGCGAGCGCCTCGGTGGCCTCGCCGTCGTCGGCGGCGATCAGGTCCTCGGCCCGCTCGCGCAGACCGCGTGCCCGTCCGCCCGGCCGGCGGCGCCCGCCACCCTCATTGCCGAGCAGCCAGCGTCGTAGCTCCGCCATCTCGCGGCCGCTCAGATGGGCGGCGAAGGCGGAATCGGCGGCGTCGAAAATGTGGTGGCCCTCGTCGAAGACGTAGCGCGAGGGCACGCTCCCGTCGCCGTCCGTGCCGGCGCCGAGCGCGGCCTGGATCATGACCAGCGCGTGGTTTGCGACGACCAGCCGCGCCTTGCGGGCCTTGCGCACGCTGTGCTCGACGAAGCAGCGGCTGTAGTGGCTGCAGGCGGAGTAGATGCATTCGCCGCGCCGGTCGGACAGGCCCAGGGTCGCGCCCACGCCGACAAGATCGACGAGCCAGGCCGGGAAGTCGCCGCCCAGGTCGCCGTCGCGCGTGGCCTGGACCCAGCGCGCCGTGAGCGCCACGCCGAGGGCATTGCGGCGCTGCAGGGTCGTGAACCGGCCCGCCGCGTCCTCGAGGTTGAGCAGGCAGAGATAGTTCTCGCGCCCCTTTCGGATCACCACCTGGCGCGCCTTGTCGTCGGGGTCGGGATACAGCCGGTCGAGCTCCCGGTCGATTTGCTGCTGCAGGTTCCGGGTGTAGGTGCTGACCCAGACCGGCCCGGCATTCTTCTCCGACCAGAGGCTCGCCGGGGCGATGTAGCCGAGGGTCTTGCCGGTGCCGGTGCCCGCCTCGGCGAGCACGATGTTGGGGGTCTCCGGCGCGGGGCGCGGGGCGAAGGCTTCCGCCGCCGCCGCGGCATAGTCGCGTTGGCCCGCGCGGCTCTCGGCGTCCGGTCCGAGCAGGGCTGCGAGGCGTTCGCGCGCCTCGTCGGCCGAGACGGGATCGTTGCCCGGCGGCGGTTCGGGGGCGCTCTCCGACCATTCCGGCACCTCGCGCCAGACGGCGAGTGCGCTCGCGACCCGGGCGTCGCCGTCGTCCGGCCAGCCGACCGTGTCGAGAGCCGCGAGCACGAACGGCGCCCACAACCAGCCGGCGCGCTGCAGCGCCCGGGCGATGGCCGCGGCATCTTCGTAGCCCTGCCGGTCGTCGGCGAGGTCGGACAGCAGCCGATCGACGATCTCGATCAGTGCGTCGGACTCGTCCTCGACACCGATCCCCAGCGTGCGCGCCAGGCCGCGGATGGTGGGCAGGGTGAATTCGGCGGGTCGGACGAAGGCGAACAGTTCCAGCACATCGTAGCCGTCGATGTGGTCGGCGCCGAGCCGGCGCGCCGTGGACGGTGCGTGACAGAGGATCGGGGGCTGGGACCGGGCCCGGCGGATCGCCTCATCGGCCCCCAGCGCGTCGCGCGTCCCGGCCGGATCGCGCCAGGTCGCGAAGCTGCGGCCGGCGACCAGGGCCGGCAGATCGGCCAGGCGCGAGGCGGGTGCGGGAAAAGGCGTGTCGCTCATCGCGCGAGATTACCGGGCCGGCTCCGAATCCCTAAAGCTTTGTGCGAATGCCGCAGGCATTCCGGGCAAATCACCGTCGATCGGGGGTGATCCCGGACGCCCGGCGCGTCATCTATATCGGGCGGGTCCGTGATCCGCATGCGATGCGAAGGGAGCCGAGAATGATGGATCTGTCTGGCATGAGCCAGGTCTCGACGCTAGTCGCCGAGCCGCCGCGCGCGCCCGCTGCGAAGCCACCGGCCGAGGAGCCGCGGCCGTCCGGGAACACGTCGGAAGAGAGTTCGGGCAACCAGAGCACCGAATATCCCGCCGGGAATCCCGAGGACGAGGTGCGGATTTCCAAGGCTGCCGAGCAGGCGGCCGACCCCTGGGTCGATCGCACCCCGACCGAACCGCTGGTGGATCGCTCCTTCCCCCTGTCCGAGCGTGCGGCACGCCTCAACCTGACGATCTGACGTCCCGGTCGATGCGGTCGGCAGTTGACCTGATTCCGGCCCGCGCCTAGGTTCCGCCGCACGAATTCCGGCGAACCGAAACGGGTCCATGGCACACGATCACGACATGCTGCTGGCGGCGAAGGCCTGGCCGTTCCAGGAGGCGCGGGCGATCCTCGACCGCCTCGGCGGGCCCGATGCCGCGCAGGCGCCCGAGAAGGGGTACGTGCTGTTCGAGACGGGCTACGGCCCGTCGGGCCTGCCGCATATCGGCACCTTCGGCGAGGTGGCGCGGACGACCATGGTCCGCCAGGCCTTCGCGCAGCTCTCGGACATCCCGACCCGGCTGATCGCCTTCTCCGACGACATGGACGGGCTGCGCAAGGTGCCCGACAACGTGCCCGAGCAGGAGATGCTGAACACCCATCTCGGCAAGCCGCTGACGGCGGTGCCCGACCCGTTCGGCACCCATGACAGCTTCGGCGCCCACAACAATGCACGCCTGCAGGCCTTCCTCGATACCTTCGGTTTCGAGTACGAGTTCCGGAGTTCGACCGAATGCTACAGGGCGGGCCTCTTCGACGAGACGCTGCTGGCCATGCTCGCCCAGTATGACGCGATCATGGGCGTGATCCTGCCGACGCTGGGCCCGGAGCGGCAGGCGACCTACAGCCCGTTCCTGCCGATCTGCCCGCGCACCGGCGTGGTGCTGCAGGTGCCCATGGACGCGACCGACCCCGACGCCGGCACGGTCACCTACACCGATCCCGAGACGGGGGACACGGTCGAGACGCCGGTCACGGGCGGCCACTGTAAGCTCCAGTGGAAGGCCGACTGGGCGATGCGCTGGGTCGCGCTCGCCGTGGATTACGAGATGTCGGGCAAGGACCTGATCGATTCGGTGAACCTGTCGGGGAAGATCTGCCGCATCCTCGGCGCGAAGCCGCCGGAAGGTCTCACCTACGAGCTCTTCCTCGACGAGCATGGCGAGAAGATCTCGAAGTCCCGCGGCAATGGTCTCACCATCGAGGAATGGCTCACCTACGGCCCGCCCGAGAGCCTGTCACACTACATGTTCGGCAAGCCGAAGTCGGCCAAGCGGCTGCATTTCGACGTGATCCCGAAGTCGGTCGACGAGTATCTGACCAACATCGCGCGCTATCCTGGTCTCGATCCGGACAAGCAGCTTGAGAGCTCCGCCTGGCACATCCATGGCGGCGACGTGCCGCCCGCCGGCGCCGATCTCTCCTTCGGCCTGCTGCTCAACCTCGCGGCCGCGTGCAACTCCGAGGACCCGGAAGTGCTCTGGGGCTTCATCGCGCGTTACGCCGAGGGCGCGACGCCGGAGAACAGCCCGTTTCTCGACCGCCTCGTCGGCCACGCGATCGCGTATTACCGCGACTTCGTGAAGCCGGCGAAGCAGTATCGCGCGCCCGACGACCGGGAGCGCGCCGCGCTCGCCGATCTCGCCGACCGGTTCGCCGCGTTGCCGGCCGATGCCGACGGCGAGGCGCTGCAGAACGAGGTCTATGCTGTCGGCAAGGACCATGAATTCGATCCGCTGCGCGACTGGTTCCGGGCGCTCTACGAGGTGCTGTTCGGCCAGAGCCAGGGCCCGCGCTTCGGGTCCTTCGCCGCGCTCTACGGCCGCGACGCCACGGTGGACCTGCTGCGTCGCGCGCTCGCGGGCGAGGATCTGAGCGCCGCCTGATCTATCGCTTGGAGTTGGCGAAGTCCCAGTAGAGCTCCCGCGCGCGCCGGTAGATCGGCCCGGGCTGGAGCCGCCGGTCCTCATATTGAATGACCGGCTGGACCTTGCCGTAGTTGCCGGAATTGAAGATCTCGTCGGCTGCGTGAAGCTCGTGGGTCTCGACCGTGCGCTCCTGGACCTCGATCCCGTCGTCGCGCATGAGCCCGATCAGGCGTTGGCGGGTAATCCCGTTCAGGAAGGAGCCGTTCGGCACCGGCGTGATCGCCACCCCGTCGCGCACGATCCAGATGTTCGCCGTCGCGAACTCCGCCACGTGGCCGAGTGCGTCGCACATGACCGGGTTGTCGAAGCCGCGCTCGCGGGCATCGATGATCGCGCGCGAGGAGTTCGGGTAGTGGCACGACGCCTTGGCGTCGGTCGGCGCGACCTCGGGTCCCGGGCGGCGATAGGGGCTGAGGCAGCAGCTGAACCCGTCGCCCGGGGGCATCGGCGCCTCGAACAGGGTGAGCACGAAGCGCGTGCTCGCCGGGTCGGGCGCGAGCAGCCCGCTCCCAGCGTCGGCATAGAGCATCGGCCGGATGTAGAGCGCGGCATCGTCGCCGAAGCGCGCGATGCCGTCATGGGCAATCTGCTCGATATCGGCCGCCGAGAGCGGCGATTTGAGATGCATCGCGGCGGCGGAATTGACCACCCGCTGGCAGTGGCGGTCGAGGTCGGGCGTCACCCCCTCGAAGGCGCGCGCGCCGTCGAACGCGATCGAGCCCAGCCAGATGGCATGGGACGTCGCGCCGATCACCGGGACGTTGCCCTCGTGCCAGTCGCCGTCGATGTAGGTGAGTGCGGACAAGGGGCCGCTCCTGCTGCAAACGTTGCGGCAAGGATAACGCCAACGCGCGGGCGGGCGCGAGCCTGCTTTGCCCGCGCCCTTTACTGCGGCGGGCCGCAAACGCATATTCCGGCCATGGCGATACTCAAGATAGCCCGGATGGGGCATCCCATTTTGCGCGAGCGCGCCGCCGAGGTGCCCGACCCGACGGCGCCCGAGGTCGCGCGGCTCGTCGATGCGATGATCGAGACCATGGAGGACGCCGACGGCACCGGCCTCGCCGCGCCCCAGGTGCACATGCCCAGGCGGATCGTGGTTTACATGGTGGAGGGCGCGCGCGCCGCGGATGAAGACGGCGGCGATGCCGGCGGTGTCCCGCTAACCGCGATGATCAACCCCGTGGTCACGCCCGTCGGCGAGGCGACCAACCTCGGCTACGAGGCCTGCCTCTCGGTGCCCGGCATGGCCGGCGCCGTCCGCCGTTTCGACCGGGTGCATGTCACGCACCAGACCCTCGACGGCGAGACGGTGGAGTTCGAGGCCGAGGGCTTCCATGCCCGGGTGATCCAGCACGAGTGCGATCATCTCGACGGCATCCTCTACCCCAGCCGGATCGAGGACATGTCCCAGTTCGGCTTCGTCGAGGAGCTGAGCAAGGGCCAGGCACCCGCGGACGAGGCCGATGACGGCTGACGACACCCATCTGCTCGATACGAAGCGGGCGCTGCTGGCAGCGATCCTGCCGCATGTGCCCTTCGACGGCTGGTCCGCGAAGTCCCTGCGCGCCGCCGCCGCGGATGCCGGGGTCGCGCCCGAGCTGACGAAACTCGCCTTCCCGGGTGGCGTCGCGGAGCTGATCGCCTTCTGGAGCGGGGAGGCGGACCGGGCCATGGTCGCCGCCTACGAGGAGGCGGACGGGGACGCGATGCGCTTCCGCGAGCGGATCACCTTTCTGGTGCGCGCCCGGATTGACGCGGTCGGCGACCATCGCGAGGCGGTGCGCCGCGCGCTCACCTATCTGGCGCAGCCCCAGCATGGCGGCAAGGGCCTCGCCTGCCTGTACCGGACCGTGGACGAGATGTGGTATGCGGCCGGCGACCGCGCCACGGACTTCAACTTCTATACGAAGCGCCTGACCCTCGCGGGCGTCTATTCCGCGACCCTGCTGTTCTGGCTCGATGATGGGTCCGAGGACGGTGTCGCAACCCGGGCGTTCCTCGACCGGCGCATCGCCGGGGTGATGCGCATTCCCCAGCGGCGCGAGAAGCTGCGCCGCGCGACCGGGTTCCTGCCGAACCCGCAGCGCTTCGCGCGCCTCGTCTCGGATCGCCTGCGCGAGCGCGGGGTCGGCTGATTCGCGTATATCCGCTTGCGAACCGGGCGAACGCGCTTTCCCGCGACTGACGGCGCCTGACGTCCAGCCAACACCCGGGCACTCGTTCCCGAACGCGTTTGCGTTACCTGGCTGCCTGCAGCCGCGTCACTGGCCGGTCGTTGATCGCCATGTGTATCGCGGCCGAAATGAATCCGAGCGCGATCGCGATCCACCAGATGGTTTCGTAGGAGCCGGTCGCGTCGAATACGCGCCCGCCGAGCCAGACGCCGAGGAAGGCACCGATCTGGTGGCTGAGGAAGACGATTCCGAACAGGGTCGCCATATAGCGGGTGCCGAATATCTGCGCGACGAGGCCGCTCGTGAGCGGCACCGTCCCGAGCCAGAGAAAACCGATGGCCGCCGCGAATATCATCACGCCGGCGGAGCTGGGAGGCGTGACGACGAATGCGAGGATCGCCACAGAACGCATCGTGTAGAGGCCGGAAAGCAGGTGCTTCTTGCGGTAGCGGCCGCCGAGCCAGCCGAATCCCCACGAGCCGATGCCGTTGCACACGGCGATGACGACCAGCGCCGTCGCCGCCAGCTGGGGCGTGAAGGCGAGATCACCGAGATAGGCCGGCAGGTGGACGGCGATAAAACGGACGTGGAATCCGCAGACGAAGAACCCGACAATCAGGAGAATATAGCCGGAATTACTTCGTGCCTCGACGAGCGCTTCACCGAGTTTCTGCGTCGAGGGTGCTTCTGCGCTGGTGCTGCTCGTCTGGCGGATGGCCAATGCCAGCGGCACGATGAGGCTGACGATGCAGGCCACTGCGACCAGTGCGACAGGCCACCCATAGGCGGAGATCATCTGCTGGCTGAAGGGCACGATGAGGAACTGGCCGAGCGTGCCGCAGGCCGTCACGGTGCCTAGCCATACGCTGCGCCTCTCGGCGCTGACATTGCGGCTGACAATCGACAGGACCAGTGGCATGCCGGTCGCGGCGGCGGCGATGCCGACCAGTAATCCGGCGTTCAGGAACATCGTGACCGGCGTGACCGATTGCGACATCAGCACCAGGCCGACGACGTATAAAAGCCCGCCCGCCCCCAGCACGCGGGGTGC
>Ga0181573_10005087_pt1 | contig 10979 bp, 1 predicted proteins | sample 101ome_25_FD_148643 | JGI IMG/M metagenome (GOLD analysis project Ga0181573, IMG submission 148643) | Coastal salt marsh microbial communities from the Groves Creek Marsh, Skidaway Island, Georgia - 101409BT metaG (spades assembly) | ecosystem: Environmental > Aquatic > Marine > Intertidal zone...
CGGGGTTCGGGATTGGCGGGTTGGAGTCGCCGGGACCGGGACCGGGCGTGGCCTCTTCAGAGGCGGGCTCCGAGCTCTTCGCGCGCTCGTTCGAGCGCTCGTCGTCGTCGGCCGCGCTTCCCGGGGGCGTATCAGGCGCGGGAGCCGGTTTCTGACCGCCCCCGCCGCCACCCATCCTGCCCCCGCCGCCGCCCATCCCGCCGCCGAGCAAAAACCCGGGCGGAAAGGTCGCCGGATCGATCCCCGCCGCCTCCAGAGCCGCCCTGGCCCTCGCGGCGTTCTCTCTCGCGCGCTTGCTGGGTCCCGCGGGCCTGTCCTGAAGCTCGTTTACCGCCTGGATGCGAGTCCGGAAGCGCAACTCGTCCTTGTTCGGTAACCGAAACTCCGGCTGCCACGACGGCGGGCAGACTATGTTGCACACGCCGTACCTCTCAGCCTCCGGCCTGATCTTGTTGATGTACTCGAGAGGGTCGTTCGCCCACTCCTCCTCGGTCGGGTGGTACACCGGGACGGACGGGACGTCGTAGTGATGCGCCGCGTCCGGCTTGTACGAGCTCCTCACCGGCGGGCCCATGAGGCACGAGTAGCACCCGTGTCGGTTGTAATCGCACGCGTCGCATCCGAACACCGGCCACGAGGAGCCACGCGCCGCCTTTGTTTGCCCGTCGCTGATGTGGGTGAGCGGCGGGGTGTAGGGCTGCGTCGGTTCGGGCGGCGGCGGCGGCAGCGGGATTTCGCGTCGGCCCGCCGGTCGACGGTCGGCGCCGGCTGTGCCAGCTGTGCCGCCGCCGCGTTTGGACCTGCCCGCGAGCGTGGACGTGGAGGGCGCGGAGCCGTCCTCGGGGGCACCGTCGGGGCCGGTCGCCGCGTCTCCGTCGGCATCCTCCCCGGCGCCGTCCTCGGGGGCGGCGGTGCCGTCGGCCGCGGCTTTCTCCCTGGCGGCCTCCGCCTTGAGCCGATCCTCCTCTTTCCATCGCGCGATCATCTCCTCCTCGGCTCGCTCGCGTTCGGCCGCCGCCGCGGCGCGCTTCGCCGCCGCCTCGCGCCTGGCCTCGTCGGGATCGAACATCTCGCGCTCGCGCTTGCCGGAGAGGATCTCCTTCGCGTTCGCGGCGGCCGCCCGGGAGGGTCGACGGCCGCTGGACCCCGGCGTCACTAATTTTGTCGCATCGGCGGGGGCGTGCGCAGCCACGGGGGACGCCTCCGGGGCGACCACGACCTTCGCCACGCCGCTCTCGATGTTCTTCGCGTCCATAGATATCGTCCTTATTCAAACCTTGTCGTCAGGACGAGCGGGAAAAGCTCGCGTCGCCCGCTGGCGCCGGCCTCGCGACACGTCTCGGCGGAGAGTGCTCTTTCGGCAAAAAGAATGGGCCCGCGCCGGGTCTCCCTCGGAAAGGCGCGCGGAGCCTCGCTCGCGAACGGCTCGGACGGCAAACGACCGAGCGAACGCGTCGAGGGATGCGGGCTCGTCAAGCTCGCGTCGCTCGCGTGAGGTCAACCTCGTCGCGACCGGTCACCGGCGGCGGTTCTCGCAATGCCGCGCCCACGCCTGACCCCCCACGCTTCGGAGCTTGGCTGGCCGAGAGGAAAAATGTGGCGAGTGTTGGGTTAGGTTTCCGCATCGTCGCGATCTCGGATGATTTGCCGGCAGAACTGGATACCGATGCGCTTTTGGGGAAATCTCCCAGAACGGGGCGCTCGCGCGCGGAGGAAGGCCAACGCGCGCGCCTCGTGTCGACATGGCGGATGACGACCGTGCGTCTGACGGCGACGATGTTCCCGTACTGGGCGAAGACCTCGAGGTGCTTCGCGAGCACGGAACCCCGCCGATGTCCCCCGAGCGGGGCGGCATTCCCGAGGCTGTCGAGTCCGCGGAAGGGGCGTTGTCACCCGCGCTGCAGCAGGGTCAGGAAATGGGCGAGTTTGCGCGTCAGGGGCGGCAGGAGGAGGCGCTGTGGGAGGCGTTCCAGGACCTTTTCCTGACCTTGCAGGAGACCGGGGCGAGGGCGAAGGGTGCGCTGCACGCGCTCGCGCCCCACTGCCTCCGACCCTTCATGCGGCTCACCCCAGAGGTGGTGCAAGGTGAGGCCCCGACCGGCACCCCACCCAATTCTTGCGCCGAGAGCCGAAAGCAACAACCTCCCAGAAGCGCACCCGCGTTTTTTTTCCACATCCTTCGCGACCCGCCGCCTTCGCGCGGCGTCATCCACCGACGCTGACCCTTCCGCGCCCTTCGCGCCCTCTCTTAACCCATCGCAGAGCTCGATGCGGTGCACGTCAGGCTCCTGCTTCCCACGCTCGAGGCCGTGCTCGTCGCGTTCCAACGCCATCCTCACGCGCTGACGCAGCTCGTCGACGACGACGTCGAGACCGCCTACGGCGTTTTCGGATGCGCGTCGTGCCTCTGCGTCTCCGCGCTGGAGCGATCCGACGAGCTGGGTTTGGATCGCGGGACGCGCGTGGGGCTCGTGGAGATGCTTCGCGTGCTCGTCTCGCCGCCTTCCGACGTGTCCTCGAGGGGCAGCGCGCGCACCATCTCCGCGGAATGGGCCGAGGGCGCGGCGGAACGACTTCGCGAGACGCCCGTGCCGGAGCTGCCAGCCGTGGATCTGCGATGCTCGATCCGAGCGCTGCGAATGGACCAGCCCGCGCCGAGCAAATCGGAGCTCAGCACGTACACGCAGCTCATGCGCGCTAACCTACAGGCCGCGAAGGAAGCCGAGCGGTCCGCGAAGGACGCGCTCATGTCCGAGGACGCCGGCCGCGTTCGCCGGTTTCCCGTCGACGGTGCGTCGAACCGAACATCGCGCGCATTCGACGACGCAAACGACGATGACGACTCGGATACGAACGACAGCACGTACGACTCGGAGGAGGAACGCGAAGACGCGCTCGCGCGATGCAGGGATACGCTTCAGGACGGTGTCCCGGACGACATGCGAACGTCGCGCTCGCGCGGCGGTTCCAAGCCGTCTACGCCGAAGAGGGCATCCGTCGACCTCGAGGCTTCCATGAAGATGGAGTTGGGCCTGTTCACCGCGGGCCTGACCAGGGTCCGGACCAACCCGGGAATACCGCTGCTGGACCCCCCGCCGGTGACAAAGGCCGACATGTTGGCTCGGGACGTGGCGAGTTACGCGGCGGAGTCGCTTCGCGTGCAGTCCAGGCTCATGCGACTGTGCGTCCGGTGGGAGGAGCGAGCCGGGGAGTTAACCGCGGACTCGACACTCGCGAATCGCGCCACCGGGGTGGACGACGATTTAAACGACGCCTCGGTGGACCACTCGGTGGACCACTCAGCGTTGACGAGGTCGGCGCTCGCGGCGCTGTGCGCGGCGGCCGGCCCCAACCCGCTCGTCGCGGCTGCCGCGGTGAGAGACGCCGCCGCCGCCGCCGTCGCGCTCGGCGTCCAGCTGGCGAGGTTTGATTCGACGACGAGCGACCCGCGCCGATCCGCCGCCCGGGCCCGCGACGCGGGGGAGCACGCCAAGGCGCTGCGAACGTACGTCGGCGGCGCGCTGCGGCGGCACCCGGCGGCGCTCGCGAACGTCCGCGCGTGCCTCGCCGCGGCGTTTCTGCGATCGCCGCTCGCGCGAGTCCCGCCGTTGGTTTTCAGCGGTTCCGGGCCATTTTTTACGGCGTTTAACGGATCCGGGGCGTCGAATCAAATCCCACCCGAGTGCCTGCTGGATCACGAGGGCCAGCCCTGGGACCGATCACGAGGGAGCGCCCTGGCGGCATCTCCGCGGATCCGCGACGCCGGCGTCGGGTGGTGGCTCGCCGGCCTCGGCGTCGGACTCGGCTTCCTCGAGGACGTCGTCGGCGCCGGGTCATCAGTCGCCGAATGCGGGGGTTCGTTTGGGCTCGGGGGCATCGCGCTGCCCCCGGGGGCGCCGGAGGCGGTGGGCGCCGCCGCCGCGGGCGCCGCCGCGGACCTCGGTAAGCCCAGGAAACCCGAGGATATCGTCGCGGCCGTGCTCCCGCCCACCGCCGGCACCCTCGACGCGCTCATCGGCGCGACGCTGGTGTCGCTGTCGCTGTCCGCGATTGGAAATGACGTAGAGGGTGGATCGTTCGACGGCGGTTTCTCCGTGAAGGAAGCCCTGCGGCTGGCCGCGAGACTGGCGACGCACGCGCTCGCCTCCCTCCGCGTGCACCGCGCGCCTCTGGAGGCCGGACACTGCGACGCGATCGCCGCCGCGCTGGCGTTGACGGATACGTCCGGCGGGGATATGTCCAGCGGGGGGCCAATCGACGGGGGCCGCGAGGCGGCGGAGGCGGTCAAGTCTCTCGCCGACGCGGTTATCGGGGAGTCGACGCCTCTCGGCCCCGCGCTGGCCGAGGCGCTGATCCCGCGCGATGCGCGATGCGAGTTTGCGATTAAGGTGATCGTTCACGCGGCGGCGCCGCCCGCGGGTTTACTCGCCGTGGCGGCCGGGTGGGCGGTGGCTTCGCTCGACGAGGACGCGGCTTCCCGGCTGTGGGAGCGGGGGTTCCGTTCCGTCGCCGGCGCCGGGTGGAGAAACGACGGTTCACCTTCCCCGGGGATGCGAACGACGACGGTTCCCATTCCAGGAAGGGGATGGTACCGCGACGCCGCCGAGGGTGTCGGACCGACGGCGGACGATGCGGCGGGGGACCCGCGGGTGAAGCAGCGGTTGGAGCTGTGCCTACTCGCGTTTCACCGCATGGGCCGGCGAAGGAGGATGGCGGCGCTGGCCGACGCGCTCGAGACGATCGCGGGTTCGAATCCCGGCGGGGGCGCGACGTCTCGGGTAGCGAGGGCGCACGCGGCGTTTCTCTGCGCGCACTGCGTCCGAAACTTTCGCGAGACGCCGCGGTGGCTCGTGGCGCGAGTGCAGCGAACCATGCGGGGGGAGGATGAGAAAAAACCAAGCGCGAATGAAAATTCCGGGGCCGTCGACGCGCTCCTCGCGTCCCTCGGCGACGGCGCCGGCGTCGTTCACGAAAATTCCGACACATCGCGGCGAAGGAGAGGGAAGGGAAGGAGGCTCGAGCTCGGCGTCGAGACGATCGCGGCCGTCCGCGAAGCTGCCCTCGTCCTCGCCGAGGCGCCGGTTGAGCCCGAGGATGGTTCGACCGTTGGCGCCCGCCCGGGCCCCGGTCGGAGGGTCGGCGCGTACGCTAAACGGGCCGCGTGGGAGTTGCTCGTCGCGCTTCAAGACGAGGGGTTCGACGAGGGGGCGGCGGGCGTCGAGGGCGAACCCGGGACGCTGGGGTTTCTGTGGAGCTGCTCGAGGGCCTGCCGCGCCGTCCTCGACGATTCGGGCGACGATTCTTCTTCTTCCTCGTCTTCCTCGTCGTCGTCGTCGTCGTCGTGGAGGTCCGTCCCGCCACAGCTCGTGGAGGCCATGGTCGCGGTATCCACGTCGCTCGCCAGGGGCGTCGGCGAGGACGAGGAGACGACCCGCGCGGCGACGACGTGCGCCGCGGCTGACGCCGCCTGCCGCGCGGCGAGCCTCCGAGCGACCCGCTCGATAAAATCGAACACTTTTGACTCCCCCGACTCCCCCGGAAGACCCGACGTCGTCGTCGCGCGGCAGACCCAAGCCGCGGCATCCGGGCACCCGGGTGTCGTGCCGGCGTGGGCGACCCTCGCCGCGCTGTGCGCGTCGCTGTCGCGGGCGACGCGGAGGTGGACGGATGCCGCGCTGAACGAGGCGCTCGCGCCCGCCGAGACTCGCGCCGCCATCTTGATGCACGCCGCGGGACTGCCGTGCGCCAAGACGAGCGTCGCGTTGAACCAGATCCGCCACGGTCTCGCCGGGGACGTGGCGGCGGTGACCCGCGCGGACGGAAGCTGGGAGCTCCGCCGGCGCGAGGCGCTCTCCCTCGGCAATAATAAGCGGGGAAGTTCGACCCGGTTCAACCCCGCTGTCGATTCGAATATCCGGGTGAAACTCCGGACGCGTCATTATTCGGATAATGAAACTCCGGACGAGTCCTCGGATGGACGAAACCCTCGGACGGAGGACGCCGCGTTCGACGACGACCCGTGCACGGCGACGACGGCGTACCTCGCCGTCTCCGGATCTCTCGACGACGCCTCCGCCGCGCTGCTCGCGTGCCAGCTGGCGCTGCACCAGGCGCTCGAGAGCGCCCGCGACGCGATCCACGCCGACTTGAGCGCCGACTTGGAGCTCGGGAGGGACGCGGCGGCGGCGGCGGCGGCGTTCGAGCGCTTCGAGGCCATCGCGAGCGACCCGGCGACGGAGTTTGTCTGGGACGTCGCGGGCGAGTGCGCCGCCGGGCTGGCGAGGGTCGCGGACTCGGCGAGCGGCGGGCCGTCGGGGGGGGCGAGAAACGCGTTCAAGTCCCCGCTTCCGGCGCTGCTCGCGGAGGCGCGCGGGGCCCAGGCGGATCGCGCGCCGTGTCCCGCCGCCGCGCTCGAGATGCTCCGCGGCGGGGACGCGGCGGTGGCGGTCAACGCGGTGGCTGACGCAGCCGCGGAAGCCGCGGGCGCGTTCGCGCGAATGGGTCTCGGGGGCGGCACGGCTTGTAGCGGCGTGCGCGAGGGGTCCGTGAGCGAGAGGGGTCGCGGCGCGGCGGAATTGTTGAGGGCGGTGGCGGCGCTCTTGAACGGCGGCGGCGGCGGCGGGGGGGGCGGGGGCGGCGCGAGGCTGTCCCCGGCGGCTACGTTCTCGCTCCTCTCCGCGCTTCGCAGGCTTTGCAAGCTGAGGTCCGCGCCGGGCGTCGCCTTCGAGGACGTGTCGCGGTGGACCGAGGCGGCGTTGAACGAACCGACGTGGATCGACGTCAACTCAGAGCACGGATCGAGCGCCGAGAGAGCCCTGGGCGCGTCGGACTCGGACGGCGCGCAGCGCGGCTCAGCGACCGTCGCGGCTCGCGATTGGGTGTTGTGCGGGTTGCTCACCCCGCCCGAAGAGCGAGAGGGCGGGGTGGGCGCGATGGACATCGACGGCGTCCGCGGCGAGGTTGCGCGGTGCGCGAAGGCTCTGTGCGACTGTCTCCTCGCCGCGTCCTCGCAGGTGCGCGCGGGCGCGACGTCCTTGCTTCAGGACCTGTGCGAGCCGCGCGAAGGGCTCCAGGGTTTGGATCGACAATCATCCCCGGGCATCGCGGAGCCGTCGACAATCGCGGGTATCGACGGCGCTCCGGTGGCGCTCCTGGGAGCCATGCTCGCGCGTTTACCGCGGCTGTGCGCGTCGCAGGAGCCGAGCGACGCGATGCGCGTGACCCACCTGCTGTTACGACTGGCGGTGGGCAGAGGCGAGGCTGGCGCGAGAGCCGCGGCGGTTGGGCTCGCGGAGGTTGTGAGACGGGCGGCGTCGTCAAACGCGTCGAATGTTCGCTCCCAGACGGAGCTGAGGACGCTCCACGCGCAGCTCAGGACCTTATCCGGGCTGTGCGCGCCCCCACCGCCCGTACCGCCGCCCCCGCCGCCCGCCGGGGCTCCGATGGCGGCCATCGCCGAGCCCCCGCCCGCCGCGACTTTGCCCGACGCGGCCCCGCGGAGGCTCAGCCTCCCATCCTCCTCCCGCCCTCCCGAGGCTTCCGACGCCGGCGAGTTGGTGAGCACGTCGACGTCGATCCCGCTCCGAGCCGGAGAGTATCCGACGGAGAGCGCGGATCGCGCGGATCGCACGGATCGCACGGATCGCCGGGTAGGAGGGGGAGGAGGAGGAGCGGGGGGATCGAGGCTCGACGCGATTCGAGCAGCCGCGGCGGCGCGACGCTCGGACGCGCTCGCGGTTAACGTCGCACGCGACGGGCCCACACCGTCCGCGGATGAGCGCGCCCGGCGGATCACCGCGAGCCTCGTCGCCGACCTGGACCTCGCGCTGGCGAACGACGACGACGACGACGACGACGGGAGGGACGCTTCGACCTCAGCCGTCGCCGCCGCCGATTATTCCGAATCGCGTAACCTCCGAGTCGGCGGCGCGCTCGACGAGTTGGTGGAGAGGGAATTCGAGGAGGTGGCGCGGGCGGCGGCGGCGGCGGCGAGGAGCAGGAACGACGCGCTGGCCGCGGCGGTGGGTCTGGATCTCGACGACGACGACGACGACGACTCGGACCTCGACGAGGAGTCGGAGTTTGCCGCGGTGGTTTCGGCGCAACACCGCGCGGCTGCGGCTGCCGCGGCGGCGTCGGCGGGTGAGCGGGGGCGAACGCGGCTGGGGCGGTCGGGGCTGGGCGCGGGGGGCGGAATCCATCCGTCGACTCAGCAGCCGCCCGCGACGGACCCGGACGTGTGCACGTTCGTCTCGTCCGGCAGCAGCTTCATGGAGCAGCACTGGTACTTTTGCTACACGTGCGACCTGACCGTGAGCAAGGGTTGCTGCGGCGCGTGCGCCAAGGCGTGCCACGTCGGGCACAAGGTTGTGTACAGCAGGAAGAGCAGGTTCTTCTGCGACTGCGGCGCGGGGAGCGTACCCAGACACGAGTGCCAGTGCCTGATGCCCTCCTCCGACGCGGCGTCAACCTCGAACTCGCGATCCGGGATTGATCGCGCCGACGCCGACAACCTCGAGGACCGCGGCGCCGACGCCGGCGACAAATCGGCCAAGCCCCGGGGATATCGGCCAGTCACCGAAGACTCCGACAGCGAGGCGGACTACGACGACGACGACCCGAACTCGCGTGACGACGTCGACGAGACCGACGACGAGGACGAGTCGGTGGCGCCGATCACCTCCGAGCCCGGCGCGGCGAAAGCCGTGGCCGCGCTTCGAGACTCGCTGCTGGGCTCCGGGCTCGCGGCTTCGCTGGTTGCGCTGTGCGATCGGGTCGTCGATCACCTGCGCGCGAATCCGCCGTGGGAGCTCCCCGCGCGTCGCGGGATGGAACAATCCGTGGCGTTGCTGTCGCTCCCGCCGCCCTTTGAGCTCGCGCCGCCGCCTCCGCCGCCCAGGCTCTTGATACCGGATCGAAGGTCCATCGCGGCGACGACGAGGCACGACTTGGTGCACCTTCGCAGGGGTTTCAAGGCTGGCTCGTTCGACGTCAGGCCGCGGCCGGAGCACGCCGCGCCCAGGGAGCTTCTCCCGGCTATCGTCATGGGCACGCTCAGGCGAAGCGCGCTGAGCTGCGCGAGGGGCAGCGGCTTTCTCGCGGTGGCGGAGGGCGATAAGGTTTGCGTCCTCGACGCGGGAGCGCTCGCGGGCGTGGGCGGCGCCGGTTCAATCGTCCCGGTTCCCGGATCGTCGAGCGCTTCCTCGTCATCCTCCGAGCAGCGCGTCGGCATCCGGCCCTTGTCCCGCAGCGGCGTGAAATTTGAGATTTCGCGGGTCCTCTTCAACCCCGCGGCGGACGAGTACCTCGCCGTCGCGGGCTTCGCGCAGTGCCACGTGTTCACGCTGGGTCCCAAGGGAGAGATCGCCGACAGGCTGCGCGTCGGCCCCGAGGAGTGGCCTCTCGACGGCATGAACGGGGCGCTGCTGGACGTCGACTGGGTCCCGGGGAGGACTTGCGCGCTGTCGATAACCGTCTCCGCGCACGTTGCGGTGTTTGACCTCGCCAAATCGTCCGTCGCGCCGGTGCTCACGGTCAGTCTGCCGCCGAGAGAGTCCGACGGAGCCCCCGCGCGCATCGCCGCGAGCGCGTTCGCGCCGCGATTGGGCGAAAACCGTCTGCTCGTCCTGTCGGAGGATGGCGCCCTCTTCTCGCACCCGGTCAGAGACGGGGACGAGGGCGACGCCGCGATTGACGAATCGTGCAGGCTGGCGCTGCCCGAGGTTTGCCGCGGGCGCGCTGGACTCAGCGTTCACTTCTCTCGGGCGCACGGGGTGGCGCTGGCGTCCTTCGACGGCGGCGCCACCGTCCTCGCCAGGCTTCACCCGGAGACGGGAGCCGTCGTCGCGTCCTGCGTGGTACGCGAGTCCGACCCCGGGTCCGACCCCGGGTCCGACGGGTCCGACCAAAACGACGACGGGCACATCTCCTCGCCCTTCGGCCCCGCGGGGTTCTCGCACTGGTCCGAGGCGTGCGCCCCGCCGCCGCCCCCCCTGGCGGGCGCGGCGCCCGCGCCCGTCGAGCCGCCGCCGCCGTACTTTGTCGCCGCATCCGCGAGGCTCGACGGCGCCGCCGTCGTCGTCTCCCTCGGCGGAGGTACAGCCGTTACCCAACCGTTACGATCGAACCCGGACGCCGCCGCCGGCTCAACCGGGGCGGGCTCAACGAGGGGCGGCGTGGCGTCCTCCTCCGCGACGCTCGCGAGCGTCATCGCCAATCAGCCGTCTGTGCTGGGCCACGCGGGGTACCAACCGATGGATCTCGACGCGGCGTTTCTGTTCGCTCTGAGGGACGATGGATCGCTGCAGGTGTTCGCTCAGGAACCCCCGCCGCCGCCCGGCATCGCCGCCGGTGACGTGCAGCAGAAGCAGCTCGCGAGAGCCGCGGCGAACGCGTCGGCTCGGGAGGCAATCGCCGCGCGACTCCGCGGGGCTCGCGGCGTCGGCGATGATAAAATCGGAAACGACAAAAACGACGAAAACGACGACGAATCCAAGGGCGCCGCGGCCGCGTTCCCGCTCGATTTTTTCGAGCGAACCACGTGCGTGACCGGCGAGGTCACCTTTGGCGGCGACCTCGCCCGGCGGACCTCGTCCGATTCGCTGCGATTCGCGCTGCAATCGGAGGATTCCCACGTGGAGGCGCCCGCGCCCGGCGCGTGCAAGGTGACGATGTCCCTCGCCAAGGCGGGACACGTCATCGTCGGCCTTCGCGTTCACCTCGGCAACAGTGGGTCCACGCAGACCCCGACGGAGATGGTCATCGGACCGGCGCCGATTCCCGCGCCGATTCCGGCTCCCGCGCCGGCGCCGCCGCCCGGAGTCGCGCCGCCGCGACCGCCGCAATCGTCGAACACGACGACGACGACGACGACGACGACGACAGACGGGAGGCGTAAGTTCCCCTTTGAAATCGGCGCGAGACGCTGGTACGACGTGCCCTTGACCAGGATCGAGTCGGTCGCCGCGGAGCGCGACCTC
>Ga0181573_10005088_pt1 | contig 10979 bp, 8 predicted proteins | sample 101ome_25_FD_148643 | JGI IMG/M metagenome (GOLD analysis project Ga0181573, IMG submission 148643) | Coastal salt marsh microbial communities from the Groves Creek Marsh, Skidaway Island, Georgia - 101409BT metaG (spades assembly) | ecosystem: Environmental > Aquatic > Marine > Intertidal zone...
CCCCCGCAAGATACCAAGGGCTCCGGCGCAGCAGTCTCCACGCCCCCACGAATCAATTCAACCGCCATCCAAGACATCTATTCACTCACAGACCAAGACTATGCCACTAATCACTGAATCGATCGGCTTACTAGCGGCAACCTGCACAACCGTGGCATTTGTTCCCCAGGCCATTAAAGTTATTCGAACTCGAAACACAGCCGGATTATCCCTCAGCATGTATGTGTGTTTTACGATTGGCGTTAGCCTATGGCTCGCATATGGCTGTTTAATTGGCGACACAGCCATTATTATTGCCAACGCCATTACAATCGTGTTTGCAACCATCATTTTAGCCCTAAAGCTCCTGTATTCGTAATGCTTTCATGTCTCTTTGGCGGGGCACCGAAGCAATTGCCCCCCAATCCGTATTTGCCTATGCATCGAGGCGCGCCAAAAAAGCCCCCCGCCCCGCCGAATCAAGCAACGTCTGCCGCTGCATCCGCCCGGTTTGCTTCAAAGCTGGCAGCAGCGCCAAGACATCGGAAAAAAGTTAACCAGGCAAAGCCAGGGCCCGTTGCAAATCTTGCGCCTCCTGCTTCCGAATGGACTGAATCAATCGGTTCAGCTCTGGTTTTTTCCAAGGCCTGGTATCATCGAGAAGAGAAACCACCTGAGAGCTCTGTTTAAGCGCTTCAAAGACAATGGTATCATTGTTTTTCATGCGTGAGCTGGCAAAACGCAACGCCCATCCCCGCTGTCGCACGGCTTTCAAAACAACAGCATAATCATCCTTTAAATGATCTGCGGCAAATTCGAGTGCGCATCCATTGTGGTTTACAGCAGCCAAGACAACCTCTCTATCTGATTGAAAGAGCGCCAACTCTTTTTCCAACGCCAGTCCATCCAATTCAACACGGGCAATCGCTAACTCTTTTTCATCAATTGCCGACGGCGGCAACTCAAACAACTCAGTGTCACTCCAATCGGATCCATCCAAGCGCCCCAACACCACACCTGGACCGGTGACCGGAGACGGGCACACGGTTGAGCGTGGGGACGACTCTCTACTCCAAGTAAAACTCTTTTTTGATTGGCTATCCGGCGTCTCTAGCATTTTTTGTTCTATTTTTTGTTCTATTTTTTGTGTTATTTTCATTATTCTTACATCCTTATATACGCTTTAATCCGATTCAACTTTTTTTCTCCAATACCCGGTACACGGGTTAACGCTTGCAAACTCGAATACCCCCCATGCTCAGCTCGATACGCCACAATTCGCTGTGCCATTGCCGGCCCAATCCCAGGCACAGATTCCAACTCGGATGCCGATGCCGTGTTGATTGAGACTGGACCGGACCCTGAGCGCACTGTCGACTGCCGATACGGAATCATAATATGCTGACCGTCCGTCACGCGATTGGCAAAGTTTAGGCCCGACACGTCCCCCTCCGGCAAGACACCCCCCGCCGCTTTGACCACATCCAGCAACCGTGCAGACGGGGCAACGGGATACACACCCGGCTGCCGAACCGCCCCCGACACCTGAATCAGCACCTGATAATTCGCAGACGCAACAGCCGCCACAACCGGCTCCGGGGTATGAATACGAACTGGCATCACCCAATGATGATACAGACGCACGCCTACCCCCACGCCCATCATTAACGCTAAAATAATGACTGTGCGCATCATCGCTCATGCTCCGTCTGCATCCACGCCGGGAATCCAACAATGCGATCTCGAAGCGCCTGTGTTTCACGTGAAACATCGTGGGGAACCAATTGGCCGGTCTCACACCAGTACACGCCCGCCTGGCACGGTTGGTTGGGATACAACACCCCCAGAACCAACACATAAATGGCCAACTGGCGTTGATACGCAATCGGCAAAGGGTCTGCGGGAACCCGGTCTGTTTTAAAATCAACCACCCACCACACCCCATTGCAATACGCCAAGGCATCCAATCGGCCGGACACACACACATCCCCAATCCAAACCGAAAACGGCCACTCCACATGCACCAACCCCGACAACAACCAAGCATAACAGTCCGATACTTGAAAGCGGTCCGCCAGTGCTTGAAGTCGCGCACGATGTTTTTGGGCCACCGCCATCCATGTGCGATCCACCACCGCATCGCTAATGGCCTGAACGCCCGACACATCCGGATAGCGCAATTGGTGCGCAAACACCGCATGGACCGCTTCGCCAAACTGGGCAGCCAAGACCCCATCGGCTAGGGCCATTTTCTTGGCTCGAGTGGCATCCCGCATGGCAAATGCGTCTGGAGAGACCAAATAATCCCCCAAGGCGGATACCGATACATACTGCCGAGACGGCGGTGGCGAATGATAAACCAGCACAGACGAACCGCTGTCCGGCACCGGCAACCCCGATGCCACCACCCCCCCATCAACCGGCCCATTGGCATACCGAGCCCCCGTTGACTGAAGGGTCACCCACGCATCATCGATCACCAACTCCGACTGGAGCACATCCAGCATGTGTTTGACCTTGGGCGCCGCCGATGGCACACCCAACAGATACAAATCCCGCTTGGCACGGGTACAGGCCACATAAAACAACCGCCGCTCTTCATCCAACGCGGATTCACGCAGCCGCTGATAAACGGCGTCATGACTCGCCTCAAACGGCGGCACATTAACCGAAAGCGTACCAGCATCAACCAATACCGGATCTTTTGACTGGTTAAATAGCGAATCCAACTCTGGCGCTATCACGCAGTCAAATTCCAGCCCCTTCGCTGAGTGAATGGTCATGACCCGAACCCCAGCCACCGATTCAACCAAGGCTTGCTCAACACTGGTGTCGTGGCGCATGGCATCATACCAAGCCTCAATCAGTTGAGGCAACGCCATCCCCGGCCGCGCCAACGCCGCCACGGCCAATTGAATCAACTGTCGCATATTGGCGCATGCCTGCGGCGACGGAAACAAGCGCCAGACACCCAAGCCCGTCAACAACCCATACAACCACGCCTGAACAGAAACCGATTGGGCCGTCAAACATAAATCCTGCCACCCAGATGCGTCGGCGCCTTGGATTTGCACCAGACGCTCCGGCCAAGCCCGCCCACGCTCTACCGCCAGCACCGCCAACGTGCCGGGCGCAACCCCCAGCGCCGCCAGCACAGCCACCCACGCCTCGTCTGCATACGGATCGCTAAACGCATGAATCGCTTGAATCAAAAACCGAACCTCCGGTTGCCGATAAAACCCCCACCGATCCTGAACCGAGCACGGAACACCCCGCGCAACCAACGCCGCCCGATACCGTGAAAACGACTTCTTTTTGCGGCACAAAATTGCAATGTCGGACCACGTACGCTCGGGGTGTTGGTTAATATAGGCATGGCAATACTGCGCAATGGCATCCATGCGAGCATCAAACGACATCGCCCCAAACCAACACCGCACCGACCCCTGCTCACCGGTCGTGGGCACCAATGGCTGAAATTCTGGCATCCAGCCGGAAAAAACCCCATTAACAAACTCAATCACAGACTCTGAGCACCGATAATTCTGAACAGACTTCGCTACTGACCCACCCGGCATACCTCGAACAGCCGTTGCCATTGTGTAAAAAATACCCGGCTCTGCCCCCTGAAACGAATAAATAGACTGAGCCGCATCCCCCACAATGAAGACCGATGTTTCACGTGAAACATCGGTTCGCAAGACCCCGCATAATTGAACCAATGCCCATTGATCCGCATTGGTATCCTGAGCCTCATCCAACAACAGATGCTGAACCGGCCCACTCCCCACTTGCTTAAGCACCGCTCGGGCATGGCTCATTAGATCATCAAAATCCAATGCCCCTTGGCCTGACTTTAACTGCCCATAGACCGCCAAACTTTCGCATGTTAACCGATACAACGCCGGGACCGACTGGCTCAGCCCAGCAATCAAGCCCGGATACGCCAACAGCTTTAACACAATACGCTCCAACTGATAATCGGACACCCAAGCGACCAGTGCCAACCAATCCGGATCCGCCCGCCGACACCGCTCATGCAGCACACGCGCCACCGCTTGCCGACGCATCATATCGGCAGCGCCGCCATCCAAAACCGAAAACGCAATGGGCCACTGGGAATCAAACGGAAACAATCGCAAAATCATACCGCAAAACTGATGCACCGTCATAACCAACACGGGCGTCGGTCGCCCCAATTGGGCTTGAATACGCCGCTTCATTTCATAGGCCGCTTTGTTGGTATAGGTAATCGCCACCACGGCTCCTTGCCCAACCACCGAACAAAAGCGATTAACCAGCATCGTGGTTTTGCCCGCACCGGCCACCGCTTCAACAAACTGATACTGAGAAAACGAAGGATCTACGCCCATTTTATTTCCGAACACATAAATTGATACACACAGCGGGAACATGTATTGGGGCTCAAATTGGGCGGGGCACCATACGGCCCAGACCGAATTGATGCAACAAGCACCTCCCAAAGTGCCGACTGATTGGACCGAAACGCCGTATCCAACGCATGAAACCGCTGATTAAATGGCTTAAATAGCGTTGATTTTGCATCATCATCGGCTAACACGATTACCGGCTCAACACAGCCGTCTTTAATGTGCCAAAAACACGCCCCCACCACCCGCCGATCCGGAAAGCACGCCTGAGCAACATGCACATAGACAGCCAGCTGGTGGTGCTTGCCCGTAACGGAATCTTTTTTAGACGGCACGGTTGCCCCCGTCTTGAAATCAACCACCACCAATGCACCCGTACTGGGGTCTTCTAAAATACAATCAATGGCCCCGGATACCGTCGCTCCCGATACCAACGGAACAGATTCAAACGCATATTCTGTTTGAAAAACACGCAAACCCATCCGCTCAAAACTAGCCAAAAAAGCATCCAAAAGCCCCGTTTCAAACCAAGCCTGCCGGACATACAACACCCCATGCGTCGGCCACGATTGGCTGGTCAATACCGACTCAATCGCCGCCGACAACACCGGCCGCAATTGCGCCGAATCGGTTGCCAACAAGCGCCCCTCGTCTGAAGACAACCCAGACAAGAACACCTGAGCGATTCGATGCACCATCACCCCCCACAAAACACCCAGACGATCCACAGCCACGCCATCCAGATTCAAAACATAGCGATAATAATACAGTTGCGGACACTGGGCGTAGGCATTCATCGCTGTTGCGCTTAAGGCCAATTCGGCCGGAAAAATCAGCGGTTTTGAGTCTGGCAACACCCCACAGGCCGCTGGAGTATCCAGTGGTTGAAACAGCGGCGCCTCCCACTCAATAGCCGAATCAAATAAACCACTTGGGCCCAGTTGCGATTCTCCAGTCGCATACGAAAACCACCGCTCACAGGCCGGACAGCCACTGTAATAATCCCCAGCACTCTGATACCGAGCCACACAATCCGGCTCATCAATTAATCGGCCTAAATACGTTGGGGATTCAAATCGGGGCATTGCGTCTTGATCGCACCCCAACACCATGACCACCGACGGCGCTGCCCCGGTACCCTCTAAAAAAGAGACCACGGGAACCCCTGATGTTTCACGTGAAACCACAACGCCGCTCAAATACACCAACAGATCCTCACGCACCTGAATGGCGGAGCCCCCCACATCAACATAGTCATCCTGAAAGGACCGCAAGGCAGCCACCATTGCATAATACGATACCGTCTCAGCGTCTACCCCTGCCAACCACTCGCGAAGCCCCTCAAGCAGCGCATCGGCTGAGTCTGGCATCCCCTGCACCCACGCTTGCACTGCGCAAACAAGCGCTGAAACAACCGGATCCTCCGGATCGCATCCTGAGGGAGTCGCAATCGCCCGCCGAGCCGCCGCGCAATCAACAGACGCCCCCCGATACGTTGCACATAACGGCGAATCCAATATCGCACGCATTGCCAAGCTCGGGTCTGATGCCTGAATTGCTCGCAACAACGCCGCCACAAACTGACCCACAAGGGTCTGCAATACCGGCAGGTCTGGCAACCCACACACGGGCACCCCGTACTCAGCCGACACTTGTTCAAACATTGGGCCATAGACTCGGATAGACGGCACCACAATGACCATGTCCGACCAAGCGATTCCAGACGCCGCTTGCTGAACGGCTGTTTGCATGGCCAACCGGGCCTCATCCATGGGCGTTTGGCAGCGATAATAGCGCGAATCGTCCGCCCGCCAGCCGGCTGGGGGCGCATCCAAGAATCGCCGCTGAATCAACGTAAGCGCATACCCCGCATCGGCTAAAACCTGAACCAAGCGCTGATAATCCCACGCCGAACCGGCCACAATATACGCATTGACACACCCGTCCAAACGAGGCATTTCCCATTGGGGCTGCCACTGCCGCTCAAAATCATCCAGCCAGGCCAATAGCACCGCCACGGACCCCGTGAGGCGATTCGGCGGGATGTGCGCGGCTCGATCCGGAAACCGGCGCCACCAATAAAACAACGCCATTAAGCTCTCTGGCGTTGAAAATGTTGTGCGCAATAGGCTTGAATCTGGACAGGTTTGCCGCAACCCCAACAATGCCGCCGGGACCCCTGAGGCGGAGGCCAAGCATTCAGCCGCAGTGTAACACCCCGGAACCGCATCGGCAAACTGAGCCTGAACCCACCGTTTCACGGGCATGCTGGGCACCACAAGCACCGATGTAGCCGGATCAACCGCTTGAATGGCGGATACATACGCCGCATGGGAATCACATGCAATAACCGGAAATGAAGTCATGCCCATTAGTATACGCTATTTACTCAGCAGCCACACCCGCCGGCTCTGGCTCAGACGGCTTGGGCGTCATTAACCGAAACGAGTCCCCCACGACCTCTGTAAACCAGCAGTTTTGCCCCTCTTTTTCATACGATCGAACCGTCACCCGACCCTGAACCAAACACAAGTCCCCACGCTTAAGCCATTCGCTTGCCCGAACAGCGCTATCCCCCCAGAATACCACCGGAATAAAATCAGCCTGAGACTCCCCGTCTTTTTTATACCGATTGACCGCCAATGAAAACTGCGCCATCGTAGACTCATTGTGGTCTCGGCAGACCGGGTCTTTTGTTAAACGTCCAACAATAACAACCAAATTATAATTCATACAAAACTCCTGAATAACCACGACAAAACACGCTTATTTTTGCATAGTTTTTTGCTATTGTAAATAATTAATTTAAAATTATAAATTGGCAAATTTGTTCTCAAACTTCAGCGCCAAATCATCTTGCTGCCAAATGCAAAAAAACACCCGCATTGTGCCACCCAACCCATGACACGCCTATAATTAAGAATTTTTTGAATACATTGACTTGACTATTTCAGAGCAACCTGCCTATAGTTAAGTTTAATGAGCCTAGCTATATCAAATCCTGATTTTGCTAAGTTTCTACGCATTAACGAGCGAGCTTTGCTTCGCTGCGCAGACACGGCGTGCAAGAAAATTGAACTCATTCCGCGCCATACAATTCAGGAACTATATGAAAACAACCATAAAACAGTCACAGCCGAAAAACCCACATATTCTGCGAATTCAGCTACGCTTTGCAACATAATCACTGACAAAACATGTTCAGATATAATAGATATGACAAAATCTGAGGGCTGTGCCCTTAGCAAGCGTGCCATACAATGCTGGATCTATCCACTAATTCGCAGCGTAGAAAACGAGCATGCCGCAAGAACCAAACCTGCCGTCATTACCCCTCCCGATCGCTAGGCGATGAGGTTGGGAACACGTTTTCAAGAATGCCTAGTTCATCATAATTTTTGGGGTCTAACTGAGGAATATGTGCATTTTAAACGCCTGGCTTTGATAAACATTAGGTTTACGATGAAACCACAGCAAACTTGTATTAAATAACCCAAAAAAGACATTCCCCATTAAAACTAATTAAGCCTGATTGGTCTAAACGAGATTAAAACACCGTTGCGATTGAAAGACGAACCACATCCAAGTCCGCATGTTTCCCTTTGTTTTTCAGTGGGGTTGCCAGGGAAACATTAGCCTGCATAGACGCATTGAGCCAAAGACCCAGCCCAACAGATAGCTGTGCGGGCTGCCAGCCAATACGAAGCGGCAAGACCGGAAGCACCCGATATTCAGACCCCACAAGAATCACCGAATCATACCCCTCGATTTGCTGAATGTCTGTGGTTAGCAACCATTCGGGGGTGGGCGACACCCGCATCCCCAACTGCACGCGCTGTGGCATGGTGGCTGAAGCGCCAGACGGCGTATTCCATGTCAACTGAGGCCGCACCGCATGACGAACCGACACCCCCCATGCCAGCCGCTTACTGGCCAACCATGGCGACCGCCAAATGGCCCCAACATCCACCCCGCGCCCATTGGCCTGATACCCATACATGGATTCCTGAATCCACGTGATTGATGCGCCTACATCTAAACGAGCGGCCACCGGATGAGCCAGGGAAAAGACTAGTCCTTGTCCCACGTAATTAAAGGACCCCCCGGTTGCCACAACGTCACCCCCATTGCCAATGGTTGTTTCCATGGATAAATCCGTAACAGCAGACACATACCCCAAACCAACCGTGCCCGATTTGTATGGCACAGCCCACACCAGGGTGGTGTAATTCGTGATGAGCTGTCGATAGCTGGTAAATTGAAGGTTGGATTTTGGCATGCCCACTAAACCTGCCGGGTTTATAAAAAATGCATCAATACGCCCAGAATCCGCCGTTAAGGCGCCCCCCATGGCATCTGCAGAAGCCCCCCAGGGATTATCCATAAACGCCGCTGCGTTGCTTGCAGCCTGTCCGCCAAGACTCACCATCATGACGCTTAGCACAACAGTCATTATCACGCGCATTATCGCAAAATACCGATTGCCTGCTTTTTAGCCCAGCGTGACCCGCCCTGTTTGGCCACAATATACGCAGCATACATGCCATTGGCCACAGGAACCCCGGATAAGTCTCGCACATCCCAAGCTGCTTTTTTTATGCCGGCCCCATACCGGGCCTCATGCTCATACACCAACCGCCCACTCAAGCTATACACTTGAATTAAGACATCCGCCTCCGTTGGCAGGTCAAACTGAAAGGTTATATGCTGTACGGGGGCCCCACGGTAGGGGTTTGGTCCAGCCAGAAACCCAAGGGAATTTGTTGAATCTGGCGAAGCCGATTCCAAGGCCCCAACCGTGTCCAGAATCCCCACCGAATCAAATGCCCGCTGAACAACGCGCTGCGCCCCTGAGCCGTATAGGTCAATGGCCGCTTGCTCTACCGCCCGACGGGCCTGCACAAAATTAGTGTCTTGGTTAAAATAGGTCACCCACGCCCGGTAGTAAAGCTGAGCCGCATTCGCCAACCCCACACCCTGTGCCACCATATAAAATGCTTTGTTAACAATGCCACTATTATAATGCACGATACCACCTTCTATATAGTCATCCATATGCTCCGCCTGAGCAGAGTACACATCCTCAGCTGGCGTGTCCATACGGCGCAAGGGCTCATCTGAGCCATACCCCACTTCCCCGATAGACCAAATCTCCGCAGCTTGTTCGCCAGACTCCTTAACAAAATTATCCACCAAAACGGCGCAAATATCACTCATCGATTCGTTCAGCGCCCCACTTTGATCCCTATACTCCAACCCGGCTGTGTGTGTCGTAATCCCATGGCAATACTCATGCGCCACAATATCCAGATCCTGAGCAAAGTGGTTCGCTAAACTCCCATAAAACCCAACATAATCCTGTTCATTACTATAACCGTAAAAAGCGCTGGCTGGGGTACCTTGAGCAGGATCAACTAAAATCTTAATGGATGACGGATCCTGCCCATTAATCCCGTGATGGGTGTGATGCTCGCTAAAATATCGATCGGTGTCACCAACAAACCTGTACGGGTCTGTAAAAACAGCGGCAATTCCATTTTGACTACTGCCTTCTGTCAATTTGGGGTTGCTGTCATAAAATCCGCTGGATTTATCGTACTCATGCACCGTTCGATTCAAATGCGACGGGGTTGAGTTAAACCGGTCAATGTCTCCGGTATGCGCATCCACAAAATACTGCCACCGAGCACCCAAGCGTCCCGCCGGCTCAATCACCAAATGCCACACCAGTTGCGGGATTGATTCATGAACCACAAGGCTTAATGCTGCCGCCTGCGTAACGACATAGTCCCCACTGGCGTGGTGTGCGATATGCTGGCGAGCCACTGTTGTTGCTTGGTCTGCAGACAGCGTTGGATTGGTGTCAATCGCCGTGTCCATCACGCTGCCAATCACCAGTTGAACAGCATTATGTGGCGCAATGTGCACCGCAATTTCACGACCAAAAATAGGAACGCCGTTCACCGTTTGCTGAAGGCGAACAATGGTATTGCCGGTCAACGCATCCCGTGTTTCTCGGTTCAAGACAAAGTCAATCGCGAGCTCCCGGTGACTGCGCGCGGCACGGATGGACGGATCACCAGATGTTAGCGAAAATGCTTGGTTCAAAAACTGCGTGGCTACCTGTTTTTTTTCTAGTAATTCGCTGGCCAAAAAATTGCCTTTGATCCAGTTAATTTGCCGTGTTTGAGGGTCTTCTTTCAGCTCAATATCTCTAGACAACAGCGCGCTGTCCACCGGTGCATAGGCAGCATAAACCACGAGCCCGCCCATTACCCATGCAATTCGTACAGCATGCATGCGCTTAAGTATACCAAAGACCGCCCACTTGGCGCGATTCGAATGGTATACTAGACGCATGCGTTTAGAAACAGAAATACAGCGCCGGCGCACGTTTGGCATTGTCAGCCACCCAGATGCCGGAAAAACCACCCTGACCGAAAAGCTCTTGCTCTTTGGAGGAGCCATCCATGCAGCGGGAGCCATTAAAGCCAAAAAAGCCAGCCGGCACGCCACATCCGATTTTATGGAAATAGAAAAGCAACGGGGCATTTCCGTTTCCACATCCGTGATGGGTTTTGAATACACCGGAATCAAAATCAACTTGCT
>Ga0181573_10005089_pt1 | contig 10978 bp, 6 predicted proteins | sample 101ome_25_FD_148643 | JGI IMG/M metagenome (GOLD analysis project Ga0181573, IMG submission 148643) | Coastal salt marsh microbial communities from the Groves Creek Marsh, Skidaway Island, Georgia - 101409BT metaG (spades assembly) | ecosystem: Environmental > Aquatic > Marine > Intertidal zone...
CGACGTCGAGAGCAAAAGCGCTTCCGCGCACCGTCGCAAGTGAACGACTTTTCGATGCGTCGGCGTGTTGGACGCCGAGACGTGATCTCGCTTTTGCGGGCGGAGAGACGCTCTCATTTACTATTATTGTTGTTATTACGCGTGTGTGATTAAACGTGTTTTGATTGTTACGGTTAGTCGCGTCGTCGTAATATCATCGTTAAAACGTCGTTTGTCGTGATTAACTGTGCGATAAATTTTGTGACGGCCGTGCGACGACGAAAGAAAAAGAAGAAAAAAAGCGTTTTACATTCGCAGAGCTCGCGAGGCGCGTACGCGCTTCACTCGTTTATATCAGCACGTCCGGAAATGAAATCTACGCTCAACTATGTTTTCTTCTATTACAACAATCCTTGGCTTTCGCCTTCGCTACCATTACTATTATTATTAATAATAATACCACTGCTCGAAGTCACCGTCGATCCTCCTCCTTCCCACATCTCTTTCAACTCGCCGTTGGTCCAAGCGACCAACACGGTGGTTAAAACCGTGGTCGGGACTAAGTACGTCAACGCCGGCTGACCGCCTTGACCGCCAACTTGTAGATATAAAGCGATGAAGGTTAAAATCATCCCGACTGAGTACGCAAAGATGGACCACAGGAAGTATTTGTACCGCATTTTCTTCACCGCGGCGTTCGAGGAGAGAAAATAAAATCGGTTCTCAAACAGCGCGTTGTGAACAATCAACAACCCGGGTAAGATGACGTCGCCGTAGCCGAGCATGCTGTATTCGCCTTGCGTGCCTCCGATCCTCGGGAACATGAACAGCATCGGTAACGACTCGTGTTGATCGCCACCACGAGCGACGTTGACCATGACAGATTCTTTGCCGAACAAGTGCGGCTGAATGTACACCCAGAAAATGTCGTAAGACATGGCGCACCCGAGAAGTAACGTGGCGATTTTCAAGTTTGGCAAGTGGACTAAACGCATGACGTTAACTAAGAACGCGACGCCCATGATGTCTTGCAAGACCCAGGCCCACTCTTCGGATTGGAACATTAGCCAAATGGAAACTAAAATGCCTCCCAGAATGACGGACGGGATCATCAAATAATGAACGTTGCCGAAGAACGGAAGATGAATAAAGTTGGCGTTGTTTTCTCGGATGCGTTTTTTCATCAAAGCTCTCGATGATGAAGCCTCTTCGTGTTCCTCTTCTCCTTGTTGCAATCGACTGCTACTGCTCGAACGCCTTCTCGTGGAAGAAAGCGCCGTGTGATCGTACGACGTTTTGTGCGGATCCACGCCAAAGATTCGAGTGATCAGTTCAAACAACATCATTGATAATCCTTGCAACGCGGCTAAGCAAAAGAGCAATCGAAACGCGACAAAGATCCAATGGTCCATGGAATAAAAGAGGACGACTAAGACCAACGAGGAGAAGAGGACGAAATACACCGCCGACATTTCGGTGATTTCAAACCCTCCCTCTTCTTCCGAAGAGTCTTGTTGTCGTCTGCGTCGGCTCGTGCCTCTTCTGCTTCTGCTCCGTTGTCTTCTCTGTTGTTGTTGTTGTCGTTGTTGTCCGGATTCTTCGTCAATTAAAGGTTGGTCGTCGCCTTCGTTTGCCGTCCCGTACGATCCTCCTCCCGCACCAACGTTGTTGTAGTTGTTGTTGTTATGCTTCTTTTTATGCTTCGCTGGCGTTCCGTTTGGCGAACTATCTTTCGACGACGACGGCGACGCGCTGTTGCTCCTACTGCTGCTGCTCGTGCTATTATTCAACTCCCCGCTAAAACCACTACTATTTTCATTTCTATCCCCTTGAGAATAAAACTTATCCGTGACGCTAAACATAGCTCCTAACGTGATCGATAACACCGCGATGAAGAGCAAAGCGCCGTTCCCGTAGAAATCGATCCCATCTTTTAATTTTCTCATCTCCACCGTGCCGTCCAACTCGTACGCGGTGGTCAACATTTTTCCATCTTTTTCGATGACGTTCATGACCGGAATATCGATGCTCGAATCCGACTCGCACGTCATAGATCCTAAATCGTCACCCTCGCTGACAATAATCACGCACTTCGCGCCTTTATTCTGTGCTATTTGCGCTTTCGTTTCGAACGTGCACCCGCCTCTTTTGATAACCACGCACTTGTTTTTATACTCCGAAGCCTCCGAATCTTTCCCGACTTCGCACCCGGTCATGTTGACATCTTTCGGAGTCGCCAACTGAATCGGTCCAGATTCTTCCTCGTTTTTATCGTTTTCGTCGTAATCCGCAATTTCTGGTCCGAACAGCGCGCTCAAAGCGAAAATTTTCGTCCCATCGATCCCTTCCATCGCCGAGTTGCCGCCCGTCGCGACAGTCAGTTCGATCCCAAACGCTTCGTCTCGCGTGATGCACTTTGGTTGCGTCGTCGTCGTCGTCGTCGCCGCCGCCAACGCCGCAGCTTCTCCTCCCACAGATAAAGGAGAGGACATTGAAGATGACGACGACTCTCCGAGACGGAACTTTGTTTTTGTTGTCATCGTTAAACTATCGTTCGAAGCGCGAGTCGCAGAAGAAGAAACCAGTTCTCTCCTCGCATCGACCGAGGACGCTTGGAGAAGAAAAAGAGTCATCAACAGACCCGCGGAAACGAAGAGCCGACGACGAGAGATGCCTCCTCTCGTCGTCGTCCTCGTCGGAGGAAAAGATGAAGAAACCAACATCGTCGCGTTTCTTTTTCTGTCTCTTTCTATTATTCTCTGCGAGTAGTAAACTCAACCGCAAACGCGCGAGGAGAGAAAACCAATCAATCGAAAAGAAGACCCCCGCGCTCTCTCTGGAAATTCCTCTCACCGAAACCGCGCCAAGAGAAAGAAACAAACGCGAGATATTTAAGAGCGCTCTGGTTAATATATCAATCTGTTTTATATCTCTCCCTTTTCTTCAAATCTCTCTTCTTCTGTCCTCCTCGCGCGTTTGTTGTCCGCCCGGCCCGCGCGCTTTTCCGTTCAGAAGTCTCTCTCTCTCTAAAATTTTTATGAGGAGAAGAGAGAGCTTTTCTTCTTCTGTTCCCGCGGCGTTTCTTTTTTTTGTACAACGTATACACTTACACCCTAAATAAACCGGTCTTTAGAGGGAGTCATTGCTTCCCTTTCAACTCCCAGGAAGAGTACCTCCAAAGAGTAAGGGTTATAGACTTATGTCAAACCCTAAATAATAATTCTTCAGAGAAACGAGAGAGAGAAAAAACGCACGCGAATATACATAAACACGCGCGACGACGACGACTCCGCGAGAGAGAGAGAGAGAGAGAGAGAAACACAAGAAAAAATGTCGCGTCAACGCGTCCTCCGATCGATCCAAAACGCCGCCTTCGCTTCATCATCTTCATCATCTTCTTCGTTATCTAGACAACAACAATTATTCATTAGCAAAACTAGCAAAAGATCGTACGCCGGTTCCGGTCCTCCCGGGGGTTACTTCTCCGAAGGCACGCAAACGCACAAGAACGGATACTTGTTCGGGGAAACCCCGCCGAAAGAAGGCGCTCGACGCGTCCGAGAGAGCTGGGAATTGCCGTATTTTTTAACCTTCTCTCTCGCTGGCGTGATGTTGTATTTCGGTTTAAACTCGAAACCGAACACGAGTTTAGTCGATTGGGCGAGAGAAGAAGCTCAGAAGAGGTTGGACGAGGAAAAGTAGAATATATACCGACGAACGCGTGCTCATCTCATCATCGACGAGGAGGAGTTATTCTTCAGAGAAAAGGAGAGAGAGAGAGAGAGAAGAGAGAAAGCGCGCGCGCGTTGTTGCTGTCGATTTGAAGTACCGATGTATCGATCGATCGATCGATCAAAACCTCGGATATTCGAGACCCGGGGACTTCGAAACGGCGCGCAAACCCGTTGTAACATTTTTGACTTTATACCACTTTACTAAAAACAAATACTATTATTACATCATATGTGCGTTCTAATGTGTGTGTGTGTGTGTGTGTGCTACTATCTATCTTCTGTATCGCGGACGCTTGAAGTTTACGTACAGATGAAATATGCCGCGCTCGAACGTGCACTTGAACCCTCGCTTGTGCGAATACTCCCACTCTTTGTTTACGATGCGAAACGCGACGTCTTCGTACGGCGGGCCGCTGGAGATTCTCAAGATGCACGTGTCGTCGTTTATGGAGCTCGCGTCGCGCTCGAGCTTGTAAGTAGGCGCTTTGCTTTTATCGATCAAATCCGGGAAGAAGACGTTGAACTTGTACCCTTGGACGGTTTTCGGCGGCGGGTTATCGTGGTCGTAGTGCGTGGAGTTGTATTTGTTCCACTCGTAGCCGGTGTGGACTCGGTTGAAGTATCGAGGTTTCCGGGGTTTGTACTTGTTGTGCCACCAGTAGAGCTCTCGGTCGTTTCCGTCTTCGTCTCGTCTCAAATCGACTTCCCCGGTGAACGCGACGTCGCCGTCCTCGAGTTTGCCCATCTGTTTCTCCGCGTATTGTTTCGCTTTGAGTTCTTCCTTGAGATCGGCGGCTTCCTGTAGGAGTTCTTCTGCCGTTTTTCTGAGTCGTTGGGCATCGTCGTCGTCTTCTTCTTCATGCCCCGTTATCTTCTTAAACTTTTTCATTCTTTCTTGTCGTTGTCGTTCCTTTTCCAACTTCTTCTCCGCCTGTTCTCTCGCAAACTGCTCCGTCGCCGCGGCGCGCAGTTGGAGAAGATTTGCAGCGTCTCTGTCTTCGTCGACGAGGATAAGCGTTCGTTGCACACCACTCGGCGCTTCCTCTTGCTCTTCACACAGTTTCAAAAGCTTCGCGGACTCTTCTTTGGACAGAGGTTTCGGCTCTTCGCCGTACGTCACTTCGACGTGCGCCAAGAGTGCTTCTTCGTCCTCTTCTTCTTCTTCTTCTTCTTCTTCTTCTTCTTCTTCTTTATCTTCGTCGTCGTCGTCGTCGTCTTGAACCCGTTTCGCAAAGTCGTCGCCGCCTAACAAATCTTCTCCGTCGTCGTCGTCGTCGTTCTTCTCGTTCCCCATATTTTTTTTCGCGACAAACTTGATGTTTTTCTTCGATTCTTCGTACACTTTCACCAGCGTTTCTCTGCACTGTTTGTTGTACTTTGCCAGCGTCACTCGCTTCAACGCTTTCCTCCAAAACGAGATTTCCGTCTCGTCGTCTAAATCTTCGCTGATAGATCGATTGATTTCTCGTTCGAGATCGATCAACTCTTCGAGCGAGCCAGATAAGTCCACCGATTCCATCATCTCTTCGTCCATTTCCGTCAGTTCTTCTTCGTTTCCTTCGTTCAATTCTGTCTCCGTCAAGCGATAGACGCACGTCCAGAAACTTTTATACTCCTTCTCCTTCTCGTCTTTCTCGTCGATGAGTTTCAACACGTTCACGCACTCCTCTTTAAGCTCGTGCAAATCTTTTTCCGTCATGTACTTGAACAACGAACTCTTCGAATCGAATTCTTCGTTGAACTTCCTCGCGTTTGCAAGTTCCTGTTCGTTTTCGAGACTCGCAAACGCGGCGCCGTACAACGCTCGCAACAAAGTATCGATTGGTTTCGCTCGACCGTTTTTGTATCGAATATTTGCACGCAGCAACAACTGATTGAAGTGAAACTTCTCCTCTTTCTCTTCCAACTCTTCCGCGCCTTCCATCGCTTTCTCTCGCATTTGCGCGTCTCGTTCTTCCTCTCGTTGCGCTTTCGCGCGTTCGTATTCGATTCGTCTCTCTTCGATTTTCCGAATTTCCTCCTCTCGTTCTTTTTGTAACTCTTTATCCGTCAACCTTTGAACGGCTTTCTTCCCTTCTTTTTCAATCTTTTTGGACCAGACGAACTTTTCCGTCAAGTTTTCGTCGTTGAATGGGTTCCTCTCGTCCGTGTAGAGCCCTCCGGCGACGGAATCGGTCTTCATCTGCGACATCAATTTCTTCGTCGCTTTCGCGAGAAGTTTGTTCTTCTTCGTCAATTCTTCTTCCTCGTCTTCTTCTTCTCCCGAGGAAGAGGAGGAGGAAGAATAGTCTTCTTCATCTCCTCTTCTTCGTTTCTTCTCCTTCTTCCGGCTGCTGCTCTTCTTTTTGCCGCCGCCCATTGTTTCTTCCGCGCGAGAAGAGCGTTGGTGAGTGAGGCTAGGCTCTCTCTCTTTCTGCTGCGGGTAATAATGTAATAACGAGACGACGGCGATTCGAGAGAAAAACGTTCTTGGAGAAGAAAATTTTTTTCCTTCACTCTATTTTTCTATGGGGGCATGGGCAAACTCGGGTTTGTTTTTGCACAAATTAAAATTTTATATTTTCCATTTTAAATGCCGCGAAACACATTTTTATGGATCCCCATGGGATTAATATTTTGTTTTAAAGTATTACATTCACTTTGTATGATATAAATCATCGAGTAAGTACTGATTCGGGAATTTTCAGAAAAAATAAAAATGAGGCGAGATTTGTCGTCCTTTAATTCGGCACATTTACTTCCTAACAGAATAGATATTGTGCATTTAAATATTAATTTAGTTCCTTTTGAAAAGAATTTATCATCTTTGTTCGAATATATATGATATTAAATAATAAAAAAGCTGGATGCAATGAGAAAATTTAATTAATTAATTTTAAAAATAATCCCGAGTGAAATAATAGATACAAGTTCTTATATGTGCGTGTAAACTAATTTACCAATAAATAATTGCAATACAATGCAGTAATTATATATTTCAGAGTTTCAATTGGATTATTTTGACAAATTTTTATTTTAATTAAAAAAGACTATTCCTGCTTTTGCCTATTTCCTTTTCGGAACACTTTACTAAATCTATCCTTCTCACAAACAAACAGCGTCATTAGAAGAACTACGGCTACGCTACCTCCTTTTATTACTGTGTGTTTGAGATGTGGCGTCATTCCTTCGACGTCGTTCTTCTTCTCTATGGTTGTCAGTGCGAGAGCGCTCGCAGCGATGGCGACCAGCGTCCCCGGTTTGGGAAACGTTTCTCGGAGGACCTCTTCACTCAGCTTCCCTCTCCGGATCAAGAATCGTGACGTCAAGTAAATTCGCAGCACTAAAGACACGAAATTGCTATACACTAATCCAGCCGCGCCTACTCGTGAATATTTGAGAAGCGAAAATCCCAAGACGCAGTTAACGATTGAGCAGGAAACCAACCACGCGTTCCCTTGCTTTTTAATCTCGCGCTCAGACATGACCGCGTGCGCGAAACCTTCGACTATTCCATTAACGCTCAACGGTAGTATTAATCTCGCGTACGCTTGGAGAGTATTTGTCCCATCTTTCATCCATTCTTTACCGTATAGAAAGTACATGACGTCCTTGGCGAAGAACGGTCCCACGAAGAAAGCAATCGAACCGACTAAAACGCTCACCGAAAGAATATCCTTCAACTTCTCCTTCTTCTTCTCTTTGCTCGCACTCGCCGCAAACGTCACGTACGCGACCTCTTCGAAAGGCTGTAACACTAATCGAACGAACAACGACCCTAAGTTTGAAACGAGACCAAAAACGCCCATGACAGAATCGTTCGCGTTGGCGACTATCAGAGCGAATTTTTCACCCTCGGCCAGCGCCAACTTCAAGTAGGACTGATACAAGAACGAATTAATCAGACGACGTTTTTGATTCGTTTGCGTTTCTTTCCTCATTATCATTGTCTTCTTCTCCTTCTTCTCCTTCTCGCGATACACGTAATAACTCGCCCCGTACACCGCGCTCGTCGTAAAACTCTGCGCGACTTGGGCGAACGCGAACGCGTAATACACGGACGAAGAAGATAACGACGCGTAAAACAAAACCGCAGTTTTCGTAAACGTCCCGACGGTTTCCGCGACCACTCGCGAACCAAATATTTGCTTCTTTTGTAACCAAACGTACTCCGGTTCGGTGGTCAGTTCAATCAAAGCCGCGAGAACGCACAGAACCAGAGACTGCGCTCGTCGATGATGATCTTGTTCTTCTTTAACTGTTTCCCTTTTCAACACTAACCACCAAACTAAACAAAACATCAGTGCGAAAACAAAGCACGCGTACTTCCAAATATATCTCCGAGCCAATCGACGGGCATTTTCATTTTCATCGTTTTCATCATCATCCTCATTTGTTCTTCCTCTTTCTTCTTCTTCTTGTCGGAGTAAACTCCTCCGCAATCCATCTCTGACGCATAAAACGAGCGCAAAGACGAGCGGAAATTCCACGAGCGTTTTGCCAATCTCTTCGCTCTTCAAACGTCGAAATATCCGCGCGTTGAATAAAAAAGGGAGACATTTCCCTACGATTTGCGCGGATAAAAGCAGAGAGAATGATTTTCTGAAGGACGTGTTTGTGTTGTTCTTCTTGTTGTTCGCGTTGTCATCATCGGGAGGAAGAGTTGTAGCAGTAGTAGTAGTAGTAGTAGTAGTAGTAGTAGTCGTACTACCACTACGACTTCTCGTCCTCATTCTTCTTTCGTGTGTGGGAGTATTTTATTTAAAATAAGATTTCTCTCTTCCTTTCTCGCGTGTGTGTGGTGTTCTTACTCGTATATGTGTATGTATGTGTTTACGACCCTGAGAGTAATGAGTGTTTTTGGCGGCGAAAAGTTTTTTTTTTTTTCTTGTTTTTTTCTTTTCATTAATAAAAACTACGAGTAGTACTTTTATTACGCACGTACACATGTCATCGACAGCACAACAATCATCGTCGTCGTTACTCACGGAGGAAGAAAAGAACGAACTCGTGGAGTTGCTCATCTCTTCCGCGCGGTGCGGGGACGCGGAGGACGTGCACACCATTCTCAGAGAAACGAGCACGACTTCGGGAAAATATTTTCACGAATTTTCTTCTCCAGAATCTTCTTCTTCGATGATTTTTCGTTTCGTAAACTCGACGGATGAACACGGGAGAACGGCGCTGTTTTTCGCCTGCGCGAACGGACATTTAGACGTGGTGAAGATTTTAGTGAATGAATTTAACGCGGACATCGAGAAAACGACGAAAACGGACGAATCTACGGCTTTACACTGGGCGTGTTTGAACGGACACTCGGAAGTTGTGAAACTGTTGTTGGAGAAAGGAGGGAAAAACATCGCGTTCAAAGTGAACAAGAACAATCGAACGCCGATGGATGAAGCCATGCACAACGATCGACAGGAGTGCGTGAAAGTGATCATGGATTTAACCGACGACGGGACAGAAGAAGTTGGGGATGATATCGAAGAAGAGGGAGAAGAAGAAGAAGAAGGAATAGGAGCCGACGACGGCGCGAAGGACATGGAAATGGAATAACCAGACGCGCGGCGCAAGAAAGCGACTCAATTATAAACGATAGAATAAACTAATAAGAGGAAATAATTTAATGTATAGGTGAAGAAAAGTTCACACGATGCGCATGTGCACAAAATAACAACAACAACACCATGTTACTACTCTCTTCTTCTCACATCAAAGCTTTGACTAAGTTTTCTTCGACTTGTTTCCAGTTTACGATTTCCCAAACTTTGTTCACGTAATCCGGACGCAAGTTTTTGTATTGCAAGTAATACGCGTGTTCCCAAACATCAACGCCAAAAATAGGCACCAAACCAGTCGTTATGCACGGATCTTGGTTCGCGGTTGTCACCACGTGGAGCGTTTTCGTCTCCTTATTCAAACCGAGCCATCCCCATCCGCTGCCTTGCACCGCCACCGTTTGCGCCGCGAATTTTTTCTTCATGTTCTCGAACGAGCCAAAGTCTCGATCGATCATTTCTTTCAATTGCCCGGAAGGATCGACATAATCCTTCTTCGGTTGCAAGACTTTCCAAAACAACGAGTGATTTTCGTGTCCTCCTCCGTTAAACTTCAAGTTTGGTTGCAACGCGATCATCGATTGCACGTCGTTCTTCGCCTCCGCTTCCGCGAGTTTTTCTAAAGTCACGTTCAGATTGGTCACGTACGTGTTGTGATGTTTCTGGTGATGAATCTCCATGATCTGCGCGTCGATGATTGGTTCCAGAGCCGAGAAATCGTACGGAAGATCCGGCAGAGTGTGTTTTTTTCGTCGGTGTTGTTGTTTTTGATTTTGATCGTCTTCTCCTCTTCCTCTGTGATTAAACGATGACGAGTTCGTTGTCGCGTTGCCGCTTCCTCCGAGAAGACGAAGAAGCGAACTTCTCACCCCCAGAGAAGAAGAAGAATTGATTTTACCACTCGCGCGTCGAAGCATGATAAACTGGACGAGATGTGTTGACTCGAGTATAAAATTTTATACAAGCAGCAGTAGTAACAGTAGAGTGATAAAGATGCTCTCTCTGATGATTAAACGTAAGGAGAGAGAGAGAATATGAGAGAGAATGTGAGAGATTTATAATTGAGGAGAAATTAAGGAGAGTTGGGGGAGAGAGAAGAAGAAGAGAAGAAGAAGAAGAATAAGAAAAAGAAGAAAAAATTTTTCGAAGAAAGAGAGAAGAAGAAGAAGAAGAAGAAGAGAGACAAAAAAAACGGACAGAGAGAAGAGAGAGAGAGAGAAGAAAACGAACGAGGAGGAGAAGGAGGAGGACCCGTACTACAGCAGGAGGAGAACAACACAATTATGAGGGACGACGACGACTCAACTGCTGTTGCTGCTGGTACTGCTACTACCACTGCTACTCTTTCTTCTTCTGCTTCTGTTGGTGGTTTTGGTAACGCTCGTGGGACGATGAACAACAGCAACGATAATAACGAAAATGAAAACGATGTTGAAACTACTTTTACTACTCATACTACTAATAAAATAACCGTAGACGAAGCGTTCGATGGATACGTCGGACAAATTGGACGAGGACAGCTGAAACAGTTTTTATTATCCTCCTCGGCGTGGTTACCGGCGGCCTTTTTGACTCTGGTCTCGGTGTTCACGCAACGAACGCCAGAGTGGGAGTGCCTCGTTGGTAGTGAAGCTGATTATTATTCGTACTGTTCGGAACAGAAAGCGAAAGCGAGCGAGGACGATTTGTCCGTGCTGTGCACGCTGAACGACTATTACGACAAGA
>Ga0181573_10005094_pt1 | contig 10973 bp, 6 predicted proteins | sample 101ome_25_FD_148643 | JGI IMG/M metagenome (GOLD analysis project Ga0181573, IMG submission 148643) | Coastal salt marsh microbial communities from the Groves Creek Marsh, Skidaway Island, Georgia - 101409BT metaG (spades assembly) | ecosystem: Environmental > Aquatic > Marine > Intertidal zone...
ACTGGCGTGGGGAGATGGGAGGGCTTGGGGGTGGGGACGCGCGTGGGATCCGGGGAAGGCAGCGGCGTGGGTCCCGGGGTCGGCAGCGGCGTCGGGTGCACCGTCGGAAGCGGCGTCGGCTTCGACGTCGGGAGCGGCGACGGGTTCACGGTGGGCAGGGACGTGGGCTGGTACGTGGGCCCGGACGTGGGCTCGGGCGTGGGGAGCGGCGTGGGCTTGGGCGACGGGAGCTGCGTAGGCTCAGCCGTGGGGAGAGGGCTGGGCGTGTACGTCGGCACCGGGGTGGGGTGCAGTGTGGGGAGGGGCGTGGGAGGGTGTGTCGGGTTGTGCGTGGGGTACGGGGTCGGCAGCGGCGTCGGGGCGTGGCTCGGCGCCGGAGACGGGACTGGCGACGGGTACGGGGTCGGCCCCACGGTCGGCACCTCCGTGGGGCGTGCGGTGGGCAGTGGCGTGGGGTTGTGGGTCGGGACAGGCGTGGGCCGCGCGGACGGCTCCGGTGTCGGCACCGGCGTCGGGTCGTGCGTGGGGGACTGCGAGGGCGTCGCGGACGGGTACGGAGTCGGGATGCGGGTGGGCTCCTGTGTCGGCGTCGGCGTCGGCAGCTCGGTGGGGTAGTCGGACCCCATGCTCCAGCAGTTAAACTCGCGGAAGTAGGTCTGCGCCGAAACCGTGTGGATGCCCGCCGAGCCCGCCTGCAGAGAGAACGATTCCACCGCACGCAGACGCGCGGTCAAACAAGCGTGTGGAACAGAAGGAAAGGCTTGGCCGGGGATGCAGTGAACCCGCTTCGAAGCCAATTCGCCACGAATGGGAGGTGTGTGTGTGTGTGCCCCAACTCACCGTGTAGAAGGGGGTGTTGGCGGTGACGTTGTGCTGGCCGTCGTCGGCCTCAAGCTTGCACATGACCGATTCGCCATACGCCGTCGCCGTCAGGTTGTACCACGCGCCGCCGCTCAGGGTGTGCGGCAGCTTCGTCGACACCAAGTTCACCAGCCCCGCAGAGGTCGAGGTCTGCACCATCAGCTCCTTTGCGTCGCTGATGGTGCAGATGTAGCCATTGAACGCGTTGAGCTCGGAGGAGTCACCGTTCATGCGTAAAAACACGCCGCGCTCGCCCCCCGACGACTTCGAAGACCACTTCATCTCCGCCGTGCACCCGTAATCGCTCCACTCAAGCGAGTCCTGTTTGTACGTCCCAACCCACGCTGTGTTGTCCTCGGAGGCGCTGTCTGCGACGAAGATGCAGCCGTCGTCCGAGTCCCAGCCCCAGGAACCCGTCCACGACCACTTCGCGTCGGCAGCGGAAATGTTCTCCATCTCTGACTTGCAGAACTGGGTCTTGAGCATTGTTTTTCTGTCGCGGGTGGAAAAAAAACGCGAGCAAGCATGTGAGTGGTGCGGTAAACGGGGCGCGACGGTGCTCCTGGCCGATGGTCGTGGGTGGGGAGTCGGGTGCGGGGCGTGTCTCATGAAGCAACATACTCGACAAAGCTCCGCGGCCGGGACGGAAGAGCAATATGAGGCGCAAGCTCCAGGGGCGTGCTCGGTGTTTTGGCCCCGGCAGCCGAGGCCACGAGCAGTAATGAGGCTCCGGCGCCCCGCATTTTGGTTAACCCTGCAACGGATCTTCGTAAATATATATTTTTTGCTGCCAATCAACGATCGACATATGTAATGACTTAATCGGCATAATATTTAACTGTACCAGAAGGGGTACTGGTAGGTACCGTACCCTACATTTCGTAATCAACGAGGTAAAAAAGCACTGAAGAAGCCCCGCCCCGTTTGCGGTAACACACCATCATCCGCGTTTGCCGATAGTACCCGCTCAAGAGCGTGCATTCAACCCCAGTGCACTCAAACCCCACCGCATTCCCTGCTGCGCTGCCGACACCCGACACACCATCACATCACAGCCACCGCTTTCACGCTGATCGCCATGGCCGAGTTCGCTGGAGGCCACGGTCGCATGGCGATGCTAGTGAACGCGCTCAACGGCGACCGGTTCCCGCTGGCGCATGGCGGCAACATTATCGGGCGCGAGTCCAAGTCGACGGTGCCGGGCGAGGGCTGCCGGCTGCCCCTCAAGATATCCATGGCCGAGGCCAACATTAGCCGGAATCAGGCCTGTCTCACCGTGGCGAACCACGCGGACGGCATCCGCGTGACGCTTCAGACGCACCGCGATGCCAAGAACCCGACGCGGCTGCGCAAGGCCGAGCGGTTCGGCACCAAGCGCGGTCACATTTCCCTGAAGCCGGCCGAGATCATCCCCATCAAGCATGGGGACCTGATCGAGCTCGACAGCGTGAAGCGGACGGGCTCGTATGCCTTCCGCCTTGAGATCGAGGGGTCCACGTCTAAGTTCAGTGGCAAAGATGTGGAGCTCGAGGCGCAGTTCACGGCCTTTCGCGGCGGCGGCGTGACCAGCTCCGAGGACGCGCCCGAGGGCGAGGACTCGCTGCTCGCCGCCGTGAACGCCGCCTGCGATAGCGGTGGTGGCGGCGACGACGATGTCGGCCACGACGATGACGACGACGGAAACGGGAGCGACGGCACCCTGGACGACGGTGCGGAGTTGTCGTCGGACGACGACGAGCTGATCGCAGCGCTGCGGCTACAGGATGCCACGGAGGTGAGCGCGTCGCCTGCTTCTTACTCAATCGCTGCGAGCTATGCGGTGCACGCGCGCTGCGTTCTCTCATGAGCAACTTCACTTGCGTATGGTGCCCCCCTATTTTGTCACTCGCTGTCGCTTATGCGCTTCTCAGTTTCCGGAAGCCCAAGGCGACGTGCCCCCCCGGAAATTTGCCGTCTAAGCGTGAGGCGGCCCACGCTGGACTATATCATTATCATCATCAACATCGTCAACGCATTTTTTTGCCATTCCAGTGACGTCCGCGGGCCACGGCAGCAATTTTTTTGGGCTTTTCTTTCGCCGCTCGCGGTTCTTTGGTGAAGCTGTGGGCTCTGAGATTCAGGACTCAAGTCAAGTCAAGATTTACCCCCCGTCTAGGTTTGCGGGTGGGGGGGGGGGCAAGGGGTGCTCCAGCAGCGCGAGCTGCGTGGGTTGGGTGTGTGTGTGCGCGTGACTTGCAATAAGCGCATAGGACCTGGCGTTCGCTGTTGGTCGCTGGCGCGGTGTCAGTGCGCATCCCCGCCCGTATTTGGCACTAACTGATTTGCCTTGGCCAAATTTAACTGCCGTCCAGCTCCCGCTTGTCCGCCTGTCCGCCTGTCCGCCTGTAATTAATAAATTAGAGCAGGGGGGGCTGCTGCCAGCTAGCAGCTAGCCCGCCCGTTCCCAGCGCGAGGCGAGCCGAGCAGCGCGCAGCGGCAGCGCGCGCACAAACACACAGCCCGCGTTTCTCGAGCCGTTGGATTCCAAGTTGGATCTATCGATATTATTTCCGACTAGGAAGAACATGCTTTTCTCAGTTCTTAGCCTGGTATGTGTAAGGAACAGGAATAATTGAAGTTCGCCGCAAATTTTATTTCTTGGCAAAGCGCTGCGTGCGCCATCATGCCGGCGCGCGGCCAACTTTGCTGCGTATTGGGCCGAGGCATGCATGTGAGAAAGCGCGCAGTGCACTTCATCCCTGATGATCCAGTGGCTATTACTTTAACTGTGAGACGTATTATTTTCACATGGCCATTACCTAGCTTGGAGTCTGGGTAATTTACAAATTGCACAGCGGTAAGGCAATTAGTAAAGTTTCGGATTGCCACATTAACGAAACTCTGCAATTGTCGTGACTTTTGTGGCCTTCAGCCCATCTCTCCGCCCCTCCTAACCGCGCATGGTGGCCCTGCCACGCACTGCTCTACGTACCTCAGGGAGTGCGACTCTCAGAGCTCTGCTTTTTACTTAAGAACTTGACTTGCCCCCCACCCCACACACACACCTCCCGCCCTCTACATAAGGGTTCGCCTGATCTAAGTCGTGCTTCGAGCCAGAGCTTAATCTTGGCTGAGCCAGCAGCTGCAATGTGCGCCTAGATGTGCATTAATCGGGGGCCCGATCGTCTTCTCGGAGTGCGCGATGTAGAGCTGCAGGACCCCCCCTCTTTGGGGTGGGGGTGGATCCAGACAGAGACACACAGAAGTAGCTGTGCGCGCCTAGGCGGCCAAGATTCAGTAAGTAGCTGCGCGCGCCAAGGCGGTCAAGTTTCAGTAAGTAGCTGCGCGCGCCAAGGCGGTCAAGTTTCAGTAAGTAGCTGCGCGCGTCTAAGCGGTCAAGTTTCAGTACCACAGCACAGCAGCAGCGCACTCCGCGAAGCGGCGCGGAGGCCGTGGGCCGTGGGGTCAGGAAACTGCGGAGCGGCAGACCGCAGTGTAGTTGAACGGCAACAGCGCCTTCTCGAGCCCCACCGTCACCGCCGCCGCCCCGTCCGGTCCGACTCCGTGGCGGCGGGCAAACTCGCGCGCCGCGGCTACCGGATCGTCCCCGACCTCAACGCTCGCACGCGCCTCCTCGGAACGCCAACCGCCCGCCCCGTCCGTAACACGGAGGACGACAGGCACCGCTGCCGGGCGGGCGTGAAGGCGAAGCGAGTCGCGCAGCTTCGCAGCGAGCGCCTCCAGTTGCGCGCATGGGCCACCGTCAGCCGGGCACGGCGCGTCGGCGTCGGTATCGGTGTCGGTAATGGCGTCAGGAGAGCCAGCAGCGGCCGTGGGACCGAGGGCGCCAATGGAGCGGATCAGGCGCCGAGCCGCGCGGGCTGGTCGCTCGCAGAGGCGCACCACTAGCTCCGCCGAGGCGCCGCCGAGAGAGACCGTTTGCACGACAGAGCGCGCTGCGGCCGCCAGGAATGCCTCGGCATTAGGGCCGCGCAGCGTCGGCGGTTGGGGTGCCGACGGGGTTTGCGCTGCGCCCGGCACGCACATGCGCCAGTACCAGAGCGGCGTGGGCTCAAACGAGGTGAGCGTGAGAGGGATCGGGAGGCCGGGACTGTGGGCGTGTAGAGACTGGAGAAAGCCGCCAACGGCCCGCGACCCGAGCTGCTGCCGCCAGAGCCCCGACTCGCCGCCGATCTCATCGCCCATGTGCGCTACGAGAAGCTCGGCCACGCCGCGCGCCTTTGATCTCTGACGAAGTTTCCGGCACGCGCCGAAGGCCAGCACCCGTCGGCTGTGGCCGTCGACGCGGCCGAGGTCGTGCACGCGGAACGGGCCGCACGCGTCGACGTCGTCAGTGTCGACCCCTAAGGTTCGGTCTTCGTCGAGACCATCATCGCACCTCCCCACACCAGAGGCAAAGTCAACCGGCGCCTGTGTCCATCCCACAAGGGGCACCGCCGTGATCCCGGGCAGCGGGTCAGCGCCATTCCCCGGTGCAAGGTCCAACTCCGAGGGAAAGGATGCCAGCAGGTGGCCCTGCGCAGCGGCATCGACGAAGACGCGTGGCGCAGAGGCCAGCGTGGCCACCGCGGTGCCGCCCGGAAGCGACGCAAGGAAGAGCCCAAACAGCACGTCGTCGGCCACCGGCGAGTCCAGGCGCAGGCCAGCAGTAGCCGGCGACTCGCCATTCCCGTGCGGCGTGTCGGCTGCGCTGCTGACCCCGGCGACGTCCTTCTCCTCCTCCTCCTCCTCCGGAAGGCCGGCGTCGTGGAGAATAGTGGACCATATGTGGCGGTGCAAGAGGGCTGTGGCAAGCGCGGGCGCCGACAGGCCCCAGCCGCACCCTCCAAACGCAAGGGGCACGGGTGCCGCCCAACCGCTCAGGCCGTCCGCCGGGATGACCGCCAGGTCCCCAACGTAGAGCGGCTGGGTGTGGTCGAGGAGCGAGAGCGCCCGCAGCAGCGAGGCGGGGACCACGAGCGTGTCGTCCATTACGCGAAGGTACCAGTGCGCCTTAGCTGCCAGCCGGGCGAGCGTCGCGAACGCTGCCATGCTCTTGCAAGGGATCCCCGCCTTGGCAGCTGAACAGGACGTGCGAACCACCGGAACGCACCGCCCGCCCCGCACATCATGAAAGATCGCGCTGATGCCCGTTTCATTCGTTAGCATGGCGCCGGCAAAGTCTGACTCGAGCATGTGACCGCTTGCGCGGTCACTTATTCCGGGGAGGGATATGCAGGGAAGGGGCCCACTGGTTGAATCCGAACTCGAGCCCTTTGCACCGTCACTGATTGCAACAATGAATAACGGCGACTCCGTCGTTTCCAGCAGTGCAGGGAAATCCCACGCCGCCCACGCCGTCGCTACTTGCGCGAGGCGCTCGCGCTCGGTGGGCGAGGAAGTGACGATGGCGATTGCCACTTGGGCGCTCCTCTCCTCTGAATCTGCCAAGGGGTGTGCCTCGGCGTCGTCGACGCCGCGCTCCATGGTGTCCACGTCTTGGGGATGATTGTGCGCGCCCGACTCCGTGGTGTTGGCGCGAAGCCAAAAGATAAACTGCCGCTGGGCCAACTCAAACCGCTGGTCCTCAGGCAACGATGCAAACAAGGGCCCATAGCTTGCAGTGGCAGCCGCGACCCCTTCCCCGAGAGCTGACGACAACTCCACGGTAAAACCAGCAGCGTGGGCGACGGCAGTGAACGACGCGGCCGTGAACCATCGAATGTGAGTCCGGTCCGCCACTCCGTTGTCGGCGTAGTCCCAAGTTCCATCGATGAGCCTTGACGTGACTTCCGACCAGCTCGCAGCGTTTGGCACTGACACAAGCACCAGCGGCACCCCCGCACTCTCAACCTCCCGCGATACGCTCGCTCTGTCCATGTGAGCACGATCGCTATCCCCAAACTCAAGCAAGCGGCTGGTGCTGGCGTCAATGAAGCTGTCATCGAAACCGAAGGGAGATCTGACACCACTGGGACGACGCCGGGTTCTGTCATTTTGCGTTGACCGAGGTGAGCGGAGCTTGGACTTGATCGCAGCGAGGACCACGTCAGGCTCGGACAGATGCTCGAGAACATCAGCCATCAACACAACATCATACCTGACCAAGAGAGGCACACGTGGCAGTTTATGTTGCGCAACGGCGCCGTTGGATGGGGGGCAAGGGCGGCTAGTTGGACACGAGCATACCAGTTGTCAGGAATCCGTTGGAGGTTTTCCTCGATGCGGCCCTCCCAGACGTGGTCCAACCGACTGGCTGCGACCCACGCTGCCATGCCATCTCCCTCGACTCCGTGTAGCACCTGATTCACCCGGCACTTTGAGCATGACAACAGCGCACGTCGGAGGAGCGCGAAGCCATGTAAGCGCTGCCAAATGAGTCACCGGTGGCTGGAGGTCAGGGCGAGTGGCGGCGCGGTACTGCTTCCAAGCAAGCAAGTTGGCGCCAGTCCCACAGCCAATATCGAGAACGCGATGCGCAGCCACCGGCAGGAACATTTGCACAAGCGCCTTGTTGACAACATTGTAGTATGCCGGGAGGTCCTGCCACGCATCAAGTGTGTCCACATAAGTATCAGCACGCGGTTTGGGGTGGTGGGCACCGCTGCTCACAACGCGCACAACCCACAAGTTGCGGCTCCTCGTGGAACTCGCGGAGCCAAGCCGCGCTGGCCGCAGGGTCGAAGCTCCAGACGGTGTCTCCGCCCGCCTCCTCCAGTGCCACCGCCACGACGCGGACCCCGCTGTCCGAAGCACTGCTTCGGCGCCAGCCCGCGGCTGCGCCCCTCTCGCGGCGCACGGACCGCGGAAGCACCTTTGCGCCGAACTGAGAGGAGCCGTCCACTGGGAGACTGCCGCTACTGCTCGCGCTGTCGGGCCCCGCGATGAGGCCTCGACCATCAGGGCTCACCTCGCTCGGCTCCTCCAGCAGCGCCATGAGCTGCTCTCCTCCCGATGCGCTGGAGCCCGACGCGGGGGAGAAAAAGGCGCGTAGCCGACGCCCAATCGGGCCGCCTCTGCTGTGCGAGGGTGGAACATCGGGCCTGTTAGGCAGAGATGCGAAGAAATCGGACGCGACCCTGGGAGGAGCCCCCGCGGCCGCCCTGATCGCGACGAACGCCACGCGCACTGCGAGCCCACTTCCAAGCAGATTGCCCTCGCCGCCACCGTCGCAGAGGCCCGGCGTGCCCAGCGCCCCGGGCACAAGCTCGCGCCAGGCGCCCACGGACCGCGCAACGGTCGCCATGGCGGTGCCCATGTCGGTGTCGTATGGGGCGGCTCCAGGGGTTGGCATCGGATCCGGCGGCGTCAGTGTGAAGAGGAGGAGAAGCCCCCCCTTTGCCAGGGGCCGAGAAAGCATCCTCGCAACGTCCAGCGGACTCGCACTCCAGTCTAATGCCCAAGGGTCGATGCCCACCACAGCGACGGCGGAGCCAGGCACCAACTGCCCCATGCCCTGCGTGACGGATGGGAGGAACATGCGCAGGACCCTAGGGGCGCCGCACCGCTCCTCCCACTCTCGCGCCCCAAGGTCCTGCGCTCGCGACGCCCAGTGGCCACCCCCAGATACGCCGTCGCCTTCGGAGCCGCGCAGCTTTCCGACCGTGGGAGAAACGGCGATGGCGAGCAGGGGGCGGCACCCGTGCACGGAGGCCACGAGCCCAGCCCAAACCTATAAACAGGGAGGGTTAGGGTAAGCATGCGCTGCTGGACAATGATAACAACCAAGTGGAAGGGAATTCCCACCGCATGAATGGCACGCTCGCCAGGAGGGGTCACGGACGCGGGGGCGTAAAGAATGACGCTCCTGGCCTCCTTAATGGCTGCAGATGACTCGCTGCTGTCCTCGATCAAGCTGTCGCATTCCGCCACTGCTTTGCCAAGCCACACACTTAAGTGGCCGGGGCCTGTGCTGCAGGGACTGGCCGCCACGCAGGCGCTGAGGGCGCACCATATTGGTGCTAAGCGCCGCGGAAAAGCCATCACCAGGGCGCCCTCAGGACTAGGCGGCTGTGAATGTACAACGCTTGCTTGTGTCGTCGTCTAACTTACTTTTCTCTGAGTTTCGTGATTTACGTTGTTTAAGCCATCGGCCACGATCGATTCGATCGATATCCCAACATGACATGACACAGTCGTGGAGCTTACACGACCTTCAGAACGATAGCACGCGCGTCGAGAGCCAGCTTCGCGATGCCGGGCTCGGGGACGCCGACAACATCGAAGCCAAGGTTGCCCTGTACGCGCAAGCCGCGGCGGCGTTGGTGCATTTAACTGGTGAGGACAACCGCAGGCAAAACGCGGCGGCGTTCTGGGTGCCTGGCCGCGTGGAGCTTGCGGGGAAGCACACCGACTACGCAGGGGGTTGGAGCCTCCTGGCCGCTACCCCACGCGGGTTCTGCGTCGTCGTCAATGCGCGCGACGACGCCGAGTGCCGCGTGGTCACCCTGGACTCCTCCGTGCCACCCGATGACCGGGTGGCGCACATAAGCCTGGCCGGGGACGGCCCGCTGTTGTGTGGCATCGATGGCGTGTCCTCGGGCCACTGGTCGCGCTACGCCCGCGTGTGCCTGGCGCGCCTTGGCAACAACTTTAAGCCCCACCTCGGGCAGAAGCTCCGCGGCGTGGACCTGGCTCTCGGGTGCGACCTGCCCGTGGCTTCCGGTATGTCCACGTCCTCTGCCCTCATCTGCGCCCTATTCCTCGCGTTTGACTTTGCCAACGACCTGCGGGCGTCGCCGGCGTTCCTGCGGCTGCTCCCCGACGACGCGAGCCTCGTCGAGTATCTGGGGTGCTGCGAGAACGGCAAGGACTTCGGCGACCGGGAGGCGCACGCGGCGGGCACGGGGCCGTGGCTGCAGGGCAACGGCGGCGTCGGGACCTTCGGGGGCTCCGAGGATCACGCGGCTATCATGACCTGCCGCGCCAACACGGTGCATGTCTACCGCTTCTGCCCAACACGGTGCATGGCTACCGTGGAGGTGGCCCCGGGCGTCGCCCTCGTCGTGGGCTCCTCGGGCGTGGTCGCCGCCAAGACGGGCGGCGCCATGGCCAGGTACAACACAGCGGCGTCGGACGCGGCGCGCGTGGCGGCGGCCCTAGGCTTTGCGACCATGGGCGAGGGGCTGCGGCTGCTCGGGGCCGCCGGCTGCAGGGACCGCCTGGCGAGCCTCCTGGTGTGCCGCCTCGATGCCGGCATCGCAGGGCTAGACGCCGCACAGGCAGGGGCGGACTTGCGGCGCTTCCGCCAGTTCGAGCTCGAGACGGACGTGGTGGTGCCAGGGCTGGCGGAGGCGCTCGGCGCGGGGGATGGGGGGCGCGGCGGGCGGCTGATGGACGAGTCGCACGCTCGCGGGGCCGAGGCGCTCACCAACCTCGTCGAGGCCACGGGCTGGCTAGCAAGGCGCGCCAAGGCCATCGGCGCGAGCGGCGCCACGGCCTTCGGGGCGGGCTTCGGCGGCTCTGTCGTTGCGCTGGTGCCGGCGGCGGACGCAGCTCGGTTCGCGGCGGCGTGGGAGCGCGACTACGGCGCGGCCTTCCCCGAGAACCGCGAGCGGGCGGTCTTCTTCGCCATGCGTCCCGGCCCAGGGGCCTCGCGCATCTAAGGGGCTATGCATGGAGGGGGTTGGGGGCGGGTTGAAACAACACGGCCGTCTGGCCAAATGCACGCGCGTTTGTGCCATGTGCCATAACCTACCCTAAGTCCGGGCGCGTGTGTGTGTTAGCTGCTTCCCCGCTTCCCCCCTCTGTCTCCCTGCCTCCCTGAGCTCCCTGCCTCTCCCTCTCCCTCTCCCTCTCCAAGCTTTTGGCCGTCTCTAGCTCCCATCCTTCCGTCATGTGCTGCTCGACCAGCGCCCTGCTTTTGACGCTTTTTGAAGTTCGCTCTCCTTTCTTGTTTCAGTTATTCTTCTCTTTTTGCCTGTCCTTCTCGGCATTTTCTGCTGAGCCAAGCGCCTAAAACCTAAAACCCGGACTGCCCGGGCGGTGAATCAGCACCGCAAACACAGCAGCATCACCTTCCCAGATCCCCCACTTGCTCCATGCCTTTGTCCTTGGCCCCTAGGCCCTGGGTCCGCCTCCTTTTTCCCTCTTTCCCTCAAGAAATAAGAAGGCTATGTACGTGACGACCCCCC
>Ga0181573_10005100_pt1 | contig 10963 bp, 4 predicted proteins | sample 101ome_25_FD_148643 | JGI IMG/M metagenome (GOLD analysis project Ga0181573, IMG submission 148643) | Coastal salt marsh microbial communities from the Groves Creek Marsh, Skidaway Island, Georgia - 101409BT metaG (spades assembly) | ecosystem: Environmental > Aquatic > Marine > Intertidal zone...
TCGCCGTCGTATTTTTCGCCGCCGCCGCCGCCGCCGCCGCCGCCGTCGTCGTCGTCCTTGTTTTCGTCGTCCTCGTCCTCAAGTCGGGGCCTCGACCTCCTCCGCCGAGCCGGCATCTCCGTGAGCGCCCCGGCCGGCGGTCTACGGCGGCGGCTGCTGCGCGGCTCAGCCACCTCCCGTAGCCTACTGTCCGTGGGCGCCCGGGGAGCCACCGAGGAGGAGGCTGCAGTGGATGGCGATGCGGGCGTCGGCTGCCACCTGTACGACGACATCGACCTCGGAGAGATGCCGCTCCTGGACCGCATCGGCCTCTCCGCGGCGTTCCCCGACCAGGACGTGCAGCTCTCGCCCAAGTTCGTGGTCGTGCGGCCCGCCAAGCTGCCGAGCCCCGAGCGCCTGGGCGAGGCGGCCGAGGGCGTGAGCCGGCGCTTCCTGCTGCACCTGACATCGGATCGGCCCTTCTTGCACCTGCTGCTGCGCAATGCGAGCCTGGGCTTTTTGACGCTGGAGCGGCTGCGGACATACGCAGTGGACCCGGATGCGGCCCACCGCCCTTTGCGCGGCGCTCACTGCACCCGCTTCGCCAAGCTCTACGCCGCCGCCACGGGCTCGGCCGCAGACGCCTGTACCGGGAACACCGTGGCGAGGCAGTGCGCCGCCCCCGCCGCCGCCACGGCCGAGGCCCTCGCCTTCGGCAGCGGTGGCGGCGGCAGCGGCGCGAGCGGGAGCAGCGAGGACGACGGCGGGCCGGAGCCGACCCTCGAAGAGGCCCTTGCGCTCGCGGCTGCGAGGCGCGCGGCCAAGCTCTTCCGCTCGGCGGCCTATTTACACCCGCTGCAGCCCACGCCGCCGCTCCCACCCCGCTACGCCGAGCCGCGCCTGCTCGTCGACTACCAGGCCATCCTCGACCGCCATCGCGACGGCCTGGGCTTTGCCGGCGCGCGGGGGCAGGGGCGGCGGCGTGGCGGTGGCGGCGGCGTTGGTGATTCTGCGGCCGGGGTCGGGGGCTGGGTGGACGACCTCGCACTGCAGCTTGACGCCGAGAACAGCCGCGACGGCGGCGGCGGCGGAAGAAGCAGCAGAAGTGACAGTACAAGTGGCGGGAGGAGCGGCGGCGACGACGACACGGCGGACCTTGCGGGCCTGCGCGACGAGGACGACTGCTGCTGGGAGCTCGACGACGACGCGCACCCCGACGAGCTGCCGCAGGCAAGCGGCAAGGCGGGTGGCGGCAAGGTGGGCAGCGATGCAAAGAGCGGTGGCAGCAAGGTTGGTGTCAACAAGGGTGGCGGCGGCAAGACACCACCTGCTGGGGGCCCGGTTGGTGGCGGTGTCAAGGGCCCTGGGCGCAGCAAGGCGGGGAGGGGGGAGCGCGGCACGGATGGCAGGGTTGGCGGCGACGACGAGGACGACGGCAGCGTGTCCCTTGCGGAGGCGGCGGCAGCGGCGGCTCGCGACGCGCTTTTGGCCCAGGCCGGCGACGCAAGCGGCGCTGGCGGTGGTGGTAGCGGTGGGATCCTGGGCGTGTCGCTGCTGCGGGACTTGGTGGAGGCGAAGGAGGACGCGCTCGCACGTCACCGCTTCTCCCGAGCGCCGGGCGGCCGAGGAGGCGACCACCAGCCGGGCGCGGCGGCAGGCAGCGCAGAAGACGGAAGTAGCAGCGGCGTCAGCGGCGAAGGAACCGGCGGCAGCGTTCGAAGTAGTCGCCGTAGTAGTAGTATAAGTAGTAAAGGTAGTAGTAGTAGTAATAGCAGCAGCGGCGGCGGCGGCGGAGGGCCCGGAAGTTCGGGTGGAGCGCTCCTGGCGGCGGCTTTTGGCGCGCAGGCGCAGGAGCCGTTGGGGCAGCCCGGCGGCGGCGCAACTCAAGGCGCACCTCAAGGCTCACCGGTGGACGAGGGAACGGGCCTGTCTTGGGCCGAGTCCCTGGCCGTGGGCGGCGGCTCGCCCGCGTCCGTGCTCGAGGCAGCCCGGCCCTCGTCCGCATCGGTGCTTGTCCGCCTGAAAGCCGCGGCGGCGGCGCCCGTGGAGCGCGCGGAGGAGAGCTGGCCGGCGTACGAGACGGCGCGCGACTCGCGCTTTGCGGCGGCGGCGAAGACCACCGGCGTGGACGTGTCGGGGAGCCGCAAGACTGTCGGGAGCAGCAGCGGCGGCGGACCGGAGCACCCCGAAGACGCCTTCAGCGCGGAGCAGCGCAAGCTCTTCCGCCAGCAGCGGGCCAAGGCCAAGGTGCGGAAGCGCAAGGCGAAAAAGGAAGCTCTGGACGTGAGCGAGGCGGCCCCGGCGTGGATGGCCCGCGCCGACGACGACGGCCGCGGCGGCGGCAGCGGCGGCGCGGGAAGCTTTCTGGGCTCGAGCGGGAACCCGAACCTCGCCGGCGCGGTTTTGTCCTCGAAGAAGGCGCGGCTTCTCAAGCCTCGGTCAGGGGACAAGCACCCGCCAAGCGGAGCGCGGCCGGGAAAGGAGCAGGACCGGTCCGAGGCGGAGGACGCCCTAGCCGCGTGGAAAAAGTACCGCGAGAAGCTCGGGTAGCTTCGCGTGCGTTTGGCTCTCGGCTCCATTTGCCCGTCCAGTTTGCTTCGTTTATATCACCCCAGTGCCCCCGACATGCAGTAAGCTGGCGCCCTTACTGTAGAGTGGCAGTTCTTTTAAGAGCTAGCTAGCGCCTGCGGCGTGCCAGTGCCCCATGCCAGTGCCAATATCGATTTCAGATGGCTCTGGTGCTGTTTTCGGGGAGTTGACTCGCAACTCGGAAGCAGGGCTCGCTGCTCGAGGAGAAGGGGAAATTGCGATGGAGCCAGAGAACCGACCGCGGCAGGACCGCTGTCCGGTGCTCAACGAGGCCACTCCAGCAAACACACGGACTAAGAGCACTTTTCTGAACAGAAAGCAGAAAAACCGAACAACCCAGCACGACCGATGCACGGGCCTTAGCGTTTTAAGTTCACCGACTGGGCCTCTGCCACCGCCTGGAATACCTCGCCCAGATCGCGGACCCGCTCCTCGGTGGCGTATGAGAGGCCTTCGCCAAAGTCGACAGGACGCTGCGCTGCGCGGAGAGGTGCACCTCTTCGGTGTGGACCCGTATGACCAAGCAGCGTCGTCATGCGTCAACCCCGGACTGGCGTGCTTGCTCGTGAAACTCCCCGTCCGCTTCATGATAATTGGCCTGACGCGGATCGCTGACATCTGCTACGCTGCCTTCGTCGGGGCAGTAGAGATGACAGTGCCCCGCTTGGAGACCAAATCCTCCCGGACGGGACTGTGGTGCCTGGGCTCGCTAACAACCTCACCCCCTTTGTCAGGGATGCGATGTCCTTCTCTGAACCTTCGAACCGATACACCTGCGCTTTATAAGGCCGGGTCTTAACCTCGGCATAGCATTCCTCCAGAGCTACGCCTCTGCACGCGCGCTAGACAGCGCGTGCGAAGGGGGATCGTCAAGACCGCGATGGCCCTCCTTGATCCGACGGGTCCTCTGCGACAGGCATAAGACATCGACATCCCAGGGAACTTCTTCCTCACCTCACTCCCGGCCGCTGAGACGCGGGTTTCGGGCATGGAGCTGGGCTCCATGGTGGACATTTGCGTTGAAACCCTTTCCTGGTTCACCACAAGGGGCTGGTATTCCGGGATAGGGATTCGTCCGGAGGACCTCTCATCCAAACGGTGGCACGCTGGCTGTCAATGTACCTCGGCGCGGGCCACGGGCGCTTCACCCTTCACCACGAGCTCGAAGTCATGTTCTACCGCATCGCTCTGCTTGTCGGGATGAAAGCTTGCCGGCAGCCGACGGACATGTTCAGCTCGGCCATCAACCCGGAAAGGCGCGAGGCGTGGCACACAGCGCAACGCGAGGCCGCGAAAGAGCACCGCGGTGGCGTCATTTTTGACCTCTTCGTCCGGGCGCTCAGCCTTCCGAGTCGGAACGTCGGCTTCGTTGACCAGGGGTGCGACTGAAAGACCATCATCGGCATGACCTGTTAGTATTAAGACGAAACCCGGGGACGCGCCGCTGACATCCGGGCAGCCGAGGTGCCGATGGACTACGAGGCCAAGGCCCGCAAGGCGGACCGCGAGTTCAATGGCGTCGAGCATGCGCGGAACGGACCTCCTGGCCCCGTGCTGGCCTTGCTCGCGCGCAGCGCCAAACAGTTCGTGTCTTACTGCGCTGAAAAGGGATCGATCACCGGAGTGCTTTCGGGTGCTGCCATGGGCAGGACCAGGCCCGAAGTATGATCGCCAACTTCATCAGCCGTGCCTTTGGCCGGGTCTCCTTACGCGGCGTCGCTCGGGTCCGACACTCGGCTCTCATAGATACCACGGGCTCGAAGCAGTATGCTGCTGGCCACTCGAGTTCGGCAGGCAAGCGGGGGGGCGAGAACGCGTGGCGGGACGTGGGACTCGACTTGTGACCGGGCTCAGGGTGGGTTCACCTCCCCAGCTTTTGATTTGAGCTGAGGCTGGTGTGGCGGTGGCGCGGTCCTGGGTCCTGGGTCCTGGGCTCTTGGCTTGCAACCGACCTAGGCTAATGACTTCCTCGATTGAGCACTCTGCGGTTACTGGCTTTGCACGCGAGTTGCCTGATCTATCCCCGTAAAAAAATAAAGCCCGGAGCTCGGAGAGCTCGAACTCTCTGAAAAAAGACCCAGCACTTGGGGCGGCGAACTCGAACTCGGACTAATACAATCCCATATGGCACAGAAGCCAGTGCTGCGGGGTGAAGTGGGCGGCAATATGGCTTTTACTGAGTAGAAAATCAAAACAGTAGGGTGCGCACCTACTCAGCCTCTGGCAGCGGCGGAAGCTCCTCGATGTTCTGCGCCAGGACCCCCGCGGAGTGGCCCCGGCGCTTTTTGCTGCCGCCGCCGAGGCGTACGTGGACGAAGAGGTGGTGGGCCCCGGAGTCGTCCGCGTTGGGGAAGCGCTCCGGGTCGAGGCCGACAGCGATGGGCCGCCGGAGCCGGAGGATGCGCTCGGGGAGCATCTCCTCCGAGTCCCCGTCGTCGTACTGCACTGTGTAGAAGGGCGCAGCATACGACACCACTTTCCCGACGAAGATGCCGTGCGGCGCCCCGAAGTCCCGCCGCACCGTCGTCGCGGGCGGGGCGCCGCTGCCCCGGCGCCCGGCGAGCGGGGCCAGGAAGATGCGGTCGGCCAGCGGCCGCGGCGGGGGCAAAGCGCGGGGCGGGGCGTCGCCAGGCCGTGCCCGCTTGCCGGGGCGCTCCTCGGCCAACGCCCCTCCGCCCCCGTCCCGGCCGCCGCCGCCGCTGTGTCTCCCTCCAGACGCGGTGTCGTGCACACCGAAACTGCCTCCGCCGCCGCCGCCGAGGTGATTGCGGTCGTGGTCGGCGCCCCGCCGCTCCATATCAGCGAAGCTGAGGTCGCCGCACCCAAGCGCCCCCAGGTCCACACCGCCGCCGCCGCTGACGCTCGCGCGGCGCGCTCCCCCGAAGTGCTCGAGGTCCCAGCCGCCGTAGATGTCGAGTGCCTGCAGCGCAAGGGCCTGCGCGGGGGCCGGATCGTCGGGCCGGAAGACGTTGAGCGCCGTCGACAGCTCGGCCAGCACCGCCGTGTTCGAGTGCAGCCAGCCGGGAACAACTGCGGCGGACCCCGCCAGTGCGACGGCTTCGGCAGACGAAGGCGGCGGCGGCGTTGGTGACGACGACGATGAAAACGATGATGACGACGACGACGACGTTGAAGAAAAAACTGAAGTCGAGGACACCCCTTCGAAAGTACCGGGATCACTCTGCGCGCTCCCCTCGAGCTGCTTCCTACCCGCATCCTCCGTGGCCAGGGACTTCTGCGCCGCGGCCTCGGCAGCCTCGGCGGCGCTCTTAACGGCCTCGGCGGCCGCGGCTCGGTCAGAGGCGAGAAGCGCCGCGGCGGTGGGGCCCGGCGCGGCAGCGATGCTGGGCACGGACCCGCGCAGGGCGGCGGCAAGGGCGCGCTTGATATGGTCCTGCACCGCCGACGCCGTCGACGGGGACGGCACCACGGCCGACAGGGCCCAGAGGTGGGCTTGATAGCCCCGGCGCTTCTGCTGGCGCCGCCGGGCCTTCTCTGCGGCCGCGGCCTCTGCGGCCACGGCCTGGGATGCCGCTTCCACCGTGGCGAAGGGGTCGAACAGGCCGGTGGTGGAGCGCCCCCCGTCCCGGCTGATGCGCTCAAGGAGCGCGGGGGTGTACTGGAGCTTGTCCTCGGGCTTCACGTTGCGCCACATCTTGCCGAGTGCGCTGTTGAGTTCCTTTGTTAGCTCCTGGCCCACGATCCAGCGGGGCATGCCCGCCCGGAGCGCCGGGCGGTGGATCTGCGCGAAGATGACGAAACCATGCTGCCGCGAGTCCGGCGACACCAGGGTCGACGCCACGGCGGCCGAGGGCAGGAGCGAGTCGCCGCTCTCGGGCCCTCCGTCCCCTCCGCTCCCATCTAGCCCCGCTCCACTAGCGCAAGCAGCGGCGGCGGCGTAGTCGGCCTCGCGCAGGGCGTTGGAGACCGCGGTTGCGGCGTCCAGGAGCCCCAGGGCCAGGCGCACCACCATGCGCGCCTGCCGCACGATGGTACTGCCGGGGGCGTTGTACTCGGCGCAGTTGAAGTAGATGCGCCGGACGTCGGCGGTCACGCTCGCCTTCTGGCGGTAGTAGCCCGAGCGGAGCCGCGCCACCACCAGCTCAAGGGACGCCATAACGGGCACCACCGTGCCGTACGGGGCCAGCGGCGTGTCGTCCTCGTCCTCGTCCTCGTCGTTAGCGTCGCTGTCGCCGTCGTCTTCGTCGTGCGCGTCGCCGTTCTCGCCACGCCGCCTCTTCGCCTTTGGGCCGCCGCCGATGCTGCTGCTGCTGCTGCTGCTGCTGCTGCCCGCCATGGTCTTTTTGACTTCCATGGCAATGGCCTTGGCCCCCGTGCGCAGGCTCGGGCCGCACCCCGCGCCGTACATCCCGGCACGGCCGCGGCCGCGGGGCACCTTGGGCCGGTCGAGGAAGGGCTCCGACGAGGCCACGGTCATGACGGCCTCGAGGGCCACGCCGAGGCGCCGGCGCTCCGCGCTGCCGAGTTTCGGCCAGCGCGCGCCCAGCACCAGGGGGCTGTGGCGGCCGTCGTCGGGAAGCGGGGGCAGCTGCACGCGCTCGCGGTCTTCAACCCCGACCGCCTCGCCTCCACCATCCGCTGAAATGATGGGCGCAGGCACGAGACCCTGCGACGGCACGTGCTCGGTCGATTCGGGTTTTTCGTCAACGGCGTGAGCGGCATTCAGTACGTCTCCCGCCTCTTCCGGGCTGCCATCCAAAAAAGGACCGCGTTTATCCTTGAAAACTTGCCCCACCTCGTCGTCTGCCATCATATCTGGCTCTGGCTCTGGCAGCTGCTCAGACGATGTGTTCTCGGAGGCACTACGGCCTTGAGCAGCCACAGGGGTTACTGCTGACTCCGCTGGAAGCTTAGCCGTTGGATCAAGCACATCGTTGAGCTCGTCCGAGATACTTTCATCTGCTGCGGATTCTGGCTCCTCGGCAACAATCCCTGCGACACCATCATTCATCCCCTCCGGGCTGCCTTCGGAAACCAAGTCAGGTTCGTCCCTGGAACCTTGCTCCACTTCATCGTCGTTCAATGTTGGTGGCTCTGGCTGCGGCGCAGGCGACGTTTTCTCAGCGACACCGAGACCTTGAGCAGCCGCAGGTGCAACTGCTGATTCTGCATGGCGCACAACCGTTGCCTCGAGCGCGTCCGCGATACTGTCATTGGTTGAGGGTTCCAGCTCCTCGGCAATGGTCTGAGTTGCTTCGGGGATTACTTTGGGGGATTTCTCCTCAATGACTTGAGCCGTTCCATCGTCAGAAATCGTCGCTGTCCTAGACAGCAGCGCAGGTGAAGTGCTCTCGATGACAGTATGGCCTGGCGAGGTCGCCTGGCGTACGTCTTCAACCCCATGGTGCCAGCTTACGCCACCGCTTAAGTGCGACGCCGAGGGCGGGAACCTGGACTCAGGGATGGGCGACGCGTCGAGCACACCGCCGAACCCGCCTAAGGGGCTAGTGCCCGAGCCGATGTTCTCCGGCGTCGGACAGGCCCCGCCCGCCGATGTGGCTGGTAGCATGGTGCGCGCGCTAAAGACGTTCTGGGAGTACTTCAGCTTGTCCTGGTCGAGATCAGGCGACGGCTGGAAAGCGTCTTCAATCACACCTTCTCGCTGCGCTTTCGATGCTGGCTCTCGATCATGCTCGGGCGCCTGCATCAGGACCGTCTGAGATAGTGCGGGTTCTTGAGCCAGTTTAACGCGCTTCGAGATGAGAAATTCCGCGGTCACTGTCGGTGGCGATGGTGGTTCAGTCACATGCTGATCGGGCTTTTGGTCCAGCCCAAGACCCTCAGTCGCTGGACTATTTAACAGCATTGCTGCGGGGAGCACATCGAAGGCCGCCGTCTCGATATTTTGTGGCGGCGGCGGCGGCGACGGCGGCAACGATGACGACGATGATGATGACGACGACGACAATGACAGGGCGTCTTCTAGTGAAGTACTCGCTGCTGATTCCACGAAGGTCTCTTCTTCTTTTGGAATGGCAACATCAGAATCCTCAACTCCATCGTCTTCAATCGTGTCTCTTCCACTGATGTGTTCATCAGTCGTGCGAGCAAGAGGCATGACCTCAACCTCGGTGGCGGTGATATCGTGCTCGGGCTGCGCAGACATTTCATCAGTGACAGGCTTCCGCGGAATACTGACTGCTTCCACGTTTTCGTCCGTGTCTTCAACCTCGTCATCCACAGCATCAGCTTTCTCACCCCGAGAAACAGCGTCCCTTGGATGTCGCACAGTACTCGATTGCAATCCAATCTTCTGATCCTCTTCCGTGAGGCCGATAATGTTGAGTTTGTAGTGAGCTTTGGCATAACAAACGCCAGCCTCCACTTCGGTCTTGAATGAGCCTAGGTTCAACTTGAGCGGGCCGCTTGCGATCTGCGCTTTCCAGATATCCGCGCCTCCCTTCACCGCGATGCGAGTCACCCCCCGAAAGCGTGAAGATCCACCATGCGTACCGCGGCCGTCGGGGACCATTGGCTTCAGGCCATCTGGAACCTTTGACAGGTCCAGCTGCGTGCCCTTTCCCCAAAAGACGCCATGCGCCACGAGTGGCTTTTCCGAGCCCTCTGCTTTCAGCAATCTTGCCTCACGTGAGTTGCCGTGAAGGTACGGTCGTGCATCGCCCTCCGTAGCCTTGCTCGCCTTGCGCGCCTCGGCCCGCTCGAGACGCTTCAGTTCAACTTCTACTTCCCAATTCGCCGGCCGTGGCGCCCCTCCTGGCTCCCCTGGCCGCGGCCTCCTCACTTCCCAGGCATTCAAGCGCTGCAACAGCTTCGACCCGTCTTTGCTCGTCGATGCAATCGTGACGCACTTCCAGGCCGGCAAGTGTGCCCAAAACATTCCTGCGTCGATGGTGGGGGCTGGGGTAACGATCTCGCAATTTACTGCACTGCGCGCGCCGGACGGGCTCGATGGCGACGCGGCATCCGTGTTTTCATCACCGAACCGTGACGCGCTCTTTCCGCGGGTCGCACGTTTTGAGCGCTCTGGTCGGACCGCAAGAAGAGGATCTGGTGCTGGCTCGTCTTTTTGTGCCGTTTTCGTAATGGTGAGAGTCGCGGCGCTCTGCTCGGCCTCAACAACAAGGCTCACGAGGCCCTCCACGGTCCCGGCGCGCAGTCGACCGAAGCGCAGACGCCGGCGAGCGACTCGAGCCTCGGCCAGGGCGCGCAGCTCTTGTTGTCCCTTGAGTGCACTGCTTCGAGAGTAGGGGACAAACTTTTCTTGAGAAGCTGCGGGCCCTCGAATGGAACGCTTAAACGGCTCCTCTCCGTACTTGGAACGGAATATGTTCCCCAATGGAGTCACTTTTGTTTTACCAGTGACGACATTCGAGACTGAAGATTGACTGTCTCCAGTGTATGCCGCTGCCAGCTTCTGAGAGTTAAAGGTCTTGAGCACGTTTCCGTCCTCGTCGATCAGATCGACGACACGGCCACAGTACACTTCCTCTTCTTCCTCCTCCTCTTCCTTCTCCTCCCTCTTCTTCTCCTCGTCGTCGTCGCTTTCAGCCTTCTCATCTACATCATCATCACTCTTGGTTGAAGTTGTTGATACTGCCGCCGTTGCTTCGGTTCCCACGGTGATGCTCTCTTTTTCTGGCGCCGACACAATGCTCTCAGTCGATACCACCACCGTTGAGGCGTTGGTCGTAGCAACGCCCGCGGCGTCCTTTTCGAGTGCATCACCAACGCTGGTTTCGATTATTTGCGATGCCCCCTCCTTCTCCTTGGCTTCGTCTTCGCTTTCCTTGCGCTCGTCGGCATCGTTCTCGCCGCCCTCACCGGCGGCCATTCGGCCTTCGAGCCGTCCGTCGGGCGACCAAATCAGTGGGTCACCCTCAACCCAATCCTGTTGGGCTGCCCCGAGCACCAAATGCAAGGGTACCAGCGGCGAGGGCCTCTCAGGATGGACTGTTACCGTGAATGCATCGAGGATGTACCCTTCGCCAAAGGAAACCCACGGCACCGTTATGGTCGGGGGGGTTGCCGTGGAGGCTGAGAACGATGAGTTAGGGTCAACGGCGTCCGCCTCGTCCACCTCGCCGGGCACGGTGGCAGCGGAAACATTCGCGTCGCGCGATTGATGGGAAGCAAATTCGGCGGATCGGCACGCTGCGATGATGTAGTTGGGAACAAGGCGCACAGAAATCTCGATTCGCGGCACCAGGGATGACGTCGAGTCCAGGCGGGCGAGGCTTGTCACCTTGTCCTCAAGGCACTTCTTCATCTCCAGGGCCGCCTCGTACACGGGTGACTCGGCGTCGTCGTTGTACGTGAAAGCGTTGTTGAACACGAGTCGGCAGTCACTCAGAAAACTCGCGAAGCCCTGCTTCAGGTACACGCCCGCATCGAGCTTGTTGCGCACCGTGCCCAG
>Ga0181573_10005101_pt1 | contig 10962 bp, 5 predicted proteins | sample 101ome_25_FD_148643 | JGI IMG/M metagenome (GOLD analysis project Ga0181573, IMG submission 148643) | Coastal salt marsh microbial communities from the Groves Creek Marsh, Skidaway Island, Georgia - 101409BT metaG (spades assembly) | ecosystem: Environmental > Aquatic > Marine > Intertidal zone...
TCGGCAACTTTGCGGCGCTGTCAATCGGCGGGAAAGATCGAAGCGGACCCACCGACCTCAGCGACGTCGCCGACGGGGCCATCGGTCTGCTGGACAAGGCCAGGCGCTCGCCCGTGGGGATCAAGCTGGAGTCCTTCGTCAGGAGCAAGATGCGGGGCGCGAGGGAGCACGGCGCGGCGTCGACGATCGCGTCGCTTCCGTCGTCGCAGGATGCGGCCGTCTCGGAGGCGCTCGCGGCGGCGGGCTCCGCGTCGTTTCGCGAGGGTCAGTTTAAGGACCTCCCCGGCCACGCGCTGCTGCACGGGACGTTTCGTTTGCCCGCCATCGTGCCGGACAGGGACTTCATCTGGGACCAGGTGGCGCTGCGTTTGCCCACCGGGAGCGTGCTCATCGCGGGAAAGTCCGTGGATGACGCCGAGGTGAGCGACGTTCCGTCGCCCAAGGGTCACGTGCGGGGCGCAGTGCTCACCAGCGGGTACTACGTGACCCCGCGGTGGTCGCAGGATGGGGAGATGGAGGGGTCGCAGATTGCGTTCGTGGTGCAGGCGGACCCCAAGGGGGTGCTTCCGGCGTGGGTGGTGAACCTTGTGGCTCCCAAGCAGGCGCACAACGTGACTCGCCTGCGGAAGTTTCTCGATTCCAACTGAATTTACTACGGTATACGATTACCAACACCTAGCAGAAGAGGGGGCGGCGTTTGCTTCCGCCCCCGCGCACATTCCTAATATGTCGATACGAACGAAATGTTTCACACTACTAGACTACCAATCACGTCTCCACGCAGCTCCCGTGCGTCAGCCTCGCGATCCTCGCCACCACCAGCTCCAAGATGGCTGGCTCAATCGCGCACACCTCGGCGAAGCCCTCGCCCCACAGCCGCGCCGCGCCCTTCCCGCCGAACCCGTCCCCAATCTGCTCGCCCCTGAGCCCCGGCCCCGCGCTCATCAGCACCGCGCCCGCACTCCCCGCGCCCGCACGTCCCGGTCCCCCTAAACCTAACCCCCCCCGCGCGTTCCTCACGTGCACGCTCGTCACCAGCGTCTTCACCAGCCGCCTGAACGCGGCTGGGAACCTTCGATGCGACGCGCGGGTCCACGTCCGCGGCGGGCCCACCTGGTACCGGTGCACGCACTGACCGTCCGTGGTGGCGGTCCACAAGAACTCGCCGTCGGGTGCCGTCGCGACGCACGCCGGCAGCAGGCGGTGGTGCCCGCTCGTTCCCGCCCACGTGGAATGCGCGTGAAGCGCGGCGATTTGCGCGCCGCTCCTCGAAGCGTGTATCCAAATCGACCCGTCCCGGTGCGCGAGGAACAGCAAAGTCCCGCCCCCTCCACCGGCGAGGGACCCGCAGTCGATGAACCTGTTACACGCGGTGACGCCTTCGAGTTCGAACTTGCGAACGGTCGAACCGTCCTCGGCGTCAACGAGCGCCACCCTGATGGCCGCGTCGGGCGCGGCATAACACGTGCCGTCGATCATCGGAGCGCAGCACGTCGCGACCAACTCCCCGCCTTCTGTGGGGGCGCCTCTTCGAACATCGCGCGTCCTCGGCAGCGACGTCAAACCCGCGAGCCGAAGGCCGCGAACCGCCAGACGCTCCGACGTCCACGCGCGCGTCGCCGCGCCGTCGTTACCGATCGCGCCGGTAAAACCCGTCCCGTCGCCGCCCCGAATGCGCCACGCGCGAACCTCCTTCGCGTCCAAACTCGTCGCGTACAGGACGCGCCCGTCGCGGGACGAGGCGACGTGCGGGGCGGTGTGGTCCCCGTCGGTCGTGCCGTCGCGACGCCACGGATCGTCCCGGGCGTACGCAGCGGCGGGTTCGGAGACACCGGGTCCGCCCGGCTCGTTCGAATGATTTACTTGTTCGAATGAACTCGGGGGCTCTCCGGTGCCGGCGTCCCACACGGGGAACACCGCGTGCCCGCCGACGCTCCCGACGACCAGGCGAGCCGCCGGTGGATCGAAACGCGTCTCGGGGAGGCGGGCGGCGTTCGCGGCTCGCGGCGGCGGGGGCGGCGGGGGCGGCGCGATGAGGAAACGCACCTGTTTCGGGTCGAACCCGCCCGGGTCGACGCGCCCGATGAACGCGGCGAAGGGGTTTCGATCGCGCCTTCGCCTCCTCGGGAGCTTGGCGAGCGCGGGGTGCGGGTCGCACTCGCGGCCGCCCCATCGAAGGGTCCCGTCCCGGAGGTTCCACGCCCACACGCTCCCGTCAGCCATGCCGCTCACGACGACGTCTCCGGCGACGGCGACGGACAGAGCCGCGACGGCTCCTTCCGCGCGGAGGACGTGCGCGCGACGCGCGGTGTTCGACGCGGCGACGTCCGCCGCGGTGGACGCGCGCGCTCCCGACCTCGCCCTGTCGACGCGGCGCGTCATCGTCTCCTCCGAAACCGCGTCCTCCTCCCCGAGGAGCCACACCCACACCCGGGCGCATCCCGGGTCGGCGGGGCACGCGCCTCCCGCGCACACGGCGGTGCCGTCCGGGGAGACGGCGAGGGAGAAGACCTCGAACCCGTCCGGACTGTGCGCGTCGCCCCACTCCAACCTCAATCCGGTGTGATGGAAGTCCTTGGGATCCATGCCGTGCGAGGCGCGGCCCTCGCCGCCCGCCCCGTCCGCCATGGCGCGCCCACCCTCACTGCGTCGACACGCCTTCCGAGACTGCGTCTTCGTTTCTGTTGTCGGCGGCCACCACAGCCAGGCCACGTCTGCCAGTCAGGTCTGCTGGAAAAGCGGCGGCGTTGGCGTGGCGACCGTCACTCCGAGACCCGCGTCGACGACACACCATGAGCGTCGAGACGCACCGAGCCGAGCTCGTGGACCAGTCGCTGCCCATGCCGCGAAGGTTCCGCGCGCTCTTCACCCTGCGCAGCATCGGCGGCGACGACGCCGTGGCCGCGCTGCTGGGCGCCATGACGGACGATCCCTCCGCGCTGTTCCGCCACGAGGTCGCCTTCGCGCTGGGGCAGATGCAGGCGCCCGGGGCGGTGGGCGTCCTCAAGCGGGTGCTGAGGGACGCGACGGACGACGAGATGGTCAGGCACGAGTGCGCCGAGGCGTTGGGAGCCATCGCCACGGAGGAGTGCGTGGACGCGTTGAGGGACGCCTGCGTCGACGGCTGCCGGGTCGTGCGCGAGACGGCGACGCTCGCGCTGCGGCGACTCGAGCACGCGCGCGCGAAACGCGGGGAGGCGAAGGACGCCGTCGAAGCGCCCGCGAGTAAGACGCTCGGATCCGCCAAGGAGAGGCTCTCCGCGCCCGCGAACGACGCGCCGCGCACTCCCGGGCAACTGATGGAGGACAAAGATCCCCTCGACGCCGATTCCCCGTACCTCTCCGTCGATCCGGTCCCGGCGGCACCCGCGTCCGTTCCCGTCGACGACCTCACCGCAGTCCTCCTCGACGAATCCGCGGACATGTGGGACAGGTACGGCGCCATGTTCGCGCTGCGCAACAGGGGCGACGGACCGGGCGCGGCCCGGACGCTGGGCGAGGTGCTCGGGTCGTCCGAATCGGCGCTGCTGAAGCACGAGGCGTGTTACGTCCTCGGGCAGCTCCAGGAGGCGGACGCCACCGCGAGGGCGTCGCTCGTGAGGACGCTCGAGGACGTCCGCGAGCACCCGATGGTGCGACACGAGGCGGCGGAGGCGATCGGGTCCATCGCCGCGCCGGACACGGAAAATCTGCTGAGAAAGTACGCGGGGGACGGGGACAGGATAGTCGCCGAGTCGTGCGAGGTGGCTTTGGACATCATGGCGTCTGAGATGTCGGGGGAGTTCGTGCCGCTCGCGGCGTGCGGGGAGGTGGCCGCGTGATGGACAGGGAGGCGGCCGCGTGATGGACGGGGAGGCGGCCGCGTGATTGACGGAGGAATGACGAGAAACGGAGGCGCGGGCGGAAACTTTGAAATCGACGTTTGAAACGCGTCAAAACCGTCGTGTCGATACTCTCATCGCGCGTCGCTCGCGCCGTGCGCGGCATCGTACTCGTCCTCTGCGGTGAATTCGCAGGTTACCAACCGGCCCGCGAACCACCGCGCGTGGAGGGTCGATCTCGCCCCCGCCGCCGCCGCCGGCGTCGCAAACTTGACGTACACGAACCCCTGGCTGTGCCTGTCCACCGCGAGGTGCGTCACCGCCCCGTGCTTGGCGCACTCCTCCCTGACCTCCTCGCCGATGTCCACCCACCACGCGTCGTCGCCCCTGTCCCCCATCTGCGCCGGATCGAACATGTTCTTCAGCGTGAGGCACCTCGTGGGCGCCTCGCCGGAGCTCATATTTTTGCCCGTATTCGTGCCCGAACCGCCGCCGCCGTGGAGGGTGGGCACCGCCGCCGCGGCGACCGGCGCGCCGTAGCTGCGCCGCTCGGGGGCGAGGTACCCCGGCATTTGCGTCTCGGGCGGGACGTCGTTTTCGACCCGCCTCGCCGCCTCCCTCGTCTCCTCCCGCGCCCCCGTCACGATGGACTCCTTCACCACGCGGCTCAGCGCGGACGCTCCCGTCGGGCGGGTGCCGACGACGCGGAGGTTTTCGAGGGATTTCGCGCAGGTGGCGAACACGGTCCACACCTCGCCCATCGCGCACCCGGTGAAGTCCACCTGCACGCCCATGACGTACAAGTCCCCGGCGAAGGCGAAGGGTTCGGTCCACTTCTGCCACTCGGAGCCATCCGCCGGCGCCGAGGCGTAGTACCTGAAGAAGCCGACGAGAGCCCCGCCGAGGACGTCGGGGGTGGGCGGGCGCGTGGACGCCGGGGCGTGCATGGCGAGGTAGTTGAGGAGCATCATGCCGACCCTGAAGGTGCCCACCCCGCCCGCGAACGACTTCTCCAAACCGCGCTGTTTGAACACCGTCTTCACCGGGAGCATCAGCACCTTGAACGCGGGAAAGCGCATGGACAGCGGGATCATCGGCGAGTTGAAGAAGGACGTGCCCCGCACCGTCTGCCTGTTCCCCACGCACACCTTACACCGCAGCTTGCTGATGGAGTCGACGTAGGAAATCTGGGGCACCCGGCCGGTCACCTTCGGGTCCATGTCAACCGCCCACGGCTGCTTCATCACCTCCGCGCCGAGCTGGTTGATCCCGTGGCACTCGGGGATGTTCTCAAACTTACCCACCGTCCTGATCCGAACGTCCAGGTCGCTCCCGTGCAGCAGCATCCGGTGCTTGGTGCTGCCAAACGGCTCAGCCTCCGATCCCGGCCACAGCGCCTTGGCCACCGAATCCAGCCGACGCATCGTCGCGAATCTCGCCCGAAGCTCATCCGCGTCGGGAGACGCGTACTCGACAAAGTCGGCAATCTCCTCGCCCAAACCCTCCAATGACACGGGGTAGCGCCTTCCTTCGCCTTCCTTTCCTTCGCCGTCCTTTCCTTCGCCGTCCTTCGCGAACCCCGCGGCTCCCGCCCACGCCGGTTCGCCCACACCCTCCAGCTCCTCCCCGTACGCCACCGGCGGCGGGTCCTCCTCGTCGACGATGACCACCGGGGCGGCGCCCGGGATGTTCTCCGGTCCCCGCGGGAGGTGCGTCATGGACTGGCCGAACGCCCGTCTGGGGATGTCCGCGGCGCGGCCGAAGAACGAGCCCGTCCGTCCGCCGGGCCTCGCGTCCGTCGGGGATCTGCGCGCCCCCCTCGGCGCGCCCCTATCCCCGCGGCGGTCGTGGCCAAAGTAGTGCGCGGCTCCCCGCGGTCGTCGCTCGTCGTGTCCGCCGCGACCGCCGCGGTCCCTGCTGACGTCCCTCCCTCGGTCGTGTTCGGGGGAGCGCCTTCGTTCGGGGGAGCGCCTTCGTTCGGGGGAGCGCCTCGGGGGAGCGCGATTGTGTACATCCCGATTGTGTACATCCCGATAGTACACGTCGCGACTGTTCCCGCCGTCGTCGCGTCGGTCCCTCGATCGGCTCCTCCCCCTCCCCCACGCGGCGTCGCCCGCCCGGCCGAACGAACGATCGTCGCCTCGGGGGGGATGCGCGGGTTGGGGGTGTTCCACGCGGGATCCGTTGAGCTCGCGGGGGGATAGAGTCCTGGACCTCTCGCGCTCTGCCTCGCGCGATCGTGGCCGAGATCGTCCGCGATCTTCTTTCCTCTCCCTGCTCTTGCTCCTGCTCCTGCTCCTGGACGAGGAGTGGGACCTTCGCCTTCGCTTCCGATGCTTCCGATGCTTCCGATGCTTTCGGTCTTTCCTGTCCCTCTTGTCCCGCCTGTCCCTCTTCTCCCTCCTGCTGCGGCTGCGGCTGCGGCTGCGGCTCGAGGACCGGGATCGCGAATCTGTCCGAGAGACGGATCGGTGCTTTCGGTCCTTCCTGTCCCTCCTGTGCCGCTTCTCCCTCTTCTCCCTCTTGCTGCGGCTGCGGCTGCGGCTCGAGGACCGGGATCGCGAGTCTGTCCGGGAGACGGATCGGCTGCGACCCATCTCCTTCCCTAGGGCTCGAAGGCTCTGCCCCCCCACCTCAGCGCCGAATTGTGCGCCCAGCTGGATCTGCTTTTCGCGAGTCAGCAGCAAAATTGGCGGGCACAACAGCCTGAGCCGTAGCGGCACGCTCGGAGGCAATCTCGGGGCGTCGCACCGAGGAAATCCGCGCTCTCGCGTTCGTGCGAGCTCGAAGTCTCATCGCGGACCCCCACGAGGAGCGTGGTCACGGTCAGAGCAAGAGGGTCTACGCGGTGGGTGGTGGTCTTTATTAGGGCATTTCATGGCGGCCGCTATGGCGCACGAGGCTGCGATGGGCAGGAACCGCAACGCGCGACTCCCGCCCGAGGTTAACCGCGCGCTGTACGTGCGCAACCTCCCGTTCAATATCACCGCCGACGAGATGTACGACATCTTCGGCAAGTACGGCGCGATCCGCCAGATCAGGCTCGGGGACAAGCGGGACACTCGCGGCACGGCGTACGTGGTGTACGAGGACATCTACGACGCGAAGAACGCGGTGGATCACCTGTCGGGGTTCAACGTGGCGAACAGGTACCTCATCGTGCTGTACTACAACCCGGCGAAGACGGCCAAGAAACGGGACGCGGCGAAGGAGGAGGCGGAGCTCAAGGCGCTTCAGGCCAAGTACGGCGTGGATGGACAATCCGACAGGCTTTGACGTTCTGTTGACGAGTGCGGGGAGGGGGAGGGACAGACGGGGGAAGCGGCCGGGGCGCCCCCCGGCGTTGTAATCAAAGGACGAACCGAAGAACGCGCGAGGTCGACACATTTTAACGACTCGACACATTTTAACGTCGCGCGGTGGGCCGAATCGGTTCTCCGATCCGAATTAAACTAGACGTCGGGCTCCGATCCGCCCGAATCAGTCCTCTGCTCGATTGTGCTCCGCGAGGTACGGGTGTCGCAGGCACTCCTCCCCCGTGATCCTCTCCTTAGGGTTCATCGTCAACAACCGACCGCAAAAGTCGAGCTCGAGCTCCGACATCTTCCCCGCGTACCTGGCGTCCAAACCCTCGGGCTCCGCGTCGTCGAAGGTGACCCCGGCGTTGTTGGGGTTGAGCGAAAACGCCATCATCTGGCCCGGCGTGAGCCGCCCGAGGCACCGCTGCAGCAGCCGCAGCTGATCGACGTCGGAGTCCCCGGGGAAGAGCGGCTCACCGTCCGTCAGCTCCCCCATGAGGCACCCGACGGCCCACATGTCCACCGGCTGACCGTACCCCGTGCGCGTCGTCGCGCCGTCGGCGCCGGCGTAGGGCTGACCCAAGAGCAGTTCCGGCGCGCGGTACCATCGCGTGGCGACGTAGTCCGTGAGCGGATCCTTACCCCGCGAGTTGCCCCGGGCGTCCGCGACGTCGATCCTCCTGGCGAACCCAAAGTCGCACAGCTTCAGGCGCTTTCCGTCGTCCACGAGCAGATTCTCCGGCTTGATGTCGCGGTACACGTACCCGGCGGCGTGCATAAACGCCACCGCGTCGCACAGCTGGTGGACGTAAAGGCGGACGTCCTCGGAGGGCAACCCGCGTCCGTTGGTGTCGTCGAGAATCTCCAGTAACGTCCGGGGCAGGTACTCCATGGCGACGTACAGCTTCTCCCCCGCGTAAAAGTCTCCGAGGTACGCGACGATGTTGGGGTGGGACAACGCGCGGAGCACCGTCACCTCCCGCGTCGACGTCCGCCGCACCTCCTCCACGTCCGGGTCCGCCGAGTTGATCTTGAACTCCTTCACCGCGACAATCTCCCCCGTCACGCGGTCGCGGCATCGCATCACCACGCCGTACGCCCCCTCGCCCACGGTTCGCAAAACCTCCAAGTCGTCCCGCAGGACGCGAGCGCGAGTTTCAACGGCTTCACCCCCCAGTTGCTCGTCGTCCACGTTCGTGTGATGGCTCCCGGTTCGTACGGGCCCGTCCCCGGTTCGTACGGGCCCGTCCCCGGTTCGTACGGGCCCGTCCCCGGTTCGTACGGGCCCGTCCCCGCCCGCGGGTCCCTCGATCTCGCGCCGGAGCTCCTCCGCCCTCTTTTGCTCATCCGCCTTATCCGCCGCGGCTCGCTCGAGCAACGCCGCATTCGCCGAAACAACCGCGGGGTCGTCCGCCGCCACCCCGAGCGCGAGCGCGCGTCGCACCGCCCCCTCGGAGACCCCTCGTCCACCGCCCCCGCCTTCCTGCACCGCGCGGTGAAGTTCCGCGCGCGCCTCGCACCTCGCCTCCGCGCCCGCGAGCTCGCGACGAGCCCTCGCGAGCAGCGCCGGCGCGACGAACCCGCCACTCGGGCCCTCGCCCGGCCTCGCCGTGGACTCCGCGGCGCCGATCGCGGCGATCAACGCCGTCGTTATGGCTTCATCGGTACACGCGCCGACGTCCGCGACGGCCCTGGCGAGCGACTCGCGCGCCGCGAGCTCCCGCGCGCGTCGGGACCCCGGCGCGTGCATGCGCGAAATCTCCGACGCGGCGGCGCTCGGCCGGTAGCGACCCGCGACGGGGACCGTCGGCTGTCCCTTCGTCGCGGAGGGATTCGCCCAGGCCGCCTTAGGGTTAGGGTTTAGGGTATGGCGTCGCCCGGGCCCGGCCGTGGTCGTGGACGCGGTGGGCTTGGCGGTTCTCGCGGCTGTTCTCGCGGCGGCGGCGGTTCTCGACGACGTCGCCGTCGGAGCGCCGGATCGATGATGTTGATGATGATGTCGATGACGGTGTCGTTGGTGGTCGACGGCGAGGTTGTCCAGGTCCGGGAACACGATCTGCTTGGCGGTGACCCGCGCCGTGGTCCGGGTGCCGACGTTCGCCCCGGGTGCCGTCGCGTCGCCGTGGTCGTGACCCCTCCTCGCCGCGACGCCGGCGCCCTCCGGGCCCGCCGCGGTTCTCTTCGTCCGCCCGGACGCGCGAGCCGCGCGCGGCGTCTCCAGCTTGACCGCCTCGAGCTGCGGGAGCGTGCCTATCCTGAGATCCGCGAACGGCGATCGGCCCTCGTCGAGCTTGTACATCGGGCCCTTCCGACTGCCCGTCACCGGCTTGGAGCTCGTGGACGAGTTTGGATGATTCGTCGTGGTCGAGGCGGGGGCGCCGGCCGTTTCCGATGAGGATTGCGCGGGGAGGCCCACGCTCGACGAGGAAGGGGCGACCGAACCCGCGACGACCATCGCGTCTATCGACAAACGAACGAACGAACGAACGAACGAACGAACGCGTTCGCGGGTCGTGACCGCCGCGGACCCGCCGCGCTCGTCGCTGTGGTCGCCTTCGGTTCCCGGCGGCTTTGCTCTCGAGGGCTATATTTGGGTTCCTCTCGCCTGCTGGCCTGCTGCAGTCTGGTGGCCTGCTCTGCTTGCTGGCATCGGACGGAACCGACGGGAACGAAAGGTGCAGCCACACACGAATGGAGGCGCTGGTGCGGGCGTCGTTCGCCGGGCACGTGGCGGCGATCCGGGACTTGGAGCGCAGAGAGGACGATGCGCTCCGCGTCAAACACTCCGCGGAGCTGGAGCGGCTTCGCGAGCGCGTGTGCGTCGCCGCGCTCGGGGTCAGAGGCGCGGACGAGGTGAGACGTCGTTCGCGGCATTCACGGCACCCCTCGTTGTTATTCGACGACATTCACGTCACGTCGCCCCGTTCCCCTCGCCCCGCAGGTATCCACCAAGGTCCACGCGCTGAACCACCTCGTGAAGATCAAGATGGCCACCGGCGAGTACGCCGCGGCGTGGGACGCGCGCAACGCCGCCGACAAGCTGCGCGAGATGGAGCGCGTCGCCGCGGAGAATCGGCACCTCGACGCCCCGGAGTCGACGCTCGCGACGGCCCAGCTGCTCGCGCGTCACGACCAGGAGGCGAGGGACCTGCTCGCGGAGCAGCGCGTGCGCGCGGCGAGGCTCGAGCGCGAGATTCAAAGCGAGATCGAGCGACGCGGAGGGCGCGGCGGGGACGCCAACCCCGGTGGGGCTGTCGGTGGGGCGACGATGGGGAGGTGGCTCGACATTCGCGACGCGCGCACGGAACACCAGACGCGATGGACGCAAAGGGAAACCGCGCGGATGGACGCGCCGGGGACGCTACCGACGCCCGCGCCGACGCCGCCGACGCGGGCCTCGTACCCTAACCCTAACCCTGAACCCTCCGCCGCTTTACTCGCCCCCCCGGGAAGGAGGAGGCCCGGCGCGCTCGCCTCATTCCTCGCCGCGACGGGGGACCCGACGCCCTTCGAGGCGCCACACGCCGGTCTGCCCCGCCCCACGACGCTCGGCGCGGGGGCGTCCATGGCGCTGACGCTCTCGGCGTACGCGCGCGACGCGGCGACGTTCGAGGCCGCGCCCGCGCCCGCGCCCGCGCCCGCCGCTGGGGAGACGGGCGTCGAGATCCCCAGCCCCGAACGAAGCGCGGAGGAGACGCCCCGACCGCATTCGCCCCGACCGCATTCGCCCGCGCGTTCGGTGGACCGCGAGGAGTACGTCTTCGGGCGGCGGCGGACGTGGACCCGCGCGCCCGAGGCTCCGGAAAATCACCGGGGAACGCCGCGCGTCGCGAAGCTCCCGC
>Ga0181573_10005102_pt1 | contig 10957 bp, 4 predicted proteins | sample 101ome_25_FD_148643 | JGI IMG/M metagenome (GOLD analysis project Ga0181573, IMG submission 148643) | Coastal salt marsh microbial communities from the Groves Creek Marsh, Skidaway Island, Georgia - 101409BT metaG (spades assembly) | ecosystem: Environmental > Aquatic > Marine > Intertidal zone...
CCTTCAGCCTTGGCCACCGAGTATTTCGTGCCGTTGTTCGACGAGGTCTTGACGCCGTCAACTGGCTGCCACTCGACATCGCGTCTGATTTTGTCGGCGGGTTTCCAATGACGTTCCTGTAGTTCGAGAATCCGGCGGTCCAGCTTCTCCGCTGCGGCAAACTTGGAGCGATCCAACGGCGCCTTCAGCAAGGGCGCGTCGCTGGAGAGATCCGAATCGGCCGAGTTGTTGAAGAAGGCCATGAAGCGGTAATACTCCGCGTTCCGGAACGGATCGTAGGGGTGGTCGTGACATTGCACGCAGCCGAAGGTCGTCGCGCCCCAGATCTGCCAGGTTGCGCTGACCCGATCCATCTGCGCGCCGACGCGAAACTCCTCGTCATCCGTGCCGCCCTCGTCGCAGGTCTGGGTGTTGCGATGCAGCGCTGTGGCGATCAACGAATCAATCGTCGGCTCGGGCAGGAGGTCCCCCGCCAGTTGCATGATCGTGAACTCATCGAAAGGCAGGTTGTCATTGAACGCCCGCGCCACCCAGTCGCGATACGGCCAGATGGTGCGCTTGCCGTCCAGCCCCAGTCCCCGCGAGTCCGCGTAGCGCGCCTGGTCCAGCCACATCGACGCCCAACGTTCGCCAAAGGCCGGACGGGCAAACAAACCGTCCAACGCCCGATCGATCGCCGCATCCCGATCCTTGGAAGACTCCGCCTCAAAGGCGTCCAATTCCTCCAGGGTCGGCGGAAGCCCGGTCAACGCCAGGCTGAATCGCCGCAGCAGTCGCCCCGGTTCGGCGGGAGGGTTCGGCTTGAGCCCCTCACGTTCCAGTCGTGCAAAGACGAAGCGGTCGATGTCATTTTGCGCGCGATCCTCCCAACGCGTCTTGGGGGGCTCAGGACGGACCGGTTTCTCGAAGGCCCAGTGCCCGCTCCACTGCCCGCCCGATTCGATCCACTCCCGGATTGTCGCAATTTCCTTCGCGCTCAACGGATCGTGATCTTCATCCGGCGGCGGCATCCGATCATCCGCATCGTTGGTTATGATGCGCAGATACAGTTCCGAGCCCTCCGGATCGCCCGGCTTCACCACGGGGCGGCCCGAATCGGATTCATAGCCGATGATTCGGTCCTGATAGACGAAGGAAACCCCGCCCGCCGCCTTCACCCCCCCGTGGCATTCCGTACACTTCGCGGTAAAAATCGGCTTCACATCGCGGCTGAAATCCACCGCCGCCGGCGAAGTGACCGCAGACAACACGAGCGCGGACGCTGCAATCAGACCAGACTGGATTCGTGAAAACATGGAACTGAAAGATGTGATTCCAGACCGGTTGGACGCCAAACCGATCTTGCAATCTTCAAAACACCACATGCGCGTAGGCTACCCGATTGGCCCCCGACGTCTAGCAGAACGGATGGGAGTCTGGGATGGATTGATCAGGTGGCGGATCAAGATCCGGCCGCGCCGCTCATTCGGCCTTGTCACGAAGAATGTCATCTATGACCGCGATGCCCGCTTTGATGCACGCGAGAGCGAGAGGACTTGTTTTACACTTCTTTCCCGTTTTCGGGAGCATTGCGTCGCATGCTTCAAAATAGATGTTCATTGCAGCAATGGCCACATGGGGTTGAGGGCCTTCCTTGAACGACTTGAGCGCCCCTTCGGCCCATGCCTCTTCCTCGCGAGGCAACTGGACCAGACGATCGACCTCTTTGGTGAACGCGTCTTTGAATTCCCGATCGTTCCAAACCGGAATCTGATGCCCAGGCGGAACCAGAGCGTACCAGACTGCAATCAGAGCGTTCGCAAGCGGCCCGAATTCTTCGTCGGTCAATTTGTCTTCGAGCACGGAGTCCGCGTCCTCAAGCAGCATCGAACCGCATCGGCCCATTTGCTCGGCGGCGTCAGTTGCGGTGTCAAAACCAAAGGCGGCCTGCATGCGCTTTCTGACTTCCTCCTCGGTCAATGGTTCGAGCGGCAGGCGCGGAGCCGGAGGCAGATCTACGTCGACCGCCCTGTCACGCTTCGTGTCAAAATCTTCGAACGATTCATCAACATCTCCGTCGAAACGCGGCGGGGGAGGTTCGAACCCGATTTCGTCCAACCCCAATTCCTCGATGATCCAGTCGAGGCTGAGGTTTCCGCCTTCCTCGAGGTTTCGCACATCCGCCGAGCGGATCCGGTTCTTCATCGTGCGCAACAACCGGGGGCGCGTGGACGCATCCTTGGCCGCCTCGCGAGGCGTCATGCCGTTGAACATGGGGACGGACTCGTCCAGCCAGGTCTCTTCCTGCGCGCGAAAGGTCTTCTCCTTGAGCTCCGCTTCGGACAGCGACTCGTCAGCGGCCGGGATGCGTGATGTGGCAAACAAGAGGCTCTGGACGTTTTCGAGGAGACTCGGAGGAACAAGCGATTCATCGAAGGCGGGATCCTCCATCCGCATTTGCGCCGCAAGATCCTCCCGCCGTTCCGATTCGAACTGGACACGGTCGGCCAACCGTTCTTCAAATTCTTCGCGAAAGGAGTCGAAACGCTTACCCCCCGTCGCCTCGATCCGCAAGGAATCGGGACCAAGCAGAATACGGCCCCACACGACCAGGTCGAAATGCCGGGCGCTCAACGCGGCCGTGTCGGCGTCCTCGAACCAGGCGAAGGCCCGGGTGAAACCGCTGTTGAACTCCTCATCGCTCAGGTCGTCCGCCTTCACGTCCTCGACTTCGTCCAACACCGCAAGGCATTCGGTCACGGGCCGGGCGAGCGTGTAGTTCGCCCGGCAGAACTCCGCATCGGTGGCGTTGAGCGTGGCGTGCCGCCGGGCAAAATGGGTCGCGTGCAGGGCCTCATCGAGACGCTTGAAATTGAACGCCAGCCATCGCCGCAATTTCGCCGGTTCCGAAGGGGCGCCCAGATGGGCGGCGAGTTCTCCTATAATGAAGGCCGGTTCCAAATCGTCCAGGTCTGGAATAGTGATCAGCGCTCCGCTGATCCGATGGAAGTGAGGCAATCCGCAAACCCAGGCCAGGGCGACTGTAAAACGGCATGCGAACGACGCCAGTGACCGGTCAATGATCAAGAACGGTTGCGGCGCGTCCTCCAGAAGGTCCACCGCCTCCACCCGTTCAGAATCCAGAACCCGATGCACCTCCAGCAGCGCGATGCGTGTGCCCATCTTCATCCCGACGAGCGCGCGTTCGTCGTTCTTCAAATCTGAAAAACCCGCATCCCGCCAACGTTCCATGGCGGTCCGCCCCTGGGCATCGGTTTCAAAAAACAGTTTCGTCGCAACGAACGCGTGCAGTTCGGTCTCCGCCCTCCGTTCCAGAAGACGCCGGAATTCCCGCTTGCAGCCTTCGCCCGTGCCCGGCTCTCCAAACAGGAACTCCATGCACTTGGGATTGATCCGGCCATCGAGTTCGAGCAACTGGTCGTAATTGGCCGGCGCCAAGGGATTGTGCTCACAGTCCGCCGGGCAGGCGTAGCGGCTGTTCCTGTTGGCGCCGCATTCGGCCGCCTTGATGTCCCGATCCACCGCCGGGCAATGTCGTGTCTTCTTATTCTTCGCCATAGTTCGGGCGGGGAGGATGGGGGACCAAAACGGACGAAGCAATCAGAAGACGGATCAGAGGCGCCCTGACCGGCCTCCATCCCATCGGTCTACCACCCCTAATTGGCGAAGGCCTCTTCGATCCTGAATATCACCAAACATCCGCAAGAACGAACACCAGACCGGGCATTTCAGGTTCGGCGGAAATTGTTTTCGGATTGTCCAGAATCTCCGCTTCCGCCCCGGGGCGATACACGTGAACCTTGGCCTCCAACGGATCGATCAAGAAGCCAAGCTTTGCCCCGTTTGAGATGTACTCCTCCATCTTGGCCAGAAGGACCGTCAACCGATCCGTCTGCGACCGCAACTCAATCACGAAATCCGGACAGACTCGGGCGAACCGGCTCCGTTCCTCCGATGGAATCGCGTCCCATTTTTCCTGCGTCAACCACGAGGCGTCCGGGCTTCTCGTGGCGCCGTTCGGAAGTTCAAACCCAGTATTGGAATCAAATGTGATTCCTCTGCCGCCGCCCTTTGCCCAATTGTACAGCTGAGCCGTGAGCGACGCGTTCCGTCCTCCTGTTTCCATCCCCGTGGGTGACATGACGATGATGTTTCCTTCCGCATCGCGTTCAATGCGCAATTCCTTGTTGGTCTGACAGAAATCAAAGAAAGCCTCCCTGCCCATGGGAATATCCTCCGGGAATTGGACCCGGATATTTCTATCGGCGGATTCCAGACTCAACGCTTTCATGACGCGTTCAAGCTGTGCCCAAAGAGCATGTCTGGCAATTCCCCTTTCCCGCCGCCCCAATGACAGGAGCCTACGCGCCCCCTATTTTTCCCCTTCGCCATGGCTGGCGGCGTCGGCGGATTTGCCTTTGCCGGCGCGGTTGGCGAGGAAGGCGACGAGATCGCGGAGTTCGCGGGGAGGCAGGGCGGCGCCCAGCGGCGGCATGGCGGAAATGGGCGGGGTGATCTGTTGCACGTCCGCCCGCTTGATCGACATCTTCTTGCCGTCGAGTCCGACGACCTGCATCACGCCATTCTCTTCCTTTTCGATGCGGCCGAAGATCGAGGAACCGTCCTTCAGCGTAATGCCGGAACTGCCGAAACCTTCCGCGATCACCGCGCCGGGATAGACCAGCGATTCCACGATCTTGTCGCGCTTCAGCCGCTCGCCGACCTTGGACAGGTCAGGCCCCTGAATGCCGCCGTCGCCGCCGACCTTGTGGCATTGCATGCAGGCGCCCTGGTTGCGGAAGATGGATTCGCCGTTCTTCGCGTCGCCGCCAAACTGGCTCAGGCTGAAGACGGCATTGGTTGAAGAAGCGGCGTAGGTCTCCGCGAGCTTCTTGGCGCGCGGGTCGCTGGACTCCTGCAGGGCGAGAAAGAGGTCGAGCCAGAGCGTCTTGCGCAGTTTGGAGCTCTCGCGGTTCTGCCATGTGTCGGCGATGGCCTTCGGTTCGGTCGCGGCCAATCCGGCGATGCCGGCGCGCGCCGCCGGAAGTGAACCGTTCTTGATGGCGCCTTTGGCCTTGTTTCCGATGCCGTCGATCTTCAGCGTGAAGGCATGGCTGATCGCCGCGGCGCGGACGGCCGGAGCCTTGTCTGACAACAGTCCCGAAACCACGCCGGCCGACTTCGCGCCGGTGGACTTGGTCAGGCTGTCCAGGGCGGCGACACGCACTTCGGCTTCCAGGCCTGTGTTCGAGATCTGGGCACGAAGCGTGGACTCCTCCAACTGCACGCCGGATTCGTCGGCCAGCTTCAGCGCGAGCGCGGTCAGGTTCGCCGGTTGCTTGTCGGCGAGAAACTTCTTCAGATCACCGCCGATGGCGGAACCCAGCTTCGCCATCGTGCGTTCCTTGTTCACCTGCGGGCGGTAATGGCCGAGGACGGGGTCGGTGTCGATCGCCTTTTCCCAGAGGCGCAGGCCGTGCAACGCGGCCTCACGGATCGAAGCCGACAGGGAGGTGTCGCCGGCCATGGCCATGAGCCTGCGGGCGTTGGTTTCGCCGCCCTTGCGATAGTTCGCGGCCACGATGCGACGTTGCACGGTTTCCGGCAGGGCGGCGGTTGCGGCGGAGCCGAGCGCGGCGAGGTGAACGCCTGCGGCTCCGTCCATGGCCTTGGTGTCGTAAATGGCGCGCACGGCCTCGCGGCGGATCAACTCACTTTCATCGCCCAGAAAGCGGACCAATTCCGCGCTGGCGTGGCGCCGCAGGTAGAGCAGGGCGGTCAGGCGCACTTCATCCGACTTGGATGTCGCGCGCGCCACAGCGGCCTTCTCCGTGCCGATGCGATCGATCGCGCTCAGGCAGGCGTGGCGCAGGACCATGTCCTTTTCGCCGGCGCCGCTTTGCTCCGCCAGAGCGTAGAGGGCGTCGATGACCTTGCGATCGCCCGGTTTGGCGACGCGGCTCAAGGCGATGGCGGCCAGCGAGCGCACACGCGGCGACTTGTCCTGCAACATGGCGAGCAGACTGCGACGGGACCGGCGCTCCTTGATCGTTCCCAGGGTGCGGGCGACATTGGCGCGGATCTCGGCATCGGCGTCCTTGGCCAGCTTCAGCAGATCACTGGAAACCCGGCCGCCCGCGCGGCCGATCTGTCCCAGTCCCCAGATGCCATGCAGGCGGGCGACGAGCGACGCCTTGCGATCGGTCGCCATTCTTTCCAGGGCGTTGCGACCGTCCTTGCCGCGTTGGACGAGCTCAAACTGCGCAGCCTGACGTAGACGCTTGTCGGGGGACGCGAGATGCTTCACCAAATCCGGAACAGATTCGCCGCCAAGCCCGCGGGCGAAGATGGCCTTCGTCCGTTCGCCGGCCTTGCGTTGGGCTTCATCCTTCGGCGCCACCACCTGGATCGAGGCGTTCTCATTGATGCTCCAACCGCCGCCGAAATCGCTGAGGTAGATATTGCCGTCGAAGCCCAGTTCCACATCGCTGACGCCGACGCCCTTGACGAGAACCTCCTCGGACACCGCGTGATAACCGGCTCCCTTCGGCTCCACGCCAATGGTCAACACCGTGCAGTTCTCGGACGGCCCGCGATAATTCGCCAACAGGAACTTCCCGCGCAGGTCGTCCGGCAACGACGCGCCGGTCAGGAAGGTCACGCCCGAGGGGCCGCGCGCCACGTGCGAGGCCGGGGGATACACCCACTGCGGCTGTTCTTCGTTGTAGGTGTCGAACATCCGCTCCGCCACCCACATCGACTTCGCCGGATGAAACTTCTCCCAGTCCAGAATGGTGACGTAGTGGTGCGCGGACTGATGCGCCATGTCCCAGCCGGAGTCCGAGCCTTCGAGCGCGTAGACCATGCGGGCCAGGTCGCCGATGTCGCCGGTGTTGTCGAAGGTGAACAGGTTGCCGAAATCGTCGAAGGCCAGTTCCTGCGGATTGCGCAGCCCGTTGCAGAAGACTTCGAAGCCGCTGCCGTCAGATTCGCAACGGAAGATCGCGCCGCGGCCGGGGCCGGATTGGACCTTGCCGTGTTCGTCCGTCACGTGATAACCGCGGTCGCCCACGGAGAAGTACAACATCCCATCCGGTCCGCGCGTGATGCCGTGCAGGTCGTGGCCGATGAAGGACACCCGCGCGCCAAAGCCTTCGACAATCGCCTCGTGCGTGTCCGCAATGCCGTCGTCATTGCTGTCGGTCATTTTCCAGAGATTCGGAATGCAGGTGAAATAGACCGCGTCATCCTCGGGCAGGATGGAGAAACCGATGCCGTCCATCGCGCCCTTGAAATGATCCGAAAACAGCGTGCGATGATCAGCGGCTCCATTGCCGTCGCGGTCCTCCAGTCGGATCACGCGATCCGGCACGGCAGTGAACCAGCCTTCGGGGAAACGTCCCGGATGCGCGTCGTAGAGCTTCTGCCGATCCTCGACCGCGACGGATTGGAAGTCGCCCCGCACGAGTTCGGAAGCTCCGCGCAGGTCCGGCGTGCCGAGCCAGAAACGGTTCGCCTCGGCGACGTAGATGCGTCCCTTGCGGTCGATGCCGAGGCTGCCGGCGTTTTCAATGAAGGGGAAGCGCACCCAGGTGTGGCCCTGCAGTCCCTCGTGTTCGATCAGTCCGGTGAACGAGCCCCTCTCGTTCTTCATCGGGGGAAGCTGGTCCTCCGGCACGGTGGGCAGCTGCTTGAACTGATTGGCCAGTTCCTGAACGGAAGGCGCGGGAGACGTCGCGGTGCCGGCGGCCAGAACGGCGGCGGCCAGCGCGGCGCGAAACGAAGAATGTGCGGATTTGTTGATCATGTCGGATTCACAAAAAGCGGAGACCATACGTCCATTCCCCAACGAGTCAAAAGCGTTCTGCGGGTATTTTTGCCGCCCGAGGATCTCCCAGATGTCGCGTTGGACGAGTTCGTTAAAGCTCAGATCTTCCCTAGCCGGCTTCCTTGAAAGGCTTCATGAACTCGTCCTTCAAGATGAACGCGCCTTCGTCCCGCTCGCGAATCAAAGCCTCTTCGGCCTCCGGACTGAGTTCTGCGCCGGGAGAGCCCAACGACTCAAGCAAGGTTATCGCGATTCGGGCGCGATCCTCCGCTGGAAGTTCAAGCAGATCGTTGATGGCCATGAACTCAACCTACCCATCCCGCAGCCCGGGCGCAAATCGCAAACGGCATCCGCGCAATTCTCAAGGAGGGCTATTTGTAATCCTTGAAGTAGGCGGTCAGATCCGCGAGCAACTGCGCGTTGAGGCCCATTTGCTCGGCGGACAGCATCAGCGACCGCCGCAACGGCTCGATCTTGCCCTTGATCATCTTCTTGGGAATCAACTGCGTGACGCCGCCCGTCGATCGAATCATCAAGGGATCGCCCTGCGAATAGATCAACCCGTGAATCTCGCGTCCGTCCTTGAGCTGCACGACCTCGCCGTCGAAGCCATGCGCGATGCCGGCTGAGGGATTGCGAACCGCCTCAATGAAAGACTCGACGCTTTGGCTCGCCACCCAGCCCCGCAGCTCCGGGCCGAAGTCCACGCCCATGTTCGCGGCGACCCGATGACAGGTCGCGCAGGCGGTTGCAATCTGCTTGCCGACCTCGGGATTGCCCTTGAGCTTGGCGATCTCCTTGGCCGGCGGGAGCGACACCTTCGGCGGGGCGGGGACCTTGATCTCCAGGATCTCCACGGTGTCGGGATCGTAGATGCCGTGCTTCTTCAACAAGGGCATTACATTGAACTCCTTCCACTCGCCGCCCGCGCGATTGAGCAGCCAGGCCGTGGCCCAGTCCTTGACCAAGCCGGTCTCATTCAGCAGTTCGGCCATGGCGTCGGCGGCCGACTGCGTGCGGGTGAAGGCGATCGTGTCCACGGCAAGCTTGCGCTCAGCCATCGTCAGGTCGACGGATCGGGCGCGCGTCAGCAACGTTCGAACCGCCGCCTTTGGTTGTAGCCGCCAGGCGATGCGCGCGTTCTTCTCGCGCCAGTCGAAGGAATGCATCCGGGTCATCTCCCTCCAAACGGCATCCTCCACGCCTTCAACCGCCAGGCCACAGGCTTCCAGATAGACGCGGTCCTTGCCGTCGTAACCGCCGAACAGGGTGGCGGCGAAACCCTTCTTCAATTCCTTCGATTCGTTGCGGAGCGCGACCGCAAACTCCCGGCGCACCCCGGGATCCGGATCGATCGCCACGCGTTGGCCCAACCAGTTCATGTCGTCGCCCGCGTTGCGCAAGGCGCGGAAGGCCAGGAGGCGCTGCTGCGGATCGTCGTGACTGAGGCGCTTGCGGCATTCCGCCAAGCCTTTCTCCCCGAGCAACGGCAACAACCACGTTCCGCGGGCCGCAATATAGGGATTCGGATCGGCCATTAGTTTCCGCACAGCCGGCAACGACTTCGCCCCGCCCGCCTTCAACGCCTTCCGTCCGGCGTTGCGCACATTCGGGGCCGGGCTGCGCAGGCGCGCAATGGCGTCGGCCGGATTCTTCGGCAGGCGCGGCTTGAAGCCTTTCGGCGCGACGCGATAGATCGTGCCGGACACGCTGTTGTCGCGATCCGCGTGTCCGCCCACGCCCGGATCGAACCAGTCGCTCACATAGATCGCGCCGTCCGCGCCGACCATCACATCGGAGGGGCGAAACATGTTGCCCAATCGCGCCTTCAGGAAATCGAAGCGCTCCAACTTGAAACCAGCGCCCTCGGGTTTCGGGTAGTAGCCAAAGATCACCTGATGCCGCGCCTCGGCGCTGAGCAGCAGGCCGTTGTATTCCTCGGGCAGCGCGCCGTTTTCATAGAAGGCGATTCCGGTGGGCGAGCCCGTTCCATAGACATCGCCCGGCGGCAACGTGCCGGGATCCTCCTGCCGCCATTCCGCGATGGCTGTCGTCTGGCCCGCGCGCTTGTCCGCCTTCCAATGCCGCTTGCCGTCGCGCGAGAAGAAGCCGAGAAAGCCGCCCTCCATCAACCAGGTCGTGCGGCAGGCGGGCGGGTCGTCATTGTCGTTCTGGAAGACATCGCCGAAGGAGGTGACGCAGTGTTCGTAGCTGTTGCGGAAGCCGTGGCCGATCATCGTCAGCCCCGTGCCGTCGGGATTCATGCGCGCGGCGAAACCGCCGGTCCAGACGCGGCCGTCGTCGCTGACCGCGCCCGCGATCTTGGAGCCGTCCCAGTAAGGGCCGCCCACGCGATACCGCACGCCGTCGCGGGTCGTGAAATCCGCGCCGGTGTTGCCGTGGTTGAAATACCATTTGCCGTCCGGCCCGGCGACGACCGCGTGAAGGCTGTGGTCATGATTGTTCCCAAAGAAGCCGCTGAGCAGGTTCTCTCGCTTGTCCTTCTTGGGATCGAACGTCAGGTCGCCATCGACGTCCGTATAGACGATCAGGTGTGGCGGTTGGGAAACGACAATCCGGTTGCCCAACACGGCGAGTCCCAGCGGCGCGATCAGCTCCGGATCTTGGACAAAGGTGTGCGACTTGTCGGCCTTGCCGTCGCCGTCCGTGTCCTGCAACACGACAATCCGGTCGCCTTCCTTGCGGCGATCCTTGTGCCGGCGGTAGTTGACGCCCTCAGCCACCCAGATGCGGCCCCGCTCGTCCGTGTCCATGTTGGTGGGGTTGTAGAGCATCGGGCTCGTCGCCCAGACCGTGACCTCCAGGTCCTCGGGATGTTCGAAGGCGTCCACGGGAACGAGCTGCGGTTCCAGGCTGTCGGGATCGAAGAAGGCGGACTTCGGCCGCGGCAGCTTGGCGGGCTTGGTCGTGTAGACCAGGAAACGGATTTCCGCGTTGCTGAGATTGCCGCCGCGGATCATGCCGCCGTCGTCGATCGCGCCACGGCCCTTGAAACGCTTCGCGCCCTTGGGAAGGTTGACCTCCAGCACGGAAGTCGCGTGCGTCCCGAAGCCGCGTTCGAACACCTTGTCGCCGACCTTCATCGGCCCGCCCGACCAGTTCTTGTTG
>Ga0181573_10005104_pt1 | contig 10952 bp, 6 predicted proteins | sample 101ome_25_FD_148643 | JGI IMG/M metagenome (GOLD analysis project Ga0181573, IMG submission 148643) | Coastal salt marsh microbial communities from the Groves Creek Marsh, Skidaway Island, Georgia - 101409BT metaG (spades assembly) | ecosystem: Environmental > Aquatic > Marine > Intertidal zone...
GGGGTCGGGGGGTCGGGGGGTCGCCCGGGGCGGAGGCGGGCGGGGGCAGGCGCGGCGGGAGAGACATGGTCGGAGGAGGAGGCGAGAGTGGAGGTGGGAGCGTCTCGTCGCGGGCATCGCGGGCGAGCGAGAGGGCGGGGGGGGGAGGGAGGGGGGCAGCCGGGTCGGCGTCGACGGGGCCGGCGCCGGCTCTACTTATGCGCGCTGTCGACCAAGCCGATTCCAATGCTTACTGACACTTGCCGCCTGGACATCCACGGGACCGCTCGGCCGCGCCGCCGCCCGGCGACACGCGCGACGGCGGGAAGGCGACGGAACGACGGCACCCCTAAGGAAGCTCCCGCTCGTCGATGCAAGCCCGGCCATCGTTTTCCTTGGATTGAGCGAGTGGCGCGAGGGCAGGGGTGCCCGCGGCGCGCACTGCTAGACCGTGTCGTGTCGCGTTCTCTATTCACCTAGCTCGACGACGGCAGAGGCAGCAGGGGGGCGAAGGAGAACCGCTGTTCGCGCTTCAACCAGCGCGGACGCGGCCGGAAAGAACAGCGTGGAAACACAGCGGTCTAACAGCAGCAGTCATGAGCGATCCACCGTGGATAGAGCTGCTCTCTCAGTCGCTCGACCCCAGGAACGAGGCGAGACCGTCGCAACGCCGACGGCCGGGCGGCGGCGAGGCACGAGGCCGAGCGCCGACAACTGAGATTGAGCCTGTGACCACCCACTGACCTATCTCCATCATTTCATCTCCGCAGGTTCGGACTCCCGCCGAGCAGCGGCTTCTTCGGGAGGCCGGGCGCCCCGGCGCCGCCGCCGCCCTCCTGGCGTTGGCCTGCGGCCTCGGCCTTGGCGTCGGCGCTGGCGCGGGCGGGGCCGCCCCCCCGCCCCCCCCCCCGGAGGTGTCGCAGCTGGCGGCGCTCCTGCTGCGCCGGCGTCTGACCCGTCGCGCGTGGCGGGGCGTCGGCGACGCGGCGGCGCGCGGCCAGGCGCGAGGGGCGGTCCTCGCGGCCCTTCTCGACGGCCCTGGGGGGTGCGGCCCCGCCGCGTCGCCCGCCGCCCTCGCCGCCCTCGCCGGCGTCGCCTCCGCCATCGCCCGCCTCGAATTCTCTCCGGGGCGCGACGACGACGACGCGGACGGCGACGGGCCCGGACCCGAGGGGCGGTGGCGGGACTGGACACCGCGCCTCGCGGCGGCCTCCGCTCCCTCGGCGCCCGTCGGGACCCGGGCGGCGGCCGCCGCCCTGCTCAGACGCCTCGCCGAGGACGCTGCGCCCCAGCTCGCGGCGGCGGGGCGGCTGATCGATCTGTGCGGTCTCGTGGCGGGTCTGATGCTGGACCCCGCTTCGGAGTCGGCGCGCGTCGACGCGGCGGCGGCGGCGGCGGCGGCGGCCCCGTGGGTGGCGGCGACCGTCGCCGAGGCGTGCGTCGACGGAGGTGACGGCGGCTCCCGCGACCACCCGATCGCCCGACCACCCGACCCGCGCGCCGGCGGCGGCCCCGCTCTCGCAGCACTGCTGGCGGCGTCGATCCGGGCGGCCCGCGAGGCCGGCGACGCAGGCGCCCCCGGCCCCTGCCGCGCTGCCATCGACGCCGCCGCCGAGCTCAGCCTCGGCGCCGCCCCCGAGGTTCGCGCCGTCGTGCCCGACGCCGTCTCGGCCCTCTGCCTCCTCGCCCTCCGCCCCCCCGGCGACGTCGAGACGGACGACGGCGGCCGCGCGTCGACGCGACAGTCCGCCCTGGCGGCGCTGACTCGGCTGGCGGCGCTGAAGCCCCGCCTGCTGAAGGGCGCCGGGCTCGTCTCCCCCCTGATCGAGTGCGTGTGCCGAGTCGGACTCGAATCGCCCCACGGCGAAATCGAGGGCGAGGACGACGAGGTCGACGAGGCGACGGGGGCCACGGACTTGGACTCGCACGACCCCCTCGCGGCTTGCCACGCAGCGCTGGCCGAGGCAGCCGCGGCCCTCCCGGCCCGGGCCGTCGTGTCGGCCACGGTCCGGTTCGCCCTCGCGGCTTGGCCGGGGGGGGGGGGGGGGGGGGGGGGGGGGGGGGGGCGGGGCGGGGGGGGGGGGGGCCTGGGGGGGGGGGGGGGGGGGGGGGGGGGGGGGGGGGGGCTGCAGCGGCGGCGCCGGAGCGGAGCCGCCGCGCCGCCCTCGTCGCCCTCTCTGCCGTGGCGGGACCGTGCGCCGCGGCGATGGACAGGGGCGCCCCCCCCACTCCCGCGGCCCTGATGCGGCGGATGGCGTTGCGGGGCCTCGTCGACCCGGCGCCGCGGGTCCGGGCGGACGCCGCCCACGCCATCCTGGCACTGTCGCTCTCGGGCGCTGGGGCCGACGACGACGGTCGCGGCAACGCAGGCGACGCGGCCGCCGACGCGGCGGACGACGCCGTTCTCGACGCCATCGTGGCCCGCCTCGCCGATCCCAGCCCCGCAGTGGTGGCCTCGGCCCTCGCGGCCCTCGAGGGACTCTGCGAGGCCGACCCAGAAGGCGCCGCCGCCCGCGTCGGCTCCATCGCCGGACGCGTCGCGGCCATCCTCGAGGCGGGCCACGGCGGCGACGGCCGCGCCGCCGCGCTGGCCGCACCCGCCCTGTCCCTCCTCGCCGCCGTGGCCGCCGCGGCGGGGCGCGGCTTCGCTCCTTTGGCGCCCAACGTCCTCCCGGCCCTGTCCCACCTGATGGCATCCCGCGGCACCTCTGCCGGAGCCCTGTCGGCCAGGGCGCGGGCGACCGAGTGCGCGGGCCTCGTTGTGGGATCGCTGAGCCGCGACGAGGCGTCGCGATGGCTCCCGACGCTGGCGGAGGGGGCGATTTGGGCGCTGGGCCCGGCGATGGATTCGAATCCGGCGTCGACGGATGCCCATCCCGCGACGGGAGCGTCGCGCGTGGCGCGGGCGGGGGTCGAGCTCCGCGAACACGCCTTTGGATTTTTCGGGGCCGCGGCCCCCGTTGCGGCCCCGAGCCTCGCCGCGCAGCTGCTGGCGGCGGCGGGACCGGCGGCGCTGGCGGCTCTAGGTGCCGACGACGGCCCCGCGCGAGGGGTTGGGCGCCGTGACCGGGGCGACGACGGCGACGACGGCGGTGGCGACGGGCCGTCAACGTCGTCGGGGGGCTCGAGCGAAGGTCGGGACGGGGGCGGCGGCCTGGCCCTGCAGGTGCGATCCGGACTGGTCGACGAAAAAGCCGCGGCACTGCTGTGTCTTGGTCGTCTTCACCGGGCGGTGTGCCCCCCCCGCCCGACGCCGCAGCCGACGTCAGCGTTCGACCCGGCCGCCGCCGGGTTCGACCCGGCCGCCGCCTCCGCCGCCGCGCCCCCCCCCAGGGCACCCCCCCCCGACGAGGCTCTCCTTCTCCGCTCTTTCGAAGCGGCCGAGGCGGCGAGCGACCATTTTCACCCGGACGTGCGGAGGCAGGCCCTGTGCTGCCTGGGCGATCTCGTCGCGTCTTCGACGGGGCTCGGGCTCCCGGCGGATCCCCACCCGGAGAGGGCGCCGGGCCCCCCTCTCGGCCCGCGCGACGGCGACGGAGTGGTCACCGCGGCCGCGGCTCGCCTGGCCGGGCGGGCGCTGGCCGCCTCCGCCCGGGCGGTGGCGGCAGACGACGATCGCGGCGTGGCGGAGGCGGCGCTGGAGGGGGCGGCGCGGGTCCTGGCGGCCGTCCCCCACAGTGCTCTGCCGGTTGCCGCATTGGCTCGGCTGGTTGAGGGGCTCGCCGCCGTGGTCGACGGGCGCGCCGCGTGCCAGGTCGCCGACGCCCCGGACTCGTCGAGCGACGACGACGACGGCGACGGCGGCGGCGGCGGCGGCGGCGGATTCGACCCCGACGATCTCGGCGATGACGCGGAGCTCCTAGCGGTGGCTGGAGACGTCTGCGCAGCCCTGGCGGCGTCGGCGGGACCGGCGGCCCTGGCCGAGGGGGGCGCGCTCGCCACCGACGTGCTGCCGGGCCTGCTGGCAGCGGCGGGGGGCGGCCGGCCTGCCGGCGTCCGCGCGGCGGCCCTCGGCGCAGCGGCATCGGCGGCACAAGGCGCCCCGGTGGAGGCCTGCCAGGCGACGGGGGGCGCCGCGACCTGGTGCCTCGAGGCTCTCGCTGCCGCGACACGGGAGCTTGGACGCGCCGCCGGGCCGGGGCGCGGGGACCGCGGCCGCCGCCGGGCCGCGGCGGCCGACGACCCCGATGCCGACGACGCCCTGCGCGCTGCGGCGTGGGGCGCGGGCGTCCTCGGAGAACGCCTCCCTCCCGGGGCTCCCGCCTCGCTCGAGGCCGTCGGAGGCGCCCTACGCGCCCTCGAGCCTCTCTTGGCCCCTGCTGGTGCCCAGGGCGTATCGCGGGACCCCGGCGTCCGGGACAATGCGGCCGCGGCGGCCTGTCGGCTGGGTCGAGCCCACGCCAAGGCCCTTGTCGCCACTGGCGGTCCCGGAATCCTCGGTCGCCTCGCGCGGGGCGTTGCGGCCGCTCTCCCTCTCGAGGACGACTGGGCCGAGGCCGAGACCGTCGGTGGGTTTCTGGGAGCGTGGCTGGCGGGCGCGTTGGGGGGGGACGGTGATGGGGCAGAGGCGACGGCAGCGGCCGCCGCTCTAGCGGGCCTTGCAGCCGACCCACGGTGCCCGCCGCCCACGGCTGCCCGTGCCGCCGCTGACCTGCGGGCGGCTGCGGCGCGGGGGGGAGCTTGGACGAGCGCCGTGGGGCCTTACGCTCCGTGCGGGTAGCGTCATCAGCCATCGAGTCGAGCCATCGTTAAGCCCCAAACGCCTCTCCTCACTCCGACGGCGACTCTCCCTCCTGGTCCGATCCCCCACCCCCACCCCCGCTCCCTACCCCGTCCGCCGACGGCCTGAACAGCGCATTACCCTCGAAGGGATCGGCCACGTCCCCCCGTTCGTCCGCGTCCCTCCTTCTCCGCTCAGCCGCGCCCACCTTCCCCGAGTAGCGCCCGTCGTCGCCACGCCTCCGCTTCAGCGCCCGTCTCACCTCATTGGGAGATACGTAAAAAGGGTTTTCGTATAGGGTCCGGCCCCCGAAGGCCCCCGCGAAGATCTTAACCGGCTGAAGAACGAACCGCGGTCCGCACTCGGCGAGGTCGAGGTCGGCGGCGCCCGCGGGGAGCTCGGCAACGCGCGAACCGTCTCCGGCAGCGGCGGCGGCCGCCTCGCGGATCTTGCCCCGCTCTTCTGCCTCGAGAACCTGATAGTTGCGTACCCAGACGCGTCCGTCGACCAGGCCGAAGTGGGTCACGTGGTCGAAGAAGGGTTTAGACCGGCGGTGGCCGCGGGGGACGGCAAAAACCGTCGACAGCATCTCCTTGATCAGGCGGCCGTGGCTTGTCGCGTCGAACGCGGCGTCGAACGAGAGGACGGGACGAGATCCCAACAGGTGGTTTCCGGGCAGGCGGAGCTCCTCCATCGTGTGGATGTTCGTGACGAGGAACTTGGCCGTGGGGCCCAGCTGGGCCGCGCCGGCCCCGCCGACGTCGGCGTCGTCGTCGTCGCCGCCGCCGCCGCCGCCGCCGCCGCAGGGCCGCGCCAGCGCGCACCACAGGTAGAGGTCCTGCCGTTTCCGCGCCTCCCAGTAGAGGCAGGAGGTGCAGTTGTGCAGTTCCGCCACCTCCAACAGGGAGGGTCGGTCGCTCTTGACGCTCAGCTTGGCGTCCCGCTTGGCGTGCGGCAGGAGGGCCGCCACGTCGCTGGCGAGGTGCCTGTGGCGGGCGGTGACGCCGCGGCTCTGGACGAGCAGGGGCTTCTCGCGGTTGCGGAGGGGACGCGCGGGGAGGCGGGTGGGGAGGGGTTGGCCGCGGAGAAGAGGGGGGGCGGAGGCGGGGGCGGAGGCGTCGTCGTCGGCTGGGGGCAGGGCGGCGCGGCCGGCGCGGGGGCCGGAGGGGTCGTGCGCGGGGCGGGGTACGCCGTCGGGGCCGACCTCGACAGACAGGGGGGGGGCGGCGGCGGCGGCGGCCGCGCCCCTCTTGGAGACTTCCTCCGCGGCTTCCTCGCGGGCCGCGCGCTTCGCCTTGGTGGCCCGAATGCCCTCGCGGCGCGCGGACTTGGCCTGGGCCTTGGCCGCCGCGATGTCTTTGCCTCCGGCCGACGGCCCCGACGGCGACGCGCCCTCGGCACTGCGCGTCCTGGACTCGGGAGCGGCCGGTTTGGCGACTCCTCCCGAGGATTGGACTTTGGTCTGCGAAGAGGGTCGACGAGTGGGGAGTTGGATGGTCGAAGAGCCTGAAAGTTGGCCGCCACAGAGACACAGCTGGCGTCCGTGCTCTGGGCGCGTCTCAGGTAATCGAGTAAGACTGCCGAGCTCATGAGGAGCGCATCACTACCAAGTCATACGAATTTCACCACGCAAAGGGAGATAACGGGCCTGATAAGCCAGAGAAACTCTCGCCTTAGGCGTCGCGGCGGCCGCAGCCCCCCGTCCCTTGGGGCGGGCCATGGTCTTCGACTAGGATATAGGAAGAATGAGGTTCTACTATTGGTTCGCGTGGTCTTGCTCTACGCTGTGGCGAGTGCGCTGAGGGTCGAATTCCCCCCCCCCCCACGGTTCCCTCGCACGCCCGCCCCTGAGGCAGCCCTTCGCCCGGTCCTCGCGCCCTTTTCGACCCCGGAATCGAGCCGTCGGCAGTCCGAGGGGGGATAAGGACGACGAGGAAGCGCGGAATGAGGGGAGGCTCTCCCGAGAAACCCTGGCCGCCCGGAAGTGCTGGCGATGGCGCAGTCCGCGGCGCCGACGGGGCCGGCCGGGACAATCCCCGCGGCGTCTCTCCCGCGCCCTCTTCGAACAGGAGCAGACGAGACGCTGCCGAGGCCATATTGACGACGGTGCAGGGCGCCGCGGCCCTTGAATCGGAGAAACCCCTACGGGCGAGTTGACCACCCCGCCGTCCCGGCCCGCGCTGCCAACGCGCCGCGCCGCCGTCCCCGCATCTCCACCCGCCGCCCCCACCCCCCCCCGCGACCTCCCTCCAGACTCGCCTGTACGAAATGGTCACCTCCAAGGCCCCGAGCTTCGGCGGCGCCGTCGACGTCGTCGCCGTCCGGCAGCCCGACGGAAGCCTGCGGTGTTCCCCCTTTCACGTCCGCTTCCCCCGGTGGCTGTTTCGCCACCGGCACACAGAGGTCTTCGTCGAGGTGAACGAGGTGATGACCGACGTCATCATGGCCCTGGGCAGAACGGGAAACGCCTACTTCGTGCGGGAGGCCGAGGAGGGGGGCGACGGGGCCGCGGCGGGGGCGGGGGACCTCGGGGGGGGCGCCGCCGGGGGCGGCGGGGCCGGGCCGGGGCGGGCCGCCCCCGCTCCGCGGGGCCCGGGCGCGGGGTTGGGGGGCGGGGACCGCCCCGCCACGCCCGGCGAGGACGACGAGGAGGCGGCGGAGCTGACCGGGATGATGTCCCCCCGCGTGCCCAGCGAGTGGGCGCGGGACCACCCGGGGGCGCTCGAGGGGCTCCATCACGTCGTCCCAGCGGGGTGGAGCGGGCCCCTGGCCCACGCCGCCGCAGACGTGCGCGCGGCGGCGGCGGCGGCGGCGACGGCGGCGGCGGGGGCGGCGGCGGGACGGGGGGCGGGCGGGGGGGGAGGGCCGGGCCGGGGGCGCGCGGCGGCGGCGGCGCCCGACGGAACGCTGCCCATCGCCATCGGCGACGCGCCGGGGGACGGCGGGCCGCGGCCCGGCGGCGGCGCCGGGGCGGGGCCCGCGCCGCCGCCCTCGGTGCCCCCGTCGCCGGCCGTGGGCGTGCGGGTGCCGGCGCCGCACACGACCCAGTCCTTCCGTCGGGGGCGCGAACGGCGGGCGGAGGTTGCCCCGGGGTCGCTGCCTCCCCCCAAGGCCGCGGGGCTCCTGCACAGATCGCCGTCACCCCCGGGGCGGGGCTCCCCCGGGGGGATCGGGGGCGGCGTCGACCCCCTCGTGCTGCGCACGCTGCGCGACGCGTCCGACGCGCTGGCGCTCGAGGTGGATCGGTCGGCGCGTCTCGCGGGCAGACCCGGGCGCCCCCCCGTCGACGACGACGACGACGACGACGACGGGGGCGAGAGGGGGGGGAGCGTGGCGTCGTCGTCGGGCCTGGGCTCGTCGTCCGATGCGACGCCGGGGCGACGCCGGCCCCGCCGGCGTCGCTCGAGCGAGGCGTGGAGTGACGGTCCGCGCCTCACGGACGACGGGGCATCGGCATTGTCGGACGGGATCGTCGAGGACGACGAGGACAACGACGCCCCCGCCGCCCCCAAGGTCCGCGCGGGATCCTTCTGGTGGTGGCGGAGCCGCGGCAAGGAGAGCGTGGCCGACGCCGACGCCGACGCCGACGCCGACGAGAGCTTCGGCCGTGGAGCCCGAGGTCGGGCTCCCCGGACCCCCCCTCGTTTCGTCAAGACGATGACCCCCAGCCCCGACGACCTCGAGTCCCTGGGCCTGCGGGACGGGCAGAATCGGGTCCGGTTTCGGTGCGGCGGGGCCGGCCACCGCGGCGCCCGCATCGACTGCCACGTCTACGTTTGGCCCAGCGACGCCAGGGTGGTCATCTCGGACATCGACGGCACCATCACCCGATCGGACGTCATGGGTCACGTCATGACGGCCGTGGGGCGGGACTGGACCCACCCAGGCGTGGCCTCGCTGTACCGCAAGGTGGCCGCCCAGGGCTATCGCCTCCTCTACCTCTCGTCCAGAAGCATCGCCCAGGCGGCGAGCACGCGAGACTTTCTGCAGGACCTGCGGCAGCCCGGAGCCAAGGCCCACGGCGTCGCTTGCGGCGACGGGGAGAGCCACGCCCTGCCCGCAGGCCCCGTCATCCTCAGCCCCGACGGGCTGTTCCGGAGCGTCGCCCGGGAGGTGGTGCTGCGGCGGCCCTACGAGTTCAAGATCGCCGCCCTGGACACGATTCGCCTGCTGTTCCCCGACCAGGAGGGAGCGCCGGCGGGACCTCCAGAGGGAGGAAGACCCCCCGAGGGCGCGCGGAGCCCCTTCCACGCGGGCTTTGGCAACCGCGACACCGACGTCCGGTCGTACGTTGCCGTCGGCGTCGCCCGGAGTCGCATCTTCACCATCGACCCACGAAGCGCCCTTCGACAGGCCAGCGCCCCGGACGCTTGCCCTCCGCTGGCCTGTCGCAGTCTGGCCGCGCTCCTCGAGCACGTGGAGGACATCTTCCCCAACACGGTGGACGCGGGGGCGGCGAGAGAGGCGGCGCTGGAGGCGGCGGCGGCGTTGGAGGCGGCCGGTGTGGGCGGCGACCCCGGCGGTGGTGGCGGTGGCGCGAGCGGTGGGTCGGCGCGCCCGGGTGGGCGGAGCCTGCCGTCGGCCCGGTCGCTGCTCCCCGCCGGCGGGTCGGCGGGGCCGGGTGCGGCGACGGACGAGCGCTTTTCGTCGGCCGTGTTCTGGCGTGTTCCTCCCGACCCCGCCGAGCTCGAGGGGCTTGAGGGCTTCTGAGGGGGCCGGCTCGACGGAAAGGGGCCGAGGAGGGCGAAGAGGAGGCGGAGACGGCGGTCTGGGCTGGGTTCGAACCCCCCGAGCGACGCGTTTCTTCCCCCCGCCCTCGCCCTCACTGGTCCCGCAGGTACCGCGCGTACTGCGTCTCCTTCCGTTTGAATCCGCAACTCGCGTAGAATCCTCCGTTGGCCTCGCTGCAGTCGAGAATCACCTTGTAGGCGCCCGCCGCGCGGGCGCGCTCAACCAGCTCCGCCAGAAGCCGTCTGCCAACGCCGCGTCCGCGCAGGGACGCGTCGACGACGACGTCCTCGACGTGTCCGGCGAGTCCAGCTCCGCGGATAAACTTGCGTTCTAGGAGAAGGGTGGCCGCGCCAACGACGCGGGTGGTGGAGGGGGGGGGGCTGGGGTGCTCGGGGGAGGAGGAGGGAGCAGCGGGCACGGTGGCGGGATGAGCCCCGTCGTCGGCGAGGGCCTCGACAACAGCGACGACGACGTGGTGCCGCGGGTCGGCATCTATCTCGGCAAGACGCGAGTCGAAGACCTCGCGAGACACGTCGCCGACCTCGCTGCGGGGGGAGCGATGGAGCGAGGATGGCGAGGGGGCGTGGGGGCGGGAGGGCGGCCGTGTCGCCTCCTCCAACCTGGCCCGACCCGACTCGCGTGAGCTGTGCGAGCAGCTGAAGAAACCCGGCGTCGAAGTCGCTAGAGCGCAGGTCGCGCAGAGTTACCTCGGGGTGGGCAGCCATCGCCGTTTCCGCCGAGACGACGAGCGCGGCCTCGACACCCGCCGAGCGCGCGCAAGCCGACCTCGCCGGCGCCGGCCGTCGCCCCCCCGCGGCGGGGCGAGGGACGGCACGGGGGGTGGCGAGCGACCCCGCCACGACGGCCGCTCACTGGCGAAAGCGGAAGAAGGTGGAGGGGGGGTATGGGGAGGGCGGGGGGGGGGGGGGGGGGGGGCGGGCGGCAAGTTGAAACTCGCAACCTTGTTCAGCCGCGCCGCCAGGATGGCTCGGTCATCCGCAGCGTCGACGCCTCGCTCGCCCCCAACCCCATCGCGGCGCGGACGGCGCGCTCCAGCCCCGCCGTGCGCCGGCGCTCGCGCCCCGTCGTCGCGGGAGCGGGAGCGACGGGAGCAGAGGCAGCGGCGGCGGAGGCGTCGCGTCCGTCGGCGCCCGTATCCATCGCCGTCCGTGGCGGAGCGGGCGGAGCGGGGGGTGCCGCCGCTCGAAGGATGAGGGAGAGGCCCGCCGCTCTCTCGGCCCGCGCCGAGGCCGCCTCGGCGGCGGCGCCCGCGCAGGTCGCGGCGAGGACGGCGCGCAAGGCCCCCGCGTGGGCGTCGCGGCGGACGGCGAGGGCGGCGGCGTCGGCGGCGGCGTCGGCGGCGGCGTCGGCGGCGTCGACGCCACCGACGACTGCCGACCATGAGGCGCGGACTGCGACGGCGGCGGCGGCCCCCGCGGCGACGAGGGCTCCGGCCGCCTCGGCGACCGTCGCGCCGCCCCCCACAGGCGCCCGCGGCTCCCCCTCGGCAGCCCCGCCGCCC
>Ga0181573_10005111_pt1 | contig 10946 bp, 4 predicted proteins | sample 101ome_25_FD_148643 | JGI IMG/M metagenome (GOLD analysis project Ga0181573, IMG submission 148643) | Coastal salt marsh microbial communities from the Groves Creek Marsh, Skidaway Island, Georgia - 101409BT metaG (spades assembly) | ecosystem: Environmental > Aquatic > Marine > Intertidal zone...
TTGCTGCGGCAATCATTTTGGTAGCGCTATCGGGGGGGTTGTATTTAATCGGTATTAAAGGATCTGTCGCGCAGATGCCCGTTGGGTCAACCCCGGGAGGGGAGGCTCTGCTAGAGAACCCCAGTCGCGAGGCCGTCATAACCGCGCTGTCGGCGGTCGGAGTCACTGATTTCGAGTTTGAGTACGTCAAGCAAAGCGGGTCGCGGCTCATTACCCGTCCAACTTCACGACCTTTCTACACCCTCGATGTGCGGGATGGTTCTGTTGAGGTGCAATACAACGAGCCCTCGATACAGAAGCGGATGATCGAGCTCCATATGGGACACGGTCCTGTCGCTTACAAAAGCTATCAGAAAGTGTTTGCCGCAGGGATGCTGTTCATCATGTTGAGTGGGTTGTGGCTCGGCTTCTCGTCTGATCGGCTCCGACGGACGACGGCTGTGATTTCTGGCAGTGGATTGGCATTGTTTATCTTGTTGGTGTTGAGCTAACCCGTCGGCGACTCTCGACTCGGTTAAGAACCCAATCGAAGCAAGTCAATCAGCTATGCTTGGGCGGTGACTTTTCTGACGAACCCACTGGCCCTTGAAGGCAACAGACCGGCGTGGCGATCCCGCAAAAGGGTTGGTAGTTCTCCTAGCGTCGCGGGCCGTATCCGAGGGCTCACGTCGATTATGGCGCTCTGCTTTGTTCTCCCTTCGTTATCAGCGGCCGCGAATCTGGAGGAAGTGGTGGTAACGGGTAGCCGCAATTTGCTTGCCCAGCCACTGATGGCCCATCCGGGTGACCAATCGGTAGGAGCGGAGGAGCAGGTTTCACTTGATCGTACTATTGGGGACTGGCTGAACACATTGCCGGGCGCGAGCATTAATGGTCAGGGCGGATTGATGCAGAGTTACAGCTTGCGCGGCATGAGCCGCTCGCGGATCCGCACTGAAGTTGATGGTATCCCTATCCTGACCGATCGAGCAGCGGGCAGTTCGGCTGCTTTTCTGCCTCCTTTCCTTGTAGAAAATGTACGCAGTACAGTGGGCCCAGCCTCGGCGCTGTATGGATCGGATGCCATGGGGGGCGTTGTTGGCATTACCTCGCGGTCCTTCAAACGACCGGTAATCCAGCTGGCACTGCACAATAATGACAACGCTCGCCATCTTGCCGCAGGAGCTCCGGTGGGGGACAGCGGTAGTATCGGTCTCGTTCTGCGTCGTGCGAGCCTAGCGGAGGCTGCCGACGGGCAACCCCTCAATTCGGGATATCAGCAGTCGACTCTGGCGTTTCGCCACCAAGGCGACTGGAACGAAGTGACGGCAAGGGTCAGTGCCCTGCTAAGCAGGGGGAGCGATATTGGTAAGTCGTCACGAAATTACCCGGATCAACAGACAACCATTTACCCTCACGACCGCCATGGCGCGCTCAAAGTCGAGCTGGAACGCGACGGCCAATGGCTCATGCGTTTTTATTATCACGATCAGGATTGGCGCTCAGCGACGCTCAATGTGGATGCATCCCTAGCCGAAAACGATTATCGGGCAGCCAGCGTGGGGTCGTTGTTCTATGTGTCGAGTCGAGCTTTGGGAGGGCTGGGCCGTATGGGAGTCGAATGGCTGGGACGCCGCGATGTCGAGATTGACTATCGAGACTGGAATCATGTGGGGCAATTAATGGTTGAAAGCACACCGGTCTCTGGCGAACAAGATACGCTGGGTCTGTTTGCAGACCACCAGTGGACTTTAGGTGCGTGGGCAGTAGGTGCAGGAATTCGGGTCGACCATGTCGCTCAGAGAGATGCAAAGGGACGTCAATCGCAATCTGCGCCCAGCGCTGATATGAGGCTTCAGTGGCGCATGCACCCGGATTGGAAGGCGTTTGCGAGTTTGGGAACAGGCTTTCGGTTTCCTACTCTGACGGAGCTTTACTATCAAGGCGTGACTCCCAGAGGTGCTGTTGTAGGCAATCCCGCTCTCAAGGCCGAGCGAAACCGCTCAGTCGAAGTGGGTCTCAGCGGTTTGCTGGGCGGTGCGAGCCTCACCATCACCGGATATCAAACCGATTTTCGAGATTTTATCGAGCGGTATGAGATGGGTCCCGAGGTGCTGTCTTACCGAAACATTGCCGAGGGTAAGATTAAGGGTTACGAGGTTGCCTGGGATTATCGCCCGAGCTCTGCGTGGCGACATGTCATCACCTACAGCGATCAAACGGGCGAGAACGTCGCAACGGGCGATTGGTTGGCGGATTTGAATCCGCCTCGCTGGCGGTATTTTGGTGCTTACCGATACAACGACCTTGTTCTCAGTGTGGATGTATCACATCGACCTGACCGAGAGGATTTTGGTCCTGGAGAGGCGCCGCTTGACGCAGTCTCCGTTGTGAACTTGGCGGCAAGCTGGCGCTTGGACGGGCACTGGGAATGGGGGTTGGCCTGCACCAATTGCGGGAATCGGCAATTTTTTGCTACTGCTGACGCTTTGGCGCCCTTGCAACCCGGACGAACGCTATCGCTGCGGCTCACGTGGATGCCCTGATCGTTCAGCTTGCAGGGCCTCCACTCCGATCGGTTCCTTTTGCTCTGTTGGGCAGATTAACCGGTGTTATGCTCGAGGGATCTGAAGCTAATGAAAGGGACTGCCCGATGATAACTATTTGGCGCCGCACGCTGGCCTTTGCTTTGATCATCCCCATCTTTCTTAATATCGCCGCTTACGCCGAGTCAGATGACTCCCCATTGTCTGGGCTTGAGTGGCGGAGCATTGGACCTGCTTTCATGTCGGGTAGGATCGCCGATGTCGACTGGGACCCGCGCGATTCCAGCGTTTGGTATGTCGCAGTGGGCTCGGGCGGGGTCTGGAAGACGATGAATGCGGGCGTCACGTGGGAACCCATATTTGATGGCCAAACCAGTTACTCCATCGGTAACGTAACGGTGGACCCTTCGAATCCCAATGTGGTGTGGGTGGGTACCGGGGAGGACGTGGGGGGGCGCCACGTCGGTTTTGGCGACGGTATCTACCGCTCCGAGGATGGCGGTAAAACCTGGGCCAATATGGGCTTGGAAAACTCACAGCACATCTCCACCATTCTGGTGCATCCCAACGATTCCAATACCGTTTGGGTGGCAGTCCATGGCCCGCTCTGGTCAGCTGGAGGCGACCGAGGCTTATTTGTTACCACTGATGGCGGCCAATCGTGGCAAAAGACCCTCGGTGGGGGTGAGTGGACTGGCGTGTCCGACGTGGTGATGGACCCGCGCGAGCCAGATGTACTGTATGCCGCGACCTGGCAGCATCACCGCACCGTCGCGGCTTACATGGGGGGTGGACCGGAGACTGGCATTCATCGTTCCACCGATGGTGGTCAAAACTGGACCCAATTGAGCACGGGTTTACCCGAAGGGAATCTTGGCAAGATCGGGCTGGCGATCTCGCCACAGAACCCGGACGTGATATACGCCGCCATAGAATTGGAGCGGCGCAAGGGTGGCGTATGGCGCTCCGATAATCGAGGTGCCAGCTGGACCAAGGGTGCTGACGCCGTGGGGGGTGGCACAGGGCCGCATTACTATCAGGAAATTTTTGCGAGCCCGCATCAATTTGATCGGCTGTATCTGGTCGGCCCAACCGTGCAGAAGTCAGAGGACGGGGGCAAAACCTTCGCGCCCATGGCGCATCCCAACCAGCACGGCGATATGCACGCTATCGTGTTTCACCCGAGTGATCCCGATTACATCATGATGGGTACGGATGGCGGTTTGTATGAGAGCTTTGATCTGGGTGCCACTTGGCGCTACATGGAGAATTTGCCGGTCACGCAGTATTACAAGCTGGCCTTGGATGACAGCGAGCCGTTCTACAATATTTACGGTGGTACCCAGGATAACAACACTCAGGGGGGGCCGTCTCGAACAGACAATGTCCACGGGATTCGAACCGCAGATTGGCAGGTGGTGCTTGGCGGTGATGGGCATCAACCTGCTACCGAACCCGGCAACCCCGACGTGCTCTACGCTCAGTGGCAGCAGGGAAACCTCACGCGTGTTGATCTCCCGACCGGCGAATCGGTTTACATCAAGCCGCAGCCATCGCCCGGCGACCCACCGGAGCGCTACAACTGGGACTCGCCCATCCTTGTCAGCGCGCATGACCCCAAGCGGCTTTACTTCGCGTCGCAGCGGGTCTGGCGTTCGGATAACCGAGGCGATGAGTGGACAGCGATATCGGGCGATCTGACCCGCGATCAAGATCGCATGCTGTTACCGTTAATGGGGCAGACATGGAGCTGGGACGCATCCTGGGACATGTCGGCTATGTCCGACTACAACACCATCACATCAATCGCCGAATCTCCGCTTGATGAAGATTTACTCTATGCCGGTACAGATGATGGGTTGATTCATGTCTCCGAGGACGGTGGCGGCTCCTGGCGCAAAATAGAAGTGGGCAGTCTGCCGGGGGTGCCCAAGACGGCTTTTGTGAATGATTTGCGTGCAGACCTGCACGACGCCGACACGGTCTATGTGGCGCTGGACAATCACAAATACGGTGACTTCAGTCCTTACTTATTGGTTAGCCGCAATCGCGGGCGGAGTTGGAAAACGATTGTGGAGGGCATACCCGAGCGGCACCTTGTCTGGCGGATGGTGCAGGATCATGTGCAGGCTGATTTATTATTTGCGGCAACCGAGTTTGGCGTTTTCGCCAGTGTCGACGCGGGCAAGCATTGGGAAGCACTTGGCGCCGGCATGCCCACCATCTCCATACGCGACATCCGTATCCAGCGCCGTGAAAACGATCTGGTGGCTGCGAGTTTCGGCCGAGGCTTTTTTGTGCTGGATGACTACTCGCCGTTACGTGATTTACCCGCCGAGGAGAGTGCACCCGAGGCGACGTTGCTCACTCCCCGGCCAGCACTGTGGTATTTCGAACGAGGGGTTCTGGGCGCTACCCGCAGAGGGTCTCAGGGAGATCAGCTGTTTGTAGCGGATAATCCGCCTTTTGGGGCGGTGATCACCTATCACCTGCGAGATGGCTACGCCACTTTGACCGATGCGCGGCAGGCGGCGGAGGCCGAAGTAACTGAAAAAGGAAAAGCAGTTGCCTTTGCGGGTTGGGATGTGGTCGAGGCGGAGCGCAGAGCGTCAGACCCCGAGGTAAACCTCGTCATCCGTGATCAGCAGGGCGCGGTGATTCGCCGTCTCGATGCGCCCGCTAAAGCCGGGACACACCGGGTCGCCTGGGACCTACGTCACCCTTATTACGGATCGGTTGAAACGCCGCCAAATTGGCAGGGGCTTCCACCCAGTGGCTTTTTGGTGATGCCGGATACCACCTATACCGCGGAACTCACATTGGTCGATAACGGCATCAGCCGCGTGCTCGCCGGCCCTGTCGACATTGAGGTTAAGCGAATGACCACGCCTGCACTGCAAGGGGCAGATATGGCAGAAGTGGTGGCGTTTTGGGAGGAGTTGGCCACGGTGGGTGGCCAAGTCAGCGCTGCGCAATACGCCCTGGGCGATATATTTGAGGATATTGAAACTCTGGAGAAGGTTATTGCAGCCGCTCCTGTGGCACCGGGTGACTTCGATGCACGCGTAGCAAAGCTAAAGGCAGTAGCCTTTGATCTTGATCAGGCGCTATCTGGCCACAAGTCTAAAGCAGAAGTAGGGGAATACGACGTGCACCGCATCACCAGTTGGCTTTGGCATGCCTATGGCGGAGTATCCAGCGCTTCTTACGGGCCGACACCCGCACATCGTACAAGCCTCAACAACGCACAGCAGGCGTTGGAGCCCGTTAAAGTTCTGCTCAACCAGATACTGGAGCAGGAACTGCCAGCGTTGCGATCGGATCTGACAGCCAGTCAAGCGCCGTGGGGCAGGGGACAGGTAGTGCCGCAATAGTGCGAGGCGCGATCAGTCTCTGTGGCGACCTTGCACGCACGACCCTGATGCTTGCTGAGTGAATGCCGCCGTGGTGATGCGGGATCAAAAAAAAGCCGGGCAGTGCCCGGCTTTTTCAATAGGTTGCTCGCTTAAAAATTCCACTGAACCTCTACGCCAGCCGTTCTGTAATTACCAGGGGTTACAAACGCACCACCAAATTCAGGCGCCATGATCACTTCGGCGATGTACTCTTCGTCGAAAAGGTTTCTGGCAAACGCAGTAACCCTCCAACGCTCCCCTCCCAAGCTCACGCGAAGGTTAGTAATTCCGTAGCCATCGACCTGCGTTCCACCAAGGGTTCCATAATCTTTGTCACTACCCGCTGCGGCAACTTCCACTCCGTAGCTAGAGTAATCGCGAGGGCCGAAGCTGGTTGGAAGTCCGAAGAATAATGTGGCAGGAACTTCGTAGTTTCCAAAACCATTTGGCGAGTCTAAGTCTCCACCTTGAACCACGTGATAAGAGATATCACCCTGATACGCATACTCCAGTCGCGCCATGAGGTTCAGGTTGCCGATGTTCTGATCCCAGGTCAGGGCCAAGTTGGCGGTAAATTCCGCCGCATTGGGAACGTCGTTGCCCGCCACGTAGGGCCGCACAGTCATGGCATCAATCTCGCCATCAATGGTGCTGTATCCTGCATCGAGGCGCAGGCCGTCAGTCAGTTGCCAAGAAGCGCCGACTTCAAAGCCCTGAATGGTGACTTCATCAATACTTTCGACTGTGCGCAGCAAACCAAAGGGACCCACGTAGAACTCGAAGAACTGCATGTCATCGACTTCAGTATGGTAAGCCGCGGCGTTCAACTGCAGATTGCCGTCTAGCAAAGTAGAGCGGAAACCGATCTCGAAAGAGCTGGAAGTTTCCTCCTCATAAATCTCTGGAGGGGCAACAGGCAGGCCGTCAGGGTTCACCAGGAAGAGGCTGATGATCTCGGTGCCGCCGAGGTTGTTGAATCCGCCAGTCTTAAAGCCTACTCCCCAACTACCGAAAAGCGTGGTGTTGTCGGAGAGATCGTAGGTCAGACTGATTTTCGGCTGAATCGCATCGAATTCTTCGCTTCGTTTGTCAACGCGCGCACTCACCGCACCTGTGCTCAGATCAATGAATGCCGGGTTCCAGGGCGTGCCGCCCAGTGGCGCACCATTAAGCGTGCAGCCACCGTCAAAGAAAGCACCACAGTAGTCGATACGGGTCGACACATAACCATCTGCCGGACTGGGCACGCCATTCCTGACCTCTCGATCCTCGATGTCATAGCGCAGCGCTAACGAAAGCTCCATCCGGTCGGAGATATCGTAGTTGATGGAGCCGAAGCCCGACAGTACGGTCGTTTCAAAATCGTCGAGTACCAAAGCGTCAGTCAGCTCATTCACGAAGGAGCGAGGCAGCTGGGCACGACCGTCGTCTTCAAGCTGTGCCACACCAACCCGCCGATCAATGTTCAGGAAGTACATGCCCGCCTGCCAGCGCAGTCGTCGGTCAGCATCCGAAGTCCACTGTAACTGGAAACTGATGTCCCGTTGGTTTCTCTCCTGATACTGATAGCCGTCACAGGTTGTTGGAGTGTAGGGGCCGAAGAGCCAGCTATCGGGCGTGCCAGCAAGGTTGAACTGGGGCTGCGCCATCGGAGTTCCGTCGCCAAAGAAAAGCGATCTCGCCGCGGCAGTCTGTTGGCAATGCCCGAGCCCATTGTAAAAACCAAAGGAGCCTGAAGTGCCGTCAGCAAGAAAGTACTGCTCCTGATCGGAGTACAGCGCCCAAGCAGTTAAAGTGCCGGTGTCAAACTCTTTGTCGACCTTTACCGACAGTTCCACTGTTTCCTGTTCATTTTCCGGATCGACGTTGGGTGAGTAGACAAAGTCGTAGTCGTTAACGTTAATAGCCGCAGCGGTGTTATCGACGCCAAATCCTGTAACGCCTTCAAGCGCAGCCACAAAAAATGGGATTTCGAACGCTGCGTTAAATGCAATAGATGCTGCGGACACTTCTGACACGCGGAGCTTTGTATCAACCGTCATCGTGTCGCTGGCATCCCATACCATGCGCGCACTGACCACGCTTTCCTCGTAATTGTTTACAACGTCGTCTCTCAGGTAGACGTTGTTGAGGAAGCCATCGGTTTGTCGGTGACTGAAGGTCAGTCGTCCCGCAACGTCTTCACCCAAACCACCGGCGACGGTCGCCGTGCCGTAGTAGGTGTTGTATTCGGCGGCGCCGACTTTCACGCTGCCCTCGAATTCTTGAGTGGGCCGCTTGGTTGACATAATCACTGCGCCCGCGGCAGCAGATCGACCGTATAGAGCGCCTTGGGGGCCCTTCAATACTTCGATCTGGGCGAGATCAGGGTACTCTCTATTGAAGGCTGACGGGTTGGTATAGAGCACCCCGTCTACGATGAACGCAAAGTTGGTTTCGGCATCTCGCGCACCATTGATGCCGCGGATGCTCAGTGAGCTATCACCCACCTCCACCGTGTTGACGAAGGTGACGCCCGGCGTCATGTAGACAAAGTCTTCAGCGCGCTCGACGCCCATGTTCTCGATTTGACCCTCTGTGAAGGCCGTCACAGTGGCTGGAACGTCCTGCAACGATTCCGCCCTTGCACGCGCGGTGACCACAACTTCTTCAAGTTGTGCCATGGCAACAGAAGGCAGCAACGCTGTTGCCGTAGTGAGCGCCGCGGACACCGCAGCTGTCAGGGGAAGTGTCGCCAAAATCTGACGACTTCTGTTGAGCGGGTTAAAGCTCCTCATTGGTAGCCTCCTTGGAAAATAAACAGCCCCTGTAAGGGGCCAATTTTTAGTATTTACAGCCTAAAACGGGCCTTGGATTACCGCCTACCGCGCCCATTGGGCGCCTTTTGTCCGGACAATCTAATTCAGAGCGTCCAATATCGCCGTGCGATCGGCTTCGGTCAAGTCCAGTTCAGCGATAATTTTGCGGGTCTCTGCGCCAATCGCCGGTAAATAGGTGTCGATTTGGGCCGGTTCTTCGGTAAACCGAATGGCGGATCCCATATGATCATTTCCCATGTTGTCTTTAAATCGCATGCCGCGGTCCCATACATGCTCCGCGTCCCAAGCTTCTTTGAGGGTTGCGACTGGACTCCAGCAAATATCTCGACCCTCGAACCATTGCTCCCACTCGGCGCGGGTTCGCGATCTGAACGCGTCTCTCAGGAATTCGATGGCGGCCCAGTGACCCTCACCGGCAGGTCCAGTGACGGCGTCGATAAATTCGGGTTTGCCCAACCCGTCGAATAGCTCGGCAACAAACTTGTGCTCACCGCCGCCCAGCGCAAGGTGCTTCCCGTCAGCTGTCTCATATACGTTGAGCATGGCGTTGCCGCCATGGGTGCGTTCCCTCAGTCTGTCGGGAGCCTGATCACCACCAAAAACAGGGCCCAGAATATTCGGGCTGGCAGCCAGAACAGACTCGAACATACTGATATCGATGAAATCGCCCTGGCCGGTAGTATGTCGACGGTGCAGCGCCATCATGATGCCTGACAGCGCCAAATATGATGACAGCATATCGGCAATGGGTACGCCGATAATAGCGGGTCCCGAGTCGCCCTCTGGAGAGCGCGTCACGTCGAGAATACCCGCCGCTGCCACCGTTGCAGTGTCGTGTGCGGGACGGTTGCGCCAGGGCCCGGTTTGTCCAAATGCCGAGATCGAACAATAAACCAGACCGGGATTGTCCTGAGAAAGGCTGGTGTAATCGATGCCTAATCGTTCGGCGACCCCGGGCCGGAATGCTTCTACTACAACGTCTGCCGTTCTCGCTAGCGCCAAGAGGGCTTTTTTACCGGCATCCGTTTTGAGGTCGAGGGCGACGCTCTCCTTGCCTCGCTGGGTATTGCGGAACATGACGGTTTCGCCACCTTGTTGCCAGGGGAAAGCCTGCGGCGATCGGGTGGGCTCCGGTGCACGAGGATTCTCCACCTTGATGACGCGAGCGCCATGGTCAGCCATCAACTGTGTGGCCGCGGGCCCGGGAAGAAAGAGGGACAGGTCGAGAACAGTCAGCCCATCGAGCTTCATCTTGCGCTGCTCAGCAAGTAATCCCCTCTGCGCTGAGTCCCGTCAGGTCTTCCTCGGACAGTCCCAGCAAATCGCCTAGTATCTCGGCGTTGTGCGCCCCGATTTTGACTCCCGGCCAGTCTGTGCGTCCCGGTGTCTCGCTGAGTTTGGGCAGTATCGCCGGGATCTTCAGAGGTTCGCCGTCGATTTCGACGGTCTCGAACATGCCTCGTGCAATGTAGTGCGGGTCAGACATCATATCTTCCACGCTGTATATCGGGCCCACGGGAACTCTCGCACCCTCTAGCTTGGTGATGATTTCTGCGGAGGTATGGGCGCTACACCAGGCTGCTAGCGCCTCATCTATTTTTCTTTCGTGAATCACGCGGCCCTGGTTATGCTCCAGTTCGGGGTCGTTGGCCATATCTGGACGCCCGGCTTCAGTCATCAGACGCTTGAAAATGGAGTCGCCATTGCCACCTATAACGACATGTTTGCCGTCAGAGCATAAATAGGTATTGGTAGGCACGATGCCAGTGATAGTGGTGCCTGATGGTTCTCGCACGACGCCTGCGCCGTCGTACTCCGGCACAATCCCCTCCAGGAGATTAAAGATGGATTCGTACAGCGCAACGTCAACGACCTGACCCTTGCCGCTTTTGTTGCGCTCGATAATGGCAAAAGCCACCCCCAAAGCGGCGTGGATTGCCGCGACGGTATCGCCCAGCGAGATATTGGGGCGGACCGGCGCTTTGCCCGGTTCCCCGTTGATGTACCGGAAGCCACCATATCCCTCGGTAACGGAGGCATAACCGGGTTTTTCGGAGAACGGGCCGCTCTGACCGTAGCCGGAAATCCGCGCGTAGATGATGCCGGGGTTCTTTTCCTTTACTTGCTCCGGCCCCAGGCCCCAGCTCTCCATCGCGCCGGGGCGGAAGTTTTCCACTACCACATCCGCTTTGGTCAACAGTTCAAAC
>Ga0181573_10005116_pt1 | contig 10942 bp, 5 predicted proteins | sample 101ome_25_FD_148643 | JGI IMG/M metagenome (GOLD analysis project Ga0181573, IMG submission 148643) | Coastal salt marsh microbial communities from the Groves Creek Marsh, Skidaway Island, Georgia - 101409BT metaG (spades assembly) | ecosystem: Environmental > Aquatic > Marine > Intertidal zone...
GGGGGGGGGGGGGGGGGGGGGGCGGGGGGGGCGATGGTGATTCCCCTTTCCAACAAGGCGACTTTGCGGGACGCCTTTGGGGACCTCCCCGCCGGGGCGGAGCATGCGGGGCCGCAGGGCGCGGCGGGCGGGAGGGGCGAGGGTGGGGGCGGGGCGGGGGCGGACGTGGCGCAGGCAGAGGTGGACGTCGGGTTCGCGCTGACGCGGAGCGCCGGGCGCAAGGGGGTCGCCGAGTACCGCGTCCTGCTGGCGCAGCTGGGCGAGCCTACGATGAAGAGGCGGCACGCGGCGCTCTGGGAAGGCCTGTCGCGCTGCGTGACCCTCGTCGACCCGAGTGCCCACTCCGCCCTGCTGCAGCTCGCGGTGAACGCGGACCTGTGGGCGCTGCCTGCGGGCGTGGGCAAGGCGCTGCTCACGTTTCTCATCAACCTGGTCGCCTCGGACGGCAGGCACGTGGACGAGGTATGGGGGGCGCTGGTGCGCAACTTTTTGCCGCAGGACCAGTCCGTGCTCAAGGCCCTGGACGCGTCCGCCAGCGCGAGCCACGCGTCCACGTGGGGCACCGGCCAGGTCCAGCCACGGGGAGACAGCAGCCACCTCTCCCACCAAGTGGGGGCGTCGGGGACGGGGACGACGTTGTCCGAGGAGGCCGCCCACGGGTGGCTGGAAGACACGGACCCAGACGCGCCGCTGGCCGAGCGGGCGCTGTTTCTGGTGCATGGGGCCCTCGTGCGGCTGGCCGAGATCGTCCCCACGGGGGCTCCGCGTGTGCTGCGGGTGCTCGAGGCCAAGTGGCCCCACCGCTGGTACGAAAAGAGGATCCTCACCTGCTTCCTGGACAGCGTGCTGAGGTCGATGGCCAACTGGCGCGACCTGGTGGTGGCCGGTGCGCTCGGCCTTGTGGTCCGTCGCCTCGTCGAGCTGGATGTGGAGATCCAGTGGGAGGCGCTGCTCGGCGGGGGTGATGGCGGCGGCGGCGGCGACACCGGCACGCACGACAGCGGGCTCTTTGTCCAGGACGACGTCGACATGATGAGCGACTCCGACGAGGACGACGGGGAGAATCAATTCGACATGGACGAGCTGGAGGACGGAGGTCATCATGGGGGGGGTGGGGGGGATGCCGGGTCGGCTGGGGACAAGGAAAAGGCGCGGCTGAGCGAGCGGCAGCGGATGCTGGTGAGCGAGGACGTCATAGCCGACAGGCTGGACGCGCTCATGGACCAGGTCTTTGACTTCATCTCGTACGCCGCGCCGCTGCAGGGGGTGGGCGCCAGCGGCATGGACGATGGCGGGCTAGGAGAGGACGTATTTGAGGCGCTGCTCGCGGCGTTTGAGACGACCATTCTGCCCACGCACCGCGCCAAGTTTACCCAGTTTCTGGTCTTCCACGCGTGCGCGGTGGATCCCCGGTTGAGGGAGCTGCCGCGAAACCTGGGGCCGGACAGCCCCCGGGCCGCAGAGCTCGTAGGGCGCACGTGGGCTGGGAGGTTTGTGAAGCTGCTCCTCGCCATCCTCCTGGACGCGACCGTGCACTCCACGTCCAGGGTGACGGCCGCGGCGTACCTCGCCTCTTTCCTGGCGAGGGCGGGCTACGTCCCCGACGTGCTCGTCATCCTCGCGCTGGATACCCTCTCCGGGTTTTGCATCCACTACAGTGACGGCAAGGCGGAGGAGAGGAGGCAGAGAGAGGCGGAGGAGGCCGAGAGGGAGTCCCGGGGGGAGTCCAGGCGCAAGACGTGGGCCCAGATCGCCGGCGGGCTGGGCAGCCGCCGCGGGAGCGGCGTGCTCGACGTTGAGGCGCACCAGGCGTTCTACGCCGCCTGCCAGGCCATTTTATACGCCCTCTGCTACAGGCTCCCCCCCGCGAGCAGGGACGGCAGTGCCCCATTTGGGGTTGCTGGCGACACCCCGGCCACGCCCCTCCTCAAGGCTCTGCCGGGGCTTCGGCTGCAGCGCATGGTGGACAGTTTCTTGGACCCTCTGGCGGTGTGCCTGCCGACGGTGGTGTCGGAGTTCCTGACCCGGGTGAGACCACACAGTCATGTGCGCTGGAGCGCCGAGGGCGCTGACAAGTCCGACTTCCGCGGGTTCGGGGGAAAGCACCAGCTCGACATGTTCTTCCCCTTTGACCCGTACCTGCTGCGCAGGAGTCACAGGTGCGTCGCCGAGGCGGGTTATACGCACTGGATCCCCAGCCAGGCGGAGGGCAAGGAAGGAGGGGGCGGCTCGATGGGGTACTCGAGCGAGGAGGAGGAGGCGGACGGGGCGGTGGCGGACATGCTAGGCGAGAGCGACAGCGACTCCATCCTTGACGGCGGCGACGACACGAGTGCAGGGGTTGCGGTCGTCGGCAGCTACAAGGAAGCCCTGCTGGTGAGGTCCATCGGCGGCTCCTACGGCGCGAACGCCACCGGTCAACAGCCGTTCGGCCACAATGGCAACGGGATTATCGGCCAACCTTCGAGCGGCGGCAGCCATGGGACAGCTCGCGGAGCGTGGGCGTGGGGAGGCGGCGGGGAACCCCACATCGGGACGCCCACCGGCCTCGGCACCTACATGCCTGGCGGCGGAAACGGCAGTGCCGGCACCCCGAACAGCAGCGGGGCCGCCGGCTCGTACTTGGGGCGGACCCCCCTCGGCATGCCGCCCCGGAGACCCTCCGCGCCCTTCCGAGGGCCAGGCGGTGACGCGCACCCGGCCACCAAAGTCACGGGCTTTGCCACACCGCCCTCCCACCCCATGCGATGAATGATTCATAGACCGATTTTGATGTATTAAATCCTGGCATGCCCGGCGTCGGAGAGGCGTCGCGCCACCTCATCAGCACATGCCCGGCCGCTAGTGACGGCGGCTCGGATGGAGCCGAGTGGGGTGGCGCAGTAGTCTCCGATGGCAAACACGTTGCCCGAGCGCAAAAAACCGTGCGGATGCGCCCCAGGTGGCATGGACGCCGGGAACGCGGCTCCCCAGCGGTGTGCACGTTTGAATGTGACCTCCAGCGGCGTGCTCGGCGGAGACGCCGACTTCCGTTCCGCCGCGCGAAGAATGGCGAGCAGCGCGTCGCTCATGTCGTCGCGGACCTCATTAAGCCACTCCTGGTGGGAGGACGTCCCCACCTTGGTGTGCAGCTCGCGTTCCGAGAGCCTTGCAAGGGCGAATGCCTCGGTGGAGTGGGCGACCCAGCACTTTGGCTCGCTCGACCGATTAGGCTTGGACGACTCGTCCGAGATCCACCCCACGACGGGATGCCCAAGAACCTCGGCTCCCACGAAACCCACGGCGGGGGCGCGGTTCAAGGCCACCATGAGTGCAAGGCTCGGAATGGATGTGATCCCGCTTAGAGTGGCGGCAAGCTCGGGCTCCTCGAGCCCCCCCACCGGGGGAGCCTCCTCTCCGTGTATCGCAGCAGCTCGCTCGCTCGCCAGAGTTCTATCAGCCAGCACCACGACCTTGAACCCCTCGTCCCGCACAACCTCGTCTCCAGAGCCCACCCCTCGATACAACACAACGAATGCATCCGATGAGGACTTTTCGAGGCCGACGACGCGCGCGCGCGACTTGACCTCCACGCCCGCGTCGGCCGAGAGCGACGCGTTCACGGCAAAGCGACGCGAGGCGCCGAGAGCGCGCCTCTCGATCAGCATGCCCGACGCCGTGGTCTCGATAGAGGCAAAGTCTCCTTGCCACTGCTGGGCGTTCGCTTTCACCCACGCGGACCAACCGTCGTCGACCTCGCTTGGAGCTAGCTCGACGAACCTCGCCCCGTGATCCCACACGCCCCCGACCCCGCGGTCCACCCGCGAACTCGCCCGTCCCCCGACGGACCCTCCTGCGTCGTAGAGCGTGACGGGAACACCTCTGTGTGCCAGCACTTGGGCGCACGTCAGGCCGGCGACTCCCGCGCCGACGATCGCCACGTCACCCTCGGCCCCCCGCACCCGCGCGGACGCCATCGCCGGCCTGCGGGCGGCCGCGCGCGTCGGTGCGCACGCGCAAGCCCACCCGCGAGGCGACGCCGCCGCCGTGCGGCGCAGCATCTGCTGGATTTTCTGCATGCCTCCCGTGGCACGCCCCTCTGGGCCCCCGCCCGTCCATCCGTCACACCGGCCAGGCGTCGGGCACGGGCGAGGCGTGGGAGGGGGCTCTGAGCGCGCAGGGGTGAGGGGGGTCGGCGCCTGCTCGGCGCTTGGCGCGCTTGTGGGCGATGAGCCGCCCGGTGCGGCGGGTGCCGCTGGGGGAGCGCCCCGAGTGGTCGGACGTGGTGCCCGAGCCGGCATTTGACGGGGAGGCTGGGTCGCCCGTGCCGGTGGCGACGAGCGCCGAGTTCCGGGAGACGATGGGGTACTTCCGGGCGGTGGTGCGGCGGGGCGAGGTGTCGGAGCGGGCGCTGGGGCTCACGGCGGAGGTGGTGGGGGGTAACCCGGCGAGCTACACGGCGTGGGCATGGAGGCTGAAGTGCCTCGACGCACTGGGGACAGAGGACTGGGCAGGGGAGCTGGCGTGGGTGGCCGGGTGGGTGGCGCGGCACACCAAGAACTACCAGGTGTGGCAGCATCGCAGGGCAGTGGCGGAGCGGGCGTTTGGGGCGCCGGGCAGCGCGGAGTTGGCGGCGAGGGAGGGGGCGTTCTGCGCGGGTTTCCTCGAGGAGGACGCCAAGAACTACCACGCGTGGGCGCACCGGCAGTGGTGCCTGGCGCACGACCCAGAGTTCGAGGAGGCGCTGCTGGCGCGCGATCCGTTCAACAACTCGGCCTGGAACCACCGGCACTTCGTGATCCGGCGGGGGCTGGACAGCGGAGGGGGAGGGTTCAGCGGGGAAGGGGTGCTGGTGAGGGAGATGGACTTTGTGCGAGCGGCGCTGCTGGCGAGCGACCGCGCGGTCGCGGGCATGTCCAAGGGCGCGTCCGAGGGGGGCGAGGGAGCGCCCGTCAGCAACGACGCCGCGTGGGAGTACGCCCGCGGGGCGCACCTGCAGGCGGGGGCGAGGTTCTCGGGCTCGGTCCCTCTCGTGGCCCTAGTAGTGGAGCGGTGCTTCTCCGAGGGGTCCCCCCGGTGGGTGGACGTCGCGTGGGGGGACCTGAACGGGCTCGGCATCCTTCTGGACATGCTCGAGGAGGATCCCTCCGGCGCGTTCCTCGCGTCGTCACGCGGGGGCGAGGTTCCGTCGTCCCTCTCCGCCGTCGCCCTCTGCCAGGCGCTGATGGACCGGGACCGCGTGAGGGCGGGCTACTGGGCCCTCCGCCGCGCCCAGCTCCTCCCCGACCCCTCCCACGCAGCGGGGAGGGGGCAAGATTAGAGCGGGGGGGTCATCCTCGCAGGCACGGCAATCTTCAGTAGAATATATCTCACGCAAATTTGGGCGGAAGGTCAACGACGTAGTGCGCATCGACACGCCGCTTGGGGACCCCGACGACCCCGGGCTCCTCGTCGTCGTCAAACTCGACCTGGTACTCAAAGGGGGGCGTCCTCTTTTTTCTGTGCGGGAGGGCGACAACGCGGGCCTTGTACATCGTGGACGTCTCCGGGTAGAGCGCCAGCACGACGCTGTCCTTGACGTGCGAAAAAGTTGGCGGCGCGGGCAGCACCAGCTCGGTCTGACGCGCGCTCGGTATGGCGTAGTTAAGGCCGAGCACGCGCGACCGCGGGACGACGTGCTTGCGCGGCTTGCTGCTCGCGTCCTCGTCGAAGTCGGTGTCCACGACCTCGTAGCTGCTCGGGGGGACCGACCGCGTCACGTTGCAGAGGATGAACTCCACGGCCTCGCCCTTCTTGGGCAGGGCCAGGCACACCGCCACCTCGGCCCCGGGCAAAAAGTTCCCGTCCCTATCCACCGGGCCGTCACCCTCCCCGGACGCCTCCGCCTTGGCCGGCGCCGCTTCCCCGCGCGCCGCCGCCCGCTTGCCGCCGCTGCCCTCCTCCTTCACCCTGCCCCACCTTCCAGAGCCCCCCATGGGCGCCGCGTCCTCCTCTTCCTCCTCCTCTCCTCCTTCCGCGAGAGCCAGGCTCGACGCGCCGCTCATTCGCCTCGCCTTCTTCCCAGACCGCCTCGACGACCCCGCCGCCTCGGCGTCCTCCTCGCCCGCCCCCCGCGCACCCAGAGGCGTGGACAGTGGCTCTGCCGGAGACCTCCGTCCTCGCTTCTCCCCGCGCGTCTTCCCCTCTCTCGGCCTCCCCTCCCCCTCGTCCCCGCCCGCGTCCCCGCCCGCGTCCCTGCCGCCCGCGGGCACCGGCCCGTCCCTTGCGCCCTCCCGCGCCCCGGAGTGGGCCCCGCCGCCCGCCCCGTTGCCCTCTCCCTGGGGCGCCCCCCTTGCGTCCCCCGAGGGAATGAGCGCCTGCAGCGACGACCGCGCCGCCAGAGCCGCCGCCCGCTCCATCTCGGCGAACCTCAGGACGTCCGCGTACAGCGCCTCCAGCCTGTCCCCGTACTTGTCCACCGCCGCCCTCAGCCTCTCCCCCCCGCCGCCGTACACCCCGCCCACCGCCCTCGCCCCATCCGCCGCCGCCGCATTCGCAAGGTGCCCGTGCAACTTGTTTATCCGGTCCACCAGCTGGTCCTGCTCCCGACGCGCCTCGCTCACCCGCTTCAGCGACTCCACGCCCTCCCCGCTCAGCTGCACCTGCGCCTTGCTCCCCGAAGACGCCGCCATCGCACCCGCGCGTGCCTCGCCCGCACCCAACCCTCCTCGGCCTCCCTCTGCCTCGGCCTCGCCCTCTCCGACACCCATCTCATGTGCGACCCCAGGGGCCCTCCTCGAACGAAAGTGAAAAAAAAAGAAAAAAACAATTTCCACCATCGAAAACCCTATTCTCACAGCCGCAGACAGAGGGTTCCAAAAGGAACTGGCTTTTTCATCGCGGAAAATGCCCAGGCAGGGCTGCTTCAGGGGTGTGTATAGGGCTTGGTGTCTACCGCGTGCGCTGCCTGTGGGGTTGCCCCCCTGCTGCTCGTGATTCATTCGGGTCGAGGCCACTGAGGTCAAGTCTGCCAAAGACTTGTTCGCCTTGGATTCAAATCGTTGGGCCGCGATGAGCGCGCCGCCGCGTCGGGTGGTGCAGAAGCGCACCGTGGGCGCGGCCCCGCGGAAGAAGCGCGACGACGACGGATGGCTGGACGCGCAGTTGGCCATAGCGCAGGGCGACGCGCCCGCGGCGCGGCCGCCTGGGACCGCGTCCGGGACGAGGGTGGCTTCGGGGTCGACGAACAGGGCGCCGTCGCCGGCCGCGGGGGGGGGGTCCGGGGGCGGGATCATGGAGATGGTGTCCTCCTCGTCGGCGGCGGGGGCGGCGGCGGGGCCGCTGGCGCCGTCCAACCGGCCGGGCTCCGCTTGGGGCCGCGCCGGGGAGGCGGCCAAGCCGCGGGTGACCAAGCAGCTGGTGTCGACCGGGGTCAAGCCCAAGGACAGGCGGCCCCCGGGGGGCAAGAGCGCCGCCGAGCTGCTGGCCGTCCCGTCGCGGCCCCCTCGCGCGCCCGCGCGGCGGCGCGAGCACGGCGCGGGCGGGGTGGGGGAGGACGACTGGCTGGACGCGCAGATGGCCGCGGCGGGCGTGAAGGAGGCGCCCGCCCCGTTGCCGACGCTGGACGAGGGAGTCGTGGAGGACGAGGAAGAGGGGCCGACCGAGCGGGCGAATCGCCCCTCCAAGGCAGAGGTCGGCGGTGCGGGTGCCGTGGTGCCGGCCAAGGGGTCGCCTCCGAAGGAGGCTTTGGTGAGGGCGGGGCCCAAGAAACGTGTGACCGCGGTGGGCCAGCCCGTCGTCAGGGAGGTGAAGGAGAAGCGGGCCGCCGTCCCCGAGGCGCCAGAGGCAGAGGTGCTGGTCATCGAGGACGGCGGGTACAGCGACGACGATTTTGAGGATTACGACGCCGAGGCGAGTCCCAGGTACGATCCGCGCGCGGAGCGGGGACAGGGCGTGAAGCCCACTGCGCCGGCACCGGTGGCACACGAGGATCCAAAGCCCTCTGCTCCGATGGATCCCCTGGTGGCGGCGATCATGGAGGAGAACCGCAGGGCCAAGGCGGCAGCAGAGCTGCAGATGGCGAACGCCGCCCTGGACCCGGAAGCTCAGGCGCAGGCCCGCCCCACAACCGCCTTCAGGCGATCAGGCGCAGACTACAGTGCGAAAATCAATGCCACCGGAGGCGCCCCTGTGCCTGCGGAGGTCCCTTCCCTCGGGCCCGTGGACGCCCGTGCAGAGGGTGCGCAGGAGGTTGAAGGGGGGCAGCGCACCTTCAGGGGGGGGCGCACTGTCGCTCCGGTGGAACACAAGAGTCTGGCGAACGTGGAGAGGGCAAAGACTGTCACGGTTGCCCCGAGGCGATTTGGGACGGTCGTGGTAGAGGCCCCTCCTTCGCAGGCGCGGCCGGAAGACGCGGACCGATTTGGAGGGGGTGGCGCCGAACAGCTGGCCGGGGGGCCGTCCTCTGTGGCGCGCACTGCCGACCAGGTGGTCAAGCTGCAGCGCCTTGCAAAGAAGTGGGCCATGGTGAGGGAGGACAAGAGAATTTTGCTCGACGACGGCGGCGGCGTCGTTCTCTTCGACCAGCCCCCTCAGGACGCCATGAGCTTGCTGAAGCGCGGCCAGTGGGGGGGTGCGACGTCGTCCAAAAGGACGCAGACGAGCGACGGGAGGAGTGGGACCGAATGCCAAACCGTGGCTCCTAAACAGGCCACCCATGGTGCGCAGGCCCCAGACGACCTGCGGCTGCGCGAGCTTTCTGGGGGGGGGGACAAGAGAGTGGCCGCCATCCCGGACACTTCAAAGATGGGAGCATTTCTCAAGGGCGTGCTGCGCATGGTGGAGAGCGCCCTGGAGGAAAACGACAGCCTGTCTGCAGGTGTGTTTCGAGAGAGGAAGACCCCCCCCGGGGACACAACGCCGTTGGTTCGCACGGGCCTAGAGCTGCACCCGGGCGCGTTGCCCGAGGCTCGGGCAAATCTTCTGCTCCACAGGCCCGTCGTCACTGCGACAGTCCTTCCGGGGGCGAGGGTCCCTCAGATTGCCATTGCGTACGGGTTGCCCGAGGCAGAAAAAATGGACGGGGGGGATCAGTTCGGATCCATGGGCCTGGTGGTGGTGTGGAGGCTGGGGAATGGACTGGAGATGGACGGGGTACTGGTCACCCAGGGCGTGCCGTCGAGCTTGTGCTGGGGGCCAAAGGGGAATGCCCACCTGCTCTTTGCGGGAACGGAAGATGGAAGCGTGTGCGTGTTTGACCTGCGTGAACCCCCCGTGGAGGGTTACACGGACTATTCGGTCCACCACCCGACGTATGCCACCGACGGGCTTCCCTTTGAGAGTGTGGACAGTCCGTCCAATCACTTGGACGTGGTGAGGAGGGTCGCAGCAGTGGTCAAACCGCTAAGCCGCGCTGCGGCGGACGCTGCTGGGGGCAGCGACCATGGTGCCAGCGTTCAGCTCATTAGTGTGGATGCGACAGGGGGGATGATTATCTGGCTTGTGGTGGAGCTCAGCCCTCAGGACGCCAGGCAGGACGATGATCTCGGACTTCGTGCTGGGGGAAGGGTCAGATTAGTCAAGACTGGACACCTGAGCGCCCTGGGAGACGGCGGTTTGCTGGGCGTCGAGTCGGCCGAGGTTTCCCCCATCGACCCCAATCAATTCCTGCTAGGGACAAACGTGGGATCTGCGGCGAGGGTTAATCGCTTCGGCAAGCCCAGCGTGCCCAAGGCTCACCTCAGGGACGACGCCGACGCCAGCGGGTGGCTCCCGGCGGCGTGTGTGGCGTGCGACTTCATGCCCCCGCACCCGGCCGTCCGCAGCAGCTACCTCCCGGGCGTGCCCGGAGGCATCGGCGTTTTTGCCGCCGGCTACTCGGACGGCTGCGTGGCCATATTTTCGACGCATCTCGGACGCCCCCTCCTGGTGTTTCGCGGCGTGACGCGCGGTGAGCCCGTGGTGGCGCTACGCTGGTGCGCTGAGCGGCCGTCAGTCATAGCCGTCATCGACGGGGGCGGCATGCTGTACGTGCTCGACCTGCTCCTCTCGACTGAGGGTCCCGTCTACAGTGAGGCCGCCCCGCCCCAGGGTAGCCGCTTTGAGAACTCCCCGGTGCGCGGCATGGAGCTTTCGCGGCCCAGGGGCTCTACGGTGTTGGAGCTCGGAGAGCCCTACGCGTCAATGGGCGCCCAGCCCCCCGCTCCCGGCAAGGCTGCGGGTCCTCCGGGGACCGTGCCCATCGGCGGGGCGAGTCCGCGGTCTGTCGTCATGGACGGCGCCGAGCACGCGTCGGCCGACGCCCCGCTTGTCATGGTCACCTTTGCGCAGGGCGTGCTGCTGCTGCAGGCCAACGGCGATGGCGGGGCCAAGGGCTCTGCTGCGCCTTTCCACCCGCTCTCGCCCCTCCAGTGCGACGAGCTGGACGAACTTCTCAACGAGCTCGCTGGCCTCGCGTGAGAAACGAGCCGCGCTCTTTCTGCCGCGTTCGCGTTTGCGTTTGCGTTGGCCAACACAACACGCAATTACTCTTGTAAAAATTTACACTGAATGAGTTGTGGCCCGCATCGCGCGAGTGCCTTCAAAGGGACCGACGGAACAAGGTCCAAGTAGCACCCCGTGCCCGGCACAGTTGTTCGATTGTTGGGGTGCATTGAACGCGGGGCCCGCGGCCTCGCCAAAGCTTTCTGCGCGCCCGGCGCCAATGCGATTCCTCGATTCCTCGGAAAGGGTGGGTGGGTGGGTGGGAGGGGAGGGGAGGGGGAGGTTGCAGGCCCTCGAGGTGACCGGTTCTCCCCCAGGAAAAAGTGACGAGTGCGGGGCCGCCGGGATGCGTCGTCGTCTCCCGATGAACGCGAACCGTCACCACCCGTCCAAGTCCAGAAGTTGGAGAATAGGAGTGACATCGGGAATAATGGAATAATAGGTGGGGGGAAGGGCAGGGCATTTCCATGAATGAATTTCCTAATTTCGCCCCGCGCCTTTT
>Ga0181573_10005120_pt1 | contig 10936 bp, 8 predicted proteins | sample 101ome_25_FD_148643 | JGI IMG/M metagenome (GOLD analysis project Ga0181573, IMG submission 148643) | Coastal salt marsh microbial communities from the Groves Creek Marsh, Skidaway Island, Georgia - 101409BT metaG (spades assembly) | ecosystem: Environmental > Aquatic > Marine > Intertidal zone...
GCGATTAAGCTTTTTATTTTTTTTTTAGGGAGAAGCCATCTCAATGCGAGTAACAAGAAACTGAGGATAAATTTGAGTCAGAGCACTCCTGCCATGCGCTTTTAAAGGAATTTTAAAAAAAGGTTTCGGCGGTCATGCGATGTGCCCGTTGTAGACGTCGGTAATCATGCGGCGGCGGAAGTGGGGAATGTCCTCGGCTGTAAACGTCAGCGGCGCGTCGACGCTCATGAAGTTGGCGAAGTAGCACATGAACACGCCGCAGTCAAGCCCGTTGACCTGCCTGGGGATGTCATTACGGGGAGGAAGAACGACCCACGTCTTGATGGTGAACTTTAAGCGGTCAGCCTCTTCTTTCAAGAAGTGCACGAGGATGTCCACCAAGTCGTTTTGCCCGTTGCCCGCCAGCGAGTCCAAGTACTCGATCCGCATCTCCTCGTTGCTAAACGAAACAACGGCGAGAGTCCAGTGCGTGTTGTCGGTGTTGATGGGGATAATTATCTTGTGGACGTCAAAGATCTTCTTCACGTTCATGGAGCTCAGACTTCTTTGGATCCAGGACATTACCTTATGTTTTATTCCTTTCATCTTCTCCGCATTCGGCTCCCGAACCTGTTTGTTTTTTAAGAGGACAGAAGAAAGGAGGAGGTGAAAGGGCACTACGTGTGTGCGCGCCGCACACACAAATAGCAGGAAAGAAATGGTAACGATCACATGAATACGTGGCCCTCAAAAGGATTACGCTTACCATTGCAAACAACATCCCTATGAAATAAGAGTCGAAGAAAAGCGTCTTCTTAAGCGGACTGATTCTCTGCTCCCTCTTCTTGAGCAAAAACATGTACGCGTTTACGGATCCGTCGACGAGACATCCATTCGCCATGCGCGCGTAATCCCTTTGCACAAGGGGAATGTTCGTGCCTTTATACCCGAACGGCAAGGTAGACACCACGTCTTGGCCCTCATCCGGCAAACTCGACACCATGTTCACAACTTTATTCTCCGATTCCGTAAAGGCGCGACGCAGGTTGGGGAGCAGCGATTCCACGTAACTGGTGCTGCCGCTGGCCGACACCAACGCCGCCGACTCGGCCAAGGCCGTTGGTTCCAGCGAGTGCACGTAACTGATCGCGTCTTCGTCTTCGTCGTTGGCATTGTCGTCGCAGTAAGACGGCATGTCAGCGGCGTAACTGGTGGCGTCTTCGTCTTCGTCTTCGGCATTGTCGTCGCAGTCCGACGACGCGTCAGCGGCCCCGCAGGCCACGCTGGAGCCAGCGGAGGCAGCGTTGAGGGGCCGCGCCGAGGACCTAGCGGTGGGGTGGGAGTGCAGGCCGCCGCGGGGCCGGTCGCCGGCCGCAGGGCAAGCCCCGGTGCTGGTCCCAGGGTGGGGCGTGGAGGCGACGAGCTCAATTAGGTCGTAGTGCGCTGGAGGGCTTTGCCGATTCGCAAGATACAGCGTCGCACGGGCCGAGCTCTCAGATGGCAACCAGGAGTCGTCCACTGGAAGCCCGTACATGAGCGCTTCGTCCGGAGATGCCTTGCTTTCGCCGCAGACGTCCACGCCCATGGATGAGCGCTTCAGGAGCACTCGGATTTTTCTCTTCAAGAGCCAAGAGAGGATGATGATAACCTTCTCGTCGATCGCCATGTACGCGTCGTTCGGTGTGAGGTCCCGTGCAGCTTCGTCGAACACTGCCAGGGACTCCCCCGTTCCGGTGCGGTTCTCACCGTGCTTCGCAACCCAAGCGAGGACCCCACACAGCCGCAGGCGCAGTTCTCTGTGGTCGAACGGTGCGAAATACCCCAGGGGGCGCTCGTCCAGAGCTGCTGACCGAAAGAGACAGGCGCCTGCGAATAGGGAAAGGCACAGCAGCAGGGCAACCGGGGCTGTCAGTTCTGCATGCCGTGCGTGCCGGCAAGCACAGCGAGACGTGAGAGCGAAACAGCGCGCGCGTTACCGTCCCCCTTAATGCGCGTTCGAGTGCCGCGAATTGCCGCAATTCCTATGTCAACCACGGACTCTTCCGCCACCTGGGCTTCGAGTTTCCTTATCAAACCACGGATTGAATCGACCAGCACCCCCGTCTCCTCCGCAGGGACCCCGCGCTTCGCCAGTATGCGCGCAAGTTCCTGTCGGCACTCCGCTAGTTCGGCAGCGGGAGTCATAGCACTGCTCGCGTCGTTGACATCTAGGCCTGTCGCTGAGAAATAGGTACCTGTTTGTGCCTGCGGGAGCTCGAGCTCGCGCAGTCGCGCAATGGCAGAAGCGGCCGGGCTACTCGCGGCCTCGTCATTGGAGTCGGAGCCGGAGCAGCAGCTATAGAAATCGCTGAGGTCGAGCACTGTGCTGTCGGACTCGTAATGTGAGGCGCCCGGAGCTGTACCCAAGGCGCCCCTGCCACTGGCAGGCTCTGAAGCGCCGGCCGATTCAAGCCCTACTGCTCTGTGCTTGCTTTTTTGACCGGGGGCGAGTTCCCATTGGCAGCGGCAAGCGCGGCATAGAGTGCCACTGCATTCATCACCCCGTCCTCGTCAAGCTCCTCCTGGTCGCTGTCGTCGTACCTCACATTCCAAAGTAAAGCCCCGTCCGAGTTCCGACAGCGCGTCACCTGGCCGTAGAAAACAGCCGGTTGACGGCCCGCCTCCTGAAACACCTTGCTAACGCGCACGCCGATATAGCACCGCCCGGATTTGCCTGTGGCGCCCCTTTGTGCTCCCGCTTTGGCCCCGAGGCCCGGCTCGGCACGGAAGTGAGCACACGGCGGGACTGAGTCGGCAGCGGCAGCTCCAACCCCGCGGAATATCTGCTTCGCGGTCGGTAGCGGCACCGCCTTGCGCCCCCTGCATACCGGCAGCATTGACTCGGAGAGCGCCTTGAGGTTAATGAGATTGGCGAGCTCAAGCGCGGCAGCCGAATCCGGGCAAAGCCCGCGCTGCCCGAAATCAAGGCACGTACACTGCGCGACTGTGATGCCGTTTTTGACCACGAACGTAACCCGGTTGAGAGAGTGGATTTTCTTTGCGATTTCGCACGGCGCTTGCGGCTCTTGGCCCTTCTTCCCCGACAATGGGGACGTGGGCAGCTCACCACGTTCAAAGGCCAATTGGATGCGGTACCGCTGCATAAAACCACTTTCGCGGCTCTCGCGGCTGCGGTTAAAAAGAAGAGAGCAGGTGAGTGGATCAGCTAAAAAGCTGGAAATCGTCACCTCAGCCCCATCCTGATCAATGCAGCAGAACCGCGCGCACTTCGGCTCCGTTTTCCCCTCTGTGAGGTCACGCGCAGAGTCGACCACCTCTGAAGGAAACACACCTGCCTGCAGCAATGAACCACGAAGAAAGCAGCCCTGCTTCTCGAAAGCGCGAAATCGCTCACCGGCGAGTCTAATGAGGCCCTGGATGTCGGTTTTTATTACGTCGCCGATAGACCGTTGCACCCCAAACGAGCCCTGAATACACAAATTGAACGACTCGAGCGCCTGGGAGCTCGAGTCAAGAGAGAGCATTCCAGTTGCGAATCGGGCCCAATTGCCGCTCCCGTAGGTGTCCCTGAAGTACGTTGCGTATGCGGGTTCATGCAGTGTGGTACTCCAGTGATGAACGCATAACTTAAGGAGCGCGTCGAACATGCCCTTCGTGGTGCTCTGGCGGAGCTCGTGCACATCGCGTACTATTTGCGGCATGTTCCCTTTATCTGCGAGCTTCTTCCAGCCGGTCTCGGTTGCGTGGGTGGCCTTTCGTAGGACATGGGCCGAATCCCTACAATCAGCAGGGGGCGGGGCGTCCCCCGTGGTCGCGGCTGCACCTGCCCCGTTGTGTAGGCCACCGGCCCCATCCGCAATAACCACCGAAGCCCGTATCAACCGCACGTTCGAACCCGGGATGAGACGTGCCATGCGACGGCCGAACGAAAGTAGCGCGCTCACCGCCGAATTCACGGCGCCTTCAGACTCAGACTTAATTAGGGCGAAGCCGAGTGGCAGGCACGACGTCGCTACCGTGCCCGTTTTGGAGTCATAACGGCGAATGGGCGTGGACATGACCAGGAGAATCCACTTATTGTTCATTAATTTATGCTTTCCGTCGAGAATCAAAATGAGTGACCCCTCATAGCCTGCGCATCGCACCATCGCACTGCCGAGCTCGACAGAGCTAAATACAAAAATACAGTGTTCGCTGCCAGTGCCGTCCATTCCGGTGTCCTTCCCAATGAGTATCTGTGCGCTCTTGGCACTCGCCGTTGTGGCAGAGGCCACGGCCGCTTGAACTGATGCGTCGGTGTCAGCCGCTTGCTCCGCGACTTGAGCAATCACATCCGTGGCATTTCTGACCATCGCCCCCTGGACTTTCCTCTTGCGCTTTTTCTCGTTGCTGCTCAGGTTTTGGATCATCGTAAGCGTTGGTTGTGGCACCTCCACCTTAGCCGCTAAATCAGCGGCTTCCTTGTGTGCTGAGAGCGGCTTTACACCACTTCCCACTAGGGCCCTAGCCACATTTATCACCTGACATGAACACAAAGTGCAACGCGCCAATGAAGAAAAGTAGGCCACGAACGGAAGTCGCACGAGGGGTGGTTCGCCACCTGATCTCAAGCTGCTTACCTGAGAGAACGCCAGTGCGCTCGAGGACCTCTCACACATGCATCGGCTTCCGTTCGGTTTGCAGTGGCGCACTTCCCTGCGCCCGTCTTCCTCTGCACGCAGAACCAACACCTCGAACTTTTTGCACTCGCGGCACCAGTAGTGCATGTGCCCGCCCTTTTTGCTGTACCCGGGCTTCTGCACCATGGCCCGATGCACTGCCCTAAAAGCGAGACACAGCGAGGGGAAACCACACAGCAGGGGAAAGTTAGAACAAAAAGAGGGCTAGATGGCCCCCCAAGGGGGAGCGAAAAAGAGGGCTTCTTGCTACATGAGGTGGCGACTTGCGTGGGACCTACCCCGATATAAGACGCCTCGCCATGGCCGCGTCGGCGCCCTTTGGCAGGTAGACAATGAGGTCTCCGTGATGATCGCCCGGGCTGGAAATACCACTTGAGATCCCGCCCGTCGGGTTGGCTGATTGTTGCCGCGATGTTTCCACGGGCGGAATGCGCAATGTGGGATCGCAGTCCTTGGGCCGGCAGTCCTTGGGCCAGCTTGACGGGGTTGTGCGCTGTGACATACTTCGATGAGGGGTTCCGCTGGGCGGATTCATGATGCCTACGAGCAGAGCAGCGGCGCACGGGTACACCGAGTTGCCCATTCCCGGGACTGCGAGCAGGTCGATCGCGCTGCTGATGGCACTCGGATAGGCCTCGACAGTGGCGCAAATCCGAAACCACTGCTGCTTACCTTGAAGCGAGAAATAACCGGGGCAATTCGCACGCATGACCGTGGCAAGCGCCAAGTTCACTTCGTGGGTCCTTTGTGTGTTTCCCCGCGGCCGGTCAAAATCCGCCCCGCCCTTGAGACACGGGGGCACGCCGCAGCTCGCACCGCCGCCAGTGCTGCTGCCGACGTCGGTTCCCACGACTGAACCTTCACCATCGCCGGCGCAATTGCTGCTGCCGGCGACTGGCCTTGTTACGCAAGAGCCAGAGACCACGTAGGTGCTGGCCGCGATGGCCTGCACCTTGGGGTTCTGAAAATGGATCACCTTGGAGTCCCCAGTGAAGAGGTTCACCTCTTCAATTTCGGGGATGTCTTTGGCACCAAGCTTCTTCACGGTGGAGCTGAGCTTCCAGTCGTACGAGGTGGCCGTCTTGCGGGCCGCCTTGTGTTTTCGGCGAAATGACCCTTTGCCACCAACCTGTACCGTTGCGTGGCCACCGAACCGCCGAGTGATCATGCGCTGCCGGGCCGCCAGGATCTCGGGGCACGAGAAGCCGCTAACCGCCTTGCGCTCGTGCTCGGCGGCTTGAATGGCGTTGTCTTGGGAATCTTCCGCGTTAGCGCCTGGCGTACGCAGCGCGGCAGCTCCTTCGGCCTGCTCCTTCTTGTTTTTTTTGTGTTTCTTCTTCTTTGCCACCGCCGTCTGCTCCACGTCCTTGTTGGGCTCCCGTTCCTTCGTGGTCGCCTTCGCCGCCGCCTGCCCCGCGTCCTTGTTGAGCCCCCGTTCCTCCGTGACCGCCTTCGCCGCCGCCTGCTCCGCGTCCTTGATGGGCTTCCGTTCCTCCGCGGCATGTTTCGACTTGTCGCTTTCCTCGTGCGCACGCGCCGCACTCACCCCACGCCCAATTTGGAGCACATGCGTCATGGAACCCAGGCTGGGCCACGAGCTGATCGCTGAAATCGCGTTGTTCGCCGTGCTGCTCCGGCTGATCGTTGCTTTCATGTTTCCGGGAAGTTTGTAAAATCTTAGTCTAAGAGTTTACTGGTGTTTTTAATTAAGGGTCATAAGTAAAAAAGAACTGCAGTAAAATCTTAGACTAAGATTTTACTGATGTTTTCAATCAAGGGCCATAAGTAAAAAGAACTGCAGTAAAATCTTAGTCTATAAGATTTTATTGTATACCACCGTTAGGCGCCCGCTAGAACAATCGCCCGCAGAGCTGTACAAGAGCACCCCCACGCTTAAGCTTAAGTAAGCTACACAACCGCCCAAACCCCGGACGCCGGTAAATTAGCGCCGCAAACATAACATTACCATTCTCCTACTCCCCACCTGCTCCGTGCCTTTTTCCTAGGCCCCGGGCTCCTTCCCCTTTCCCTCTTTCCCGAAAGGAAATAGGAAGCCTATGGACGCGACTGCAGGTTCCTACCCTCACCAAGCTTCTCCAGCCCCCCTCCAAACCAAAGGGCGTCGTCGCCGGCCGAAAACCAAACCCATTCGCTTTCGGTCGATCCCGATGCCGCCGGAGCGCGCCGCGCTCCTGGACGCGACACCACCAAGCAAATACCCCCCCCTTCTCTATCCTTACCCTCCTGATGATGGTCCCTCCGCAGCCTCGGGGGTTTTACCGCTCCCAAAGCGGCATCGCGGGCTGCAGCAGAGTACTCAGCGCCGCACCCTTTCCCCGGACGCACCGAGGCGCTCCGACACCCCCCTCGCCTACCCCTTACCTATGCCCGCGTGTCCCAATCCCATTCCCTCCGACACCTCCCTACGACCCTCGCGGACGAGCCCGTCGTCCGTCCCCCGACGGCGCGGTCCCGCCGACGCCAAACCGCCCCAAGACACCGCGGTCGAGCCCGTCGTCCGTCCCCCGACCTCGACCCCGACGGCGCGGCCCTCGAACTCGAACTCGAACTAATACAACCCCATATGGCACAGAAGCCAGTGCTGCGGGGGTGAAGTTCGGGGCCCCGCCGACCGCAGCCGCCCCAATAAGTGGGGTCAATCACTCGGCATATGACAAACGACTTTTTTCAAGGCCACCCCTTTGATACCACTAGATCGACAACCGACAGGCACGGTAGCTGTAGGGCGCGCAAGAGGCTGCTCGGCCCTCGCCAGGAGCGCGCTCCCTCGCCTAATGAAGGCTGGCTGCACGCTGTAGGGGTTATCGCGCCGGACACAAGCAACTTGCGCTTCAGAACTCGAGGCCGGCTGGGCCTGGCGCGCCGTCCGCGTCCTGCGCCAGCAAGCCCGCCACGGCGCTCAGGTCGTCGTCTCCGTCCTCGCCGCCGCCGCCGCAGCTGCCGTCGCTGATGCCAATGCTGGCGGTGCTGCCGAACAAGTTGTTCATCAGGCCGCCCTCGCCTCCGTCGCCGCCACCTCCACCGCCGCCACCACCCTTGCCCTCACCGCCGCCGCCGCCGTCGTCGTCATCGTCGTCGTCGCCGTCCACGTCGTAGTCGTTGAGGTTCACCGGGGGCGCCAGGGCGCAGGCCAGGGGAAGGCGGAAGCTGAGGCAGAGCATGGGCTTTTGGGGCGACACGTAGCGCACGACGTGCACGTCCACGTCCGCCCTCGGCAGAGGGCAGCCCAGGGCGAGGCTGGCGCGGGCGCAGGCGCGGCACGCAGCGCCCTCGCCGTCTCCCTCCCCCTCGAGCTCTTTCTCGAAGCAGTAGACGTGCACCATGGGCAGGCGCCGCTCGCCGAGCGCCTCGCGCACCAGCCCCCGCAGCGCCGGCGGCACCGTGGCGGCGGCGGCGGCGGCGGCGGCGGAGGTCGATGCGTCCGAGGCGTCGGTCGAGGTGGACGAGGACGAGGACGAGGATGAGGCCTCGACGTGCGCCTCGGACCGTGTGTAGAGGAGGCCGCGAAAGGCGTCCAGGAAGTCGATGCCCGAGGCGGGCAGGTTCAGGATGGCGTGGTCGAACCAGATGGCGGGTGAGCGGTGACCGCCGCCCGGCAGAGGCTCGCGGCCGCGGAGGACGGCCACGAAGCGGCGGCCGCAGAGATTGAAGGGCTCCAGGCGGTCTGCCACGCGGTTCGCGCCGGCGTTGTGGCGCAGCCAGACGTATGAGTCCGGGTTCAGGTCGTTGGCCAGGACCGCGGCGCCCCGTAGCGCCAGTGGCACGGCGAAGGGCCCCACCCCCGCCATGAGGTCGGCCACCACGAGGCCCTTGCCCGCGGCCGGATCGAGCCGCTCCGAGGGCTTTTGCGCCTTGACCTTGGCCTTGTCCTGCTGCTGCTGCGCCGCCCCGCCCGCCTTCTTCTGCTTCTTCCGCGGTCCGTCGGCGGCGGCGCTGTCCCCATCCCCGTCACCGCCGCCGGCCGCTTGCCGCTTTTGGCCCGCCGCCTCGGCCGGGTCCGCCTCTGGCTCCGTCGCCACCAGCCCCGCGCCGCTCGCGCCGCCCGTAGCCGCAGCGCCAACGCCGCTGTCCCAGTGACGCGCGCAGATGAGCGTTGGCAGGCGGGCGTGCTCGTAGCTCAGGCGGCTGTTCCAGTACACCTTGGCAAAGTCGAAGCGAAAGGTGGCCCCGCCCTCCTTGAGGTTCACGACGAGGTCCGCCTCCCCCGCCAGCACCTCGAGCGGAAAGGTGCGAAATGTCGTCTCGATCATTCCCGTCTTGTTCACGATGCTCTTGATGCGTGGCGCGTTCTTGTCGAGGAGGACTTGCGCAATCAGATGCTTGAAGGGTAGCACCTCCTCGCGGAGGTTCAGGTGCGCCACGTGGCCCGCCGTCTCGAAGGACGACGGCACCTCTGCGATGGCCGCAGGGAGAAGCTTTCGCAAGACCTGCTCCGCGGTGAGGAGCTCGTAGCCCAGGCGCAGGGCGTGCCGCACGGGGCGCGCCCCCTCACCCAGCGCCCAGGCACGGTCCTCGGCCGAGAGCCCCGCGAGCAGGTCCTCCTCTGTGGCGGCGACCGAGACCTTTTCGTTCAGCAGCACAGCACGGCGAGGTACCGACGCGGGGAGCGCGTCGGCGGGCAGCTCGACGCAGCTTATCTCCGGCGCGGCGTCGGGCGTCAGGACGGAACGCAGCTTGGGCCGCGAGAACACAACGTCCTTGAGCCGCTCCATGAAGGGGGCCGTCTTCGGGGCCTTAACCACCAGGGCCACCAGGCCCAGGCTTTCTGTGAACGAGGCCCGGTCGAGGGCCGCGGGAACGTCCTCGTCGCTAAAGAACATGGTGGACATAGGGAGGTCGGCTCCAGCGACGGGGACGATCGTTCCATCACCCGCATCGAGGCTGAACTGACGGGTCATGCCAAACTTTTTTGGGATGAAGATGCCCTCCATGACGCCAGTGCTAGCGTAGAGTTCGCACTAGGAAAAGACGTTGCTTGTGGGCTGCGCAGCGCGGGCGGTGCACGTGGATTCAGTTGAGTTGGTGATGACAATCGGGGATTTGCATACTACAGTACATCCTTTGGTCCCGCAAAATCGCTAAATTCTCGAATCGAGGTCGCCATGGGGCGAACAGCGGCGCCTTTGCACACAGCGCCTGTTGTTCAGGCGCGCAGCGATGTTGTGTTTCGCATCGAGCGCGCGAGCCTTAGTGGCGCGCGGGACGGCTCGCTGCAAAAGAAACGGCGCGATGAATGCTCGGCCCGATGATCAAGACACACACACACACACACACACGCACATGTGCTCGGCATGGTGCTCACGCGCCCCTTCGTCCCCAATCACGCAGGAGTCGACGGTTCGTCGGATCTTCCAGTGCTCTATCGATATCATGGAGAGCTCCCGGGGCATTCAACAGCTCATGGAGGCGGAGCAGACTGCGACGAAGATCGTCGCGGAGATGCGTGAAGGTAAATTGCCGCGGGGGATGCAGCTGCGAACATGGACGCGTGGGGCCGCTTTCGCTTCGACGATTGTCTTGTTGGTGTATGGAAACGGAAAACTGCATCGCCTCAGATGCCGCACGCGTAACGGTGGTGCGATCCCTGCGGCCGTTCCCCTCCCCGCAGCCAAAGTCGAGCGGATGAAGCAGGCGAAGACCGAGGCGGCGACGGTGGTGGAGAAGTACAAGAAGGACAAGGAGGCCGAGTTCGCGGCCAAGACCCGGTCCTCGAGCCTAGCGGGGGATACGGCGGTGCTTCAGAAGTCGACGGACGCGGACATCGCACAGATGAAGGTCGACTTCGAGGCGAACAAGGCGGTGAGCACCGCGCATAGATCCGAGGCTTTTGACAGTGACGAGGAGGCGGGGAGGGGGGGTCTCTCTGGGGTGAGGCGTGTTGCTCGCTGTACACACCTGTTTCGACCGGCGCACTTCATGCGCTTCCTTTTGCCACGACGGAAGGTTCCGCGCGTTGTTCCTGTAACGGGCCGCCAGCTTCCTCACCCCTGTTGGCGTCCCTTCTCTATCTTATTTCTCTTTGCAGGATGTGATGGCAATGATCCTCAAGCACGTCACCACTGTGAAGACAACCATTGGCTGAAATCTTGTGAACCCTGAGGGGGCTGTTGCGCCAAGCCCGCGGTTGCGACTCGCCCGCGTCTGCAAGTTTTTTTTTCGTTGACTGCGAACGGTGCAGGGGGCATGTTGATTCTTGGGTCGTTGCACCGATCAGCGTGGGCGCGACCACGAAACGCGCACTCGCCGCTAATGTTTCT
>Ga0181573_10005121_pt1 | contig 10934 bp, 4 predicted proteins | sample 101ome_25_FD_148643 | JGI IMG/M metagenome (GOLD analysis project Ga0181573, IMG submission 148643) | Coastal salt marsh microbial communities from the Groves Creek Marsh, Skidaway Island, Georgia - 101409BT metaG (spades assembly) | ecosystem: Environmental > Aquatic > Marine > Intertidal zone...
CGGTCACGGAGGCACGGTGGTTGCTCAACGGCACGCACGTGCCGTCCTTGGACGGTGAACTCACCCTCCCGTCCCTCGCCACTCGCGACGGCGATGCTTGGGTGGGGCAGGTCAGAGCCTCGGACGGCGACAACGCATCGCCGTGGTCCAGCAGCCCCACCATCAGGGTGGGCGGGGAGAACCAACCGCCGGTCGTCACTTCAGTGACGTTGGCGGACGGCTTCGGCGTGACATCGTCCAGTGAGGTGACGATGACCTACACGTCGACCGATCCAGAAGACGACCTCGTTCGCGAGGTGAACGTGGCGTGGTACGAGAACGGTTCGTGGGTTTCGGACGGCACCAACGCCAACCCGCTTCCGGCCGAATTGACCCTGCGGGGTGAACGCTGGCACGCCATGGTGCGTGTGTTCGACGGCAGCAACTGGTCAGCGTGGTTCACCAGCGACCCCATCAACATCACCAACAGCGCACCCTCCGGAACCGCCGCATTGGCCCATGCCAACGCCACGGTCACCGATGGCCTGGCCGTTGAGATCAACACCCACGACCACGACGGGGACGACGTCACGGTGGCGGACGTGGTGTGGGACCGCAACGGCCTCGAAGTGGCTGAACATCGCGGGGCCACCTACGTGCCCAGCAGCGCCCTCGCCAAAGGCGAGACGTGGTCGGCCAGCGTGACACTGTCGGACGGCATCAACAGCACCGCCTTGCCACCGGCCAACGTGACCCTGGTCAATGCAAGGCCGCACCTTGAAGCGGGTGTGACGGACACGGTCACCTCGCTCCAGCCCGCCGAGGTCAACATCAGCGTGTCGGACGCCGACAACGATGCGTTGACGGTGGTGACCGCTTGGTACCGCAACGGCTTCCTCGATGCAACCTTGGCCAACCGGACCGTTGTGCCGGTCGACCGCTTGGCTCCCGCTCAGTCGTGGCGCATGGTCGCCACCGCCAGCGACGGGGAGGCCAGCACCGATCCGTTGGAGGTGACCTTCACGGTGAGCAACCTTGAGCCGGAGGCGGTCATCACGCTCTTGGACAACAACCTCTGGTTTGGAGAACATCTCCGCGTGGCATCGTCGGCTTCCACGGACCCAGAAGGTCGTCCACTGACGAGCCATTGGACGCTGAACGGACAAACGACCACCGGTGAGCAACCCACCCTTCTGCTCGATGCCTCGGGCACCCTCACCCTCACGGTGACCGACGAACACGGTGGCACTTCGACCACCACCCTGGAGCTCACGGCCCAGCAAGGCCCTCTGGTGAGCGACGTCACCGCCACGTTCGATACTCAGGACAGCACCGCACGGCTTGAATGGTCCTGGGCGGGTGAAGACGTGACCTTCAACGTCCTGCGAAACGGGCAGATCATCGGTCAGACGACGACCACGTCCTTCACCGATGCGCCACCGTTCGAAGGCCAACACACGTACACGGTCCAACCGTTTACCGACAACCGCACCTACCAAGCCGGTGCAGCCCAAGCGCAGGTGGACGCCTCGGTTGAACCCGTGACCGCCGACACCGGTTCAACGGCCGGGCTGGTCATGTTCGTGATGCTCATGCTGGGCGGCGTCACCGTGCTGCTGGTCACGTGGAGGCGCCCCTGATGCAACGTATGCTGATCGTGTTGGCCGTGTTCGGTTTGCTCCTCGCACCCAGCCTCGGCTCCGCCAACCCCAACGGCGTGGGTGCAGGTGATTTTGACTACCAGTGCGGCGGTGCCTGTCACGGTGATGCCAGCATGAACGGCACCTCCACCGCGAACCTCGTCCTGTCGGGTGAACCCGTGGCCTACGAAGGGCTGTTCACCAGCGTGACCGTCCATCTTGACGACGCCACCACCACCGCATCGGGCCTGGTGGGTGTGTTTTTGCTGGCCGATTCAACCGGCGTGAACGACCACCCGTCCCAACACGGTTGGACCATCGTGAGCAACAGCGCAGGGACCACCACCAATTACGTGGAAGTGACCCTCCCCCAAGGGAGCAGCTCGGTGAACGTGACGTGGACCTTGAGGGCACCCGCTGCAGGCAAGCACGCCTTGTTGGCTGCTCTTCACCACGGGGATGGCACCGACGGGACGCCGTACTTTGGCGAAAGCGAGCGGATGGAGGTGAGCGTGGTCCCGGTTCCCGACGACCTGCCGAGGCTGGACCCTGCTTTCACCCCACCCGCCGTTCGGGGTATTGGCGTCACCAGTGCCGTTCAGGTGGCCACGCTGTCGACCGACCAACTCACCGCCGAATGGCGCGATGCATCGGGCCACGTTCAGCATGCGCCGGTCGAAGCCACGAGCGAGGGCGTGTGGACGGTCGCTCTCCCGGCCGCACTCTCGGCGAACACCCTCGAATGGCGCGTGACCCTCAGCGGCGAAGGCCCCTCCCAGACCAGCCCTTGGTTCCAACTCACGAGCGAGGCACCCCAACCCGACATCGATGGCACCCCGTTGTACCTTCAGACCGTGGCGCTAGCCCTTCTATCCGCCGCCTTGGTGATCGCTCTCCAGCGTCGGCCCACCGAAGCGGCACCGCATGACCCCCTCGAAGCGCTGGAAGACGTGTACCGTCAGGAGGTGAAGTTCTGATGGTCAGCGCCAACACCCTCCACGTGGTGGCCACGGAGTTGGCCATCGGCTCCATCGCCCTTTCAGGCCTTGGCTTTGTGGTGGCCGGTGTTTCGGCCACCGTTGCCAACATTCGCCGGAAAGAACTGCTCTTCGGCGACCAAGTGGGTCACATGGCGCTCTTGTTCGGCTTGGTGGCCCTCCCCTTCGCCATCCTGACCGGCATCAACTCGAGCCCTGGCGATGGCATCGACCATCCACTGCTGGCCAACAAACTCTCCTTGGCCATGACGGGCATGGGGCTCGGCATCGGTGTGCTGTGGTGCAGGCTGACGCAAGGTCGCACCGTCTGGGGCAACAAAACCTCGGCGGCCGTTCAATCCCTCGCTGGTGTGTTCGCTGCTGCGTGCATCCTGCTGACAGCCTCCCTCGGCGGAACATACGCCCGTGGGGAATCGCTGCTGTCCTGGCTCCCCGTGTCCTTTGATTCGGTGTTGCTCATGCCGGTCTGGGCATCCGTGATGGTCATCGTGTTGGCGACCGTCCTGCTGGCCCTGTCCCGCACGGCCCCGAAGGTGCCCTTGGCCGACATCAGCGGATTGGACTGAGTTCGCCCGTGCTCGGCGGGGTTGCTGTGGCTGAAAGGAGCGGTCAAAGTCCGGCCATGTCACCGGTTTGGATGGTCCATTGGCTCGCATACACGCCGCCAGAGGCGATCAAGTCGTCGTGAAGGCCACGCTCCACCACGGCACCGTCCACCATCGAGAGGATTTCGTTGGCGTTGCGAATGGTGCTCAGGCGATGGGCCACAGCGATGGTGGCGCGCCCTTCGCCCGAGGAGATGAGGTTCTTCTGGATGCGCCGTTCGGTTTCAGCGTCGAGGGCGCTGCTGGCCTCGTCGAGGATGAGCAAGCTGGGGGCCTTCAAGAGGGCTCGTGCCAGCGAGACACGCGCCCGCTGACCACCGCTGAGTTTGGCGCCGCGGTCCCCGACCATCGTGTCGAGGCCCTCTTCCAATTCTTGGACGAAATCCCAAGCACCGGCGAGTTCCAAGGCGGCTTTGAGGTCGTCTTCGGTGGCGGTTTGGTTGTAGATGACGTTGTCCCGCACGCTGCCGTAGAACAGGAAGGGTTCCTGGCTGACGAAGCCAATGGCATTGCGCAGCGAGTGGAGGGTGTAGTGGTTGATGGGCAGCCCGTTGATGAGCACCTCGCCGCTGTCGGGCGTGTAGTAACGCATGAGGAGCTTGAGGATGGTGGTTTTGCCCGCACCGGTGTGCCCCATGATGCCGAGGAATTCACCACCGGTGACCTTGAACGAAATGCCGTTGAGCACCTTGATGGTCGTTTTGGGGTAGGTGAAGTACACGTCGTTGAATTCAACCGACTGGATGCCGCCTTCGAGCGGCACAGCGTCATCGGCGTCCACGATGGTGGGTTCGAGGTCCACGGCTGCAAACACACGACGTGCAGCGGCTTCGCCGCGCTGCAGCTGGTTGACGAGAATGCCGAAGATGAACATCGGCATGGTCATGCGGGTGCTGATGAGCAGGAAGGTCACGAGTTGACCGGTGGTGATCTCATCGCTCTTGGCGAGGTAGCCGCCTGCGATGACCAGCAGCCCGAAGGCCACACCGGCGATGGCGTAAATCATCGGAACGAACCGGTTGCGGTCCTTGCTCGCACCCATGGCTTGATCGCGGTAGGACCCCGACTCGCGGGCCACACGGTCGGCTTCCCAGCCTTGGGCGTTGTAGGCTTGAACCACAGCGATGCCCGAGATGAGGTTCTCAAGCACGGCGTGGATGTCACCGGTCGATTCCCGCTGCTTGCGGTAGCGGCGCTGGACGCGCGTGGAAAACCAGTAGACGGCCGGCACGATGAACAGGATGGGCGTGAAGAGGACCGCAGCCAGTTTCCACGACATCAAGACGAGGATCACAAAGGCCGTGGCGAAGGTGATGACGATACGGATGATCGACGTGGATGAATCCGACACCACGTCCTCCAGCTGATTGACATCGCTGGACAGGACCGACATGATCTGTCCGGTCTGACGCAAATCGTAGTACGAGGCTTCCATGGCGATCAGAGAGCGCGTGGCGTCCATGCGCAGGTCGTGCTGAATGTTGTACCCGAGTGTCTGCCAGGCGTATTCGGAAATGCCTTGGAAGATGGCCAAGCACAAGAAACCGATGAAAACGAGCACGCCGTAGCCGTACGCAGGGTTGCTGTGGATGCCCGTGACGATGTCCTGAACGATCTGAGGACCCGACAGCGTGTCCGTGGTGAAGTAATCAACCGCCAGACCGATGGCGACGAAGGGCATCAGGTCAAAGAAACGAGCGGCAGCGTTGGCAAAAATACCGGTGAACACGCGGCCCGGATACCGTTTGGCGTAGGGCAACACGCGCCAAATTTGCCGTCCCAACGGCGCCGAGGTTTCGTCGTCCCCTTCGGGCCCCATGGCGTCGGCTTGAGCGGCCGCTGCGGCTGCGTGTGCACGGGTCATGATGGGACGGCCCCGTTTCCGGCTAATTGAATCCTCGCCCACGCTCGCAGCGGGGAGTTTGAATGCAATCTTTCATGTGGTAGGGCGTCGTGGAAAAAGCATGCTGACCCGGCAAGTGCGTGCCTCGTTGTTCATGATGACCTTGATGCTGACCCAGGTGATGCTGCCGCTCGCTGCGGCCAACGCAAGCAACGGCGTGGCCTTGGACACCGAAACCAACGCCGGTCTCGATGCCCTCCGCGACCTGGGGATTGTCCCCACGGCGGACGCAGCCCACGGGTGGTTGCCCAGCGATGCAGGGTCGGACATGAGTCAGTTGTTGTATCGCGACCTCACTTTGGTGGCGCCGGGGGACTGGGCACGTTACACAGGTGATTCCAGCCTTGAGGGTTTCCACATTCTCAGCCATACCTATCCAGTGCCCAGCGAGTGGGTCAATGACCTTGCCAAGGCCGGCATCGACTGCTACTCGTTCCTGCCACCGACCGGCTTCCACTGCAACCTTTCCGGGCAGTCTCCCGAACGATTGGCCGAGCTCGACGTCCTCGGCATCGGGATGATGGACCCAACCGACAAGGTGCGCACCAGCCTCGTTGAGGGCCTTCTCGGCCTGGCAACGCCCCAAGCCATGGTGAACACCGAAATGGCGGTGTTGGACGTGATGTTGGCAGGCACCGAACTGCCCGTAGACCTGGACCGCCGGAGCGACGTGATGCTGGATCACCACGACGGGCGCTTCGCTTCGTTCCTCATCGAACCCACCGGCCTCGCTTGGCTGGCTTCGCAAAACGAGGTCGAATGGATTGAGGCCACGCCGATCTTCCAGACCATGAACAGCCGAGGGCGCGAAGTCATCGAGGCGGACCACCTGTACGAAACGAGCTACATGTCGACCGTGGACAGCAGTTGGACCGGCTTGGACGGCAGCGGCATCATCGTGACCGTGGCCGACACCGGGCTTGACAACGGCGTGAACAACTCAAACATGCATCCTGACTTCCGCGACCACATCACCGGCATCGTCGCCTTCCAACCCTCAAGCGGAGCGTGTTTGTATTACGGCCTCAGCTATCCCTGTGGCGACGGCGCAGAAGACACCGACGGCCACGGCACACACGTCGCCGGCTCGGTGCTGGGCGATGGCACCAACAGCAACGGCGACATTGTCGGTGTCGCACCAGAAGCTCACTTGCTGTTCCAGGCCATCGCCGTGGACGATGGCTCCGAAGAGGTGCTGATCGGGATCACCCCAGACCTCGACGACATGTTCACCGACGCTTGGGACAACGGAAGCCGAGTTCACACCAACTCGTGGGGTGCGCCTGAAAACGGAGCATACACCACCCGCTCCGCACAAGCCGACGCCAGCGCCCGCACCTACGACGAACTGGTCATCCTTTTTGCCGGGGCCAACGAAGGTACCGATGCCAACAGCGACGGCGAGGTGGATTTGGATTCCCTCGGCGCTCCTGCTTCGGCCAAGAACGTGCTGACCGTCGGGGCATCGGAAAACAACCGCAGCAATTACACATACGTCTGGGGTTCGATCAACGGCTGGGTCAACCCCATCGCCAACGATGGACTGGCCGACGACCCGGAAGGGATGGCAGCGTTTTCCTCCCGCGGCCCCACCGACGACAACCGCATCAAACCCGATATTTCTGCACCTGGAACCTTCATCTTGTCCACCAAATCCTCCGCCACCGGCGCTCCGAGCAACGTTTGGGCCCACAACAGCAGTTATCGCTACATGCAAGGCACCAGTATGGCGACGCCCATCACAGCGGGTGCGACTGCCTTGCTGCTTGAACATTTGATGGAGAACGAAGGCGAAACCGCCCCCACCTCTGCGTTGATCAAGGCCATCTTCACCGCCAGCGCTCACGACATGGCCGGCCAGTACGGCTCCGCCACCAACGGTGCGGGTGAAGCGGCCCCCAACAACCATGAAGGCTGGGGACGCGTCAACATGACCCAAGCCATCGACACCTCCTACATCCAAGGCCATTCGGTCAACACCGGCGACGACCTCGGTTGGTCGTTCTCCGTGGGTGCGGGCTCGGAGGACATCAGCATCGCCCTGTCGTGGACGGACCCCGCCTCGACCCCCACGGCCTCGGTGAACCTCGTGAACAACCTCAACCTCGCCATCAAGGACCCCAGCGGCACCTGGACCAACACCACCAACAACCGCGACAACCTGCTCGGCACCACGTTGACCTCGCCTGCTCAGGGCACGTGGGAGGTCCACGTCGTGGGCACCAACGTCCCCACCGGACCCCAATTCTTTGCCTTCGCCATAACCGGTGACCACACCATCGCCAACCTGACCCAGGACAGCGACCTCGACGGCGTGATCGACGAGGACGACGATTGCAACGCCACGGCCGGAACCTCGACCTTGGACCGCGTCGGATGCCCCGACACCGACGGCGACGGCTATTCCAACCCCGACGGCAGTTGGACGGTTGTCGATGGCGCCGACGCCTTCCCCTCCGTGGCCACGCAATGGGCCGATGCTGACTTCGACGGGTACGGCGACAACGCCGCAGGTTTCCAAGCCGACGCCTGCACCGCCACCGCCGGCAATTCGACCAACGACCGGTTCGGCTGCACCGACACCGACGGCGACGGCTATTCCGACCCCGACATGTCGTGGACCACGGCCAACGGTGCGGATGCGTGTCAAGCCGTCGCCGGTACGTCGAGTGAGGACCGAACGGGCTGCGCTGACCAAGACGGGGACGGCTATTCCGACCCCGATGGTGTTTGGACCGTGGCCTCCGGTGCGGACGCGTTCGAAACGGACGCCACGCAGTGGAACGACACCGACGGCGACGGCTACGGGGACAACCCCCCACCCGCCACCAACGGCGACGGTTGCCCCACCGTCCTTGGAACCTCCACCATGGACCGGTACGGCTGCGCCGACACCGACGGTGACGGCTACTCCAACCCCGACGGTGCTTGGACGGCCGCCGAAGGTGCAGACGCGTTCCCAACCGACAACACGCAATGGGCCGACAGCGACGGCGACGGCTACGGCGACAACGCCACCGGCACCAACCCGGACGCCTGCCCTGCCCAAGCCGGCACCTCGACCGAAATGAGCCGACTCGGGTGCCTTGACACCGACGGCGACGGTTACGCCGACCTTGACGATGCGTTCGTCAACGAAGCCACACAATGGGCGGACAGCGACGGCGACGGCTACGGCGACAACGCCATGGGCAACGAGCCCGATGCATGCCCTGCCACCGCCGGCACATCGGATCGCGACCGATACGGGTGCACCGACACCGACGGGGACGGATCCTCGGACCCCGACGGCACGTGGACCGTGCTCAACGGTGCGGACATGGCGCCCAACGACGCCACCCAATGGGTGGACGCTGACGGTGACGGCTACGGCGACAACCCCAGCGGCACCAACGGCGACGATTGTCCGCTGACCAACGGGAACTCCTCGGTCGATCGGCAAGGGTGCACCGATACGGACGGCGACGGTTATTCCGATCCCGACGGCTCCTGGACCGCCGCAGAGGGCGCCGATGCCTTCCCCAACGACCCCACGCGATGGGGCGACCTTGACGGGGATGGATACGATGACGCCTCGCAAGATGCGTGCCCCAATTTCGCCGGCACGTCAACCGCCGATCGGCTCGGTTGTCCGGACCAGGACGGGGACGGGTACTCCGACCCCGATGCAGGTCACACCGTCGCCGACGGTGCCGATGCGTTTGCGTCCGATGCCACCCAATGGAACGACACCGACGGCGACGGCTACGGCGACAACCCCTCCGGCAACCTGCCCGACGGTTGCGTGAACCAGCACGGCGATTCGTGGCAGAACAACACCTACGGCTGCCTTGATACCGACCGCGACGGCTGGGCCAACGCTGGCGATTCACATCCCAACGACATCTCACAGTGGCTCGACACGGACGGGGACGGCTACGGCGACAACGCAGCCGGCACCCAACCGGACGCCTGCCCGTCGCAAGCTGGCAATTCCACCCAAGGCAACCGTCTGGGTTGCGTGGACACGGACGGCGACGGCTGGGACGACGCCATCGATGCGCTGCCCAGCCTTGCCACGCAATGGCTGGACCAGGACGGTGACGGTTACGGCGACAACGCCAGTGGACTGCAACCCGATGCCTGCCCCGGCGAGGTGGGCACCTCCACCATCGACCGTTTCGGCTGCGTCGATTCCGACGGCGACGGCGTCTCCAACCTCAGCGACGCCTTCCCCGACGACCCGACCCGAAGCGGCGACATGGACCAAGACGGGTTTGACGATGTCGAAGACGACTGCCCAACCGTGACAGGCAACTCAACCACCGACCGCCTTGGTTGCGTTGACAGCGACGGCGACGGTCACTCCGATGCGACACCACCGGTCGGCAACGGCACCGGTTGGACGTTCGCCAACGGCGCCGATGCGTTCCCACTGGACCCCACTCAGCACAACGACAGCGACATGGACGGGTTCGGCGACAACGCCTCCGGCTTCCAAGGCGATGCGTGCCCCAGCGAGGCCGGCAGCTCGACGGTTGACCGCTTTGGGTGCGAGGATGGGGACGGCGACGGTCACAGCGACCTCAACGACGCCTTCACCAGCGAACCCACGCAGTGGGCGGACAGCGACGGTGACGGGTTCGGCGACAACCCCAACGGCACGCAGCCCGATGCGTGCCCCTCAACCTCCGGCACCTCCAACCTCGAGGTGTTCGGTTGTGAGGATGCGGACGGCGACGGGGCCGCCGACAGCGTGGACCTGTGGCCCTCCGACGCCACCCAGTGGTTCGACAGCGACGGCGACGGCTTTGGCGACGAGAGCGGGGGCACCGACGGCGATGCATGCCCACAAGAAGCCGGCTCGGCCACCCAAGGCACGGCCCGCGGATGCGTGGACACCGATGGCGATGGCTGGGCCGACGCCGAGGACACGTTCCCCAACGACCGGACGCAGCGCGTGGACACCGACGGCGATGGCTACGGCGACAACCAGACCTTGGGCGCTCACCGGCCGGACCACTACCCCAACGACGCTTCACGCAACGCTGCGGAGGCCGCGATGACCTGCGACCCGACCTCGCTCAGCGTTGATGTGGCCGCTTCTGGCGACTTCACGTTCCTCTGCACCGTTTCGACGACCATGGGTTCAGCCTTTGCCGCCAACGTCGCTTGGGAAAGCACGCAAGCCGTGACGGGCATCACGACCAGCCACCTGCTGACCTTCACCTCAAGCACCGGCAACACCCAAACGGTCTCTTTCTCCGGCACGGCACGCACGGCTGGGACGCACCAATTGCTGCTTTCTGTGCGCGAACCCGGCGCCGACCACCCCATGGACACCGTCACCGTGACCGTGCAAGCCTCGGATTCCAGTCAACCCACCGTGTCCACCGACACCGGAGAAACCAGCGCCTTGTCGCAATGGTCGGACAACACCACCGTTCAAGCCGCCGGCGCCGTGCTGGTGCTCTTGTCCCTGATGGGCGTGCTCGTGTTGCGCGGTCAACGGAAAACTCGGAAGGCGGAGAAGGAACGAATGGTCCGAGCCGAGGAACTGCGGATGCGCCGCGGGATCACCGACGAAGGCTACCAACCTCGGCCGCAACTCGGTGAGCGAAACCGAGCAGCGTCGGCGCCCAAGCGGACCAACCTGAACAGCGCCTTTGACGAGTTTAAGCGACGGCGCTGAGAAGGCCGCCAACCGATTCCCTCAAAGAGGGAAGCACGGTGGGCGGGTTAACCCCCCTTGCGGATATGGTGAAGTGGTTATCATCTGAGGTTTCCAACCTTATGTCGTGGGTTCGACTCCCGCTATCCGCACTCCTCT
>Ga0181573_10005130_pt1 | contig 10926 bp, 4 predicted proteins | sample 101ome_25_FD_148643 | JGI IMG/M metagenome (GOLD analysis project Ga0181573, IMG submission 148643) | Coastal salt marsh microbial communities from the Groves Creek Marsh, Skidaway Island, Georgia - 101409BT metaG (spades assembly) | ecosystem: Environmental > Aquatic > Marine > Intertidal zone...
TGCCAATCGCGTTCATTTGAACCGGGGCGATGTCGAAGCAACTCCGCTTCTTCGCCCTTAAGCCTTCACATTGGGCACGGCGCTGGAGCTGCTAGGCCGCGAGGAGTCCCCAGGAAGGTGCTCCAGGCCGCCCACGACCAAGGTGCCCTGGAAGAAGACGGTGCGGAGCTCGGGCAGAAACGCCTTGCCGATGGACCGGAAGTCACCCGTGACCGTGGTGTTGTGGAGGAAGAGGTCCGCAAGGCGCTCGCAGCCGCCCTCCCGGAAGGCCACGATGTCGCCCGACACCTTTTTGTTGCCCGAGAGGTCGAGGTACCGGAGGTGGGGGTTGAGGAGAGCCGGCACGAGGTCGCCCAGGTCGAGCTCCACGCCGCACTTCGGCAGCCGCAGCGCCACGATCCACCCCAGGCTTACGACGGGGGCCCCGCCGGGGGCGCCAAGGGCGTCGCTGGGCGTGCCGTGGTCCTTGGCGCGCTTCCTGGCCGCCTTTGCCGCCTTGCGCGCCGCCGCTTCCTCAGCGCTGCGCTTGACATCCTTCTCGTCGTCGTCCGTGTCGCTCAGCTGGTAGTTCGTGTCCGAGTGCTCGGACACGTCGTCGTCGTCCGGGTTGTAGTCTGGGTTCTCGCCCTTCTTCAGGCGCCGCTTGGGCTGCTTGTCCGGGGACCCTCCGCGGCTGCCCTTCCTGCCGCTCCCCCCCCGGCTGCCGGCCCGGCCGCCGCTCCTGGCGCGCGAGAGCGAGGACCGGTCGTCGTCGTCGTCGAAGCTTACCACCGAGCCCCCCTTGGCTTCCCCCGCCGAGCTACGCGCCCCGCCGGCGCTGCTGAGTCCCGTGCCACCGCCGCCGCCGCCGCCGCAGCCAGGCGCGCCGAGAAAGTCCGCGAGGTCCTCTCCGTCCTCGCCCCACGCCACGGGCTGCAGGTTGCCCGAGAAGAAGCCCCCGTCGAGCCCGCCGTCCAGCGCACCCGCTGTATTGCTCGGCTGCACGAGGCCTTTGGACTTAGTGAAGTCAACGCAGGGCCACTCGGCGCGGCGCGCCGCCTCGCTCGCCCACTCCGCGGCCAGGGCCGGGTCTGACTTGCCCAGCCAGTAGGCACCCGTCTGCGGCCGGGCGCGGAGGCGGTCGTAGCAACTCTTCCAGTCCGCGTTGCCCCAAGGGCTCCAGCCCTTCTTCACCGCGGGGTTCTTCTTCACGCGGGGCTTGAGGAAGCGCAGCAGCCACGAGGTGGGCAGCTCGCTCACCATGGGGCAGCCGCGCACGTCCACCTCCCTCAGCGCCTTGACCCCGGCCACGCCGCCCAGGTCGCCTGCCAGACCGGCGCAGCCCCGAAGCCCCAGGCGGCCCAAGCGTGCCAGCGAACCGAGGCCCGCGATGTTTCCGCTCAGGCCGCTACAGCCCTCCAGGCTCAGGTCCATGAGGAGGCCCAGCGCACCGAACGCCCGCACGTCGCCTACGAGGTTCGGGTTGCCGCCGAGGTCGAGGCGCGTCAGGCACTTGGCACCCGTCTCGAGGAAAGGGCCCCAGGTCAACGGATCCGCGGTGTGCCCCGCGAGCCCCGTGGAGCGCAACTCGAGGCCCTCAACCAAGCACCCGTCGCGGTCCGTCTCGGCCACGCCCTGCCACGCGATCAGAGGCACCTTGGTCGTCAGGCTCCAGCCGTCCGAGACCCGCGGCGCGGCCGACCGCCGCCCGCCGCCGCCAGAGGTGCTACGCAGGAGCCCGAGCCCGCTGCCGCCCTCGCTCACGGTGGAAAGGCGGCGGCTCATGCGGCGCAGCGGACCTTCGGAGGCCCGCGCTCGCGCCTCGGCCTCGGACTTTTGCTGCGCCTCGCGCGCCTTCGCCGCCGCCGCCCTCGCCGCCGCCTTGGCCACCTTGGGCCCGTGCGCCTCGTCGCCGCCCTTGCCGCCGCCGGCCCCGCCGTCGAGGCTCGCCCCGGCGGGGCCCGGAGGTAAAGGGTCCTCGCCCTTGATCTCGGGCTTGAGGAGAAGCAGGAGCTTTCGCCCCTCCTTCTCGCGGCGCAAGAGGTCCGCAGCCTCGCGCGTCGCTGTGGAGGGCCGCGCACCGCCGAGCCTGGCCATGTCAAAAGAGCCGCCGAAGTCAAAGGACCCCGCGCGCACGTCCAAGGAGCCCAGCGTAAACCCCGCCTTCTTCTTCTGTGCCGAGCCGCCGGGACCGCCACCGGACGGACCGTCGCCGGACGGACCGCCGCCGCCCGCCGTAGGCATCCAGGAGAAGCGCCGCGTCACCGCGCCCCCGTAGGCCCCCTTGGCATTGGCGTCCTTATGCTTTTTTGCCTTCTTCTTCTTCTTCTTGGGCTTCAACCGGCCGTTCTCGTCGAACTCGTGCTCATCCTCGTCGTCCTCGTCGTCATCGTCGGCCGCAAGGCGGGTCCTGGCTAGCTCCTTCATGCGCGCCACCTCGGCCTCCACGTCGGCCGCGTCTTCCTCCGCTGCCCTCTTCGCCGCCGCCGCGCGCACCTTCTCGGCCTTCTCCTCGGACTTGGCGAGCTTCACCGTGTTCTTGGCCTGCTGCAGCTCGAGGTCCATGGCCGCCAGCTGCGCCTCCAGGTCCTCCATGTGGTGCGCCACCTCCGCCGCCGTCGCCAGGCCCGCCGTCTCCACCCCGCCGCCCACGGCCCCGTGCCGGTCCAGCGCCGCCGCGGCCCCCTTGGCCCGCACCTCCGCCTCGTGTCTGACGTGCTTCAGCTCCGCCTTGAGGTCCTGATGCATCTTCTTCACCGTCTCGGCCTGGTCCTTGGCGTCCCCGACCGACTTTTCGGGGGTACGCTCGCCGCTGCTCCCGACGCTGCTGAACATGGCCGCCGCGAGGCCGCCGCGCGTCTTCCGGCCGCCCACGGAGCCGCTGCCATTGCTACTATTATCATCGCTGCCGCCACCGCCCCTGCCGCCCTCTACAACATGCCCTCCCTTTCCTGTTCCCATCGCGTCGCAAAGGTTCCGTCCGAGGGCGGCTCCCCCGCCACGCCGAGGCCGTTGCTAAGCCGCAGGGCCGTGCTCACGCCAAAGGCCCGCGGAGGCCAGAGGCTGAAGCTCGCGCCCTGGTGGAGCTCCCGCGGAATCTCGTACCGCAGAAAGTCGGCCGCGAGCTTCTGGGCCGTGGGAGCGTCCAGCGACGCCGGCCGGCCGCGCGTCGTGGACGGGGACGTGATGGAAGGCTCCGGCTCGACGAACGAGATTACGGACCCTTCGCTGACCGAATCGTTATCCTCGGTGCGCTTGCGCTCCTGGACACGCCGCTCGTGCGCGGCCTTCTTGTGCTGGCGAATGAGGACCCTGTTCTCCGCGAACCGCGCGTCAATGTCCCGGGTGAGCTCGTCGACCTTGTCGCTTGCCGCGAGGCGCGCGGGAATGGTGTTGAACCGGCTGTACTTGTCGGCCTTTTGCGTGAGGACTTTCTCCTCGAACTCGGAGACGAACCGGTCGGTGTCCCGCGCGGCCGGGCGGTCCGCGAGCTTGACTTGGCGGCCGGTGTTGTAGCCGCCGCTGCGGCCGGTGTTGACGTTGCTTCGGCTGGTGCTGTCGCCGCCACTGCCAAGCACCTCGCGAGGTGAGTGCGCCGTTGCCACAAAAGGGGAGGACACCCGTGCGGTTTCGCTGCGGGGTCTTTCTGGTTGCTTTCTTGCCAAACGTTGTTAGCGCCAAACTGATTGTGCACCCTATATACTACGATTTCGCCGAGCAGTACATCGAAATTATTCTCGTTACCTCGTTACCGTTTTGCCCAGTTTGTGAACACGCCCACACTAAGATGGTGAGTGCGCGCAGCGTCGCCGCGCCCGTCGTCGCCCCCCACCGCCCAACTTACACGGGTTGCTTCTTCTCCTCACGCTCACAGGTGCTTTCGTACTCCCCTGGCAAGCCCGCTTTCGGGGCGAGCCTGCCCAAGAAGGCCAACGCCCAGGATGCTGACGCGGAACCGGTTGGCAAGTCGGCCGCCCCCGCCCCCGCCGCGCAGCCAACCCCCACCGGCGGCAAGGAAAATATTGCCGCGAAGCCATGGAAGGCGCAAGCTCCGAAGAGAGCCCTGAACCTGCAGGAGGCCAAGCCCACCGATTTCAAGGTCACCGACAAGGGCGCTTTGATGGTCTTCTCCCCCGGTGCGTGTAAACTACTGCGCACCCTTTCCCGCAGCAGTCGATCTTAACGTCGCACACATGAACGAGACAATACCAAAAGCTTATGAAGACTACATGTTATCACCAAGAAAGTGTGCGCACTTGGTAGCGTGCGCTCTTCTCACGTGGCATCCTTGTGTCTCCATGTCGATTTCCCTTCGGCAGGGCCCGGCGAGGCCCCCAAGCCCATGGAAGAGGCACCGCGCGCGCGCACGGGATCTGTCCTCGAGTACTCTCCCGGTGCGCTTTCACAGCAGTTCCCCCCACGCCCCCTTCGCTGTTAATGCCAGGTCGATCACAACGTGGCATGGCCTCTTATCTCTCACTCCACACGCCACCTTTATGTTTCGTTTTTTTTCACGTCTTCCACAGGCAACGGCCCCAAGAAGGCCATGCCCAAGCTATCTTCAGGCATGCTGCCGCTGCAAAAGTCTGCCCCGGCCGCTCCCACCACCGCGGTTTCCGCCGCCGCGATGACCCTCGCCAAGCCCTCAGCCGCCAAGCCCGCGGCCTCAATCACGCCCGCCAAGCAAACAACCGCGGGCACCGACACGGCCTGCCCGATCCTCGGCGACGCCCTCTCCCCAGTCAACGGCGCCGACCTCTTTGACCCCCGCGCTGCCGCTGCCGACAACGCCGCCGCCGCGGCGGCGGTGGCGGCGGCCCCAACGGAGAAGCCCAAGGCCAATCCCAAGCCGCTCGCGGGCGTTGCGCCCTGGGCGACGACGGATGGCCTCGAGAGCCCCAAGGCCCGCCCTGCCGCTAAAAAGCTCCCCGCCGCAGCCGTCACCACGCCCGTGGGCTCGGCCGCGGTCGCGCGGACCCTGGTGTCGCCGCTGTCCCCCGCGGTGCACTCGGTCTGGCTCAACGCCATGAACATGTGGAGCTCGGCCGAGAGCGGCGACGCGTCCCTGAGCCTCGACGAGGATCCCGACTGCTCCCTGGCGGGCGCCGAGGAGGTGGCACACGGCAGTGGCAGCATCGCGCTTCTCAGCCCGCAGGCCATCGGCACCGCCTCGGAGGAGGAGCTCGCGAAGCACTGCACCCCCGGCAAGCTCAAGCGGTACATCGCGCTCCACCTCGAGACGATGCTCGAGCAGGAGACCGTGCGGGCCAAGCTGACCGAGGAGCTGACTGAGTGCCAGGCGTCGGTGCTGTCCTACAAGGAGGCGTTCGAAAAGGCGCAAAGCTGCTTTGAGGACGCGCAGGCCAAGCTCGCAAAGGAGGCGGAGCTCAACGAGCTTCTATCCGAAAATTGCGCCGCCCAGACCGCGCTCAGCGACGCGGCCCGCGCCGACCTCGCCAAGGCCTGCGCCGAGATCGAGGACCAAGAGCGGTGCGCCGCCCTGCTCCGCAAAGAGTTGCAGGACCTGCACGAGCAAGGGTGGGCCCGCGACGGTGCCGGGGCCGGCGATGCGGCGGCGCTCTCGGAGAAGGCGCTGGCGGCGGAGGTATCCGCGCTCAAGGCAGCCGAAGGCAAGGCATCCGCCGAGGAGGCTCTCAAAGAGGCGACGGCGGCGCACGCGGCCGAAGTCAAGGCCCTCAAGGCCCAACTCGCGGCGGCGGGCGACGCGGGCGACGCCAAGGCGGCCGAGGCGCTCGAAGCGTCCGTGGCGGAGAACGCGGCGCTGCAACAGGAGCTGGCAGAGCTCAACGCGCAGCTGCTCGCCGCCACCGACGAGGTCAAGGCCGAGAACGCCGCCCTCGCCGCCAAGGCCGCTGCCGCCGCCGAGCAGCTCGCCGAGGTCAAGAAGTACCAGGCCATGGTCAACCACACCGCCAACGCAGAGAAGGAGGCGGTGGCCATGGAGCTCGAGCAGGCCAAGGCGGCGGCGGCCAAGCATGCCGAGGAGCTCAAGGATGCCTTGACCCACAACAAGATGATGGCCCACACGGCGAGCGCGCGCGCCGAGGCCGATAGGGCCGAGATCGAGGCCACAAAGGCCGAGATCGACGCTCTCCAGACCATGATGGCCGAGGCCGAAATCAAGACCGAGGCCGCTGCGGAGGTTGCGGCGGGCGAACTCGCGTCCGTGCAAGCCGAGCTGGCCACCATCAAGCGCCAGAGCGAGCAAACCAGCGAGGAGGCCAAGGCCGAGGTCGTGTCCCTTCAGGCCGAGCTCTCCACCGTCAAGGCCCAGGGCGCCGAGGCGGCGGCGGCGGCTGCCAAGGCCGCCGAGACCGCACAGGCTGAGATCGACGTCCTCCAGACCATGATCGCCGAGGCCGAAGTCAAGGCCGAGGAGGAGGCCGCGGCCGCTGCAGCAGAGATGTCGGCGGTATCGGAGAAAGGTGCCAAAGCCCTGAAGGCGGCGCAGATGGAGATCGCGGCGCTGGGCACGGAGCTCGAGTGCATCACGGAGCAGGGCAACGACGTCTGCCGCCAGGCCAACGAGGAGATTGCGGGCCTTCACGCCGAGATCGACTCGCTCCAGGCCGTGGCGGCTAAGGATGCGGCGGCCCGCACCGCCGAGGTCGAAACTCTCTCGGCCGAGCTGGCCACCATCAAGCGCCAGAGCGAGCAAACCGGCGAGGAGGCCAAAGCAGAGGTCGTGACCCTTCAGGCCGAGCTCTCCACCGTCAAGGCCCAGGGTGCCGAGGCGGCGGCGGTAGCCAAGGCCGCGGCCGAGACCGCCGAGGCCAAGATTGACGCGCTGGAGACCATGATCGCCGAGGTCGAGGTCAAGTCGGAGGAGGCCGCTGCGGCGTCGGCGAAGGAGATCGCCGCTCTCACTACGGACCTCGAGGCGACCCGCGCGCAGGCGCTGGAGGCGGCAGAGGCAGCGGTGGCCGAGGTCGACGCTCTGCAGTCCGAGCTGTTGGGCGAGATTGCCAACCTCACGGCGACGCTTGAGGAGGTGCGCGCGGAGCATGCGGCGGCGACCGCGGGCCACGCAGAGGTCACGGCCGCTCTGGAACACGAGCTGGCCGTGGCCAAGGAGCAGGGCGGCGTGGCTCTGGCCGCGGCCCGCGAGGAGGTGGCGGTGCTGCGGGCGGACCTGACCGAGGTCAACGCCAAGAGCGAGGAGGTTATCACCGCGGCTGCGGCCGATTTGGAGTCAGTGCAGGCCGCCGCGGCGGCAGCTGCGGAGGAGGCCGAGGCCGCGGCCGAGTCGGCGGCGGCGCAGCTGGCCAAGGTGGAAGAGCAGCTGTCGGCAGCGCTGGCGGCGTCCGAGTCGGGCGCCAAGACGGCGGCGGCGGGCATTGAAGGTCTCACGGCGACGCTCGAGGCGGTGCGCGAAGAGTTCGCCGAGGCCAAGGCGCGCCACGCGGCCGAGGTTGAGGCCCTGGCGCAACAGCTAGCCGTGGCCAAGGAGGAGGGCGCTGCGGCCCTGGCCGCGGCCCGCGAGGAGGTGGCGGTGCTGCGGGTGGACCTGGCCGAGGTCAATGCCAAGAGCGAGGAGGCCATTGAGGCCGCACAGGCCGAGATCGACTCCCTCCAGACCATGATCGCCGAGGTCGAGGTCAAGTCGGAGGAGGCCGCTGCGGCGTCGGCGACGGAGATCGCCGCCCTCACCACTGACCTCGAGGCGATCCGTGCGCAGGCACGGGAGGCGGCAGAGGCAGCGGCCACCGAGGTCAAGGCTCTGCAGTCCGAGCTGGCCTCGCTCGAGGCGACGACAACGGCGGCGGCCAAGGCGGCAGCGGAGGCGGCGGCGGCGCGGGTCTCAACGCTCGAGGGCGAGCTCGCGGCCACCGTTGCCGAGGCGGCAGCGGCGGCGGGTGCGGCGGCGGGCGACGTGAACCGCCTGACCATGGCGCTCGAGGAGTCGCGCGTGGCGCTGGATATGGCCGAGGCCTCGGGTGCCGACGCCCTCGCCGCCAAGGAGCAGGCGCTAGTGGCCGCCGCGGAGAAGGCCGCGGCGAGCGACGCGACCATCCGAGCCGAGCTCGAGGCGGCCATGGAGCGGGAGCGGACGCTCGAGGAGGTGGGCGAGGGGCTCAAGGCCACCATCGCCGAGCTCGAGGCGCAGTCCGAGGCGCGCGCGGTGTCCCTAGCCGAGTACGCGGAGAAGGTGGTGGCCATCGTGGCCAGCGGCGAGGCGCGCGCCCGCGACTTCGAGCAGACGATTGCGGGCCTTGAAGCGGGCATGACCAGCGCGGGGGCAGCGGCGGCGGCGGAGATTGCGAGCCGGGACGAGGAGCTGGCGAGCGTGCGCGGCGAGCTGTACGCGGCGGAGGACGGCCGCCTCGCCGCGCTGGCCCGCATCGAGAAGGCCGAGATGAAGGCCGAGTCCGCCGAGGCAGAGGCCGAGGCCGAGGCGCGCCGGTCTCAAGCGGCGGCGATGGCCCGCGACGTGGCGGCCCAGAAGCTCGAAGCGGCGCTGGCCACCATCGACCGGGTGTCCGCAGCGCACGCCTGCGCAGTGGCAAACGAGCTCGAGGCGCGCGAGTTCGCGGAGAAGTGGAAGAAGGAGGTGGACCTGCTCCAGGCGCTCCGCAAGAAGCTCCACAATGAGCTTGTTGACCTCAAGGGGAACATCCGCGTCTTTTGCCGCATCCGCCCTTCCAAGCGCGAGATAAAGGGCCTCGAGGCGACGGCCGCGGACGGCGGTGCCCTCGTCGTGAACCCGCACCCAACCAACGAGAGCGGCGAGGTGATCGACGTCTTTGACAGCGCCCCGGTGGGCACGGACAGTGGACTCCGGCGTTACAACGACGGGCGCCGCCACCAGTTTGCCTTCGACAAGGTCTTTGACGGCGCAAGCACGCAGGACAGCGTCTACGCCGAGGTGCAGCCGCTTGTGCAGTCGGCCCTTGACGGTTACTCGCTCTGCATCTTCGCGTACGGCCAGACGGGCTCCGGAAAGACACACACCATGATCGGCGACGCCGAGGTGGGGCCGTCGGAGGCGCTGGCGGCGGCGGAAGGCGCCAGCTCCCCCGCCGGGCTGGACCGCGGCATCGTGTACCGTGCCTGCGAGCAGGTCTTTGCGGACTTGAACAACGAGTGCGGCGCGTCGGGCCCCACCGAGTCAAAGGTTACCATCGAGGCCGTCGAGATCTACAACGAGAAGCTCCGGGACCTGCTGCCGTCGGCGGCCCCGAAGAAGGGCGCCGTCGTCCCCTCCCTCGAGGTGCGCACCGACCCTAAGTCGGGCCACGTGTTCATCGAAGGCATCGAGGCGCACCCCGTGACGAGCGTGGGCCAAGCCGTGGGCTTCCTCGACCGTGCCCTCCGCCAGCGCGCCACCAAGGCCACCAAGTGCAACGACCAGTCGAGTCGCTCGCACTGCGTCCTCATCGTGCGCTTCGAGAAGACGGACCTCGCGACCGGTGTCACCAAGTCGGGCGCGCTCCACTTTTGCGACCTCGCCGGCTCGGAGCGCCTGGCCAAGTCGGGCAGCGGCGAGGACCCGGAGAAGCTGCGCGAGGCGCAGGCCATCAACAAGTCCCTCTCGGCCCTCGGCAACACCATGTCGGCGCTCGTGGCGGGCGGCCGCCACGTGCCCTTCCGCGACTCGAAGCTCACCTTTTTGCTGCAGGAGTGCTTCACGGGCGACGGCAAGTCCCTCCTCGTCTGCGCCCTCTCGCCCGAGTGCGACAACATCGCCGAGTCGGTGGGATCCCTCCGTTTCGCGCAGACCGTCAGCCAGGTCACCGCTTCGGCCCGCACGCGCTGCGCCAACTGCAGCGCGAAGGGCAAGGGCGGCGGCGGCGGCGGTGGCGGCGCGGCGGATGCCGAAACCTCGGCAGCGCCCGGCGGCAAGCGGCTGCGGTCGTCCAAGAGTAGCGTCTGAGGTGGCCGATGCGCCACACGGCGTTTGCCATTAAGATAGTAATACGAGAGAAAAAAAAGAAGAAAGAACAACACTCACGCCACATGACGGGCTGCTCCACTGCGGTGTGAAGGCGCCCGGGTGGCCAACAGAGAGGAGAAACCCAAGAGAGAAATAAGAAGAAAAAGGGCAAAGTGGAAAAAGAAGAGAAGAGAAGAAGCGCCAACGACACCCGCGCCACCCTCTCATCATCTGGCTTGGAGCCAGACGGAGGAACCAGGTGCGCGCGCGTGTTTTGCTTTGTGCTGGAGATGTCGCTCAAGACTGCAGTTCACTAGTTACTAGCACCAGCACTGCTGCTAGCACTACTGCGATGGGAGCTGGCAGCTAGTAGGACCCGCCGACGCGTGGAGTCATTCGGCCGTTTTCGCCCCTGAACCCACCACCACCACCGCCGCCGCCGCCGCCGCTACCTGCACCACCACCTTCTCCTCCGGTGCGCTTCTTCGCGCAGGCGCGCGTTGGGACGTACGTGAACCTTTCTCACCCGGGCGATCCCGATTAGCTACCGAGGTCGTTGGGTTCGTAGACGCGCCCCAGACGTCCCTAGTTGACGTTGGCGTCGCCTTCAGCCTCATTGAGATCACCGCGACCGAGCTGTACAACTTGCACGCACCAGCGGTGGACCCGCGCCCTCGCCCGGCGCCGCCCGCGGCATTACCGCAGTTTTCTCAAGATTTAAAGGTGTTTAATCAACATCAAATCCACATACATGCATATTTTTATGTTATCTTGAGATCGCGGGCTTGATTGGTCGAGGAGCCGCGGCCAAAACCCCGAGTGCTGGGATTAGCAGTGAAAGAGAGTTCCGACTCCGAGCCCCGCCGTGGGGCGGGCGAGTCCCCAAAAGCACAAGCAGTGCGCAACGCAGAACAACCCTTGCGTTAACCTCCACGTAGGTAACGCGGGGCCGTGACGCGGAGCGCCTGCTGACACGAGAGAGACTTTTGCACACACACAGCGCCTGCCTGAGCACGGCAGCGCGCGCTTACAGTTCAGAGAAACACGCGCCC
>Ga0181573_10005134_pt1 | contig 10923 bp, 5 predicted proteins | sample 101ome_25_FD_148643 | JGI IMG/M metagenome (GOLD analysis project Ga0181573, IMG submission 148643) | Coastal salt marsh microbial communities from the Groves Creek Marsh, Skidaway Island, Georgia - 101409BT metaG (spades assembly) | ecosystem: Environmental > Aquatic > Marine > Intertidal zone...
ATCGCGCCACGGGCAGAAGGGTGTCATCGGTCGACTCGTCGAACCCGAGGACATGCCGTTCACCCCCGACGGTGTCGTGCCCGACCTCATCATCAACCCTCACGCCATTCCATCCCGCATGACCGTGGCCCACGTTCTGGAAATGATCGGTGGGAAGGTCGGCGCCATGGAAGGTCGCCGCATCGACGGTACCGCCTTCCGTGGAGAGAAGGAGTCCAGTCTGCGCGACGGTTTGGTGCGCAACGGCTTGGCCCACACCGGTCGTGAAATGATGATCAACGGTGAAACCGGCGAGTCCTACCCTGCTGAAATCTTCGTTGGATGCATTTTCTACCAGCGATTGCACCACCTCGTCAGTTCGAAGATTCACGCCCGCTCTCGCGGCCGTGTGCAAATCCTGACCCGCCAGCCCACCGAAGGTCGTGCCCGGCAAGGTGGTTTGCGGTTCGGTGAGATGGAGCGTGACTGTTTGATCGCCCACGGTGCCTCGATGGTCATCAAGGACCGTTTGCTCGATGAATCGGACGGTATTGACATGTACGTCTGCGCTCAGTCCGGCCACATCGCCTGGTTTGACCCCAAGCGAAACACCTACGTCAGCCCGATCCACGGCGACGGTGCTGAGGTGTACAAGGTGCAAACCTCCTACGCTTTCAAGCTGCTCTTGGACGAAATGAAGAGTTTAGGTGTGGCCATGCGTCTTGAACTGGAGGACCGAAAATGAGCAGAAAGAGCACGATGATCCCCAAGCGAATCGCACAGATTCGTTTCGGTTTGATGGACCCCCTCGAAATCCGCAAGATGTCGGCTGTTGAAGTCAAGACGGCGGACACGTACAAGGACGACGGTCACGCCTACAAGCAAGGTCTGATGGACCCTCACATGGGTGTGATTGAGCCCGGTTTGGTGTGCCCAACGGACAACTGCCAGTACCAGGACTCGCCCGGTCACTTCGGCCACATTCAGCTCGAGCTGCCCGTCATCCACATCGGGTTCGTGAACCTGATCAAGACGGCCCTCAAAGCGACCTGCAACAGCTGCAGCCACATCTTGCTTCACGGCGAGGCCGGCTCCAGCCCATCGGCCAACCCCGAACAATCCGAGCAGGACTTCTACCGAAACCGCATCCGCGACGTCATCACCAAGCACGGCGTGGGTTCCACGGAATTCTCGAAGATCATCAAGGAAGTCGAGAAGGTTACCTCGGGAACCAAGCGAAAGGTGTGCATGCACTGCGGCGAATCGCAAGGCAAAATCATCCTCGACAAGCCCACCACCTTCAAGGAGAAGCACGAGAACAACAACACGGAACGCAAACTCAACCCACGCGACGTTCGCGAATGGTTGAGCAGCATCCCTGCTGACCATCTGATTTTCATCGGCATGGACAAGCAAAACCGGCCGGAATGGGTCGTGCTCAAGGTGCTGCCCGTCCCACCCATCACCGTCCGACCGTCCATCACCTTGGACAGCGGCGACCGGTCGGAGGACGACCTGACCCACAAACTGGTCGACGTCCTTCGCATCAACCAGCGGCTCCGTGAGAACCGTGACTCGGGTGCGCCTCAACTCATTGTTGAGGACCTGTGGGAATTGCTTCAGTACCACATCACCACGTACTTTGACAACCAAACCTCTGGCATCCCGCCCGCTCGCCACCGCTCCGGTCGCACCCTCAAGACGCTCACGCAGCGCCTGAAGGGCAAGGAAGGCCGTTTCCGAAGCAACCTCTCTGGGAAGCGTGTCAACTTCTGTGCTCGCTCGGTGATTTCGCCCGACCCCTACCTCAGCGTGAACGAGGTCGGCGTGCCAACCAAGATTGCCAAGGAACTGACCGTCCCCATCCGTGTGACGGCCCGAAACCGTGAGCAAATGCGGCAGATGATCCTTCGCGGTCCTGATGTCCACCCCGGTGTGAACTACATCATCCGAGGCGACGGTCGCCGTGTCAAGATCAACGCTCGAAGCCGTTTGATCAACGCCGGCTTCCGCTGCCACAACCCAGAGTGCAACGAGGAAACGACCACCCGTCACGACCTCCATTCCGTGCTCCCTGCACCCAACTTCCTGCCAGGCTTGGTCATCCAGAAGCAAATCTCGCTCAGCGGCATGGACCAGTCCCTTGAGGAAGTCACCTACACCGTGAACGACACGGCCACGCTGGCCAACCTGCAAGGTGTGGACGAGAACGGAAAGATGCTCGCCGAGGACGACCCACGTGCCGTGCTCCACTACCGGTGGATGCACGAACTGTCCCAGGCCGACAACCCCAACCCTGAACCCTACCCCGAACACCTCGAAGTGTCCTGCCCACACTGCGGCAGTCCCTTCGACGAGTGGACCGAGGAGCGAACGGGCGTGGAAGACCGCTTGGCGACCGTGGACCGCTACGGCAACCCCAAGCCCGGTCTCCAGGTCGAACGCCACCTGATCGACGGCGACGTCGTGATCTTCAACCGACAGCCGTCGCTGCACCGCATGTCCATGATGGTGCACGAAGTGCGTGTCATGGAAGGTCACACGTTCCGGTTCAACTTGGCCGTGTGTACGCCGTACAACGCTGACTTTGACGGTGACGAGATGAACCTTCACGTCATCCAGTCCGAGGAAGCTCGAGCCGAAGCCAAGATCCTGATGCGTGTCCAAGAGCACATCCTGACCCCCCGCTACGGCGGTGCGGTCATCGGTGGCATCCACGACCACATCTCCGGCGCTTACCTGCTCTCCCGACCCGGCACCCTCATCCGCCAAGCCCACGGCCTGGAGATGCTGGGCAACATCGGTTACACCGGTGAGCTGCCCGAGTTGGTGAAGGACGAGAACGGTCAGGCCGCCTACCGTGGACAGGATTTGATTTCCCTCATCATTCCCGACAACATCTTCCTTCGGTTCCGCAGCCGAAGCAACGACGATGTCGTGGTGAAGGAAGGTCATGTGGACGGTACCCTCGACAAGCGCGCCATCGGTGCTGAGGACGGACGTCTGCTCGATGCCATCGTGCAAACCAACGGGCCCGAGCAGGGCGCTCGCTTCCTTGACGAGTTCACGCGGCTCTCCATCGCCGCCTGCACTTCGCTCGGCTTCACGACCGGTATCGATGACGAGGACCTCTCCGAGGCCGCCGTCGCAGCCATCCACGCTGCCAACGAGAACGCCTCCCAACAGGTCAACGCTGAGCTCGAAAAGTTCGGTGCCAACGGCAAGGGCTACGAGACGCGACCTGGCCGCACCCCCCGTGAAACCCTTGAAGAGAACATCATGCAAATGCTGGACAAAGGAAAGCAAGAAGCCGGTGACGTTGCGAAAGACGCTTTGAACGAAAGCGGCTCCACCAACGCTGCGGTCAACATGGCCATCAGCGGTGCTCGCGGTTCCATGGACAACTTGACCATGATGGCGGCCTCCATCGGCCAAGCGAAGGTTCGTGGGAAGCGCCTCGAGCGTGGATACGACGAGCGCGTGCTGCCTCACTTCAAGCGAGGCGGCCGAGGTGCACCCGACCGAGGGTTCATCGCATCCTCGTTCAAGCGCGGTCTCGAGCCGACGGAGTTCTTCATGCTCTCCGTGTCGGGCCGAGAGTCCTTGGTCGACACCGCTGTTCGTACCGCCAAGTCCGGTTACATGCAGCGTCGGTTGATCAACGCCATGGACGACCTCAAGGTCTACGACGACGAGATGCTGTCGGTGCGCAACACCGCCAACCGCATCATCCAGTTCAGCTACGGCGAAGACGGCATCGACCCCTCCCGGGGGGTGCACGGTTCCCCCTTCAACGTCGACGTCATCGTGGATTCGGCGTTGGGCACCGAAGGTGCCACGGAAATCGTCCGAGAATCCGTCGAGCGCGAGGAGCGCGAGGAGGATTTCGGCGGCTGGGAGTTCGACGGTGACGACACCGGAGGTGAAGACTGATGGTGGTCAAGAGTGCAACGAAAAAGAAGCTGATGGACCTCGGTGTGGCCGAGAACTTCGCCCACCAACTTGCCGACGACCGCAAATGGGACGACGTCAAGACCATGTCCTCCACCGACATCGCCAAGGCCTGCGAGACCGACTCCGAAACCGCAGGGAAGATTCACGCCACCATCATCGCTGCGACCCAAAAGGGGCGAGAAGGTGACGGTGACACGAGTGGGCCCATCACCAAGGTGCGGTTGGCCGGACGTCGCAGCCGACGGGCCCGCGCCAAGACCGTGGTGGACCTCGAAACCTACGACGAGGATCGCAAGGCCAAGTCTTTGGAACATGAACTCGCAGACGACCCCGTCTACAAGGCGCTCGAGGATGCCGCCGAGTCGTTGGGTTCCCGCCGGTTCACAAACCGAATCTTCGCCGATTTGACCCTCGCCTGCCACAGTCGCGGCAAGAAGAAATTGACCAAGCCGCAGGCAAAGAAGGTGATTGAAGAAGCCATTGAAGCCTTGGACAAAGCCAGCATTGACCCCTACGAAGCAGCGGGCATCATCACGGCGCAGTCCATCGGTGAACCGGGCACACAGATGACCATGCGTACGTTCCACTACGCCGGTGTGGCCACGGTCAACGTGACCCAGGGTCTGCCCCGCATCATCGAGATCGTCGACGCACGCAAGGTACCGCAAACGCCCACGATGACCATTCGCATGACGCCCGGCAAAGTGCAGGACGGCAACGCTGCCAAGAAACTGGCCGCTGCCATCGAAGTGACGACCACGGTCAACATTGCTGCGTTGGAAACCGACGTCGCACAACGACGCCTGGTCTTGAAGCTGAACAAAGGTAACCTGAAGCAGAAGAACATGACCCCCATGGAGGTCAAGGACAAACTGGAACAAGCCACGCGATTGCTTGTCCAAGCGGACAAGGAGAAGAACCCGTCCACGTTGACCCTGATTCCTGGCGTGCACTCGGAGGACGACCTGTCGGACCTGGCTGAAAACCCACCCTCGTACACCATGCTGTTGCAGCTGGAAGAGAAAATCCGAGACATGCGGTTGAAGGGCATTCCCGGGATTGAGCGAGCGAACGTGCAGCTGGACGACAAGACCGGCGAGTACTACCTGTCGACCATTGGCAGCAACTTGCAGCGTGTCAGTGAGTTGGAAAGCATCGACCGCTCCCGCACCTACACCAACAACATCATCGAAATTTACGACTACCTCGGCATTGAGGCTGCTCGACAAGCCATCGTCAACGAACTGCAGTTGACCTTGGACGGCGCTCGTTTGGAAGTCGATGTTCGCCACCTGCTCATGGTGGCCGACGTGATGACCTCCGAGGGTGAAGTGCGAGCCATTGGCCGACACGGTGTGTCCGGTACCAAGCACAGCATCCTTGCCCGTGCTGCGTTCGAAGTGACGGTGAACCACCTGCTTAAGGCAGGGATCATCGGCGAGAAGGATTACCTGACGGGCGTGGCCGAGAACATCATCGTTGGCCAACCCATTTCGCTGGGTACGGGCAGCGTTGCGCTGTACTACATCCCTGAGGAGTGATGTTCCAACCATGAGAAACACTGGTGGAGAATGGAGGAAGACAAATGGATTTGAGCCGACAACTGAAAAACGCAATCGCAACAGGTTCCCTGTTGTTTGGACAACGACAAGCCAAGGACGCCTGTGCCCGAGGGGATGCCAAGCTGGTCCTCGTGGCAGCGAACTGCCCGGAAGGGTATGTGACCGACTTGCGCGCCGCGCACCCCGAAGTCACGCTCCACCGCTCGGGGTTGGTGAACCGAGAACTTGGGATTGCCTGCGGTAAACCCTTCTCGGTGTCAACGTTGACCGTGCTGGATGCTGGCAACAGCGACCTGCTTTCGTTGGAAACCAACATCGAGTGAGCAGCACCGTCCAACAAAGGCTTGATGGCCTACGGGCACAGCCTTTGCGTCATGCGAAGCCCTTGCTTGGCCGCTGCGGCCATCACCGTCCTGTTGATGTTGAGCGTCGCCACACCGCTCATGACCGAACCCGAGCGATTGGAAGCGGTGAATGTCCAACCAACGTCGGGACGTTCGTCATCCGCTGAAGTGTTTCTGGCCACAGGGGGCGGCGCCAACGGGAACGACTTTCCGACCAGCATCGTGACCACCGCATCCGGCTTTGCCGTGTTGGGCGACTACAACCGAAGCGTCAACTTCGGCACGCACTCGTTGGCCCCGACCTCGCCGTTTTCAAACGGCAACGAGGTCTTCCTCGCCCACATGGACAGCAACGGCGCATGGACCGCTGCGCTGGGTGCCGACCACTCCACCGGCGGCTATTCCTTCGCGACCGCCCTCACCGCTTCCCAGGGAGCGGCGGTGGCAACGGGTTACATGATCGGCGTCGGTGTCTTCGGGTCCACCACGCTCCAGTCCTCCGTGCTCGACGGCTTCGTGGCCAAGGCCAACGCCAACGGCAACGGTTGGGCATGGGCCAAGGCCTTCCAGACCGTGGCCAACCAAAGCAGCGACAACAGCATCCCAACCGCCATTTCGGTGGACGCCAACGGGGACATCATCGTCGCAGGTACCTTTTCTGGAGAGACCGATTTCGGTGGGACCAGTTTCAACGTGAGCAACACCGAGGTCTTCGTAGCCAAACTGGACGGCACCAACGGGAACCTCCTCTGGGCGGTCAACGGCGGTGGCCTCGGCGACCAAGGCGTGACGGACGTCGTCGTGGACGGCAACGGGAACATCCACCTGGCCGGCGTGACCCAGTCCGCCGTTTACTTCGGTGCCAACAGCTACACACCCGTAGGCACGCAAGATGCCTTCCTGCTGACCCTGTCGAGCGCCGGCGCGTTCCAGAGCATCGACGGGTACGGGGTGGCCAACGAGGTCGTGGTGATCCGCAACCTCGCCGTTGATGCGAACAACCAGCTGTTCCTCGGCGGGACGTTTTCGGGAACGCTTGCCAAAGCCGGCTGGTCCATCACCGCCAACAAAGGTGGCTCGGACATCTTCATCGTGAAACAAGGTGCAACCCCCAGTCAGCAATGGGCCAGGATCGGTGGCAGCAACGCCAACGACGCGCTGACCGGCATGGCGATCGACTCCCGTGGGGAAGTCGTGTTCTCGGCCTACATACAAGGCACCTTCAGCGCCGGTACGAAGGCCATCACCCCCAGCGGAAACTTCGACGGATTGGTCGGCGGGTTGAGCGCCACCGGCAGTTGGACCTGGCTGGACGTCACCCGCAGCCCCGACTACGAGGCCCACTACGGTGTGGCGATCGACGGCAACGACATCGCCGCGGTGGTCGGTGCCTACGCCAATCAAAACCCTGCACAAATTTCCAAAGGAACGACCACCATCACCGCAGCCGGTGCTTGGGACACGTTTGTGTGGGCCTTCGACCCTGCCATGAAAAAGGACAGCGACACGGACGGCGTGCCTGACGTGAGCGACAACTGCCCCACGGTGTCCAACCCCCTGCAGGAAAACACCGACCTCGACGCACAAGGCGATGCCTGCGATGCCGACGACGACAACGACGGCATCACCGACAACTCGGGCGACGATTGCCCTCGAAACGGACGGTTCAACTGGACCTCCACCCAAGATTTCGATGTCCCCGACAACTCGTCGGATTGGGACCGTGACGGATGCAAGGACGATGCTGAGGACAACGACATCGACAACGACGGTGTGCTGAACAACGACGACGTGTGCCCCCGCTCACCGTACCAACCGCCCCGCCCCACGTGGGAGTCCAACGCTTCCACCGACATCGACGGTGATGGTTGCCGGGATGTGGATGAAGATGTCAACGACGATGGGGATGCCTTTGACGATGTGTTCGACGATTGCCCTTCGGTGTTCGGCAATTCCACTCAAGGACAAACCGGCTGCCCCGACAACGACGGCGACGGCTGGTCGAACGGACTCGATGATTGCCCCGATGAGGCAGGCAATTCCACACTGGGCGGAAAGAACGCATGTTTTGACCAAGACGGCGACGGGTGGGCCAACGTGGACGATGCGTTTGTCGACGATCCCTCGCAATGGTCCGACGGCGACGGTGACGGCTTCGGCGACAACCCCACCGGAACCCACGCCGATGCGTGCCCGGATGTCGCCGGTGATTCCTCCACCGACCGCATCGGCTGCCTCGATACCGACGGCGACGGTGTGTCGGACGGTGATGAAACCTGGAGCACCGAGGACGGTGCCGACGCCTTCCCCGAGGACGCCAGCCAATGGTCCGATTTCGACGGCGACGGGTTGGGTGACAACTGGGCCAACGCCAGCTGGGAGGACCGGAATCCATCGTGGCCCGGGGTGTACCACCCCGAAGTCACGGCTCAGGATGCGTGCCCCACACAGGCCGGCACGGCCACCGCCAACGGCATGACGGGATGCCCTGACGCTGATGGCGATGGATGGTACAACCTCCAGGATGCGTTCCCTGGTGAGGGAAGCCAATGGGCCGATCAGGACGGTGATGGCTTTGGTGACAACCCGGCCGGCGTGCAACCCGACGCCTGCCCCCTCGAGGCAGGTACCTCCAACATGGACCGGTTTGGTTGCATCGACAACGACGGCGATGGCTATTCCGCCCCAGTGCCCGATTGGACACCGTGGGAGAACGGGGCAGATTACGACGACGCCGACGCCACACAATGGGCCAACGCCGACCGCGACGCCTACGGCGACAACCCCGACGGCGAACAGCCGGACGAATGCCCTGAGGTCTTTGGCACATCCAACATCGACCGGCTCGGTTGCTTGGACAGCGACGCAGACGGGTTGTCGGATGCCACCGATGCTTGGGGGGCCGAGAACGGTGCCGATGCTTGTCCGTTGGCCTATGGCAACTCGACCGCCGACCGCATCGGATGCCTCGACAGCGACGGTGATGGTTACTCCGACCCCACCGGTGGCTGGGACATCGAACAAGGCGCCGATGCGTACCCCAACGACCCGAACCGATGGATCTACGAACCTCCCTCCGACGATTTAGCCTTCGCCTCGACCGAGGTCGTTGTGGGTGGCGGCGCTGGCGTTGTGGTCATTCTTGCCCTTTTGGGCATGATCATGAGGCGACGGGGACGCAACGACGTGCCGCTCACGAAGGCACCGGTGATGCTTCCCGACTTCACGGCACAACCATTGACCTATACGGCGCCACCCACAGCCGCCCCAGCCTACGGTGGAGCACCGGTGGCAACCGCTCCTGCAAGCGTGGCACCACCACCGGGCTTTGAGGCAGACCCCGCTCGCGAGTATTACAACGGGCTCATTGCCCAAGGCTACCCACCGCACGATGCCATGCAGTACACGCAACAGTACTACAATCACTTCCAGGGCTGATTTGGATGAGCCTCTCCCCCGCCCTCGATGAGCGGCGATGGCGGGACCGGCCAGTGGTGCGCGCTGTGCTGATGTTCTCGTTGTTTCGTGCCGTGTACGGGATGGGCATCGTGGTGGTCACCTACGTCTTGGCAACAGGTGAATCGGTTCCGGCATGGACGCCATGGGCCTTTCTGGCCGCATCCATGGTGTTCAGTCGAATCCTGTTTCGTTGGATGAAACGAACATGGCCATCGTGGTTTGACCCAGCCTCGCCAGGACCATGAGGGCGCCGCTTGGCATCGGAAACGTTCGAATCGGCTGTTGAAGGGATGGATCAATGCACTTCGGACCGTTCGGCCAACTGGCGTTTGCCTGGCACACAGGAACAGGAACCTCGCCGACCATCAACGGGCCGACCGCCCGCTCGCCATCACCGGTGATGAATCAGACGATGCCCTGGGCCATCATCGCTTCAGCGACCTTCAGGAACCCAGCGACGTTGGCGCCGAACACGTAATCACCTTCGCGACCGTACTTCTTGGCCGTCTCGGCGGCGTTCTTGTGAATGTTCACCATGATGCCCTCAAGGCGCTGGTCCACTTCTTCGCGGCTCCATGCCAACCGAAGGGAGTTTTGGGACATTTCGAGACCGGAGGTGGCGACACCGCCAGCGTTGCTCGCTTTACCGGGTGCGAACAGCACACCGGCGGCCTGGAAGACCTCGACGGCTTCAGGGGTGCAGGGCATGTTGGCGCCTTCGCCCACGGCGATGACGTTGTTGGCGACCAGCATCTTGGCTTCCTCACCGTTCAATTCGTTTTGCGTGGCGCAAGGCAAGGCCACGTCCACATCAACACCCCAGAGACCGTTGACAGCTGGTTCAGGAGCGCTGGCGGTGAACGTGGCGGAAGCGAATTGCTGAGCGTATTCCGAAATACGACCGCGGCGGTTGTTTTTGAGGTCCATGATCCAAGCGAGTTTCTCTCGGTCGATGCCCTCTGGGTCATGGATGAAACCGGAGGAATCGGACATGGTCACGGGCTTGCCGCCGAGGTCGAGGACCTTTTCACAAGCGAATTGAGCCACGTTACCGGACCCTGAAATGGACACGACAGCACCCTCGAACGACTTGCCCTTGGTGGCCAGCATCTCGCGGGCGAAGTACACCAAGCCGTACCCGGTTGCTTCGGGGCGAATCAGCGAACCGCCGTAGGCCAGGCCTTTGCCCGTCAAGACGCCGCCTTGGAACTCGTTCTGCAAGCGCTTGTACATACCGAACATGTAACCGATTTCACGACCACCAACGCCGATGTCACCGGCGGGAACGTCGCAGTCCTGACCGATGTGTCGCCACAATTCCATCATGAACGACTGGCAGAAGCGCATGACTTCGGCATCGGATTTGCCTTTGGGGTCGAAATCGGAGCCACCCTTGCCACCGCCCATGGGGAGGCCGGTCAAGGAATTCTTGAAGATCTGCTCAAAAGCAAGGAACTTCAGAATGGAAGCGTTGACCGAGGGGTGGAAGCGAAGCCCGCCTTTGTAAGGACCAATGGCGCCGTTGAATTGTATGCGGAACCCACGGTTCACCTGAACATTGCCGCTGTCGTCCACCCATGGGACGCGGAAGTGAATCAGGCGCTCGGGCTCGACCACGCGCTCAA
>Ga0181573_10005137_pt1 | contig 10917 bp, 8 predicted proteins | sample 101ome_25_FD_148643 | JGI IMG/M metagenome (GOLD analysis project Ga0181573, IMG submission 148643) | Coastal salt marsh microbial communities from the Groves Creek Marsh, Skidaway Island, Georgia - 101409BT metaG (spades assembly) | ecosystem: Environmental > Aquatic > Marine > Intertidal zone...
AGTCGACGTGACAGACATCATAGGTCACCCCGATTACGACGGTAGCAAGTTCGAGAACGACATCACCGTGCTGCGACTCGCCGAGGACCTCGACACGAGCACGTATCCGCCGGTGAGGCTCGAATGGGACCCCGAGAAATACGCCGAGGGTACCTCTGCGAGGGTCATCGGTTGGGGCACGACGGCGCAGGGGAGCGGCCAGGTGTCGCAGGTGCTCCTCCAGGCAAACGTCCCCGTGGTTTCGCAGGAGACGTGCGCGGGTCCGGGCAGCTATCCACCCGGGGGAACAGGCCTCACCGTCACAGACGCCATGCTCTGCGCTGGATTCGAAAATGGTGGAACCGATGCGTGCCAAGGCGACTCGGGGGGACCGCTTGTGGCGATTGATGCAAACGGGGATTTGTCGCAGATTGGCATCGTGAGCTGGGGCGAAGGGTGCGCGCAGGCCCAAAAGTACGGGGTTTACGCCCACGTCAATAACCTCAGGGGTTTCCTAGTCCGCAACGTCCCCGAGCTCGAGAATTACAGCCCGAACACGACGGATCCATCAGGTCAGTACATCGTCCTTCACGAACGCATACGACCGGAAAAGGTCGCTACCCTCCGAGAGACCATGCGTTGGGAACCTCTCAGAGAGGTCGTGCGTGCCGCGTGGATCGAAAGACTCGTAGAGATCCCACGATATGAGGATCGAACATGAACGAACCTTTCTAAATACGTCAACTTCATCGATCGAGGACGCCTGACCGCCCCCATCGTTCACCTTTATTCATCTTGCAGGTACCCTCAGCATTCCCCCGGATCCGGCGTCGCCCGCGCGGCCAATGTTCTCGTGGTTTTTCAGCTTTTGAAGTCGTGCGTTGGCGGGCGAACGTGTGTTGTATTAAATATGTTCCCTCACACGCCCGACAGCCCACTCGTGGGTAGTTCCTCGATTATCTTCATCCAGTTGGGCGTCCCCGCGCCGCTCTTCCAGAGCGTCCCGTCCTTCCCGACGCTGAAGAACACGTCCCTAACCGAGGGGTCAAATCCGTTGCGCTCAATCTCGTTCACGATCCAGGTGCGCCACGCGTCCTCGTCGAGGGGTGCGACGCGCCACTTCTTCTCGGTCACGCGCGCCGCGGAGACCGCCACCTCCGCGCGCTTGCTCCTCTTTCCAAACTCCATGGGCTCCGCAACCGCCGGAGCCGATCCGTCCTCGCCATCCACCGCGCCCCCCCGCTCGGCAGCAAACTCAGCCTTGAGCGCCGCCATCGCCGCGCCGGGCGCCTTCTTGGCCTTCTTCTTGCCCCCGCCGTTGAGCATGTCCACCGTCGCGATCACCACGTTCTGTTCCTTGAGCTTGGCCTTGTACTTAACGAGCTGGCCCATCGCATTGTCGATGTGCTCGTCGCTCCCTGCGATTACGAACAGCCTGTAGTTGCCCCGCAGCTGGCTCACCAGCACGTCCTCCTTGCTCTCCTCGATGGCCATGCGCAGCCTGCCCAGCTCCTCCTCTCGCGCGACCTTGACCTCAGTCTTCTCGCGCTCCTTGAGCTCGTTGCTGAACAGGTACGCAAACGCGCTCACAGCCACTATGTTGATGAGGAGGTTCTTGATGGTCTCGCCCAGCTCAGGAGCGTCGTCGCCGCCCTTGATGGCGGCGGAGAGTCGGGCGAGGATGATGATGAGACCGATGAAGGCACCCGCGCCCAGGCCCCCGAAGGCGTAGAGCTTGAAGAACCTGAACGGCTCCTGCGCCTCCGCCTTGAGCTTCTGGACGGACTTGTTGCTCCTGAATCCCTTCACCTCCTCGGCGGCCATCTCCTCGTACTGCGGCGTGCCCCTGAACACCTCCATGTCCGGGTCCTTCAGCACCACCGTGAACTTGAGGTTGTAGTCGTTGATCGCGGACTTGAGATCAACCTTGGCCTCGTCGTACTTCTGCAGTTTGACGTAGGCGCACGCGCGGTTGTACAGCGCCGCTCGGGACTCGTCCTCGCTCGGCGATCCGAAATCCTTGAGCGCGGCGCTGAAGTTCCTCACCGCGGCGTCGTACCTGCGCTTCTCGAAGCACGCCAGGCCGTTGTTGACGGCGTCCGCGGCGGACTTGTTGGGACCGAGCGGGGCGTTGGGGTCGGCCGCGGTCTCGCCCTTCGCGGCGTGGACCCTCACCGCGACCCGCCCGTTCCTCGCGGCTGTGCGCGATCCGCTGCGCTGCGTGAAGACAGCGAGGGTTCCCGCGCCGCGCGTGACGGTCGTGGACGGCGATCGATCGACGAACGCGACGGGAGTGACTCGTCGGGCGCGGACGGCCACCGAGGTGGTCCGCACCGCGACCGAGGCCATCGCTGGTCGCACGAGCGACGTCATCGGCTCTCCTGATTGTGCTGGCTCTATCCGAGATACGTGGCTCGCCACACGATTGGATAGAATCAGCAATCCCGGGATTGTCGGTTCGTTGTAACCACAAACTCATACGCCGGGATCTATGAATACAAACAGTATTTCGTACATATTTGTGCATGATTTAACAGTTAGAGTTCATCCACCTTTTGCTTGCGCGCCTTCTTTCTCCTCTTATTCCCGCGTTTCTGCTGCCTGTCCAGCATCTTCTTCTCCTTCCTGCTCTTCTCCTCCACCTTCCTGATGGCCTCCTCCACCGTCCAACCGTCGTCATGAGTGTTGGCCTTGGACATGTCCAGCCCGACGGGGCACACGCCGAGACCCTTGGGCACGCCGCCAGCTGTGTCGTCGTCGTCGTCGTCGCGCCAGTCGTCGTCGTCATCCTCATCAGACCCGGGTGCCCTCTGGCACACCGTCGCCGCTAGCTCGTGCACGGGGGTGGCGGCGTAATTCGCGATGATGTAGTCGTCGTAGTCGCCGACGACCGAGCCGCACGTGCTGACGAGGAAGGTGGATATCCACGCGCCCTCGGTCTTGGCGATGCTGTGGTCGTTGCTGTACACCGGCGTGACCTTGTTGTTTCGCATCTGCAAGCCGTAGTCGCGCCTGACCTGGAAGCAACCCCGCTCGAGCGCGCCCATGTTCTCGTCCGGGGTGAGCTTAAACTTCCTCTGCTCGCGTTTTTTCTTCAGCGCGGACACGAGCTCGGAGACCACCACCGCGCACGCTGCGGGGAGAGGTGGGGAGAGGGACAACGTCAGCTGTCCGATAGGTGTTTTCAAAAAAGCAAGCGACGCGCGCAGAGGGGATGGGTCGGGATCGGTTCGCGCCGCCGATACTCCGCCAGTTTCTCACCGTTACACTTGAGCTTGCTCTTCATCACGGGATCATCCTCCCAGTCCGGCAGGGAGTTCTCCACGTCCTCCGTCAAGGGCTGCCCCTTTTGCTTTTTCTCCGCCCTTCTCTTGATGTCCTCCTTCGTGATGGGCATCTTCATCTGATTGGAGAGCTTGGCCTCGGCGCCGGGAAGACCTCCGGACCACGGGGAGGGTCCCAGCAGCAATATCGCCACGAGAAGCGCCCACGCCATCGCGGCGGTCGTTCGCATCGTTCCGTCTTTCAACTTGAGCGTCGCTCGAACTGTGCTCGGTGCCCTCGATCGAAAAGTTCAGAAGAATCGCCAACAGGCCAGGACTGGCCCAGCCTCGTTTTCAAGCAAACCCACGTGGCGCGGAACACGGGCACATCTCCTCGCGCGTGGCTCCGGTCATGGCGGCGACGTCCGTCAGCGCCGCGTCGGTTGGGACGGGATGTATCGCGGTGCGTCGCGCGTCCCACCCTCGCGCGGGCGTCTCGTGCGGCCGAGACACCCGCGCGCGACGAGGACCCGCGCGTCCTCCCGATAACAACCCTCGTCGTCATCGCCCCGCCGCGGTCAGCCCCTTCGCCGAGGACGACGCGGCGCCGACCGGGGGGAGCGAGCCGGACTCCCCGGCGCTGGATCGCGCCAAGCGCGCACTGGCGTGGCGGGCGTCGTCGCGCGTGGCGGCGGCCGACGCGGCCACGACGCGATGCCCCGACCTGGACGTGTACACCGAGGCGCTCCTCGCGACGCTCGGGGAGGATTGGCGGGCGCGCGCGCCGGACCGGGAAGGCGCGGCGGCGGAGGGGTTCTCCAGCGCGGGGATATCCACCGCGCTGGACCACCTCGCGTTCGAGCGTCTGCAGGCGCTGATGGAGAAGTTCGAGGTGAGCAAGGCGGTGGAGGTGTTCGGGACGATGCGGCAGGTGGTGGTGATTGGCGCGGGCGCGGACACGCGCGGGTTCAGGGTGCCGTGGCCGAGGGGCACGGCGGTGTTCGAAGTCGCGCACGAGGACGCGCACGCGTTCGCGCATGAGACGCTCAAGGCGGTGGGAGCCAAGCCAAACAAGGGCTCGTCGCACAGGCGCGTCCGCTGCGACCCGACCGCGTCGGACTACCGATACGGCGACATGGAGGAGGCTCTGGCGAGGGCGGGATACGCCCCCGACGTCCCGTCCGTGTGGGTGCTGCAGGACGTGGGTTCGGTGGACATCGGAAAATGGAACGACCTCGCCGAGGAGATCGGCGACCTGATGTGCGCCGGGAGCGAGATCGTCGCGCACGCCCCCGCGGGTCCGGCGTCCTCGGCGCTGGTCCGGGGCTTTGCCGCCGCCGGGACCTTGGCGCGGGCGTACACGGCGGGGGAGCTCGGGTGCGAGGAGGTGGACGGGGGGGCGCTGGTGGGTCAGGTGGGCGTCGTGCACGGCGTGAAGCAGAGGCCTTCGAGGCAGGAGACGGAGTTTTACCGGGAGCAGGTTTGGCAAATCGAGAACGAGGACGGGGACGAGGAGGGGTTCTCGTTCTGAGAGTTCAAGTGTTAGTTTACCTCTATCCCATAGCTAGAGCGAGCTAGTCTAGTCTCCCCTGTAGGCGAAAGGAGCGCGGTGGCCGAACGCGAACGATCCCTGATCGTCGTGATGACCCCACTTCCCGGCCTGGTTCAACGCGCCCCCGGGTTTCCACACCGGTTTCTTGCGACGCCCCCGAAGGTCGGGCTCGACCGCCGCCTCCCGAGCACCCTCCCCGCGAACAACCGGCGCCCAAAGCGGTTTCCTCTCGTACGGCGCCCTCCTCTCCGCGTTTTCCCCGTCGATTTTCCCCATGGGCGCGGTGGCCGTCCGCTCGATCCTACGCAAGGTTCTCTCCGCGCGGTTCTCCTGCCTCGCCAGCTCGACGCTCGTCGGCGAAGTCCTAGTCCTCGGGGCGAGCGCCGCGACGGCGGCGGTTTTGAGCTTGGCCTTGCGCCAGTTATCCCTCGCGCCGTTCTCGAGCTCGGCCCGGCGCCGGTTATCCCTCGGGCCTTCGGCGCCGTCATCGCCCCTCGCCGCGCCTTTGCCGTCGATTCTTTTACCCGCGCCCTTCTTACCAGCGCCGGGCGCGTTGGTCAGGTTACGCAGCGCCGTCCTGGTCGCGGCCAGTTTCCCCCACTTTCCGGTGTGCGCGGAGGGCGGCGAGTTCCTGCGCTCGTACCTCGACAGGAAGTTGGCGTGTTTCGTCTCCTCGCGCCGCGCCGCCTCCTCCGCCGCCTTTTTCTCGCCCTGTTTCTTGTAAATGTCCTCTATGCCCGCCATCGCCGCGTCGAACAGCGCGTCCGCCCGGGCGTGCTCTCCCAGCATGTGCAGGGTCATGGAGAGACCTTCCTGCGCCAGCAGGGTCTGCGCGTCGAACTTGCCGAGCTTCTCCCGGAAGATCCTCCACGCGCGCTCCAGGAGAAAGCTCGCCTTCTTGAAGTTCTCGTCCTCCATGTGGATCATACCCAGCTCGGCGCACAGCTCCGCGACGTACGGGTGGTCCTTGCCCACCTTCGCCTCCAGAAAGGCGAGGCCGTCCGTCATGAGCGAGTCCTCGTCCATGAAGCGATGCGCCATCCGCTGGTCGTAGAGCGTCCCGATGGGCCTCGTACTGACCGGCGTCGTATCCGCCGTGGATGGATCGCCGGCGTAGAAATTAAGGTGGAAGTTCTGCCTCGCGTTCATCGCGGCCCGAGCACCCCGAGCGCCCACTCGACTGGGGAACGTGGACGGCACCTTCCTCAAACGGTCCTCTCGAGCGTTTTGTCGCCCCGGCCGGGCTCCCGAACCATTCCGGCCAGATTTCGGGGAGTGACACAGATGGGAAACAGAGGTTGGAGAGCCCTCTCTCGGCACCCTGTTTCCCTCGAATTCCTAACTGGGTCTCTGTAAGATCAGTCACCCCGTTTCGTGGTTTGCGGCCGGATCCTCGAAAAGATCTGCCAGCTTGGCACTCGGGAAGTATCTTCTGCTTGTTTCCCGCGTCCCGGAAATGAGACGGACGCCACTCCGAGTGACCACCATGCTCGCTCAACGTTACTCGTCCGTCGTGGCCACGACCCGCGCCGTGGTATCCGCGTCCGGGGCTCGCTCCGGCGCGCGTCAAACGGCGTTTAAGCCCGCGCGCGTGCCCTCGCGTAACCCCAAACCCGCCGATCTCTTCTCCGGCCTCTCGGGAATTTCTCTGTCGGCAGATCCGGCGCGTCGGGGCCAGCGCGTGACGACCGGCGTCGGGCCCAGGTTCGACGCGGTGGTGTCGCGCCCGCCCCCGACCGAGGGTATGGGTATGAACCACGTTCTCTTCGTGGAGATTGGGATGGGTGCGGACCAGCACGGTCAGGACGCGACCAAGGCGGCCGTCCGCGCTTGTCGCAACGCAATTGAGTTTAACTCCATACCCAGCATCAGGCAGATTGTTCCCGGCGGCTACGACAACATGAAGCTTCACATCCAGATCGGCGTGCCCAAGGGCGCGGTGCTGGACCTGGAGAAGATTCGCAGGGTGTTTCCTTACGGCCAGATCTGCGAGCCCATCGAGGTTGTTGAGGGGGGACTCATGGCGAGGTCCGGGATCAAGATCCCGGAGATGGGAGACAAGAGCGACGAGTTCGTCATCGCCGTTGCCGCCATCACAATCGGGTACTGACCCGCGCCGCGCAAGCTTTCTGTTCCTGTATGCATGTACCGCAATATCCTGTCACGATTAGTAGTTTCAATTCTAGATGAGCGCTTCATAAGAACATCGCCATGCGAGTCCCTTTGCCCGCCAACAGAGCTGAAGAAACGTCGTTGAAATTTCGTGATGACGAAGCGAAGCGACGGGAAAATGCCTCACAGGATTTCGGCGCCATCGATGACCGACGCCAACGCCGCCGCCGCTCGGCTGCCCGGCGAGTCCACGGATGCCTACCGGGATCGCATCTTCGCCGCGATCACGTCTGGGTCCCTCGCGGCAACCGGTCTGACCCGTCTCGACCTCTCCGGCCTCGGCATCTCCGCGCTCCCCGACGAGATCGGCACGTTGTCCACCTTGGAGTTTCTCAACCTCGGGAAGAATCCGCTGAGCACTCTGCCGTCCACCTTTGCCGGTCTGACGAGCCTGAAGATCCTCTTCTTCCTCGGGTGCGAGTTCACCAAGGTGCCCGAGGTGCTCGGCGAGATGAAGTCGCTGTACATGCTGTCGTTCAAGGCGAACAAGGTGGAGGAGGTCCCCGCGGCCTCCATCCCGTATCGCACCCTCGGGTGGCTCATCCTCAGCGACAACAACATACGTTCGCTGCCCGACACGGTGGGCAAGTGCGAGAACATGCGCAAGCTCCTGCTGGCGGGAAACAAGCTGACCAACGCGGGTCTCCCGGATAACATGGCCAAACACATGACCAAACTCGAACTCATCCGACTCGCGGACAACAATCTCGCCAAGGTGCCAGAGTGGATCGCGTCGCACCCCAGCCTCGCGTGGGTGGCGCTCGCGGCGAACCCCGCCACGGAGGGCTGGTCCGAGGACGCCAACGCGCGAGCCACGCGGAACGTATCGTTTGAAGGAGCGTCGAAGGAGACGTCGAAGGAGAACGAGAACCTCGTGGACGTGCCAGTCGTGGATTGGTCCGAGCTGGGCGTGGACGAGGACGAGCCGCCGCTGGGCTCGGGCGCGTCCGGGGCTGTGTACGCCGCGACCGACCGGAACGGCTCGCGAACCGCGGTCAAGGTGTACAACCTCGGGGGTAAGACGTCGGACGGCAGGCCGCGGGACGAGATGGCCGCGAGCGTGCTGGCGTCCAGGACGGGGTGCCGAAGCATCGTCCGGACGACGGCGAGGTTCGTTCGAGGTCGCGTCGAGGACTCCCAGGGCGAGTCCTCCGCCGGCGAGTGCGCAGAGGGACTGGTGATGGAGTACCTCGACCCGGGGGAGTGGAGCTCGCTGGGTGGTCCCCCCTCGTTCGACACGGTCACCAGGGACGTCTACCCGGCGGGATTCTCGCTGGACGCGGCGGAGGTGATTGCGGTGGCGCGGGGTTTGGCGGCGGCGGGCGCGGCGCTTCACGGCGCGGGCGCCATCCACGGCGACATGTACGCGCACAACGTGCTCTTCAGGTCGTCGAAGCGGGGCGTTCCCGCGGCCAAGCTCGGGGATTTTGGCGCCGCCTTCTTCTACCCGCCGGGGTCCGAGATCGGGAGGGAGTTTGAACGGACGGAGGCGAGGGCGTGGGGCATCGCGGCGACGGAGGCGCTCGAGTTGTGGGACGGGACCGGGGACCGGGGACCGCTGGATGCGCTTAAACTCCTCGCCCTCGAGTGTGTCGGCGAGAGGGGGAGGAGGCCGTCGTTCGCGGAGATCGTCGCGAGGGTGGGCGAGCCGGAGGGGGTGTGATGGACGGTAGCGGACGCGCGGTTGCGAACGACGAGTAGAGAAACGGTGGTGACAAATTTGACGCGCCCGTTCCCGGCAACGCAGAAACCCTCGCGCGATGTCGGTGCCACCGCCCCCGCCCGGGGGACACGTGATGGGTGCTGACGACCCGAACTCCGTACCCATGATGCGCATAGAGGAGCCCGAGCGTGTGTTCGACCGCGAGAAGGTCCTGGGCCGCGACGCCGCCTCGGTGTTTCCCACGATGGCGCAGGAGAACGCGGACAAGGTGGTGAGCGCCACGCAGGCGGTCGTGGGCTCCATGAGCTTCGTGACCGAGTCCGAGCTCGCCGAGATCAAGGCGAAGCGAGGTGGCGCGCTCAGGCCCGAGGACGGCACGATGGAACCGGAGAAACCCCTGTGGCAGGTGTTGCAGGAGGCGAAGGACGCCAAGGAAGAGGCGTTCCAGGAGGGTTGGAAGACGATGAAGCAGGGGATCTACAAGCCCGTGGACGAGGAGGAGGTGGAGTTCCTGGACGAGGTCGCGGACAGAAGGCGCGAGGAGGAACAGAGGCTCAAGCAACGGGAGCAGGATGAGGCCGAGGCCTTCAGGCTGATGCGGGAGAACAGGGTGGTGAAGAAGGCGGTGGCTCCGACGACCGAGGCGATCAAGAGGGGCGCGGATCCGCTGGCTCAGAGCGTCGCGAAAAAGCCAAAGTCTTCCAGTCCCGCAGTCATGGTGGTCAAGAGGGCAAAGCCGGCGCCGAAGAAAGTGGAGGAGCCCAAGAAGGAGGAGGACTCGGACGATGAAGGCGGCGGGCTCGGGCTCCTGGGCGACTACGGCAGCGATAGCGACTGAACCTAGCTAGCTAGTACCCTTCGATACATCAGATGTTACATCGGCTCAGAAGATGTTGAGCGCAGCGAGCTTCTCCTGGTGAATGCGGTACTCAATCTCCAGCCTCTCCAGCTCCGCCATTTGAGACTCGTCCGGCACCGCCGGGTGATTCATGTAGTCCACGAAGTCGTTCGCCCTGGACGAGTACCCCCGTCCCTTGCCGTGCTCGTACACCGACTGCGGCTCCTTCTCCTCCCTCGGCGCCGCCGGTTTCGGCTTTGGCACCGTCCTGCCGTACTTGAGCATGACGTCGCGCTTGCTCGGGGGTGCGTTGGGATCCAGCGGCTTGTCCGAGCTCCTGTTGATGTCAAATTTTGGTTGCTGCAGCCGTTCCCTGTACACCAGCGGCTGCTTCGCCTTCTTGGCCCGCGCCTTCTCAGCCTGGATCTTGTTCTGCTCGCGAGCTTGCCTGTCAAACTCCTTAATCGCCTCCGCCCGCGCGCGAGCCTTCCTGTGCTCCTCCGTGTCGGTGTCCACCCCCAGCGAGCCCAGCATGAGGTACTTACCGTTCTCGCCCAGCATGCGGCGGTAGTCGTCCGGTCGCCTGGGTTCGTAATCGATCCCGTGACCGGCCCTTCGATCGGGTCCATACGCGTGGCCGCCGCCGCCCCCGCCGTACCGATCGTCGTAGCCGTAGCCGTCGTAGTCGTCGTAGCCGCCGCCGCCGCCGCCACCGCCGTACGCGCTGTGTTGTTTCATGGCGGATCTCTTCGGGACCGGGGGTTTCTTCGATGCCGGGCTCCGCTTCATCCCTGGCGACGCGTGATTGTTTATGCTCATCATCTGCGAGCCGCCGCGGTCGTTGTACGGACTGCGCCCGCCGTTACCGTCGCCAAACGGATCGTTCGCGTACGGGTTCCGGTCGTCTTGGTAGTCGTTCTCGTACCCGGCGTACTGCGACGCGTACGGGTCGCCCTCGCCGCCGCCGTAATACGTGTCGTCGCCGGGGAGGGGCGCGCCCCAGTCCAGCAGCGAAGCGCCCGGGTCAAAACCGCCGCCCCCGCCCCCGCGGACGGGGCCCGGTCCGGACTCGTACCCGCCCCGCGAGTACCCGGACTCGTGTCCCACCCCTTCCTGAGCCCTAAATCCTCCCCCCCCGTGAGGTGAGTCGCGCGCTGGCGTCACCCGCGGAGCAGGGCCGCGGTTGCTCCGCGGCAGTGGCTGCATCCGCCGGCCGCCGCGACGCCTCGCGGGCTCGGGCTCGGGCTCGGGCTCGGGCTCGGGCTCGGGCTCGTATTCCGGCTCCGGCTCATACTCCGGCTCGGGCTCCGGCTCGGGCTCGGGGCTGGGCGTCCGCAGCCTCGGTTGCATGTACTCGCGCTGGTACGCCTCCCAGTCGAACCCGCCGGGCTTGGGCTCGTACGGACGGAACCCGCCGTCGCCGAACCCGAGGGCGCCTCCTCGGTCCGCC
>Ga0181573_10005140_pt1 | contig 10915 bp, 7 predicted proteins | sample 101ome_25_FD_148643 | JGI IMG/M metagenome (GOLD analysis project Ga0181573, IMG submission 148643) | Coastal salt marsh microbial communities from the Groves Creek Marsh, Skidaway Island, Georgia - 101409BT metaG (spades assembly) | ecosystem: Environmental > Aquatic > Marine > Intertidal zone...
GTCACCGACTTTGACTCAAGGCAAAAGTTGTCTAACACCCAAGTTCAGGGGCTTCTGTATACCCTTGCGCTGGTTTTCAACAAGAACAAGGATGGTGGCTTCGGTGGAGCGGACTATCTCGTCGAGAAGCTCACGAACGAGGAAGAAGTGCAGGTGTGAGAGCAGACAACGCGACTTGAATGAACATGTAATAAAAACATCATAGCGCGGAAAGCGCGTTGATTGCGGCGCCGAGTGGCCAAGCTGCCTCAATATTCTGTCCCTTGTAAACCACTTGCTTGACGAGTGTCACCTGCGCGTTGTCTTCGATCTTGTACCCCACCACCAGCAGCGAATGCGCATAGGATAAATCATGGCAGTAATACGCTGCGTCGCTTTCCTCCACGCCGTGAAACTCTTCCTTAACCATCTCAGGGCTCATCACGCAAGCCCTCTTCGCTGCGACGAGAATCTCCCCAGGCGTGGTTGTCCCACTTGGCGCGTCGGGATCCACAAGACCTGCTTGAGAGACGCGATCAAACAGATATGATGACAGGTAGAAGGTCCGCGCGCCCGCACCCCTGGAGCCGTCCCATACTCCGTTGAAGCTGCAGTGCTTCTGCTCCTTCGCTTCGCAGGGCTTCTGTGTTGCAAGAACGTCGTCGACAACACCCTTACATGCCATCGCATCAGCAGGCTCCGTGGGATGGCCCACCACGGCGTGCGTCTTGCCACCGTACGTGTACTCTCCCTTATGACCCGCAGGGACACACGGATTTCTGTCGCCAGACACTTTTCCTAAGACCGCGGCACGCGCTGCCATGAGACCGTAGCCAAGGTGGCTGTACACGTAAACGTGGTACATGTTCGCACCGCTCCTCATCTCCTTAAAGTATCCCGCAGGTGCCGACTGAGCGTGCTTGGCTTCTGCTGCGTACGCCAGTTGGACGCTGCCCCCACCGAGATCCACAGTCGCGACCGTGTCGCCCACATCACCCTCCAAATTACCGAGGAGATAATTCATGGTGAGCCACTGGAAAGCTCCTTCCTCGGCGCCGTCCATGATAGTCACGCCGTTTTCTTGAAGCTTGAATGGATATCCTCTGAGCAGATCCCTCACAGCCGCGAGCAGGCTGTCTGCTTCTGAACCCGGCAGCATGCGCAGGCCGGCGGTGGCACGGACCTCCACCGTTGTCTCCCTGCGTTGAGCCCCGGGGACGGTTTTCATCGCCACATCCAGCAACGGCTTGAGACTCGCCGCGCCCTTCGCGGGATTCTTCGCGAACGAGCTGAGACCCGGTTTGAGCTGCTCGAACGTGTCGTCCACAAGCGCGAGCTCCCCCCCACCGCCTACGTCAAAACGGAAGACGTGGACACGGCTTCCAGTGCTTCCAGCATCAAAGACCACGGCGTACTTCTGTTGCCCATCTTCGCGATTCATACTGATCGGCTGTATTATGTCATCATCATCGATAGTGCCGCGTCGACTGACACCGTGGGGGACGCTTCCGCGGCCGTCCATGGGGTCAGGGAGGTGGCTGTGATGTGAGAAGTCGAGATGTTCCTTCGGCGCCGTCGGCATGAGCGTGACGATCGCGAAGATGAGTAGGAGGGGCACCGACGCAACAGCGAGTACGCCACGAAGTCTCCACATCTTCTCGATGACAGTCTCTCGCCCGAAAGTCCGACGTCCGCCAGCCATGATATCCTTGTCCTTCCTGGTTCTTCGCGCGGCGCGCGATATGAACACAGGAGTGACGCCTCTGCACTTAGCGATCCGCGGCCCAGAGTAGATAGAGCTAGCTACCTTCGGTGGTTTTGCACGGATCTATCATCACTCAGTTTGCATTGACTACTCGTAGTCTACTTTTACCGCGGGCATCCGCAGTTCTACGATTGCCTGCTCTTTGTGGTCAGTCAGGGCTTCCTGCTCTTCAGTGGGGGAAGCATAGGGATGGAACACGAAGTCTCACACCTCCCGGATTCTGCGTAAGCGGTATGCTTTCACAGCTCGCGGGCCAGCTATGGGGAGAGATCGTGCGGAACGGACCTTTGGTGCGCTATCCCTCCTCGACCCCAACTCAAGATCTCTCCTCGGGCGCGACCTTCCCTCTCTGTCGACCTCGGCTGATAGCATCCCCCTCAACATCCCGCTCCTGCAGGCGCTTCGCTTGGGATGTGTGGTCAACATCGTGCATACGTACGGCATGGAGGTGACCATGTGTCTCGGCCCGAGTATGCTTCCGACATTTAACCGCAGTGGGGACGTGGTTCTGTTGGAGCGGGTTTCAGTGCTGACAGGGGACGTTGCGAGAGGAGATGTTGTCATCGCGCGGTCGCCCTCTAATCCGAGGCACACCGTGTGCAAGAGAATTCTCGGCATCGGTGGGGATGTTATCGCAGTGCCAAATGCCGGAAATTTTGGGGGCACGACGCGGGTGGAGGTGCCCTTGGGCCATCTGTGGCTGCAAGGAGACAACGCGGGAAACTCCACGGATTCGCGCGATTACGGTCCAGTGCCGTATGCGCTTCTGCGGGGGAAGGTGTTCGTCAAGGTCTGGCCCCCAAGCGAAGCAGGTTGGGTGAAGAACGAAGCGTGGCGCCATATTCCTGTGAGGTGACGCGAACGCACGTTGAAAGGAGCGGGGGTATCGCTTTAGGTAGGTAGAACAGGTGTTAGAGTCTTGTTCAGAAACGAGCAAAAACCGCAAAGTCAGAGTGCAGTATATAAATTTAGGCGGACGCGTCGTAGATCTGTATTTGAAGGTGCCTCATGGATGAGAGAGCGCGCCCGATCCGACCTGGCAGTTCTGGCTGGCTCATTATTTTCCGCGATCAGGAGGTCCAAGTTTGGGTTTGTGTTCGACCGCGCCAGTCCACACTGTCCGCGGGTGCTCCTGTCCAGGGCTGATCAGACGTCACAATGTCCGAAACTTCTGGCCTCAAATTCAAGACGGCGTACGATGAGGCAAAAGCCAACATCGCCTCTTCCTTGGACGCCGTGAAGATCACTTACGAAAATATCAACCGCGACTTGGCCGATGAAATCAAAGGCTTGGACAAGGAGAAGAAGGACCTCACCGCGTCCCTGACCAAAGCCAAGAAAGACATCGAAGGACTCCAAAACAACATCAAGACGTTGGAGACCTCGCTTGGCGCGTCGAAAGACCTTGTCGCCTCAACGCAGCAAACCCTCGAGGTGCGTATCGCCTTGTTTTTCGCTTCCCCCTACACTTAGCGTGGAGCCCTCTTGCTTGGGTTAACCGAGTGCTAAACCCCGCTCACGCGCCTGCGCCACGTGCTGATCAAGCTCTTCATCTTCCCTCGCGCAGGCTGAAAAAGCATCGTCGAAAGAGGCTGCTGTCAACGCGGCAAAGGCCGCCAAGGAGTTCGAGACGTACAAGCAGCAGGTGGCTGCTGCGGAGAAGGCTTCTGATACCGTCGTTGCGAACCTGAAGCAGGAGATGGCTGTGCAGAAGTCGACGCTTGAACAGACTCAGGCTGCGCTGGCTGAAGAGAAGAGCAAGGCAAAAGATGCTGCGCACGCGAACGCGACTGCCTCCACCGAGATGCAGCGCAAGATCGACACGACTCGTGATGCACTTGAGGCGCAGAAGAAGGCGTGTGCCGATCTCGAGAACAAGCTTAACAGCACCAAGGCACAACTCGCTGCAAACGTGAAGGAGTTTGAAGCCTCTCGTCAGGATCTCAACGGCAAGATCACCGCGCTCACGACTGAGATCACGGCCTCGAAGGCGGCGACTGCCGACTGGCAGCGCGAGGCTGATAAGGCGAAAGGCGAGGCGGAGAAGTCTCGCGCTGCGGCGGAATCTGCCAACCAAGACAAGCACGCGGCTCAGGAGGCAAGAGTGCTGGCTGAGAAGGACTCCAAGACTGCGCTTGAGGCCAAGGGGAAGGCTGAGGCTGAAAAGGCTGAGAAGGAACGCGACGCCAAGGAAGCCATTGCTGCCACAACGAAAGCGATGCAGGACGCGGACAAGGCGAACAAGGAGCTCGAGTCCACGAAGGAGAAGTTCGCCACGCTTACCACGAGGTTCAACGAGCTGTCCGAAACGTCCAAGGTGACGTCTGCCAACGATGCTGGGATGATCAAATCTCTTCAGGCCACTCTCGTTGAGAAAGATGCTGCAATTACTTCCTTGAAGGAGCAATTCGCCGACATGAGGCGTTCTCTGTCTGACAAACTCTCCGAAGAGACAGCCGGTCACGAGGGGACGAAGTCGAGTCTCGAACGCCTGAAGCAGGAATCTTATAACTTGTATACCGCGTACACCGGCTGCATGCAGCAGCTCGAAGAGTATAAGGTCGCACTGGAGAGGGAGTCGCAGGAGTCTGCGCGCTTGCACCAGGCCATGGCGACACAGAAACAGGAGGCGGCTCGTGATGCTTTCAGAACCAACAAGTCCATGCTCTTGCCGCCCTCGAGCCTTGCTGGACTCGCTTCCGGAGGCGGCAGTGGTAATGGTGGGATGGACTTCGGCAACTTCGGCAGCTTCGCCCCTGGTGCTTCCGCCAACATTACCGATCTCAACCCGGATGGTTCTTCCCCGTACAGTGCGGGAAAGACGGCTGGCGGCGCCAGTGGCGAGAACTCCTTCGCCGTTGACTGATATGGTAGAGTAAAGAGCGGACATTTATCAACATCATTTACTCGTTTTGCTACAAACTACCTTTCTTCACCCCTACAGTAACCACAACATACCTGTGATTTTCTTAACTCTTCGGTTGCACTTCAAGAACACGCGCCAAAAATCTTCGTAGATCTTCTGGGGCCGAGTGCCGGGACGTCACACAAAGGCAGGCGCACCGCTCGTATCGCGTCGTGAGTGGGGGGCGCTCGATCCTCATTCGAGTGGAAGAGGGTCGGTTGCGCGCGCGTGGCTTGACTTATCTCGCCCCTGCGGTCGGTCAGCCACTCGCCGGTGGAGCCGGTCTAACTAGGTCTAAACAATACTCTGAGAGATGTCGGCGCCGCGTGGGGAAGGCGGACCCTCTCGGTCTGAGGGTCCCGGCAGACACCCGCCGTATGGGCGCAACTCCGATTGTGTCGACGATGCGAATGGTGCCAACATGCTCGACAAACTTGTGACTCCCATTCGTTGGGGTTTTGGGGGTCTGAAGAAGACGGTATGACCACCCCCCCAAGCGATCGTTGTTGCACCGGGCCGACACCTCTCCCGTTCAAATCTCGTAGTTCCCTGCACCCCATCTGACGCCCTGACCTCCCCAACTTCATCCAGGTTCGTGGACTCCTTGGATCTCCCAGTGCTACGGGAGAGAACGTGCAGCAAGTCACGGAACCTCCTCTTCAGTCCGCTGTCACTGAGGTGGGTGTTCCCTGTGCTTTGTGCCTCACCTGCGTGTGTTTAACCCTAGAAGTCCGAAAGTTCGTGATTGACACGGTTGCACGCGCTGCTCTGTATTGTCTACATGTTTGCAGCGCCGTTCACCTCTCTCGCATCCTAAGCGACGGCTTGGGATACTCCTTTTCAGTCTTCCCTCGCTCGCGTAACCTAACATTTCGATCCGCCCTCCTTTACCTCTCAACTTCTCCGCAGCAGCCTGCACAGCAACGGCCCGTGCCAAGCGTCAACACTGCTGGTGATGGAGGTGGTGGCGGCACCACCTCCAACCTTCTGGACGTCCTCAAACAACGCAAAAATCATAATCTCACGCGTGAAGAAGCTGATGCTGTCATTCAACTTCTCCAAGGTCAAGGAGTCCGGGAAAAGGCTGCCGTGGAGACCGAAGCAGCACCATCTTTGACCGCACCTCCGTCAACTTCTATGCCACCCCCACCTCCTGTCGGTCTGTTCCAGACCCCTAGCAGCGCAGGTCCCATCGCACCGCGCTCATCTGATCCTGCCGAGGAGATCACTCCTTTCTCGGGTATCAGAGACTACTTGCGTCAGGTAAACAGCGAGCGCAGACGTGTGCCCCTGGCACTTCCCAATGCTCGCGGTGTTTTGAGGCGGGGTGCCACGGGTGTGCCTGTTTCTGGTTTCCGCAGCTTGTATGGTGCAGACAGTGCTTCTCAGCCTCCGACTCTACTCGGAATGGCCAGTGCCGGCGGAAATTCTCGTGCGTCCTCTGCACTCGGTGCAGGGCGAAGCTCGGGGTACGGATTGTACAACGGGCCGGGATCTCCCCCCACTGCGAGTGGTGCTGCGATGGAGTGGAAGCCCCCGGGGGCTGCTTTACTTTCCCCTGGAACCAAGCGGTCCAGAGACACCGCCGAATTGGAGGTACATGATCGCGAGCACGGTCGGCGGACGGCGCAGAAAGTGTCAAGCACCAGTGAAGTGCGAGCGCCAGAAGACATTCATGCACCCCCTGCTGTGCCTAAAGCGACACCTCTGAAGGCTTCCACCGGGGGGAAGGGACCAGCAGCTACTGCGGTCACCACGGATACGGCAAGGCGGATTTTGCAGACGCTCGACCGCATCTCAGGGCCTTCGACCATCAACAGCGTGGATGGAACATCGGCTTCACCTGCAGCCAAGCCCCTCAATTTGTCGTCCAGTCTGAACAAGGCAGCTGCGGCGACATCTGCTCTTCATGGACTGAGAGGGGTCCAGCGTGCCACTCCGGGAAAACCTTTCGCTCCCATAGGGAAGCGCTCTCCTGCGTCGTTGATTGCGTCACACTCGAAGCCTTCGAGCGCACCCAAGTCGTCGCCTCTGCAGTTCAACCCGAATGTCCTCAAGGATTCAGAAAAGCCTTCTGCGTCACCTGCATCGTCACCGGCACCTGTGCCGGAGCCAGAGGGTCCGCCCCCTCTTACTTCCATTCCAAAAGCAAAGAGCCTGCTGGGTGAAAAAACTCAGCCACCGGTGGGGTCTGGCGGAGTGGCTGTGAAGCCCCCACTTGATGCTGCCCCTGGTCCTGCCAAATCGGCCGCTCTTCCAAAATTCGATTTCGGGGAAGCATCGACAACAACTAAATCCTCGTCACCGCTGGTGTCGACGACCACTGCGGACAACCTTCCTTCGTATACTTTTGGCAAAGAGGAAGCTGATCAGCCGAAGTACTCGTTCCGGTCTGATGATGATGACGTGATTGATTCGGTGAGATATGGGTCAGAAAGCGTGGGCGAAGAGATGGACATCATCAAGTTCACGTTCACTGAGGGATGGAGAGCTCCTACAAGCTCCTCCCCTCATTTGACTATTTCGACGTCTAAAGATAATCTTCCCACATTATCTTCAAGCGCACCTGCGACTGTACCTGTGATTCTGCCAGGGGGACCTTTGGGTAAAGCTGCGGAGCCATCGAAGGTGACGGAGCCAGAGAAGCCGAAGGAGAAAGCGGCGGCACCAAAAGGTTCTCTTTGGAGCGCAGATTTCTTGAAGAAGAATCAAGAGCATCAGGCAAAGGTTCAAGCCGCTATCGACGAAGAAGAACGGAAAGGTAATGATCCTCCTGCTGTTGCTGCGGCGCCATCGCCGTTTGCTCCTCCAGATAGCATCCCGGCTTCCAAAGCTCCATCGTTTGGTTTTGGTACGGACTCAACTCAAGTCAGTGCGCCAGCTTCCTCTGCTGCTCCTGCTGCATCTTTCTCTTTTGGATTCCCTTCGGCGTCTGGACAGCCTGTAGGATCGGAGATTCCGAAGGAGATTGGAAAACCTGTCGTCCAGGCATCCTCGCCGTTCACGTTTGGCGTTACGGAGACTGCTTCTGCATCAAATGATAAACCTGCTGGGACAGTTTCCACCGCCACACCTGTAGCGTTTACATTTGGTGTTACTGTGCCAGCCTCAACATCTGCGGAGAAGGCTGTAGAAAAGACTGTGGATGAACTTGCTGAGAAGGCCGTCGATGCACCTGCAGCGGAGTCAGCTCCCTTCACCTTTGGCGCCTCTGCACCTGCCACGTCGACCCCTCCTCTCAGTGCTAAGGCACCTGCATTCACTTTTGGTGCAGTCCCGAAGCCGAAGGACACCGAGTCTGTTGCTGCGACAGAGCATACAAAATCTCCTGTCTCGTTTGGTAAGGAAGCTGGTATTATCAAGGGCAGCAACTCAGGGAGCACATCTACTCCTGCGTTCACATTCGGTACTCCCTCGAGCTTGACCCCCAATCCGACCTTTAGTACCCTGAGCTCGACTGCTGTGCCAAGCCTCGGTGCTGCTGCACCACCGGCAACAACTGACATGGCACCTGCCTCGACCTCGGCGCCCTTCACCTTTGGAGGCACTTCCACTGGTACATTTGGCACTGTTACAAAATCAGCCGACGAAAGCGCGCCAGAAACTCCTGGAGGTGCTTTTATCGGTACGCAAGCGGGTGCTGAGCCTGCGGCGGCACTTGGTGTCACATCTTCTGCATCGGCGGCTGGAGCGGCAGCTTCGGCGCCGGCGTTTGGGGCAGCGTCTTCGACGCCTGCGTTTGGAGCAGCATCTTCGACGCCTGCGTTTGGAGCAGCGTCTTCGACGCCTGCGTTTGGAGCAGCATCTTCGACGCCAGCGTTTGGAGCGGCGTCTTCGACGCCTGCGTTTGGAGCAGCATCTTCGACGCCTGCGTTTGGAGCGGCATCTTCGACGCCTGCGTTTGGATCGGCGTCTTCGACGCCAGCGTTTGGAGCAGCATCTTCGACGCCTGCGTTTGGAGCGGCGTCTTCCACTCCGGCATTTGGCGTGGCAGCTTCGACGTCAGCGTTTGGAGCTGCTTCAGCGGCTGCCCCGGCATTTGGAGGAACTTCAGCTACACCTTCGTTTGGTGGTGATGCGCCTTCCCCCTTTGGAGGTGGTTTGACGGCCAGTGCATCTACTGGTGGTTTCGGTGGCTTTGGATCGTCGACGCCTCAAGAGGCTCCCACAGGTGGCGCGTTCACTTTTGGTGCAAGCACTAGCCCTGCCTCGGCGCCCGGAACTGATGCCGGTGCAAATCCGTTTGGAACAACCTCTTCTGGCTTTGGTGGATCATCTGTTGCTCCAACATTCGGCGGGGCGACGAGCACCCCGTTTGGTGGTGGAGGAGATGCGGCGCCGTCAGCTCCAAGCCCTTTCAGTGGAGGATTCAGCGCCTCTGGTGGCGTCTCTCCCGCGCCTACGTTTGGAGGAGCTGGTGGTTTCAGTGCTATCACTTCAGGTGAAGGAGGGGCAGCCGCAAATCCTTTTGGTGGGGGCTTTAGTGCGCCTTCTGCGGGGATTTCTCCCGCTCCGGCGTTTGGAGGAGGCGGTGGCTTTGGCAGCGGTGCGCCGCCACCGCTCAATGCGCCGGCGATGTTTGGTGGCGCTGGGGGTGGGATGCCTATGGGTGGTGGGATGAGCATGGGTGCAGGCGATGCGCCCACAGGTGGGCGAAAACCAGTGAAGAAAGCGCGACGACCGCCTAAGAGGAACAATTGAAATAGCATGGAGACATCTTTTATCATATAAAACATCAATGCCGAAGGGTCAAGCTGGACGCAACGCATGCGAGCGGCAACATAACCCGGCAGCTCCTTGTAATTCTCCAACTGGAAAGTTTCTCATCTCGTCGCCGCGAACGTTTACGCCTGCGGCTCGTGCTGGCGTTTCCTTTCCTGTTCGAGGCTTTTTGTTGTGGCCCCGCGCAAGCTACGGTGCAAACGAGAGCGAGCTTCCAGGTGCGAAACAAGTACGAGCGGTGCCTCCTGTCTAGTACAGCCCGATCACCTTCCACCAAATGGAACCGACACCGAGGAAGGTGGCAATGTAAAAGACAGACAAACCGAACCCAATCTTCCACCAGGTGGGGAGATCCACGTATCCGGCACCAAAGAACGGGGGCGCAGAGCCAATGCCGTAGTGAGTAGTGCAGCCCATGATGTTCGAGAAGATACCGAGCACGAGGGCAGACACCAACGGAGGGGCACCGCAAGCCACGAGCACGGAGAGGAAGGCAGTGTACATGGCGCCAATGTGCGCAGCACCAGAAGCAAACATGTAGTGGGAGTAGAAGTACAGGAGCACAACTACGAGGAAGGCAGGCTGCCAAGCGAGGCCAGCAGCAGAGACAACCTTAACGACAGTGCCGGAAAACCAAGGGATGAGACCATACTTGTTGAGGTAAGCCGCCATGGCAATCAAGGCAGCAAACCAGGTCAGGGTGTCCCAAGCGGGGCCTTCAGCGAGGCACTCCTTCCAGGTGATGACACCAGAGATGAGAAGGGTAGACAAGCCAACGAGAGCAGCGGCCACGGCACCGACGCCGATGGAGGATCCGAAAATCCAGAGCCCGACGGTGACGATAAGGGCGGCGGCCATGATCTTCTCGTCGCCACTCATGGGGCCGAGCTTCTCGAGCTCTTCCCTAGCCTTGACAGGAGCCTCCGGAGAGTCCTTCACCTCGGGAGGGTACAAGATGTACAGGATGAGGGGCACGGCAATCAGGCAGATGAGGCCAGGAAGGGAGGCAGCGAGCGCCCACTGTCCCCAAGTGATCGTCTGACCGATGGTCGCAGCGGCGAGGTTAACCGAGAGCGGGTTCGCCGCCATCGCAGTGATGAACATACCGGACGTAATAGTGGAAGTCTGGAACACAGTGGTCATCACGTACGAGCCCATCTTTTTCTCTGTCCCCTTGTCAGGTTCCGAACCGCACGCCACGCAGAGCGCCTTGGTCAGGGGCAAGAAAATGCCACCCGCGCGCGCCGCGAGAGAGGGGATAGCGGGAGCGAGAATCGCCTCGGAAAAGACGAGGGAGTAGGTCAGGCCCAGGGTGGACTTGCCGAAGGCAGACACGATGAGGTACGCGATCCGGTTGCCAAGGCCCGTCTTGATGAAGCCGCGCGCCAGGAAGAATGCCAAGGCAATAAGCCACGGAATCTCAGAGGCGAACGCGCTGAACGCAGCGGAGAAAGGGAGGAGGCCCGTGACCATCGAGACGCCGAGACCGATAAGGGCGGTGGCGCCAAGCGGGAGAGGCTGCATGCAATATCAAAGGGTTGAGC
>Ga0181573_10005145_pt1 | contig 10907 bp, 6 predicted proteins | sample 101ome_25_FD_148643 | JGI IMG/M metagenome (GOLD analysis project Ga0181573, IMG submission 148643) | Coastal salt marsh microbial communities from the Groves Creek Marsh, Skidaway Island, Georgia - 101409BT metaG (spades assembly) | ecosystem: Environmental > Aquatic > Marine > Intertidal zone...
AAGCTCCTGGAGGAGTTGTTCGAATACTTCCTGAAGCGCCCGAGACAGATTGGGGAGCCGTTCCGAAGCCGGAAACGGAAGGACGGCCTGCACCGGGCGGTCTGCGACTACATTGCCGGCATGACAGACCGGTATGTGCTGAAGGCGCATGAACGCTTCGTGCAGGGACGCGAGACGGAGGACACCGACCTGTTCGTGGGGTATTGAGGGTTGGCGACTGGTGGCCGACCACTGATTACCGACCACCGCCCCTTCCATTCCAACGCGGCGCCAATCCGCCCGGTAATTTGTAATTTGTTCTTTTGGAATGCGAGGCGTATCGTGCGGCCATCAGTCAGAAACCAAGAACCCTACAGGAGAAACCGACATGTCCATTTTCGATGAATTGAACAAGACCCGGCGCAAGGCGTTGCGTGACGCGCAAAAGAACGCGAAGAAGCTCCAACGCACCCTGACCAAGCAGGCGCAAAAGGCCTACAAGAAGGGCCGGAAGACCGGCGGCGAGGTTGCCAAGGACGTCAGCGAACGAACGGAGGCGTTCGTCAAGGCGTTGACACTCGAGACCGAAAGCCTCCTGAACAAGACCTTCAGCGCCATCGAAAAAGTCGCGCATACGGTGGTCGAGAAGACGGAGGACGGCGCGGCCGCCAAGAAGAAAAGCAAGGCCAAGGCGACGCCCGGAAAGCGCAAGGCGCCCGCCAAGAAGAAAGCCGCGGCCAAGAAGGCCCCCGCCGCCAAGAAGAAAGCCGCCAAGAAGGTCGCCGGCGCCCGGAAAGCTCCCGCGAAGAAGAAGGCTGTCGCCAAGAAGGTTGCCGCAAGGAAAGTGCCCGCCAAGAAAGTTGCCGCGAAGAAGGCGGCTCCGCGTCGAAAGGCGGCCGCAAGGAAATAGCGGTCCCGGTTGACGCGCCGGCTTCCACTCACGCGCCCCGCGATTGAATAACTCGATCGCGGGGCGCGTTTCTTTTGCAGTCCCGCGACCGGACGCCCGACAGAATTTGCTGGCGTTCCAGGCGACTGAACCTAGGCTCCGCGCCTGATGAAATTCCATACCATGAAATACATCTTTTCGAACCGCATTGTTTCACTGACGGCCTCCCTCCTCGCCGGGACGGCCCTTTCGGCCTCGGCCGCCAGCGCCCTGAAAGACGGGCTTTACGCCGAGATTGAAACCAGCAAGGGGACGATCGTCGCCCAGCTTTACTACGACAAGACTCCGCTGACGGTCTGCAACTTTGTGGGGTTGGCCGAAGGCAAGATGGAGACGTCGGTGCGCAAGGGGCAGCGCTATTATGACGGGCTGATTTTTCACCGGGTGATACCCGGCTTCATGATCCAGGGCGGTTGTCCCTTGGGACAGGGCAGCGGCAGTCCGGGCTATCGTTTTGCGGACGAGACACGGTCCGATCTCAAACACGACAAGAAGGGCATTTTTTCCATGGCCAACGCCGGCCCCGGGACCAACGGCAGTCAGTTCTTCATCACCGAGGGACCGACCCCGCACCTCGACGGGCGGCACACGGTCTTCGGCCACGTTGTCACGGGCCTGGATGTCGTCAGCGCCATCGCGAACGTCCCCCGCGGACCGCGCGACCGACCGAATGAGGATGTGGTCATGAAGAAGGTGACGATTCGCCGCGTCGGCGAGAAGGCCAAGGCCTTCAAGGCGGATCAGGCCGCGTTCGACGCCATTCAGGGGAAAGCCGCAACAGAGGCCCGCAAGAAGGTCGAGGGAGCCAAACAGGCGGGCGTCGATTTCCTCAAGAAGAACAAGTCCAGGAAGGGCTGGAAGGAGACGGCCAGCGGCCTGCAATACAAGTGGTTGAAAGAGGCCGACGGCCCCAAGCCCGCGGCGACCTCCGTCGTGACCGTCCATTATCGGGGAACCTTGATCGACGGCACGGAGTTCGACAGCTCCTACAAGCGGAATCAGACCATTGAGTTTCCGTTGAACCGGGTGATTCCGGGATGGACCGAGGGCGTTCAGTTGATGTCCAAGGGCTCCAAGATCCAATTGGCGATCCCCTACAACCTTGCCTACGGCCCGGCCGGACGTCCGCCGGTGATTCCTCAATACGCGACCCTCTTGTTCGACATCGAGTTGATGGATTTCAAGTGAGGGGAAGCTGATTCAGTTTTTCTTGCGCAAAAGGGCCGCCAATCTGGCGGCCCTTTTTTGTGCGGGCGACGGTTGGAACGACTCCACCAATCACGCGTCAAGTTGAGGGTTCTTGGGCCAGGAGAGCCCGAAGGAAGTCAATACCCCGTAGCAGCCGACGTGAGGAGGCTCATCTCAAGCGCGTTCGGCGGGATTCGTGAGCCTCCTCACGTCGGCTGCTACGGGGAGTTTGGACTCGTTGTCGCGAGTCGATCCACCGGCAGCATCTACTGATATCGGCTATAGAAGCGCTTCAACTCGTCGCAGGCCTGCTGGAAGATGGGTTCGGCAAAGCCCGCGAAGAGGACCTGCCTTCCCGGAGGTTGGGCCTCGCGACGGTTGACGATCTGGCGGAGGTTGGTCGGCACGGCGCGTTCGTCGCCGCGAAAGGTTCCCCATTCGTGTTTCCAGACGTAGGAGCCGGGCAGTTTCTTGTGATTCAGGACGCGGGCGGTCACGCCCTCGGTGATCTTGAAATCCAGTTGCGCGTTGGAACGGATCGTCTTCTTGTAGGTGATCACGGTGGCCTTGACGGTTCCGATGACCTCCTGCGGCGGGTTGCTGCGCGTCTGGCCGATGACCACGTTCTCCTTCTTCACCTCCCTTGACTTCTCTTCCAGTTTCGCCTGCGCGACGACGAAACCGTCGAACTTCATGTCGATGATGTGATCCGGAGTCCTGATGCCGGCGACCGCGGCTTCATTGGAGGTGAGGAAACGCACGAAGGGGCCCGGCCGATAGTCGTTGAGGAAGGTCTTCAGGTTGTTCTCCACGAACTCGACATCAATGTCCCGGCTGGCGCAGGCGATGGGATTGATCACCACCTTGACGGTGGCCGCCTCGCGGGCGATCTCGAGCTTGTTCCGGGCGTCGCGATGGTTCGACCGATGGAGCAGGGCGGTGGAGTAATGGTGAAAGGCCTCGCGCGCGTTGGCGTGCCCGCCCTTGGCGAGGGCTGATTCGCCGGCGGCATAGCGGGCCTCGGCCGCGCCTTCTTTCGCTGCTTCGAGATCGTCGGTGTAAAAGGTCGGAGCCGGAATGACGCCCAAGGCCGCGGGTGTGCGACGGATCGCTTCGGCCAGTAGGTTCAACTGTGCATACTCCGCGACCACGCTTTCCCATTTGAACGGCGAAGAGGATCGCGCCGCGCGCTCGATGTTCTGGAGATGCAGGCTCTGGGCGGCGGGGTAGGCCTGGCGCAGAGTTGCGATGGCGTCCTCGTTGTCAGTGTCGCTCTTGAGGCGTTTGGTCGCCTGAAGGACGGCCTTGTCATAGTCGCCGCGGTTGTAGGCCTTTTCGCCGGTGGCGCAGCCGGCCAGGTGGGCGAGGGCCAGAGCCAGGACGATATTCTGTGGTTTTGTGGTCATGGGAGGCGGTGGTGAATGAGAACGACGGAAGCAATGAGAAGGATGTGGGCTAGCGGATGGGACGGACGCTCTGCTCCCATTTGGCCAACTGCTTCTTCAAACGGGCGAGGTCCTTGGCGCGATCGGCTTTGAGGTCCCTGGTTTCGCCGATGTCCGTGGCGAGATCGAACATCCATTCCTCCTCCATGCCGCCCTCGATCTTGTAGATGTATTTCAAGTCGCCATCGCGGATGGCCTTCCAGGTGCGGTCGCCACGGCGGGCGCGCCAGAAGTGTGTGCGGTCGAAGTCCTTCCTGCCTGACTGCACGTGCTTGAGGATGTCGATGCCGTCGAGCTTGATGCCGCGGGGCGGTTTGGCGCCGGCGGCGCGGAGGAAGGAGGCGGTGAGATCCATCAGCGATCCGACCTGGGCGGAAACCGTGCCGGGTTCGATTTCGCCGGGCCAGCGAACGATGCAGGGCACGCGGATGCCGCCCTCCATCAGGCCGCCTTTCCAACCGCTGAAAGGGATGTTTCGCCCCGGCTTCATGGCCCCGTGATCGCTGGCGAAGACCACGAGCGTCTCCTTGGAGAGGTCCCTCTTGTCCAAGGCCTGAAGAATTCGCCCGACGCTCCGGTCCATGTCTTCCAGCATTTCCACATACTTTGCGCGTGTGCCGATTGTGAACTGGTCCTCGGGATGCATTTTGCCCGTATCGTCGCCGGGGCCTTGAAAGGGGAAGTGCGGCGTGCTGTAGGGAACGTAGAGGAAGAAGGCCTCGTCCACGCGATTGATGAAATCCACCGCGTCGTCGGTGATCAGGTGCGTCATGTAGCCTCTGCGCTCCAAGGGAGCCTCACTCTTCAGATAGACGGTCAGGTCCGACAACTCGGTGTGGGTGAAGTAGTCGACATTGCCGCCGAGAAAGCCGGTAAACTCGTCAAATCCCTGGCGCAGGGGATTGAACTTCTGCTCGTAGCCGAGGTGCCACTTGCCGAAGACGGCATTGAGGTAGCCCGCATTGACCAAGGCCGGCACGAGGACGGCCTGCCCTGACGGAAGCCCCAGGGCGCCCTTCTCGGCGAGGCGGATGGCGTCGTCGTAGCGACCGACATTGCCGGTGCCGATGGCGCACTCCATGCCGCCGGCGCGCTGCGGATAGCGGCCCGTGAGAATCGCCGTGCGGGAGGGCGTGCACTCGGCGCCCATCGCATAGAACTGGGTGAACTTGACGCCCTGGGTCGCCAGGCGGTCGAGGTTCGGCGTCCGGGCGTCCGGCGCCCCGTAACAGGAGAGATCGCCGTAGCCCATGTCGTCCACAAGCATGAAGACGATGTTGGGTTTGGGCGCGGCAACGGCGGCGACCGCGATGAAGAAAGTCAAGAGCGGGAGGATTCGTTTCATGGCGTTTGGAGCGTAGGGAGGGAATGCTCTGAGAAATGGCCGCGAATGAACAGACTTTTCGGGGAACATGTACACTGTGGGCGGAAGGAGCTGCCAAGGAAATGGTCCCACGGATGGCAGAGCCGTCCCACGGATATCGATTTCCCATCCGTGGGTCGGCTTTGCCATCCGTGGGGATAAGATGCGTCCCATGGCTTGCGAGGGAGATTGGCGCCATGTCGCCCTTTGCGTTGCTTTCCGGTCCGGCTTTGCCGATGGTTTGCCCCGCAATGGCAGCGAAGAAAATGGCATCCAAGGCGGCGCCGGCGAAGATCGGCATCATCGGCGGCAGCGGACTCTACAACATCGAGGGCTTTTCCAACCAGAGGTGGAAGAAGCTGAAGACGCCCTTCGGCGATCCGTCCGACAGCTACCTGACCGGGAAACTGGCCGGCCGCGAGGTGGTCTTCCTGCCGCGCCATGGTCGCGGGCATCGCGTCATGCCCAGCGAGTTGAATCATCGCGCGAACATCTGGGGGATGAAGAAAATGGGCGTCGAATGGATCATCAGTGTCAGCGCGGTGGGTTCCCTTCAGGCCAAGTACAAGCCGAAGCATATCGTGCTGATCGATCAGTTCTTCGACCGCACCAAGAAGTCCCTTGAGCACACGTTTTTCGGTCGGGGAATCGTGGCGCACGTGGCCTTCGCGGACCCGATCTGCGAGGACCTGCGGCAACTGCTGCTCAAAAGCGCCAAGGCCTGCAAGGCGAAGGCGCACAACGGCGGAACCTACGTGAACATGGAGGGACCGGCGTTCAGCACGCGCGCGGAATCCCATACCAATCGCAAGCTCGGCTTCGATGTCATCGGCATGACCAATCTCGGCGAGGCCAAGTGTTGTCGCGAGGCGGAGATCGCCTACGCCACCCTGGCCATGATTACGGATTACGACTGCTGGAAGGAGGACGAGGCGCACGTCACTGTCGAGATGGTCATCGACAATCTCATGAAGAACGCCGAGACGGCGAAAAAGATCGTGGCTGATGTGATTCCCAGAATTCCCGAACAGCCGTCCTGGCCGTGCCATTCCGCCCTCGCCAACGCGATCATGACCGACCGCAAGGCCTGGCCGGCGCAGACGAAGAAGGAGTTGGGCCCCATTCTGAAGAAATACGTTTGAGAAAATCCAAATCCCAAGCTCCAAAGCTCAAAGTGCGCCGGCCGGAGTTTGGAGCTTGAGATTTGGGATTTCTTTGGGATTTGGAGTTTGGAACTTGGAGTTTTTTGCCCTGATCGCCTTCGAACTGCCAACCCATCCGAACCATTTCCCACATTTTCTCTAAGAACCCGCCGCCCCAAGTGTCCCAATGAACGAATGCGTTTTCCAATGCGGTCCCAGGACGGGGAAGGCGCCGGCGCGATAACCCGCTGATTCTGAACGAGTTGATGTCGATCGCGATGCCAGACGAAGCAGGGTCAGAGGCGCTGGAGCCGGAGTCGGTGGCGGAGTTGTTTGCGGCTCTGGAGGAACCGCTGTTGCGCTACGCGTTCAAGCTGACCCGGGACAAGGATGTCTCCCAGGACCTGGTTCAGGAAGCGTTTATGAAGCTGCACGCACAATTTGACACCGTCCGCCTGGCCCGGCCGTGGTTGTATCGCACGATCCACAATCTCGCGATGAACCACCATCGGGCGCGGAAGAAGGTGGTGCCGGTGGACTTTGATTCCGAGGAGGCCCCGGCGGAAGTGGCCGTGAATGTGGAGCCGCTGCCGAATGAATACCTGCAACGCATGGAGGCCGTGGGTCAGGCGCGGTTGGCCCTGAAGGATCTGGATGAACGCAAGCGCGAGGCGCTGCGGCTGAAATTTGAAGAGGGGTTGAGCTACAAGGAGATCGGGGAACGATTGCAGATCACCGTGGGCAATGTGGGCTTCATCCTGCACCACGCGTTGAAGGAATTGGGGAAGGCCATGAAGCGGGAAGGGGGAGAGGCGTGAAAAAGTTCCAAGCTCCAAGCTCCAAATCCCAACTTGTCGCGACGATGCGGCGCGAAGGCGGAAGAAGCTCCAAGCTCCAAATCTCAAATCGCGGTGGCGGATGTCCTGGCATTGTTTGTTGTCCGCGTCTCTGCGGCCTGAAGACCGCGCTCCGGTTAACGTGGTTGGGGCTCTCTGGCCGGTTGCGGTTGTTCGCAGACTGGCGTGGAGACCCTGTTTGGAGCTTGGGATTTGGAGCTTCGGGCCGTCCCCGCTTTGTCGCCCTTCACCAGGAGGTCTGCTCATGAAACCAGAATCCGACACACCTCAGCCATCCCCCCGCGAACTGCTCGAGGAACGCGTGATCGCGCTGCTGTTGGGCGAGCTTTCCGACAACGACGCCGCGGAGATCAAGGCCTTGATGCAGGCCGACGCCAGTCTCAAGGCCTTTCATGACGAGATGCTGCAGACCATCGATGTGGTGGGCGAGGCGCATCAGGTCGCCGACGTGAAACCCGAAGCCGTCCCGGGCGCGGCCTTGAAACTGGATGACGCGCGTCGGGCGGCGTTGTTGGAGGTGATTGGGGACAAGGAAAAGGAGGCGCCGATCGAGGAGTCGCCCGTTGATGAAAGGATCGCCAGGCCATGGTTCAGGCATTCGCTCGTGAAGATCGCGGCGGCGCTGATTGCCCTGTGCGTCCCGTTAGGGGGGCTGTTCCTGTCGATCAAGTCGAAACCGAGGATGGGGATGCTGTCGAGCGAGATTGTGACGTCCGACGAAATGTTTGAGGCGATGGAGGTCGCTGCCGACGTTGACGTGGAATGGGAGGCGGACGAGGCTCCGACGGACGGCTTCGAGGTGTCCTTGCCGGGCGGAGGTATTCCGAAGTCGCTCTCCTACCGCGCAAACTCCGCCGACGCCGAATTCATCACGCCGCCCGCTCCCCAGGCGCCGCAGTCCTACACCGTTCGACTCCAGACCGAAGCCAAGGACGCGACGCCAGATGTGAGCTTCGCCGCCAACACGCCGCAGAAGAAGCTGTTTCTCCCGGGGCAGGCGCCGAGCCAGGGACAGGGCGCAACGCCAAAAAGATATTTTGGGAATGCGGTATCCGGTGACGCGGGCGGCTCCGATAATGGGAACTTCTTCATCGGCAATTTGCGGGGCGGCATCCGTGTGGACAATGAAACCCGTTTGGCCGAATCGGCTGAGTCAGATGTCAACCGAGGCGAGGCCGTGGCCCCGGGAGGATCCGCTGGCGCGACACGACGACGGTCGGTCGCCAAACCAGAGGCGAAGTTTCTCGGAGCCATTGTCGTCGGAGAGGAGGCGTCCGATATGCAGGTCGAGTTGCGGCGAAAGAGTGAAGTGGCCGACAGCGGCGCGGTGGCCGTTGATAGAATCGGCGGACCGGTCGGTGAAGCGACGGTGACATTGCGAGATGATAGCAATCTCTTGGATGCGTTCGGGCCCCCGATCGGCGGACTGGCCGCGGACACGTTGAACCGGAGCCAGATGGATGCGGCTTTCGAAAAGGCGACGAAGAGCAGACAGGTCGCGGCCTTTGACGGATCGCAAGGGAATGAAGCTTTGACGTCCGGCGTGAAGACTTCGGGAATCACAGCCGGTCCCCCGGCGCCGGGAGGTTTCAGCGCAGGCCGTGCGGGCGGGCAACAGGGCGGGGCCGGAACTGCTCACTTTGGCTGGGCGATACAACCCGGCGAAGCGGCGGCGGCCGAGGATCGTGAAATAGCCGCGCGGGCCATGTTCGACGCGCCCGTGGCCATGGAAGCGGAATCCCGCGGCATCGTGAAACAGCAGCGAATCGGGCAACTCGCCGCCGCAAAATTGCCGGCTCTGACCGAACAGTTGGAGACGGAAGCCAAATCGTCGCAAACGGCCTCGTTCGATTCAGGAGTGAAGGCGGCCAAGGCGAAACGCAAACTGGGTCGCGAAGCGGCCCGGGAAGTCCCGCCGACCACCCCGCAACCGTCCGCTTCACCGGTGATCGTTGCGGGAATGATGGATCTGTCGGATCAGATTTCGGGAGGTGGGCAGAACGCTGACTTCAGTTCGCCGGAGCCAACGGAATTGCCTGCTTTCGCAGGCATGGTTCGCGGGCGCATGAGCGGGTTGGGTGGGGCTCCTCCGTCGGGAGTCGGGCCGCAATCAGCGTCCGCCAGCAAGGACGACGCCGTGGTCGTCAGCGGTTTGAGCGATCGATATGGATTCACTGAATCGAACCAGGGAATCGTCGCCGGCAAACCGGTGGAGCGCATGCGGGTGAAGCGCGGGCAGCAGTTGCAGGAGCAGGTTTCACGGGAGGCGATGACGGTCAATCCGGACGATACGGATATCCTTCTGAATGCGCCTGTCAGCGCCGGAGTTCGAGTGGAGCGCGATCGGGCTTCAGATCTCGCCATACATCTGGTCAGCCCCGAAGGCGGGGGTGTTCTGCTGACTGAAAACAAGGGCTGGTTCGCGACTGACGGATTCGGCCTTCAGACGAAAGAGGGCGATCTTGCGGAAGTTGAACGACTGGGGCGGCAGTCAAGATCCAAGGCCATCGTGGAGAATTCTACGCGTGCGACCGTGCGGCCAATGTTCAGGCAGTTGGCCGACCAGAGCGAATCCCTCGCCAAGCTGAACAAGAAGAGTCTCGAGGATTCCGAATCGCAGTTGAAGGCCAAGGAGGCGCAGGTCGGACAACAGGTTGCGAAGATGGGGAAAGCACTTGGCGGCGGTATGGGGGGAGGCGGTGGATTCGGCGAGGTCAAAGGGACTGTGACGAGCGATCGAGCGGCGGGAATCACCTTGGAAGGCGAGTTTCTGAATGCAGGGACTACGGTGGCGCCAACTTCGGGGTTCTCTTCCACATTGATCACCACGATTCTGCGTTCGGGCGGGGTGACGAAGGATGGAGATCTGTCCCGGGTGCAAGTCCTGCGTAAAGGCGTGGGAATTGAGACCGTGAATGTGGAGGCGATTCTTGAGGGGACGGGGTTGAATTCCGATGTCGCGTTGGAACCCGGGGATCGTTTGATTATTCCGAAAGCAGCCAAAGAGGACTCCGCCCCCGCCAAGAAGCCCGCCCAATCCAAGCCCAACCCGGAGATCCAGACCAAGGACAACGCCTTTTCGACCTTCTCGCTGAACGTGAGCGATGTGTCGTTCAAGTTGGCGGCGGCGAGTCTGGAGAAGGGGCAGTTGCCGGAGCCGGCGACCGTGCGGAGCGAGGAGTTCGTGAACGCTCTCAACTATCGCGATCCGGCGCCGACCGGAGCCGAGAAAATTTCCTTTGCCTGGGAGCTGGCTGGGGATCCCTTCCAACACAATCGCGACCTGATCCGCTTCTCGATTCAGACCGCGGCGGTGGGACGGGAGAGCGGACGGCCCTTGAACATCGTCGTGCTGCTGGACAACTCCGGCTCCATGGAGCGCGCGGACCGCCTGGCGATCGTGCGACGGGCTCTGATGACCCTGGCCGAGCAGATGACGCCGAACGATCGCATCAGCATCGTGGCCTTCGCGCGCACGCCGAGGTTGTGGGTGAACGGCATGAAGGGCGGCAATCCGGAGCAATTGGTTGCGCGGGTGTTGAACCTCATTCCGCAAGGCGGCACGAATCTGGAGGCGGCCCTGGATCTCGGCTACGAGGTCGCGCAGTCGCACTTCCGGGGCGACGGCAACAACCGCGTCATCCTGCTGACCGATGGCGCGGCGAACCTCGGCGATGTGGAGCCCGAGCGCCTGAAGGCGAAGACGGAGGCGCAACGGAAGAAGGGAATCGCCCTGGATTGTTTCGGCATCGGCTGGGAGGGGTTGAACGACGCGATGCTGGAGTCGTTGACCCGCAATGCGGATGGCCGCTACGGCTTCCTGAACAGCGAGCGCGAGGCGCGCGAGGATTTTGCGGAGCAACTGGCGGGAGCGCTGCAGGTGGCGGCTTCGAATGTGAAGGCGCAGGTGGAGTTCAATCCGCGCCGGGTGGTCTCCTTCCGCCAGATCGGCTACGAGAAGCATCAATTGAAGAAGGAGCAGTT
>Ga0181573_10005146_pt1 | contig 10905 bp, 5 predicted proteins | sample 101ome_25_FD_148643 | JGI IMG/M metagenome (GOLD analysis project Ga0181573, IMG submission 148643) | Coastal salt marsh microbial communities from the Groves Creek Marsh, Skidaway Island, Georgia - 101409BT metaG (spades assembly) | ecosystem: Environmental > Aquatic > Marine > Intertidal zone...
TTACCCCGCAGGCGATGCCCGTAGCGCCGGCACAGATTCCGGACTTATCCACGACGACGATGTCCTTCCCGGATCCCGTGCCGCGGCTAGTCAGTTCTTGAGCCAGGTGAAAGGCGGTGCTCAGGCCATGAATTCCAGCACCGATAATGACGTATTTGGCGTGGGAGGGGATGGCCATAAACATCACTCATCATTGTTAATGGCGCGAGTGTGGCGTCAAAGGCGCTGGGGCGCAATAGCTTGTGGGGGGCGTTGCCTATGTCCCGATAGGAAACACCTGTTTGCTACTTAGCTAGCAATCGAAAAAGCGTCGTTTCAAACAGGCCGCTGCTACCTCGTCAGGGCACTATGGCGCTGGAGCTTGGGGGCTACTCAGCTGACAGATGGCTCCTGTCTCGAGGGTTGTATCAAGGGAATTCCAGTACAGAGGCTGTGGAGTTCCCTCGCGGCACAAGCTCAAAGTTTCACTATAGCCATTGGTGTTGTAAAGCATGCTGTTGTAACCAAGAGCGTTTACCAGATTGAAATCATTTCCGCCCGCTCCCGGCGTGATTTTGAGAGTGCCCCCTGCTGCTACTTGCGCTGACAGAGTGTTGGCCTCAGCACTCTCATCCGTGTGGCTACCCGTTAAGCTGATGTTGCCAGCTTTTATGGATACGTTGCTGTGTTGCAGTGGAAGCTCAGTTCCCGCGAAGGAGCTGGTTCGGATATCGACGAAAGTCGAGGGATCCCAAGATGCGTTAGATGTAGTAATAGCGGTCTGCTTGAAACTCGTGTTTCGCGCATGAAGGCTTGAGTTATTGGCAATTACCAGATAATTGGTTACGTTCGCCTGCTCTGCCAGCCATTGATATACCATGTTCTCCAGCGATAGCACTGACGAGTAGTCAACTAAAACAGCCCCTTCAACAGAAGCCTCTGCCCCTTCAATGTGCGCTCTGCTATTTTCTAAAAGCATGGCTGTCTGGTAGCCAACAGGCCCGCCAGCAGCACCGACAGATGAATCCACGATACGGGCGGAAGAGCCAGAGCGAAGGATTAAGCCCAGCCTGCCGGGAGTAGCGCTTGTCGCAGGCACCCGAATTTCGCTTCCGTTTGCCATGTTCAGATTAGCACTGGAATCAAGCAGAACGGCGGGGCCGTAGCATTCAGAAATCACCGAGTTTAATAGAGCCCCTGTGGCACCATTTAGATACAGGCCGATATCGTAACCCTGCACGGCCAACAGGGTTTTATCTTCCAGACATGTGATGGTGGAATCGATCGCCAGAAAGGAGGCTGAACTATCGATGGCCAGGATGGGACCGGTGACGGCGACATTTTCAAGTATCAGCTGCCCTGAGCGCCCACCGAGATAATTAGGGACGCTTGGATCGGGTCGACTAATGAGTTCGGGTTTTTGGCTACCTACACCGCGAATATACATAGATCCTAGAATTGGAACATCGCCGTTACCGCCAGCAAGGCCTGTTACCGCATTACAGGGGCCGGCCGTCACTTCGATAAAGTTACTGCCATCTTGAATTGCAGCCATCAGCGCATTGGAGTCGTCAGAACAGTCTACTGACACCGGTGAACCTTGTAGCTGAATATTTCTCAGGCGCTGCTCGAGAACAGCGAAATTGTTATTCACCGCATTTGGGTCAGCGACCGCGCCAGATTCAAAGAGGGTGAGTGGGGTGGCATGGGTATTTAGAGAAAACCACGACGCCGCTATTAGCATTGATCTTATGGTGAATAATATTGGTGTTTTCATGAGATGTTCCTTGCGCTACCAATCGCCGCTATAAACCATGTTCGGTAATATTGGCACTCGCCGCAAGTGAAACGACTCGCGTGAAGCAAAAAAGTGCATCGCTTAGACTTTTAGGGGTCTAAGGCATCCCACTGCAATTCAGCTGCCGCCTTGATGCGCTCGGCATCGGGGGCCAGGAGAAACCTTTGTTCAACGGCTTTATCCGTGGCCTCATTAACCGCAGCAACGTAGCCGGCTTTATCTACATACAGACTTGCCATCGTGGCGGCGTCGAACAAGCTGGTGGTCCCGGAGAGTCGACAGCCCGGTCCGCCGTCGTTGAGCTCGCCCGAGAGTCTAGCCGCGGGCGCATCGACGTAGGGGGTGCGAAGACCGCCCAGCACGTTGCCGTGGTCGTCGTATTGGTAGTCCGAGTCATCATCGAGAGTTGCCAGTCGGTCGGCCTCGCTCGCGGGTGTGCCGTCTCGAACCCAAATCTCGAGGGCCTCTAGTGCCGCCATATAGACCCACGGGTAGGCGCCTGAATTCAGGGGCTTATCGCACTCGGAAAAACCGAGGATAGAGTTGTTTTCAACCACCACGGCGTAACGAGGGTCAGCACCCGTATCGTTGCGACCGGTTACCAGTTGATAGTTATCGTTATGGGCAATGCCGGTCACTTCCCAAAGCCGGAAGTGCTCGCTATCTGGCTGCCGCTCATCAACTGCGCCAAGCGGGATCACGTCGGTCTCGGCTTGTAGATTGATCACAGGGAAGGGGATGTCATCGCGAAATGTGACTGAATCGGGAGCGGGAATTTCTGCCAAAGGCTCCTGCGATAGAGGTTGGCTGCTGTCGTAGCGACTGTCGACGAGAAACGCATCGTAAGCGCCATAGAGCGGCTGCACGGCGTTAATATAAGTGAGCAGTCTTGATGCCGATTGCGACTCTCCTCCGGCAATTAAAATTTTGGCTTCAAGTCCCCCCATAATTCCCTCGGGGCTGGTATCGCGAACGGCTGCTGAAACTTGGGTAAAGATGTCATAAGAAAAGGAATCTCCGGGGTGCACCAGTGACTCATAACGGACGGGGTTTGCATCTTTTAAAGCCAACGGCAAAGGTGGGTTTTCGACCCCCTCGATCCCGATAAGCTGCGCAGATACATTGACCCAGGCGTGACCATCGCGAAGTGCTTCGACGTGGCCGACACCCCAGCCAACCGGAACGTCAAATCCCTGAGTGACGTTGAGCCATTCCACAAGCACCGTGCCGCTAAAGACTTCGGCAGCTGCCGGTCTATACACCACTACCCGGGTTTTGTAGTCAGCCTCCTCGGCTGGTTCAGCCTCCCATCGCCCGTCGGTACCCAATTCATTCAAGTTGGTAAAGGAGGTAGCCGTGCCCGACAGGAAGAATTCTTCTTGGACAAAGCCTGCGTCATCAAAACTAAAGAACGTGCTAAGCAGAGCGATGTCGCCCTCATCCGGGGGCGACTCAACCGAGGGTAATGATACGTCTAGATACGTCGGCTCCGGGGGCGGTTCAGCTACTGGGGGGGCGGGCGTAGCGGGCGTGTTGTTGCTGCTACTGCAGGCAACGAGTAAGCCGGTCGATAACGCTACTACAAAAACTGACCGTGTTAACCCAAACATATGTTACCCGCCTTGGTTGTTATCAGCCGAGGGTGACACAACGGAGAGTAAAGGGCGACCGCGCTAAAAAGCCAAGATGGACAATATTTAATTTTTGTGCCGCGATCAGCTTAGGCTTTGCGCTGCTGCGGACTGAATTTCCTGGCAGCTGGAATAGTCCTCGTATCGTGTCGAAGACTTAGACCGACGTCCACGCATTGGTTGTTCGATAGATGAGGAAGATGGTGCCCAGGAGAGGACTTGAACCTCCACGACCGTAAGGTCACTAGCACCTGAAGCTAGCGCGTCTACCAGTTCCGCCACCTGGGCATGCTACTCCGCTGGTTACAGAAATAGTTACAGGAGTAGCCAGACGATGAAACTACCGAGATATACCCGAACTCTCAAAGGCAACCTTTATTACCAGCGCGACATACCGACTAGGTTGAAGCACCTAACGTCCAAAAAAACTTTCACTTACCCGCTGTCATTGAAAGCTGTCACAGCCTCCGAATCTGCAATCGTTAAGGCGCACAGTATTGCTACAGATGCTTATACGCTGCATTGTCGCATGCTTGAGGAATCCAACCCCGAGGCATTTAGCTCTGAGGACCTCGAAAAAGCAGCCATCGAAGTGCTGCGGAAGATGACGATGCAATCTTTCATGTGTGACTCCAGAGCTGAAACCGATATTGCCTGTTTAAAAAACAAACAGAAAGCGGGTGTTTCACTCTCATTCGAGGAAAAAGCCAAGCTAGTGGCTTATGAGAACCTCTGGAGTGTCAGCAACCGTAAGCGAGAAACGCTGTCAGCGCTTTGGGGAGAGTACGCTAGCTATAAGGGCATCGGTCAAGATACACGAGCCAGCCGACGCAGAAAGACACGCTGGCTTCGTTGGCTGGCCATTGTCGGCGATCAGCAAATCGCACCGAACACCATCAACATCATCCACAAAGCCCTTGATCGACATGTCGCTGAACGTCTCGAAGTGATCAAGGCCAGCTCAGTTAAGCGAGAAATAAACGACATTATGGCCATCTTGAGGCATGCGAACCAGCAGCATCGGTATGGCTGGGTATTACAGCCTCCGAGATTGCCAAAGTGCAGGTCGATAACTAAGCAGGTGCTAACCCACGACGAGCAGCGACGATTGGTGACGTTCTGCCTTGCCAACACTGATGACCCAGTAGCCATTTGCGTTTTATTGCAGTTCCAAGGAGCTATGATGCCATCAGAAGTAGCGAGATTAACCGAGCGAGATCTTGCCCTTGATGCTCTGATCCCTCACGTGACCGTGTCGGGTGAAACGAAGACAACTGCGAGAAAGCGCGTCATTCCCGTTGTTATCGGTGCCGATGCCATAGCTGGCGGGCTGCCAGTCACGATAGCGTGGCTTCAAGGAACAACCGATAGCAACCATAGCCATAGGATAAAAAGGCTCTTGCATGTGGCTACGGGTAATAGCAGGCTGACTGGCCACTGTCTGCGGCATACATTCAAAGCCAACTGCATTGCCAATGGCGCGGATACAAATTCAGCTGCAGCTATTGCGGGCTGGTCAGGGTCAACATTAGGTATCAGCGCTGAGATGTTGTCCTATGGCTCTGAAGGGTTATCCAATTCCGATGTGTTGGCTGGCTTGATGCAGGAGTCATTGAAAATCCATGGGCACCTTGCAGAACATGTCTGTGCGGGATAGTAGCTGAACCCTGAAGTCCTTCTGTAGCTTGATGTGGAATTGGTGACATGGGGCTGATCCAATAATGCTTGATCAAGCAGTTACCTCGTGTCTCCAATTCATTATTGAAAAAACGTTCCATTTTCCCTTAATAATAATTTGTTTCGGAATGATTTTCGGTGTGGAAATGCACCCTTCAGCGGATGCAGTCACTGTACGCTGGTGTACGCAATAGATTTCGGTTCTTGATCTGTTGCTTGTACTCTTTTTGTCAGGCACAGACACAAAAACTGAGCTATGAATACTAGTAGTTAATTACGGTTGTCCGTCGAGCGCAGGAATAGCAGAGAATAAGATCAAGAAGTTTTTATGGCAGCTGATACAGCTGCTTTGTGATCAGACATCTTCCGGGTTTTATTCCGGTTGGATGTTCGATGACGTTGACGACGCCGTATTGATCGCGCTTCAGCACCTGGCCGGATAAAGATAAAAATGAACAGTTACGCAAATTGCGCTCAGCGGGAGTTACCACAGATTTGCGCTTGCCGTGTTGGTTCGTTATCGTTTCAGAGTGGTGTAACTGAAAAAAATAAGGAAACGCTAGGTGCGACAACCAATAAAACTGGAACTCAGAGCGGCCATCCTCGCCTTGTTCATATTCTCAGCACAGGTGTCGTCTGAGCCATTTTCGATCACCTACCAGGGGTTAACTGACTCTCTCGGGGTTGGTACAGGATCAGCAACGTTGGCGATGGGGGCGATTGTCGACCAGCGGTTAAGTGTAACGCTAGTTGTAGACAACGGGGGCTCGTCTCGCCTGTCACAAACGTGGACTCGCGACCATTTCCAGTGTGCGATCTTTGCGTTTAACGAACCCAATAATATCTGGGCACTGACCGATCCTGTTAACTACGGTCCCTATGATCTGAAGGTGTTTAGCACTCGACTGATCGCCGACATGGTTGCGGCCGCGGACGGTGAGATAGCGCTGGCAACCGACGAAAATGGCTTCCTCACGGGAGCACCGCCGGCTGTCAGTGGTTCCGTTTTGAATTCGTTTGCTTATCACAATTTTGATAACCCGCCAGATTCTTGGGATTTTAGCACTCCGGAATCTACAGATGGCTCGACAGGTCCCTCATACCTGCTGTTGGCGACTTTGGGAAGCGACAAGCGCTACCTATCCGACAGCGAAAGCAGCAACGGGCCGGAATACGTACGTGGCTGGTCGCAACCGAAACCCTTCAGGGGTACTTGCCCCGATCCAGACGGCGACGGTCAAGAGATCAATGTAGATAATAAGCCCTTCGACCGTGATGAAGACGGACGCCCCGATGTGGTTGATTACGATGCCAACGGCGACGGCAATGGGGATCAACTGGCTCGAGAATTATTTCCCGAATGGTCGGTGGGCGGTGAGCTTTATGAAAATTTTTACTCCAGCAGCTTTTCGTTATCCGGTGATGGTATTCGTTTGGCGACCGCCAGTGGTCTCAATAACGACCCTTATATCTCGGTGGTCGACTTAACAGATGGGAACCGCCAGACTTTGGTCGGAAGCGCCATTAACTTTATTTGTCCAGACCCTGCTAATGCTAATGGGATGGCGTCGCGAACACGGTGTGTTGCCGGCGATGCTAACGCTTTGGTCCCGCCAACAGGTTACGACGGTTTTGGCAACGGCGATGACTGGGGTGGTCGGGTTGATCTTTCTGAAGACGGGTCAACGCTGGTTGTTGGTGGTGAAAACCCAGATCGTGCCTATGTTTATGACTGGAATGGTTCAGTCTGGAGCGGTGTTACGCTAGCCCCAACAGATGGCGAGCTGTTAACGGATTTACCTGCGGGCACGACAACGGGCGAGGAAGATTTCGCCAGTAATGTCGCGGTGTCAGCAGACGGCAACACCATAGCCGTTGGTGTTACAGCAAGTGCCCGTAATGACGGATCTACGGCGAACAATAAAGCCGGACACGTATACCTCTATCGAAAAGACACAACGAGTGGTGATTGGAATATTGAGGCCAAATTTGAAGACTTGGCATGGACTGCGGTCACGGACCTAAACCCCAGTGGACTTTACGGGGCTCGCGTGGCGCTCTCGTCAGATGGCACACGTTTAGCTGTCTACGGTGGGAGAATTTTTGATAATGGCAAGGTTTATCTTTATAACACTGAGACTCGTGAGCTAATTTTTAGCGAAGTTAATAGCGGCTATGGTGGGTTTGGTGCAACAATGTCGTTCTCGGCAGATGGCACCACGCTGGTCGTTGCTAACTACCGCGATGAGTCTGTCAAAATCTACAATGTTGATGATCAGTCATCGGAGGTCACGCTCCAGCAGACGTTAACAGAAGCAGCGCACAAAGCGGGTAGTAGAGAGGTTTTTGCTGATAATGTGGCCGTGTCAGGCGATGGTCAGACGATTGTTGTCACAGCGTCGCCAATTTCTGATGACAATGCCTATGCAAGTATTTTTCGGCGTCAACCGGACGGTTTGTATAAAGAAATTGAATCTATCGAAACCACCGGCTATTTCGACGCGAGTAGACCGTCGGGCGATTCTAACGAATATTGGTATACCCTTGATCTGTCTGACGATGGTTCGACACTTTTAGTGGGTGACTCCTACGTTGGCTTTTACATGGCGTATGGGCTCAACCAAGAGCCGAATAACTACCTGGACTCTGATGATGACGGCATTGATGATGCCGTAGACCCAGATGATGACAATGACGGTATTCCCGATGATCAGGATGCCTATCCTCTAGTTGCGATCGGTGATCTAACGGACACTGATGGTGACGGTGCGCCAGATGAGTGTGATGAGGCATGTCAGACGACAGGCATGCAGGCTGATGCAGACGATGATGGCGATGGCGTGGATGATGGTAATGATGCTTTCCCACTTGTTGCGTTGAATGGCCTCACCGATACCGATGACGACGGTCGCCCGAATGATTGCGCTGAACTGACGCCTTCACCCTGTGAGAGTACTTCGATGGTATCGGATGAGGATGATGATAACGACGGTTACTCTGATGTCGATGAGCTGACCGATCAGCAATCCGACCCGCTGGATGCGAACAGCACTCCGTTGGATACTGATGGTGACTTTATCTCTGACGCAACTGATACCGATGATGACAATGATGGTGTGGCAGATGATGAGGATGCATTCCCATTAGATGCCAATGAAGCCACCGATACCGATAGCGATGGTCTTGGCGACAACGGAGACAACTGCCCAAATTTGTCGAACCAGGACCAGCTCGATACAGATAACGATAATCAGGGGGATCTGTGTGATGCAGATGATGACAATGATGGCCTTACTGATACCGAAGAAGCAGATATTGGCACTGACCCATTGAGTCGTGACAGTGATGGTGATGGCTGGAGCGACAAAGAAGAAGTAGATGGGGGAACCGATCCGCTAGATCCCAATAGTGCACCTGAACTGCCTCAGTCGAATCTGCTGCTACTGATTCCGGCGCTTTGCGAGCAGGGCAAGATCACATGCTAGGAGCTCACGGCTTGATCGAGGTGCTTCCCCGTGTTTATTCATAGTTCTCATGACTGGCCCTCGATGTCACTGAATCGATAACTATCGACCTATTAACCCTTAGTTCAGAGGGGGGTGTCTATTGCTAGCCTTGGATGGTTGGTAAGTATGGCCGCCTCAGAAAATGCGATACTTTTGTACATGGCAAGCTGTGTAAGGTCGTGCACGTTTACCTTAGCTGTCATACAGTCATGAATATTTGTACCAATTTAAAAAAACCACCCCACTCGAAGCCATAGTATCTAAGCTAAGAGCGATAGTTCTTGGAAAAGTTTGTATCAACCGGCCATGCTATTGACCTATTTTGACTTCGAATCCTGTTTTTTCGTACACGGCCTTTTCAAACACTTTTGGTGGTAGTTTGTGCTTGCTATAAATGGCATCGTGAACAGGTATACCATCGTCGACCACAGATAACATGGCGTCACGGACCTGCTTCTCGAAATAGGTCCAAACGAAGAAAAAAACGCTAGCCTTGTCTCTCGCCGACTGACTATCACTTTCCTTCTCTATGCTTTGCCAATCCATATCTTCGGGAAAGCTCTTTTTAGATTGCTCAATCGCTGATTCAAGCAGCTCAGGTTTTTGCTCGCCGATAACCGCGATAACCTCTCTTCGGAGCTGATCAGACTGTTCGTAAAACTCTCTCAATACAGGGCTATTGCCAACCTTCTTTTGACTGCCATTAGCATAGGCAGTGAGCAATTCTTTGACTTCATCAATGGAAATACCGAGATCATTGGCAATTTCTTGTCGGAGCGCTATTTTTACATCTGGTTCGTACCCATATCTAAAGATCACGCTGTAAGCGGCCTGCAGATCTTCGAATTCTTTGTATTTTGAATGCGGAAAATGGAAGAGGATATTGAAGCAGATCATCTGCAATCCGCCACTGATATCATAACTATGGTAGCCAAGCGCCTTGCGTTCTTCCCCTTTGAGCCGAGTGAAGATGTTGTAAGTACGACCCAGATCTGGATTGACGTTAGCCAGATTCTTCAAAGGAACGCTGATACTGTGCGGTGGTGATGGTGATGCAACATCCATTACCTGCAGAAAGGAGCGTAGACATAGATCCTTTAATGCAACTATAGGAAGATCAATAGTGCGGTCTTCTAGAGAAACTAATTGATCTAAAGGTTGGCGGTTTACATTTTCTCCGCTACATACACCACCACCTATATGTAGCGGCAAATGTGTAACAGTTTGTTGTTCAACATTGTATTGGTCTATTAGCTTGATGGTTTCTTCTCTGATTGCATTATTTATGCTGTGTGCTAGATCTGTCAGCTTCCATAGTTTTGAATATTGGTCAGCTCGGTAACTATTTGATCTTGAGAATAATTGTTTGACCAGGCCACTGTTGTTCAGCTCGGTTAGAAGGTATTTAGCTTCTCTGTTTTGGCTGTGAATGGGGGTGCCTTTGTCGTTCTTCCTAGATTCGATTTGTGCCACCAAGTTGAGATATGCCTGCCCCACTCGCACTATTTTCTTCGGTGTCTGTATGTTGTTGATTAGATTCGTATGTCGTCTCAGAACGAAACCCGCAACCGCTCCCGTAACCTGAGCAAAATGGCGGTGTTCTGTTCCGGAATTCAGTGCGATATCCACATAGAGCATCACGCTTTTTTTATCGACAAATGTCTCATCTCCTTTTGAAGGTGATGGCGCCGACTTCAGATATTCACAGATGACTGGTTTAGATCGATTGATAGTTTGCCTTGATAGCTCCGAAAGCCACGCCAACTCCTTATCTGATGTTGCATCAATGAGCCCGCGCGCCTTAAGAACCCGAAGAACTTTCTGCAATTTTTCGTTCATGGTACCCCCTTCAGATACTGTAACAGCGAGGGTCAAACCAAACTTTTCAAATCGACCAGATAGCGTGACCAAGAATCCATGATTTCTCGTTGTTCCTCTAGCCTCTGTGAACGGTCATAGGCGGCTTTTACTTGGTTTCCTTCGATATGCCCAGCTGCAACTCGATTAGCTCTAAGGGTAGCCTACAGCGCTCTATGGCAAGGGTCTAGAAACTAGATCTAAAGCCAGCTGGTGCGTGGACATTTATAGCCACTCAAAAGAATAACGGGGGTGCTTGAAGCGAGTTACAGAAAGGGTTACAGAAACTGAATTGATTCGCTCTGCTGAAAAGCCTATTCTTAGTATTCCAGCAGGGTTCTAGCAGTTATGGTGCCCAGGAGAGGACTTGAACCTCCACGCCCTTGCGAGCACCAGCACCTGAAGCTGGCGTGTCTACCAATTTCACCACCTGGGCAGCGGGAAACTCTGAGAACCA
>Ga0181573_10005147_pt1 | contig 10904 bp, 4 predicted proteins | sample 101ome_25_FD_148643 | JGI IMG/M metagenome (GOLD analysis project Ga0181573, IMG submission 148643) | Coastal salt marsh microbial communities from the Groves Creek Marsh, Skidaway Island, Georgia - 101409BT metaG (spades assembly) | ecosystem: Environmental > Aquatic > Marine > Intertidal zone...
GGAATCGCCGCAGACGGCTTCGAAGGCCGATTCGGAGAACCCCGGTCCGATGGCGAAGCGTGCACGGGGGAGCGGCGGGGGGGAGGTCGGCGAGAATTCCACCGACGGGACTGCGATGGACGGGGTGGCGAGCCTGAGGCGGACGAATGAGTCGGCGCTCATCAAAAAGGTGACGGCCTTGCGTGCGGCGCTTGGGAAGGAGGCCGGCGACCCGCTGCGCGTGGTGGGACTCGGCGCGGGGGCGTGGGGGAGCGTGTTTGTGGGGATGATCCAGCGGAGCTACGGCGACTTGAGTACGTCAGCTGGACAGCCCGTGGTGGAGGTCAAGATCTGGCGGCGCCCCGGACGGAAAGTGGACCGCGCCACGGCGGAGCGGATCTTCTCCATGATCAACGCGCGGGACCAGGTGCTGCGCCGGCTGCGGGCCGAGGGGAAGTACCTGAAGTACGTCGAGGCGCGGCTCGGGGACCGGCAGCTGACGGCGGACGAGGTGCTGCGCGACGGCTTTTCCCTCAACGTCCCCGACGAGCCGCTCGTGCCGCTGCGGGTGGTGGAGGACCTGCAGGAGGCGTGCTGGGACGCGGACGTGGTGATCAACGGGCTGCCCAGCACGGAGACGGAGGCGGTGTTCGGCAAGCTGGGCCCCATGTGGAGGGAGCGGACTGGGGCGATGCCCATCGTCATCTCCCTGGCCAAGGGCGTGGAGACGGGGCACGAGCCGTGCCCGCACATCGTGACCCCGACCATCATGATCCTGCGCGCCACCGGCCTCCCCGTGGGCAACGTCCTCTACTTTGGCGGCCCCAACATCGCTGCCGACGTGTGGCGCGGCGAGTTTGCCACGGCGCGCATCTGCGGGGACCCCCGGTTTGCCGACCCGCTCGCCACTTTCCTGCAGCGCCCCAGCTTTCAGGTGTGGTCCAACCCGGACGTGATCGTGCACGAGGTGATGGGCGGGCTCAAGAACGTGTACGCGCTGGGGTCGGGCCTGGTCGCCGCCGCCGAGAACAACAGCGCCACCGCGGCCGCCGTGTACTTTTCCAACGCGACCGCCGAGATGGTGCTCATCACCCACCTGGTGAACCGCAAGCCCGAGGCCCTCGCCGGCCCACTGCTGGCCGACACGTACGTGACCCTGCTGAAGGGGCGCAACGCGTGGTACGGGGAGCAGCTGGGGCGGGGCAAGCTGCACCCGGCGGAGGGCGACTACGTGAGCGGCAAGGGCCAGATCCAGGGCGTCTCCGCCACCGTCGCCTTTTACGAGCTGCTGAGCGACCCGCACATCACCGTCCCCGACCCGGCCGCGCCGTCCGGGTCCGGCCGGACCATCTGCCCCATCGAGCTCTGCCCCATCCTGGAAGCCCTCTACCTCGTGCTCACCAGCTGGCAGGACTCCAAGGACAAGAGCGTGGACCTGGGCCACCTAACCCGCGTGCTCCGCAACCGGAACGCCGACGACCCGCGCGTCAACGTCCTCCTGGGGCAGCACGCCGACCTCTACATCCCAGACCTCCTCCACCCGCTCACCGAGATGATGGCCGCCCAGGAAGCAGCCAAGAAAAGGTGAGAAATGGGTGGGCGGGGCCCTCCCGAGAGGAGCGACACTTTTTTGAGTACCGACCCACTTGCTTGCCGTGCATGGAGCCCGCCAGCCCGCCGCATCCCATAAAGTGACATTTGGGCTCCCGCCCGGATGGGCGGACCCCGTGGCGTTCGTGGCGCCGTCGCTCGATTCTTATTAGTAATTTCATAGTGGATTCAGGTCTGACAGATATTTTGGGGGGGGGGTCTCTGACGTGCCCCCAAATTAGGACAAACATTGAAACAAAACAAAAAAGAAGGGAAAAAAAATCTGCTGCGGAGAGTGTTTTTTCTCTATTCATTTTCAATGTTCGCACGGGAGGGCGCAAGGTTGAGCTTTTGAAGTTTGGAAGTTGTTGGAAGTTGTTGGCGGCACGGCGCGGCAGGGAGGCAGCAGGCGGGTGACAGCACAACGGAGGGAGGAGGAGGACGGGGAGGACAGGGGTGCTGGGCGGACGGTGTGGTGAATTGATTGTGTATTCGTGTGAGTTGAGATCGTGTGTGGAGGAAATGTCGAGTGCGCCTTCGTATTCTGGTCGCGCCACTTCGCTCGGTGTGGCCGGTGAATCGAGGCACGGGCTGAGGAATCGCAGGGGGGAGGTGAGCACGAGCGGGGTGTTGGCGGACCCCGGCAAGGGCACGGGCAAGGGCACGGGCACGGGCAAGGGCACGAGCAAGGGCACGGGCAAGGGCACGGGCACGGGCAAGGGCAAGAGTGGGGGGGGGGAGTCCGAGGGTGCGGGCGGGATTGTGGTGGACCCGAGGACGGCGTTGAGCGCGAGTGCTTTGGAGTTTCTGGTGCTTTTAGGGTTGGTATATTACTTGCTGAGGGCGCGCATGGAGTACGAGGAGATGAGCGGGGGGGGTGGCGATTCGGTGTACAGCGTGTCGCTGTACCCAACGCCAGACTTGATATCGCCGTGGACAATGGTTCCCGCCATGGCCATGGCCATATTCGTGGTCACCCTCATGGCCGACCTGCTGGGCCTCTTTTCGTCCAATCCACTGAAACGCGAGCTCTTTGCCATCGTGAGCCTTATCAACTTGGTGGCGTTGGTCACGTACGCGTTCAGCCTGGCAAAGGCTGTGGACCCGGTGAGGTTCGGGGTCCCTGCGCTCTTTGCCATGGGGCGGGAGGTGGACATTATGCGGTACGTGGAGTGGTGCGTGTCCACGCCGCTCATGGTGTACCTGATGTGGCATCTGAGCCTAAAGGGGAGGGAGGCGGGGGGGGCGGGATGGCGGCCCGCGTACCCCGCAGGCACCGAGAGCAGGAGCTTTTTTCTCACCGCCGCTGCAGACGTGGCCATGGTGATCACCGGGTGCCTGTCCGACTTATTTTTCGGGGTCAACCCGGCCTTGAGCAACGCGTTCCTGCTCGTCTCGTGCGGGCTTTTCTACGTCACCATGCGGGGCATGTACGCGTTCATCCAGCGCGCCAAGGCCAACATGTTCATCGAGCAGGACATTGACCGGCTCAACTACATGCGCAACCTCACCTTTCTCACGTGGACCCTCTTTCCCGTGGTCACCATCCTGGCGCGCGTGCACGTCATCTCGTTCGAGACGCAGAACCTGCTGTACACCATCACCGACACGGTGGCCAAGGTGGTGTACTCGGGGAGCTTGCTGAACGGCAACTTTTACACGATGGGGGTGATCGAGGCAGTGAAGGAGCTGCGCAAGGAGGTGTTTCTCACCGACGCCCTGGAGACGAGCAGGCGCCTGGGGGTGGCCAAGTCGGCCCTGGAGATGGCCAACCAGGAAAGCGGTGCCACGGCGGGGCTGCAGCGCGTCTTTCTTGCCAACATATCGCACGAGCTCCGCACCCCTCTCAACTCGGTGATTGGGTTCAACACCGTGCTCCTGGAGGACACGAATCTGAAGAAGGAGCAGCGCGAGTACGTGAGCTCCTCCATCAGTAGCGCCGAAAGCCTGCTGGGCGTCATCAACCAGATCCTCGAGTACAGCAAGCTGCAAACCGAGGACGTGGACCTGCCGGCGTGCCCCGAGCCCTTTGCCCTCGACGACTTTGCAGACCAGCTGACAACCACGCTCACGATCCGGGCAGAGACATGTGGGGTGGACTTCCTGGTCAACGTGCAACCCGGGCTGGAGACGCTGGTGCTCTTCGGCGAGGCGTTTCGCTTCCGGCAGGCGCTCGTTAATCTCTGCGACAACGCAATCAGGTTTTCGAGCAGTGCGGCGGGGCACCAAGGCGGGGGCTCTGTGGAGGTGCGCGTCCGGAAGTGCACGCAAATGGAGGAGGACCAGTGGAGGTTGGCGGAGGCGGAGAGCGGGAACCATTACTTCAACGTGGTGAGGGAGGAGATCCTTCACGACGCTGCTCTGGGCGGTCACATCCTTCCTCACGACGTCCTCTTCCTTGCCGTGGAGGTGGTCGACAACGGGCTAGGCATGAGTGTGCAAGAGCAGGAGAGGCTCTTTCTCCCTTTTAGCCAGGGGGATGGCAGCTCGACGCGCAAGCACGGGGGCACCGGGCTGGGGCTCATCACGTCCAAGCTCATCCTGAGCCGCCTCGGGGGGCACGTGTGGGCGCGGAGCTCGGGGCTCGGTAAGGGGAGCACCTTTACTGTGCTTGTCGCCTTTGTCCCTGACCCGTCGGCGCGCCCCACGCGGTCGGGCACCCTCGCTGGCGCCGCGGTGGACCTGCGCGTCAAGGGTAACGAGCTGCTTCAAAATGTCCTCACGCAGCACCTCGCCGACTGGGGCGCAAACCTCTGTACGGGGGGCGCCAAAGCCGACTGCGTGTCCGTCGTCAACGTCAGCGAGGCCAAAAGGAGTTGGAAGACCCTCAGGGCGTCCAGCGCAATCGTTGTAGGCATCGGCTCGTCGGAGTTCGCGTCGACCTCGTTCGCGAAGCAAGATGCGTCCAAGGGCCACATGAACTGCATTTCGATGGGCCGACTGCACGAGTGGATACGCGAGCAGAGGGCCATGGCGCCCTCCTCGCTCCCGGCCCCCGAGACCAGCGATTCGGACGACGTCTCGCTCCCGCACGCATTGTCGGCGGGCGTGCCCCCCGCACAGACGGCGGGCGTGTCGGACGCCAACGACAGGACGCCCGCCGACAGCTTGGCGTGCGCCGACGTGTCGGTGCTCATCGTGGAGGACAACCCTGTGAACCAAAGGGTGTGCAAGGCGCTGCTGGATAGGCTCGGATGCAGCGTGGCCATCGCCGACAACGGCATGGCCGCGCTGGAACTCATCGAGGCCCGGGCCAAGGCCGGTGGCACCAAGTTCGACATCATCTTCATGGACATCCAGATGCCCGTAATGGACGGCATCCAGGCCACCATCGCCCTGCGCAAGCTCGAGGCGGCCGGTGACCTTGCCCCGCTGGGCCGCCACAAAGTCGTCGCGCTCACAGCCAATTGGGCCGCCGAGGACCGCGACGTGTGCCTCTACCACGGCATGGACGGGTACATTCCCAAACCTGTATATAAGAGCACCCTCATGGATGCCATCCGCCTCCACGTGATCTCGAGGCGCACCTGAGGTGCAACAAGCACCCGGTGAATGTAGAGTAGAAGAGAGTAGAGTAGAATAGCAGAATAGAATCAAATTGGATGTAGAGAAAATAATTGCCATTCCGGTGCACCGACGATCTGCGGCCGTCCGCCCTGCTCATCCATTCAGCCCCATCCCTGCTGCTCTCCATCTCACTGCTCATCACCACGCGGATTCTGCTTCTCCGTCGGCAAACAAACGATCTCTGTCTGCATGATGAAGCAATGGATCAATCGATGAGTCGATGAGTCGATGATTCAATAAGTCAATCAATGAATCAATGGATCATTTGGATCCATGAATGAATGGGCGACGATGATCCCCCTTCTTCATTGATTGAATGAATGCCCACGTGGAAATCCGACCCACATTGAAATCCAAAACCGACTGATTCACTCGCGGCACCGTTTCACTCCTCTTGGTTGGTTGGCGGGGCGTGGGGGCGGGATGGACGGGGGACGCAACGGGCCACCACCGACGGTGAGGGTGAAGGTGGAGAGAGGGCAGGGAGAGACATGGGACCCCCGCCAGTACGCGAATTGGGGCGGGACGGAGGGGCCCAGAGTGGAGAAGCGGCACAGGGATGACATGGAGGCGGAGGCGTGGGGGTACGCCCCCGCCCGAGGGTATGGGAGAGGGGGTCAGGGGTCGATGTCAGGGTGGGGAGGGAGGTACGTGCGTCGTCATCAAGGATCGGGGTCGGGGTGGGGGCGGGAGGGGGGGGAGGGAGGGGGAGGAGACACCCCACCTTGGGAAGGTGGGGTGACTCGGGAGGTGGCGGTGGCCCCGACTCCGGCTCCGGCTCAGGCTCAGGATCCGGTTTTGGGGTATTACATGGGGAATGGATACTTCTGCTGCGCGCACCACAAGCCGCCATTTCATGGCAGCTATTGCACGTCCAAGTTCGAGAGTTTTGAGAATCTGTTTGCTCACGCGATGGACAAGCCGGGCGGGAGGCACCCTTGGGTGGCCCTGGCGCTGCTGAGGGAGCGGCCGAGCGTAGCCGACAAAAAGGGCGGACTCAAGGTGTGCGTGGATCTGCTGAGGAGGCGCGGGGTGGAGGTGCCGCCAGAGTTGGATCCGAATGGGTGTAATGCGACCCTCGAGGTCCAGCAGGGAGTGGTCGCGCGTTGGTTGGAGGAGTGGACGAAGAATGTGCTTAAACCTGCAGTGGACGGTCGACGTCCCGTGGCGTGCCCCGTGACCAAGGACAGGTTTCCGCTGGCGAGGTGCGAGTGCAAGGCGGGGCTGGAGTTCGAGACGGTGGAGGCGCTCTACGAGCACGCGGCCGATATGATGAACGTGGGGATGCACCACGTGCTGGCCAAGGCGGTGGCTGATGTGCAGCCGGGGGTGGTGGAGGCGAGAAGGCTGAGGCAGGCGCAGGAGATACCGCGGCAGCGGTATGGGCACGGGGTGCAAGGGCAGAGGCAGGGGCAGGGGCGGGGGCAGCAGGACAGTCACCGGCAGGAGATGCTGTATAAGAGGCATGTTTTGGCGACGCAGAAGCAGCTTGAGGCGAAGCAGAGGCAGTTGGAAGCGGAGCAAGAGGAGGTTAGAAGGCAGACGGCCGAGCTCAATGCGAGATTGGCCCAGATTCGCGAGTTGGAGGAACAGCTGGAGGCGCGGAAGGCCGAGGGCGCAGACGCAACCGAGATTAAAAAGTTGGAGGACGACATGCAAGATTTGAGGAAGGTTTACATGCAGGGTATTTCCAAGCAGTCGTACTGGCAGAGGCAGGAGTCGGCCATCGTGGAAAAGCTTAAGGAGGCGGCGCTGGCGCTGGAAACGAAGGCAAACCACGGCAAGGACGCCAGAAGGAGGGGAAAGGCGAGGGACGCTTTTGGGGTGCTGCCGCTGCTGCGCGTATCGGGCAAGGTTGTCACCTCCGTGGTGAAGGGTGCCCTGGAGGCCAGGAACGAAAGAGTCGCGCACCGCCTCCGCACATCTGCTGACGACATTGACATGCTCGCGATTTCAATTGACGGGTACCTCGACAAACTATTCGAGACCGGGCTCTTCAAGAGTGAGGATGAGGACACGGACGATGGCACGCCCGCCGTCGGTCTGGACGGCGTGGAGTGGCGGTCGTTCCAGAAGAAGACAGAGAAGAAAAGCGTCATTCAGGGCAAAGAGTTTGTGCGGTTGGTCCCCGACAGGTGGCGCCCGTACGAAATGATTGTCGATCCGGAAACGAACGAGGCGGAGCGTACCCGCCGGCCCGACGACCCGTTCCTATCCTACCTTGCGAGAACCCTTGGCGAGGACTTTGCCGACTGCGTCTACGCCTGGTTCCTGGATGCGGAGGACAACAGCAAGGGCGCGGGCACCGCGAACGTGCTCCTGTGGGAGCCTGCCATTGATCTGCCGTCCTCGGCGGCGAGCGACGAGTGCAACGCGTGCAGCAAAAAGTGCGAAGAGTGCGAGGAGTGCAGTGCGTGCGACTGCGGCGCGTGTGCGGCAAGGCGCGAGTACACGCGCCTCAAGGTGGAGTGGCGCGCCCTGGCCCTCAAGCACGGGGGGCTTGTCCCGAACACTCGAGAGGTCCTCGCCCGCGGCCGCGAGGTCAACCTCGGCGACTTCAGAGTCGACAACCTTCTCGGCCTCGTCGCCGCCCTTGTCGACCACATCGCCGGCATCCGATGATAGATATCACGAACTTCGAATTCCTTGGCTCCCCTCTCCCTCACTCGCGTCACAGCCGCCTTCCGGCGAAGGAGGGATGCTCTGTCTCTCCCCTCGCGTGGGCTCCGCGTGGGCAGTGCCCCGGCCCCGAAACCCCGCGGTGCCGCGCAGGGTGGCCAGGCGGGGCTTGGGCTCGTCTGGGTTCGTCCCCCGTCGCGCCACTCCCCTGGCATCAACGTTGTCGAGGTCGTCTGCGGCCGTGGACCTGGACTTTCGCGCGACCGTCCCCGGGTGGCAAGTGGCCGGGTGCCTCGCGGCGGCAGCGGTGGGAACGGGCGCGGTCACATGGGCGTGGCTGGGGCTGAGTTGGGCGACCGTCGCGTCCCGCCCGGGCCCCCTGATCCTGGGTCTCTTTGGACCCCGCGAGCGCTTCATCCTCGTCGCCCTGGGGGCGCTCGTCTTTGCGGCCCTGGTGTCCGCCCTGGCCGAGGTGCAAGAACAGGCCCGCCTCGTGCCCCCGCGCGCGATAGCCGCGCCGGACTCGCGATTCGCGCGGCTTGGACAGCACGGCCTCGAGGTGCACTACAAGAGTATCGAACTCAAAACGATGAAGTCCTTCCCGCCAGGGCATTCACCGCCGGCGGCGGCCATTGCATTCATGCACGGCTTTGGCGCTTCTCTCTTTGACTGGACGCGAGACCTGTCGGGAGACCCGGCCGGGTGCGTGCTCATCCGCACCGCGACAGCGCTTGATGACGCAGGGACGTCCGCGCTTCTCATGGCGTACGATTCGCCTGGGTTCGGGCTCACGGAGCGTACGAGCGATCTCCGGGACTACAGTGTGGAGCGCAACGGGGCTCTGGCGTCGGAGTTGCTGGACTTTGGGCTGTCGGATGTGGGCATGGCTGGTACGAAGCGGGTGCTGGTGGGCCACTCGTTGGGCGGGCTGGCGGCGGCGCAGGCGCTCTACGAGTCGCGAGTGGGAGACGCCGAGGAGGGCGACGCTGATACTGCTGCTGCTGCTACCGCTGAAATCGACGGGCTGGTGCTCGTGTCGCCTGCCATCCTGCCTGGGGCATTCCATGATGGCCGTCGGAATGTGCCGCGACTCGTTCAGGTCCTCGGTGCAATTATTGCGGGCATTTTGCAGAGCTTGGCGTCGCTGACCCTGGCGGCGCTGGCGCCGCTGGGGCTCCTCTTGTTGCGTGCTCTGGTGCGAAACAAAAAGTTCTGGCAGCGCGGCCTAGCCTCGGCGTTCGCGAGCCCGGCGAGCGTGACTCCGGCGCTGGTGGACGGGTACCGCGGGGCCAAGGTCGTGAAGGGGTGGGACGTGGGGATGTGGCGGTTCGTGCGGAGCCGGGTGACGCCCCTGGGGCCCCTGGGCACGATAATGGCTGCCCTGCAAAGGCTCGACCGCCCGCGACTCATGGACGTGCTCCTGGACAGGCGCCGGGGCGTTCCCATCTTGCTGGTGCATGGGACGGACGATGCCATCATCCCCGTGTCCAACAGCCGCGCCATCGCAGAGATCGCGCACGCCGCCGGTGCGACCCTGGAGTACGTCGAGGTCCCGGGCACCGGCCACAATCTGTACCTGGAGCAGCCCGAGGAGTTTTCACGGCTGCTCGCCTCGTGGGTCCAGCGCTGCGTGGTGAATGTTTAGTTATCCTCCCAAGAGTGACTCCCTTAAATCATCCCTCCCACATGAGAGTCTCGTTCGGCCGCCTCTCCCGCACGAGCTGGGAGGCGGCCTTGAAGTGCGGGTGCTTGGCGTCCCCCAACAGCTCAAAGATGGCCGACTCCACGGTGGTGACGTAGCCGCCCTCGGTCTCGATGCGCCGCAGCGCCGTGGCGCGGTCGTACGGCCGCTGGCTGGACGTGGCGTCCGCAAGGACGTGCACCGCCCACCCGCGGCTCAGCAGGTCCAGCGCCGTCTGCTGCACGCACACGTGCGTCTCCACCCCGCACAGCAGCACGCTCTCCTTGTCCGGCATCTCCCGCAGCATCGCCTCCACCTGTTCAGTCACCATGCTAAATCTCGTCTTTTCCTCGACCAGCGCTTCAGCAGGGAGGACGTCTTTGATATCTGGGACAGTGTGGCCGAGGCCGCGAGGGTACTGCTCCGTGGCGACCACCGACATCCCCAAAAGAGAGGCCGCCCTCACCGCCAGCTTCGTGTTGTGCACGGCGCTCTCCCACTGGTGAATCACAGGCGCAAACTTGTCCTGCATGTCGCACACCATCAGCACCGACTTCTCCGCCGACATACGACCCGTCAGCATCATCCCCGTGCCCGACGCCGAGTCCGTCACAAACCTGCGCTTGGCTCTCACCGACCCCGCCATGGGGGACGACGCCATCACCCCGCCAAGGGAATCCACCGAACCGCTCCCAAGGGATCGCCGCGTCAATCGGCCAGACAAATGAAACCCCGTGCGCGCCAGGGACGCCACTTGCATTCTCCGGAACAAAACGCTGTCCCCCCCCCCCGCGCCGCGCGCGCGCCCCAACCGCCCACAGTCTCCCTTCTCCCTTTCCCCGAACCCGAACCCGCCGCCGCCCCGCACCTCTCCCGCACCTCTCCGTGTGCCCGCCGTCCCTTCGCCTGCGTGCCGTGAAATCTGGCAACTTTACCGAATTCATGTCGCCGCCTCCTCTGGAAAAAGTGAAGAAAAAAAGAAGAAAAAAAATGCAGTTCTTGTCCTTGAGCCCTAGGTGTGGTGGGCGGAGAGTCGGCACGTCGCTCCGGGCGGGGCGGGCGTTCTGTCTGCCACACCGCGACGGGGGAGAGGGGCGGCAGGGGGAGCGGTGAGTGGGGAGGGGGACGGCCGGGTAAGCCGGTTGGGAAGGGTAAAGGGTAGGGAGAGAGGAGACTTTCAGATGTCTGAGTCTGAATTTGCGGTTCCTTTGACCCCGTCTGCGCGCGGGGTGGAGGCTCGTCGGCGGGTGAGCGAGTACTGCAGGAGCTTGAGTGGGGAGGCGTGGGCGGTGGTGCACGAGCAATTTCCCGCGTCTATATTGGAGCTTGACTCGTTGTTCCGCAGCATCGGGCGGGACATTCCCGTGAGCGACTTTGGGCTGATGCCCGGGGAGCGGGATGGGGAGACGGGGACGGGGACGGTCCTGACGGGGACGGTGCACACGGTGGGGAAGCGGAGGCGGGTGGG
>Ga0181573_10005148_pt1 | contig 10902 bp, 8 predicted proteins | sample 101ome_25_FD_148643 | JGI IMG/M metagenome (GOLD analysis project Ga0181573, IMG submission 148643) | Coastal salt marsh microbial communities from the Groves Creek Marsh, Skidaway Island, Georgia - 101409BT metaG (spades assembly) | ecosystem: Environmental > Aquatic > Marine > Intertidal zone...
CCCTGGCAACGATGCTGGCGGGGGGGGGGGGGCATCGTCGAGGGTGCGCGTGCGCCCGAGAGGGAGCGCCCATGCAGAGAGGCCGGAGACGACGCGCCGGGAAGGCATTTATGAGCTTCATGCACCACGGCGGGTGAAGTCGCGCGACGAGGAGCCGTCGCGCAGAAGCGGCAGGTACCGCATAGGAGAATGGCCCCCATCAGAAGGGCGTCAGAGGCTGCCGAACGTCACGTCCCACCATGTGGTGAGCTTCGCAGAATCTACGAGGCCTCGTCACACAGAAGCTGCTGGTATACGAGAATGACCGCCACGAGAAGGGCGTCAAGGGGTGCCGAACGATAGTTATGGCAGGGGTGGTAGGGAACTGAGGAGTTTAAAGAATGGGTAACTCCATCTTTGGCCGATTTCGGTTTTTAAGCATGCTATGGGCACCGGACTGGACTACTTGAGCAGTAGCAGAGCACTCGTTACGTATCCCCCGTCTGTATACCAACTCCTTAGCTTTTCGCCGTTTAGTCGTGCACGACACCTCCGGTTCGTCCCCACGAAACCACAGTTTACTCTGCGGAACGCGGGTGGTGGTGAAAGCAACCGAAAAAACACCTTTTAATCTTCCTGCATCCCTCCGAGATCAAGAGACCATTTTATTTGACCCTACAAGAGCGGACAAACATAAGGACATCAGCGCACATGCCTCGACCCCGGTCATGGTCGGGCACGGCGGCTCTCGCCGTGTTGCTTGTGAACCGAAACCCAGCGAATGCCAAGCCACTCGCGTGGCGCCCCGGTCTGGACGACTGGATGACCCTGCCGCCGGCGACGCGCGCGGCGCTCGTGGAGGCGGCCGGGGGCGACGTGCCAGCCTGGGCCACCGCGATTCCGTTTACGGGGAACTACACCGCGTCGTTCCAGGTTTACTCGCCGGAGGCGGGGCCTGGGTGCCGCCTAGCCGCCTTCCTCTTCGGGCCCCGGTGCGGCTACTGCCGCGATGACTGCACGCAGCTCCAGCACCAGCTCGGGAGCCGCCTCGTGGGTAAGCATCAGGCGGCACGCGTGGTCGCCCTAAGGCCCATGTGGGATCATCGCACGCCCCCGCTTCCTGGCACGCACCACGGCGCACGCCGCGGCTAGTCCACTCACACCCTTTCCGTGTTCTGCGCTTGTCAAACCACTGAGACCCCCCCCGCGCGCGAATGTATTCCCGGCTCCTCCCGCCCTACCCTCTTTTCCATGTCGCAGCGCCGGAGCACGCCGAAGTGATATTCTTGACGCCCGAGCTCAGCCAGCTCAAGGAGGGCGGCGTGAGCCGCGTGAGCCGCGTGAACGCGCTGCCCCGCCGACCGCCAGGCAAGTTTTACTTCGTGCACAAGGTTAGCCGTGGGCTGGGGGGCGCGCCTGAGGACGACTGCGGGCGCCTCTGGCCGCTCGAGCGGCCCTTTCCGCCCGCGCGGCGGCCCGATGGCGCGCCGCTCAGCGACTTCTGCGCCCTGCTCTTCCGGCCCGACGTGATCTTCGGCGACATTGACCTCGGGGAGCACGACCTCGACGACGACTCCATTGGAAATCGGCTCCTCGGGATCACGCTACCCTCCGGGGGCTGGACGGACAAGCACCGCTTCGTTGGGGACGTGCTGCAGCGCTTCAACCCGCTGGCCCCACCCCCGAGCCTGCTCGTCTGGTTCCGGGGCAAGTGCCACGGCGGCGTGCGGTCCAAGTGCCGCTTCAGCCCCGAGCGTTGTGAGCCTAGCGAGCTTGCCAACGCGCAGCGGCACGGGGGCAAGGTCTCGCGGGCGCGGCACGAGTTGAGCCTGGCCTTCAACGGTACCCACGGCCTGCGCGACAGCCGCTTCGCCGACGTGCGCATTGACTGGGTTGGCCACATGGGCGAGTGCCCCGGGCCGGGGGAGCAAGAAGTGGGGCCCGGGATAATGAAGCAGGCGGCGGCGGCCGAGTTCAAGGCCGCAAGTGCGGAGGCGGCCGCAGCGCTCGCGGCGGCGGCGCCCGTGACCACCGACGGGGCGGCGCACGGTGCGGTGGGGGAAGAGGAATACTTCGCGACCATGGCAGACGCATGGTTCTCCTTCTGCCCACACGGCGACCAGCGCTGGAACCTGCGCTTCCTCGAGCTTCTCAGCGCGGGGGTTGGGCCGGTGGTGGTGGCGGACGGCCTCGGGCTGCCCTTCAGCCAGCTCATCGAATGGGATCAGGTGAGCGTGACATTGGGCGAAGCCGTCGTCGACTCGCGAGACCCGGACGCCATCCTTGCCCCCCTCCGGGCCATCGCCGCAGGGGTAGACCCCGCCGCAGTGCCAGCCTCCGCGCCGGCGGCGGCCGCGTCAGCAGCGGCCGCAACGTCGTCGGCGCCCGGCGCAAATCCTGGCCCTGCGGCGGCGTGGCCCTCGCGCGGCGCCGCACACGTTGCCGTGGTCGCCACCGCGGCGGAGTTCGGCGGCGGGTGGGACGGGGCGGGGTCGCGGCTGCTCCGGCGGCGGGCCGCGCTGGGTGTGCTCGTATTCGACACGTACTTCGCGGACCCGTCGCGGCGGGTGGCGGGCCTCCTGGCCTCCGTCGGCGCAGCGCGGACAGAGGGCGTGGCGCGCGCGGCGGCCCGAGGGGCCTGGGAGGCGGCTCACGCCGCCGAGTACCCCGACCTGCGGCCGCAGCCGCCAGCACCGCAGCCGCCTGGTCCCGTCGCCCCAGCGGCCGCTGCCGCAGGCACCTCGCTGGCGACCTTCACCGCCAGCGCCACTACCGCTGCACCCGATGCCTCCTCCGCCGCTGCGATCGCCGCAGCAGCGCCGCCTGCGCCGCCTGCGCCGCCACCCCTGCCGCTGGGGCAGGGCCGCGCAGCTGAAGCGAGCGATCACCGCGTGTCGGTGCCCGCAGCGGCAGGGGTGGCAGCGGCAGTGCCAGGCGGCTCGGTCGAGGACGCGGCGGCGGAGATGGGCCGGCTGGAGGCGCGGCTCGCGGAGCTGCGGGCGGTGCGGGCGGGCATGGCAGCGAGGGCCGGCTAGTACTTCCCTCTTCACCACCCAACCGCACCCCAAACGCACCCAGCAGGGGGGACCGGGCTCGTTTATTTACGGGCTCAAGAGGTGGCCGGTCGCGTGTTCTTGCTAGAGCTAGCTGCCCCTTGTTTTTTCTCAGCTCAAAGCGCGCATTGCACTTACGTCCTGCTTGCACTCGCTTTTCCCCGACCTCGATGAACCAATTTATATCCGCTGTGCCTTTAGTGTTTCTCAAAACCGAGGTGAACCCCGATATGACGGACTCTTGGCTACTGCACAAGACGAGAGTGCCTTGCTCCGCCTGCGCTGATTGGCCAAAAGCCCTCCAAAAGCACAAGCAGCGCGCAACGCGGATCAACCCGGCGTTATCCCCCACGCAGGTAACGCCGGGACATGACGCGGAGCGCCAGCTGACTCGAAAGAAACTTTTGCACACACACACAGCGCCTGCCTGAGCACGGCAGCGCGCGCTTACAGTTCAGAGAAGCACGCGCCCTTGCAAAGCGCGAAGAGAAAACAAATGACCTCGGGGCGCAATTTTTTTAAAACAGTCTTATCGAGATTCAACGGGAAGCTAGGTTTTCAAGGGTTCTCCCGGGAAAGAACGGGCGTAATAGTGCTTAGCAGCGTTCACGACCAACGCTCATTTATCTCCGTCCCGCTTGCTGCTTGCGGAAAGTTGCACCTTGAGTGCCGGTTCATCGGAGAGCTATATTACTGGCGCTCTGTTCTGTGCATTAGGGCTTGCGTGTCATTTGGGGGAAATGATTTGGCCATAGACCGGTCCTAACCCCGCTCAGCGCCCCAGTGCAGTGCATCCAGTGGCTTAATATAAACATAGGGGCACTTTTCGCATAACCCCCGGAAGCGCTTGCCCACAGCCCGAGCAAAAATGCCACGGGGCTGTCCAGTTGCCAGTAGCGCCCTAGGCCGCCCGAAGTCGACAGAGCTGCAGGCCACTGCGCCTTCGCCCACGCCGGCCCGCGCCGAGGAAAATATCGACTCGATGTCGGGCTAACGGATAAATTCCCATTTTTTGGCAGCTTGCTTTGGGTGCGAAATCTGGTAGGTTAGTACCCTATACGCCGTTTTTTCGGTTACCGACGGCCCCTTGCCTCGGGGCCCAACTTTTTTTTCGGGGTTTTGGCCGCGGCTCCTCGACCAATCAAGTCCGCGATCTCAAGATGTTGACTAGCTAAAGTGTGACGGTTTTAGCTTGTAGGGCCCTACAGCCCTACAGCGATTGGTGGCCGCGGGGCGCGCAGCCCTCGTCAGGGGACTTCTTGGGCTCTTCGGTTCCCCTCTCCAGTCTCCCCGGAGTGCGTGCTGGGCTTAGCTTGGCTCGGCCGCGGCGGCGGGTACAGCGAGCACACACACACACACACTAGCTAGTCTGTCTACTGGAGACCAGCATTCGTTCTCGTCGGTGCCGTAAACGCCTTCCTTCTCCCGATCCCCCCTGTACCTCGGGTGAGTTCCTTGCATTGGACCTATGATTGGAGGTGAAGCGACGGTGCAGCCTCCAGCCTGCCGAGGCATTCGCGCCGTTCGAGTGTTGTGGGACATTGAGAACGTCCCTATCCCGTCCCAGGTGGACACGTTGGTGGCACTGGCAAGGCTACAGAGCTGGCTGCAGGTGCACGGGCTGGGCGGCTCTGGGGTGGACACTCGAATAACAACCGTCTATTGCCCAGGAAAAGTCGGGAGATTTTTTAACAACGGCACCGCCCATGTTCTTGATAAAGCCGGAGTTGAGCAGGTATTTTGCAGTCGCAAGGTCGAGGATGCTGATCGAAAGATCCTGCACCGGCTTTATCAGGAGGCAGTCGTGCTTACTCCGGCCGAGTCTGCATTCGTCATTATTAGCGGCGATCTGGACTTCAATCCGGCGGTGGGCTTCCTAATTGCAAGAGGCTTTCGCGTGGATATGGTTTGTGGCGGAGGGGCAACTGCACGTACGAAGCAATGCTTCGAAATCAACGCCTCACGCGTTCACGACTTTGATGCTATTGTCAAAAGTACATCCCCCGCTATTGACAACGGCCGTGTTGACTCGTGGCAATCGGCTTTTGACTTTGCCGAAGAGTGCCACTGGGACCTAGGGGATGCAGAGACGGCCGCGCTTGACGAACAGGTAAACCACTTCTGCCAGTGGGCTAAGTCTCAGCACCAGCAGGCCGTGGCGTCTCTGATTGGAAAATATTATACCGTGCACCCTGAAAACGCTGGATTCTTTCGCGGGCATTTGGAGCAGCTCAAGGGCATGTACCCCGAGCTCAAGGCGCTCCTCGATTCTATTTCAGACAGGACCTCGCTGCCTGCCGGTGGTGTCGGGAGCCGCGAAAAGTCGCCTGCGCAGCAGCCGGGTTCTCAGCTTGCAAAGCAACGGCCACAAACGCGGCAGCCTAGCCGCAAGCTTCAGCCGGGGCAGCGTACCATGCCCACGCCGGCACTCACATCACCTTCCCAGTTGCCTCGCCCGCCCCTCGCCTCGCTGTCGACATCATCCGCTGCGGAGCGCCATCGCCCCACCGCAAAAGCAGGGAAAATGAAAGCGAGTGGGTTTATGTCAGATGCAGACTTTGCTCTCCGCGATCCGGGGACGGCGATTCTCGTTGAGGAGCTATTTCGTTCGAGACGCTCCTCCGGCCAGCAGTCGGACCCGGTGTGCGTCTCTCCATCAGAAGGCTGGAACCCCATTGGTGCACTAGGGCGTGGCTCCGAGGCCAATGACGCCCCCCAACCATCAGTGGCCGCAGTGGGCGACGGCGTCGCGGCACGCCCGGTGCCTCCTCCTCCTCCTCCTCCTCCTCCTCCTTTTCCTTTTACGCCACTGCCGCCTCCCAGAGACGCCCCGCCAGCCGCCTGGGATGCTCAAGAGCGCGTGAACCGCCTGCAGTTGTGCCGCCGCACGCCCTACTTGTATCTCCCTCACGGAATCGAGCAGCTCCCGGGAGTGGCGAGCAGGGTTGAATCGGGAGCACCCGGCAGCTACCTTGAAGCCATTGACGAGCGCTTGTTTGGAGCACGCGCCATCTTGCTTGGCCTGAATGGTGGGGTCAGGCGCTGATATGCCACGGAGCTTGCTTCGAGCATTTTAACCTGAGGTGCTCTGCTGCTTGGCCAAGTGCAGCCACGCGCGGATGGAAGCTGAGGAGTAAAAAACCTCCGCTGCCTAGGCGCGCGCAGCCACTGTTACTGCTGTTTAGATCCAACCCGGGGGGGAATGGCAAGTATAAACAAAATTGGCGAGTTAAAAGTATAACAATGCAGCAGCACAAAAAATCCCCCCACTGAGGGGGGGGGCACAACAAAAAAAGTGTGATAAGCCGGCGCAGTGGCTGCTCAGAGCGCTCCAGCGCACTCTCATGGTTCCATGGGGTGCATATTGCGACGAGCATTTGGGAGTTTTTTTGCCTTAAGGCTGGTTTGGCAGCCCAACCAGGGGCCTTTCCAAGTAAAAACTGAGGTAGGAGGGGACACGGGCTTTTCGGAAGTGCGCAAACATGGTTCAAATCGCCCTTTGGTGGTCCCCTTGGGATCACAAAAGGCGCGGAGTCGGGTTATTTGGTGCCAGTTAGGGCGAAGTCACCGCGCAGGCAGGTGATAAAGCTTCCCAGTCCGTGGACCGCGGGCTAGGCCTATGGGCCCCCACTGCCCTTCTTGTGCTTGCTCCCTGTGCGCAGGCGGACCACGCAGATTCTTGATGGCTTGTGCTGGTGCCAAGGCCCTAAAATGCGCATCTTCATCTGTCTGTCTCGGCGTTCATGTGCAATACATTCAGCTATGGGGCTCCAGCCTGTCCTACAGGACCTCAGACGTCGCTCCCATCGTAGCTACCATCGTTGCCGTCCTCGTCCTCAGGGCCAAGGATAAAGGCGGGGTCTGATGGGGGTAGACCGAAAGAGAGCGCTGAAGATGCCGAGCTGTCGTCGTGGCCAGCCGGGAGAGTCGAGTCCTTGAGCATTGCACTTCTCCCTCGAGGCATGATCGAGACTTTTCAGCACCAGGCTGGCTTCTGGCTTCAGAAACATTGCGACGCATGGAGGCGCTGTGAGAGAAAGATGCGCCCTCGAGCCCGCAGTGCCATGACGGCAGAGCCGCGCAGAAAGCAGAAGACAAAGGCAGACCACGGGGGAACTCGAATTCGAACTAATACAGCCCCATATGGCACAAAAGCTAATGCTGCGGGGTGAAGTGGGCGCGCGTGTGCGTGTGATAAGCGCGTGTGGTCAGAGACGAGAAAGGAGGGAGACGGACTGCAATACGGGGCAAACTACCACGGCACATTTACTACCCCCCCCCGGAAGCGACGAACACTGCCATCGGCATGTCCACGTGCTCAAGACTTCAGAGCTCAGACGCTTACAAACAGGCGCGCCCTTTGACTTTGCGAAAATGCTCAATGCGCATGGTACGGATGATAGCTGCATCGCGCGGCGCACCGTCGTCTCTGCCACTATCGTCACCGCCGTCCCTGTATCCAATGCCGCCTCTGTATCCATTCTCGGTCTTGAATCCGTTGCCGCCGCCACCAACACAGCCGACGCCGCCGCCGCTTTCGCCGCTGTCCCCGCCGCCGTTGTCGTCCCAACGCGAGGCCGCGGCCGACGCCGCCGAGTGCTGCCGGAGGATGGCGAGCATCTCGGCCTCGAGGGCGCGCTCGCCGAGCGGAGGCGCCGCTTCAGGCGCGACGCCGGCTTTTTCGCCCCTGGCACTGCGACTTCCGGCGCCCTCTGCAGCCTCAGGCGCGCTGATTTTTCTCGGAGGAGCGGCGGCGGCGGCACTCGCGAAGTGATCGTGGAAGCGCGCGGCCCGGGCGCCGACCACCCACGCCGCCGTGGTGCGCCGCCGCGCGCGGGCGCCGGCATCGCTCCCCGCCGACGCTGCCAACGCTGCCCCTGCTGCGGCCGCCTCCGCCTCCGCCGCGGCGTCGGCGGCCGCAGCAGCGCTCGCGTCCGCGGCCCGGCCGAGGCCCCACCCGCCGCGGCGCGCCAGATACGGAGACCCCCGCGCCAGCGCTTTCTCCGTGCCGCCGCCGCCGCCGCCACGCATCTTAACTGCCGCTCGTTCCGCTGCCGCCGTCGCTCCTGCTGCAGCTCTGGCGCCGATGTGGGCGAGGCGGAGAGTCCGGAGCAACGTGGCGCTGCCCTGCGCTGCGGCCTGCGCTGCGGCCGCGTCCCGGGCCGCCGCTGCGGCCACCGCGGCCTTGCGCCTGGAGGAGCCCGAGGGCAGGCCCAAGCCCGCGGCCGCCGCGGAGCTGCCTCCCCACGCCTCCGTCCCGAGCAGCTCCCCCACGGGCCGTGTTGAAACGGGCCGCTCGGAAGGCCGCGCACGGCGCCCCGCGGCCGGCGGTACGGGCTGCGGTTCTCGCGGATGCAACAGCGGCGGCAGCGGCGGCGGCTGCGGCTGCGGCGAGGACCGCCGCTCGGCGATGAAGCACCGTGCAGACCGCATGGCGGCCAGGCGGGCAGCGCGGATCTTGCCGTGGGCCGCTGCCTCCGCTTCTGCCTCCGCCGCTACATCCACCGCTGCTTCACCCGCTGCATCCGCCGCCAAGGCCTCACCGTCGCCGTCGTGGCCTTGGGCCCGGGACGCTGTCGCGGTGGTGGAAGCAGCAGTGGCATCAGCATTAGTCACAGCAGCGGTGGCGGCCGCGTGGCCTGCCGGGAACGCTGCCCGCTGCTCCCTCGCGCACATGCGCTGGCGGCGGAGGGCGAACGCCAGCGCTGCGAACCTCACGTCCCGACCGCCCCCTGTAGATACACCCTCAAAAAGCCCCAGCCCGCCGCCGCTCGCTCTCGATCGGAGTGCGCCGTGGGTGCCAACCGGAGACTTCGTGACGGGGGCGGCGGCCGAAGCGGTGGCGGCGGAGGCGGCGACCCTCCCCTCGAGCCAGGCCCTCCGGAGGTGCGGGATCTCGCCGAGCCCGACGGCCAGGCAGTAGGCCAGCACCGGCGCCTCGGCCGCGCCACAGCACCTGGGCAGGCTCTCCCCGTCCACAAAGGCCGTCACGAAGCCAAGCCGCTGCACGGCCTCGAGGAACTCGTCCAGGGCCTCGGCCACCACGTCCACCTCATACTTCTCCGCGTCGGCCTGGTGGTTGTGTAAGGGCAAGTGCGGGGGCAGTGGGGTGCGCGGGGTGCATGGATAGAGAGAGAGAGAGAGAGCACGAATGTTAAGGGCGGGGCACAACAGAAGCATCCATTAAATAATCTTATGGTTGCGTCGAGGTGTGCGTGCGTGCGGCCAGTACGCGTTTCGAAGCTAGCTAGATCGAGATGCTCTGCGCCTGATTTATCGCGCGCACCTCTATGAGGTCCCGGAGCCAGCCCATGTCCGTCGCGGGGTGACCCGGTGCGAGGAGAGGCCACTCCGCGGCAAGCCGCTGCAACCGGGCCCGCAGCTGCAGCACGGTCCACAGCGCCGCGCTCGGCAGCGGCCGCTCCAGCCGCACGTGCCAGAGCCGAAGCACCACCACGTCTGGGGGGCTACCGCTAGCACTTCCGCCGCTTCCGCCCCCGCTGAAACCGCCGGCCCGCGCCGCCGCCGCTTTCTGCGCCTCGCGCTGCGCTGCCTCCTGGGCGATCCACCCCGCCGCCGCGTCGCCGACGTAGCCGCCGCCGCCGCCGTCGTCGCCGCTCCCCCCACCGATGCCCCTGCCTTCCGTCCAGGCCGATGCCGGGGCGGGCACCGCGTCGCCGATGAGCCTTGCCAGGGCCCGGAAAAGGCCCATCACGGCGCGCTGGATCGACGTCCCTAGACGTGCGGTGCTGGCCCGGGGCTCGGGTGCGGCGCCCCGCTCCAGGGAGAGGACGAGGCCGCGGCGCCGGAGCCCCGCGAGATCTCTGGCGCTGCGTGGTCCCTCGGGCCGCGGGCACTGCGGCGGCGCGCCCTCAGGCAGGCAGATCTCTATAATGAATCCCATCTCCTCGGTGCCCTCGTCTGAATCACCGCCGCCGCCGTTTTGACTCATAACGGGCGCGAGCTGCGTGACCCGCAGCAGGCAAGGCAGCATGCGCGCGCTTCCGTGCGCGGCGGAGAAGGTCCAGTCGAGCGCGAGCCACTTAGACCCGGGGCGCGGCGGCGGGCCCAGGCGCCACTCGGCCGTGTCGGTCCACGCACCTCCCAGGCCCCCGGACGGGAGCAGCGACACGGTGAAGTGCCAACCCTGGGTCACCGCGTCCCGCCCGGCGGCGAGCATGTCGTCGAGGGCTTGCGCCCCCAGGTGCACCGAGATTGGGAGGTCGGACTTCATCTCTCTGTGCGTGAGCTCGCCGTGCCACATCATGGCCGCCTCAGATCGTGTTGGTGCAAACAACGGCTCGGGCTGAAGCAAGAGCGAAGAACCGGGACATCGACCACCGGTGAGTGAGAGAGAGAGGTATAAGTATTTTTCTACCGTTTAATATCACCGTCGGACATCACGATCCGGCTTCGCGAGCGGAACGCAGTTTTAAGGTTCTAGAGAACCGGCCAGCAGATAAGAATTCGCGCGGCTCCACTGCACGGAGCGCTGGTGGGCGTATGGCCCATAAAGTCCAGGCAGTGGATACATTCGATATGCTGCTTAGTTGCAAGACCGCTCCAATGGCAACATTCCTGAGATCTGGAGGTCACTTAGTTATTACACCCCCGGTAGAGATGGAACACGGAACGCGGTCCAGAAGCCGGGGTCCGGGGGGCGTCCCCGGGGGTGTGGGTTCGAAGAACAGGGGGGGGCATGTACGCGTATACAGAGGGAGGTCTATCCCCTATGGCCATTTTGTCTGTCTGTGTGTGTGTGTGTGTGTCTGTCTGTCTGTGTGTCTGTCTGTGTGTCTGTCTGTCTGTCTGTCTGTCTGTCTGTCTGTCTGTCTCTCTCTCTGTCTGTCTGTTTCTCTCTGTGTCTGTC
>Ga0181573_10005150_pt1 | contig 10893 bp, 4 predicted proteins | sample 101ome_25_FD_148643 | JGI IMG/M metagenome (GOLD analysis project Ga0181573, IMG submission 148643) | Coastal salt marsh microbial communities from the Groves Creek Marsh, Skidaway Island, Georgia - 101409BT metaG (spades assembly) | ecosystem: Environmental > Aquatic > Marine > Intertidal zone...
GGCGGCGCGGCGGGGCGCCGGGGCCCGGGGGGGGTCTGGGGGGGTCAGGGCTCGGGGGAGGGGCGCCTTGGGGGTGAGGGGGCGCCGCGAAGCCCCGCCGCTGTTGGCGTCGGCCGAGGGGGGGGGCAGCGGCGGGGGAGTCGTCGCCTTCTCCCAGTGCCGTGTGCCGCGCAGAGGCAACACCCGCGATGGTGCACGTGATCCCGTGCCCACGTCCGGGCGCCGCCCGGGCGGCGTCCGGGCGCAGAGGCGTCCCATCGCTGTTTGGCCGGCGCCCTGCCCCTTCGCGACGTTGGGTTGCTCCTCGCGCCGAACGGGAAGATCCTGTCGCCAAACCCGGCGAGTTGATAGCCGCTGTGTGTCGCGGCGCGCGGAAAGATGACGAGGAGCGGCGCGGAGCTGCTGCGGCGACGACGGTGCGACGGCCGGCACCGGCCGCAACGCTTCTCACGGTCTTCGCCGGAATCTCTGGACCTCGACCTGCCTCCCCGAGCTCCTCTTGCCGCAGACGATGCCGCGGACGATATCGTAGCGGAAGTGACGAACGCCAACGGCGCGTCGGCCGAGACGGACGCTTCGGCCGCCTTCGCCGACCGCGAGGTCCCCCCCCAGCGCGGTTCCTCCCCCGACCCCGCGCGCGGCGGGTTCGCCGGCATTCGAGCCCTCTTTTCCGGCGGGAGATCGCCTGAGAGATCGTCCCCGAAGCCGCAGAGCCCCTCGGCCGCCTCGCCCCCCGCCCCGTCGCCCTCCTCGGGCGCCGCGGTTGCCGACGGCGAGGCGGGCGACGCGGGCTCCGCCTCCCCCGGCCTCCCCCTCGGCGAGCGCCTCAAGACGGGTCGTCCGCCCTCGGCCGACGCCGCCGCCGGCGCCGACGCCGCGTCGGGCCCCGCCGGCTCGGCGCCGTCGCCGGACGACGGCGGCCCCACCGCCAAGCGCCGGCGCTCCCTCCTTGGCGCCCCGCGCGGCTTCCCCGACGGCCCCTCGGCCGGCGGCCCCACGGACGCCCCCCGGGCCCGCGCCTATCCCGACCCCTCGGACGCCCGTCTGCCCCCCCCGCCTGCCTCCCTCTCCGACCCCCACCGGCCGTCCCCCTTCTCCCTCGCCTGCGGCCTCGGGCCGGCGCGGGCGAGCGCTGCGGGCGCGCGGGGGCGACACTACACGGAGATTCTGGCGGGGGGGAGCCCGCCCGGGGCGCCGCTGCTCGCCGGATCCGGCCGGCGCGGCGGGACGCCCCGGCCCGACCCGGGCCTGGTGAAGCACGACGCCAGCGAGGCGTCGCGCGCGGCGGAGGCGGCGCTGCGGTGGCTCGACGCGGCGACGGCGGCGTCGGCGGCGACGTTTGGGGGGGCGGCGGCGGCGGCCGACGCGGCGGAGGCGCCCGGGCCGCGGCGCGCCGACTCGCCGGGGGGCGGCGCCCCGGCGTCGTCGTCGAGCGGCGGAGGCGGCGACGGCTCGCGGTCGCCCTCGCCCCGCCCCCCCTCGGCCCTCGAGCAGGCGGCCCTTGACCGAGCCGCGGCGCTCGGCGGGGCGGGCGCGGCCGGGGCGGGGCGGGGCGCGGCCGCCCCGGACGCCGCCGCCGACGCCGCCGCCGGATTCGAGTCCGCCGCGGACGGGTCGGGACGCCCCGTCGGCGGCCCCACCCTGGCCGACCAGCTCGAGCAGGCCCTCGACGCCGCCTTCGCCATTCTCGACGGGGGCGAGGGAGCGGGCGACGGGGACGACCCCTCCGCCGACGAGGCCGTCCGCGACGGCGCCGGCGCGCCCGGCCTCCGGGCCGTCCCCGTCGCCCGCCCCCCCGCCTGGCTCTCCCGCGAGGACGTGTCCGCCCCCCTCGGCCTCGCCTCCCTCTACGCCGCCAGCGTCGCCCCCGCGACGAGCTGGGCGAGCCCCGTCGGCTTCGACGTCGGCAACGAGGAGCGGCGCCGGCGCCGCCGCGAGGAGCGTCGCAAGCGCCTCGACGGGGGGCCGGACGCCGACGACGACCAGCTCTCGTTCGAGATGGAGGGCGCCACGGGCCTCTCCGGGCGCGAGGACGAGGACGTCCACCCGGCGGTGGGCAACGGCTCCGAGGTGCTCCTGCAGGGCTTCAACTGGGAGTCGCACCGGGGCGGAACGCACTACGCCGACGTGGCGGCCGAGGCCGGGTGGTACGCCTCCCTGGGGTTCACCGCCGTGTGGCTGCCGCCTTTCACCGACTCGGTCTCTCCGCAAGGATACATGCCGCGAGACCTCTACTGCCTGGACTCCAAGTACGGCAGCCATCAGGACCTCCAGAAGTGCGTCCGGACGCTGCAGTCGCACGGGCTCAAGGCGCTCGGCGACGCGGTCCTCAACCACCGGTGCGCCCACGCGCAGGACGACCAGGGGACGTGGAACGTCTTCGGCGGCAAGTTGGCGTGGGATCAGCGGGCCATCGTGGCGAACGATCCGCACTTCAGGGGCCGAGGCAACCCGAAGAACCAGATGATCTGGGCGGGGGCGCCCAACCTCGACCACTCGCAGGACTTCGTCCGGCGCGACCTCGTCGAGTGGTTTCGGTGGCTGCGGTCGCCCCAGGGCGCCGGCTTCGACGGCTTCCGGCTCGATTTCGTGCGCGGCATCGACGGGAGCCACGTCCGTGCCTACGTCGAGGGGTGTCAGCCGAGTTTCTGCGTCGGTGAGTACTGGGACGCCCTGGCGTACGAGGGGTCCACACCCCACTACAACCAGGACGGGCACCGGCAGCGCATCGTCGACTGGATCGACGCCGCCGGAACGCTGTCCACCGCGTTCGACATGACGACGAAAGGTATTCTCCACGCGGTGTTCGAGCGCGGCGAGTACTGGCGCCTCCGCGACGGCGCGGGGCGGGCGCCGGGGCTCGTCGGGTGGTGGCCAAGCCGCGCCGTGACCTTCCTCGAAAACCACGACACGGGGTCCAGCCAAGGCCACTGGCGGTTCCCCAGCAACGGCACGTCGCTCGAGCAAGGCTACGCCTACGTGTTGACGCATCCGGGCACGCCCTGCGTCTTCTACGATCACGTCAAGAGCGACCGGACGCGGTGGGTGGTCGAGGCGCTGCTGGCGGGGCGCAGGAGGGCGGGGCTGACGTGCCGTTCGGCGCTGCACATCCACCGGGCCGACGACGGCGGATACACGGCCAACTGCGACGGGCCGCGCGGCGGAGGGATGGCCGTGCGTCTGGGCGAGGGGACCGGGGGGTGGAGACCGGAGGGAGACGGATGGGGGGAGCCGATCGCGCAGCAGCACGACTGGGCAGTGTGGGCGCGCGAGCCGGGGCCGCGCTCGTGAGGCGCGGGCGGGGAGGGCGGGGACGGAGACCGGTCCCGCAGAAAAGGACCGACGGGCGACGGGCTCGGTTCAGACGGCAGCAGAACGCCTTTCCCCTCGCCTCACGTCGCGTAGCAGAGGCACATCGGCGGCGCGCGCCTTGGAACTTGGCGCGCAGCCCAGGAGTCGGGAGACGACTTAGTAGGAGTAGTTCTTGACGAACATGCCCTCGCCGGCGGATCCGGCGTCCGTCTCGAGCGCCGACGTGTACTCGCCCTTCTGCGCGGCCGAGTTGGCGCGGGCGCGGACGAGGAGGGCGGCCTGGGCGGCCGCGACGTTCTCCTTCTTGCCCTGCCACGCCTTGAGGCAGGTGTTCTGGAGGGCGCGGGCGTAGGAGAAGGACACGTGCCAGGGGTTGGGCGACTGGTTCATGGCGTTGAGGTTGAGGGTCGACTCGAGCTCGGACTGGCCGCCCGACAGGAACATGATGCCGGGGACGGCGGGGGGCACGCGGCGGCTGAGCATCTTGAGCGTGTACTCGGCGATGGTGGCGGCGTCGGGGCGGTTCTTGGCCTCGGCCCCGGGGGTGACCATGGAGGGCTTCAGCAGGATGCCCTCGAAGAGGACGCCCTGGTCGGCCATGTGCTTGAACGTGGCGGCCCAGGTGCGCTCGGCGACGGCGAGCGTCGTGTCGATGTCGTGGTCGCCGTCGAGGAGGATCTCGGGCTCGATGATGGGCACGAGGCCGGCCTCCTGGGCGATGGCGCCGTAGCGGGCGAGGCCGTAGGCGGCGTCGTTGAGGGCGATCTCGGAGGGACCGGCCGTGATGTTGACGGTCGTGCGCCACTTGCAGAAGCGCGCGCCGGCCTTGTAGTACTCGGCGCACCGCTCGGCGAGGCCGTCGAGGCCCTGGCACCACGTCTCGCCGGCGTTGGCGTTGGTCATGGGCACGAGACCCTTGTCGACCTTGATGCCGACCACGACGCCCTGCTTGGCCATGACGTCGACCATGCGCTCGCCCGACGCCGTCTTCTGGTAGAGGGTCTCCTCGAAGAGGATGGCGCCCCCGCAGTACTCGCCGATGCCGGGAGCGCTGATGAGGAGCTCGCGGTAGTCGCGGCGGTTCTCCTCGGTGTTGGCGACGCCGATGGACTCGAGGCGTTTGCCGCACGTGCCGTTGGACTCGTCCATGGCGAGGATGCCCTTGCCGGGGGTGCAGATCGCCTTGGCCGTGGCGATGAGCTCGGCGTCGTACTTGCCGGCTGCAGGGGGGCAGGGGGTGGGGGTGCGGGGTCGAAAGAAGGGGTCGAGGGACCGCCGCCGAGACGCCGTTGTCCGCATGTGCCCACAGGGCAGAGGGGGGCGGTTGGGGGCGCTTATCGAGGCGAAAGAGGGGTCGCGCGGGTCGATCGGGACGCTCGACATCCTAAGCAATATCGGGGGCTCGCGCAACGTCGCGTCGGATCCACAGCGGAGCCGGGGGGGGCCGGCCGTGGCGTGGACGGCCGACGGACGACGAAGGCCTCGCGCGTGGCGCACGACGAACTCGCGCGGTCGAGCCCGCGGTGGATGAGTTTCTCGACAAAATGGCGTCGAACGGCCCAGAGATGGGCGATGTGAGAGTCGGAGTGAACCGCGACGACGAAGGTCCTCGGCCTCGTTCACTCCTCCGCGGCTTTACGTCGAACTCGACCGGAAGACGGGGCACGGGACGACCTCTGACGTCCGTTTACAGGAACGCGCGCGGCCCGAGGAGCCCGAGGATGGCGAATCGGGGGATTAGGTGTACCACCCCTTTCCCGACCCGGGACGGCGTCTCCCGCGGCTCGCGACCCTTCCGACGGTCGATTCGGGAATATACCGACAAATACTGTCGGAGACGTGGAGAAAGAGCCCGCAGGGAGCGCAAGGGCGCGCCCCGAGGGCCCGTTGCGACTGCACCAGAAGACGCTCGCCGTTGACGACGACCTGGGCGCGGCGGGCGACGGGGCCGGCGACGGTGGCGCGGACGGCGGTGCCGGTGGTGAAGGCGGACATGGCGGACATGCTTGCTGCTGAATAAAGGCGGGGGGGCGGCGTGAGGCCGCGGGATGAGGGGTCGGGGGGCGGCGGGCCGGCGGTCTCGCCTCGCGCGACCCCCCGCGGCCGCTCCCCCCGGACCCCCTCACGCCCAACCCCCCCCCAGCGCCGCGAGGAGGAGCCCCCCCGCCAGAGCGACCGCCCCTTCGCTCACCCGGCTCGCTCTCGCTCCGTCCTCGAGGACGACGAGCGTCGAGACGCGCGATCGGGCGCCGACGGCGATCAGACCCACGGAAGCGAGGCCCGCGGCCGGCTCTCCGTCCCGCTCGGCGAAGGCCGCCGCCGCCCGCCGCGCCGCCTCGGCCGCCGTCCGGCTGTCGTTCATCTCGTAGCTCGCCTCGATCTCTCCCGACGTATCGGGGTCGACGCCGGAGAAGCCGTCGTCCGGGCTCGCGGGGCTCGGCTGAAGGGACCGGCGCAGCAGGCGCGGGCCGGGCGCCCCCGGGGTCGGGGCCGGGGCGGGGGCCGGGGCCGGGGCCGAGCCCGCCGGCCGGGCCGCCGGGGTCGACCCGGGGGAGCCCGCGCCCGCCTCGACCTCCTCGCTCTCCCTCCTCCTCGCCGCGAAGCCCGTCGCCGTCGTGATCCCCCTCGGCAGGAGGTAGGACAGGCGATCGTCGAGCAAGGACACGCACCGGCGCTCGCTGTACGTCTCCGTGCCGACGCGGCACTCGGGCACGGCGAAGACCTCCCGGCCGAGCCAGGCCTCGAACCGCGCCCTGTCGGAGTCGTCTCCCTCGATGTCGGTCCCGGGCGACTGGAAGAGGGCCTCGTAGGCGATCCGGACGTTGATCGTGGCGCCCGCGGCGTCCGTGGGCAGGGCCTCGTCGCCCTCCTGGGGAACGACGGCCCCGAGGCTGTCCCGCGGCGGCGGCGTCGCCGTCGACGCGCCGTCCGCGGCGACGCAGTCGTCGTCCAGGGCTCCCGTTCGCTTCCGCGTGCCCTCGGGGCACACGCAGTCGTAGTTGCCCGCGCCGACCAGGTTGACGCACTGGGCCAGGTCCCCGCAGGGCCCCGGGTCGCCCGCGCACGACGACGGCTCCGCGAGGCAGAGGTCGGACCCCTCCTCGCCCTGCGCGAGGACGAGACCCTCGTTGCACTGGCAGGCAAAGGATCCGGGCAGCTCGATGCAGGTGGCGCCCTCGGGGCACGCCCTGTTGACGGGGTCGTCGCACTCTCGCTTGTCGGCGCACAGGAGCTTCCCGAGCCGCGGCGGAGTCTCCCGCGACGCGGCGACGACGCCCGCCGCCGTCAGGTCGGCGCCCGGCACCCTCACCGTCCCCGCCGCGCAAGCGCACCCCCACGTGGTTCCGCGGATCGCGGCATCCTCGTCGGGAAAGTCGATCCGCAGCCCCGGAAAGGGCTCACCACGGTCCTCGCTCCCGTCCGGGAACACCTTGGCGGTGTAACCGAACCTCGGGTCGACGTCGACGCACCGCGCCGCAAAGCCCTCGTCGGGAAACCCAAGCTCGGCGCACAGGTCGGCACCCGTGAGGTCGAGAGGCGTGCCGCCCGGCCCACCCGTGCACTCGTTGACGTTGACGCAGCACGACGGCTGTTCGTCTCGCCCAATGGTCCAGGGAGGTCTTTTCAAACCGTCGGCGCATCCGGGCAGCGGCGGCGCTTGTTCGAACTCTTCGACGGTGAGGTCGATGTCGCGCCAGCCCCACAGATTGATGTTCTCCCCGTTGTCGGGGAACTCGCGATTCCCGTCGCCGCTGGGAGGATCGGCGTTGGCAAAGTAAGGGCCGGCCCCGGCCCGGCCGGGCGCCTCGGGCAGAGTCGCGTCAGGGTTCACGTGGGACCCCGCCCGGAGGCCGATGGCTGGTGGGATCTTGTCCACCGCCGCCTTCCAAGTATTTGCGTCAAAGCCTGCCAGGGGGGTCGTGCGCGCGTTATTCCACACCCACGGGCGATAGGCGTAGTAGAAGGTGTTTTTCCCGCCAGGACGCGTGTCGAGGATAGGCGCGAGGGGCACTCCCGTCTGCACGTTGACCCCGCCCTCCTCCTTGTTGTCGAGAAATGTGCGCGTGAGCGTGGCGCGCCAGACCATGACGTTGGGATCCTCCGCGTCGGGCTGCGTGGCCACGGCAGAGCAGTAGGGCGGCTCGTCCGTCGCGCCGCGGAGGCGCGTACCGGGGACGTAGAGGGACGGCTCGCCCGAGACGGACTGGAACGTCGTCCCAGACGAACCGAATCCCTCAAGCGACGCGTCCTTGGCCGAGGGTGACGACCGGGGTACGTTATATTCCAATAAAGTAGCGAGCAGATTGAGGTCATCCGGAGGGAAGCCCTCGCCGTTGTCGCAGCCCCCGAGACCACACGCGAAGTAGTCGCCCCCAAGGTTTAACGCGCGCGTGACGCCGTAGGGGCACTCTTGGCCATCGAAGGGAACGGGCCGCCCGGGACCGACAGCAGACTGGGCAGCGTTGGCTGGGTCGTCGGGATTGCGTGCGGCAGCGTCGAACGAGGTGCAGTCGTCCGACCGGCACGACCACGTCGTGCCGCGGGCGACAAGCGGGTCGGGGTTGGTTGAGGCGGGAACCCACCCGAGCAGGCTCTTGATGTCCAGTTTTTGCGGGTTGGAGACACTGCCATCTGGCTGGGGCGTGGTCCAGATGGCGGTGGCCGGCCCGCCGACAGGGGGATCGATCGACGTGCCTCCGCCGTCGCAGTGCCGCGGCGGCCCGCCATAGGCCATGCGCACCATCTCGACGCCCGCGGGGCGCTTGAGCGAAGCGTCCGGCAGCGCGTATCCTGCCAACGCGTACTGCCACACGCGCTCGGTGAGGTAGTCGGCGTCCTCGTCGCTGTCCGGGAGCGGGTGCCGGCGGCGGCCCCCGAAGGCGTCGGACGGGGCGTTGCTCACCCCGGCCGCTCTCGATCCCCACTCCTCGCACTCGCGCTGGAACTCGCTCGATCGACAGCACTTGGTGGTCACGTCCACCTTGCAGTCGGGGACCTTGCCCGTGCCGTGGGCGCGCGACTGAATGCCCGTGGGAGCGTCGTTAAGCGTGGTGCGGCCAAACGAGACGGCCGACCACCATCCGGCGGGAGCCTTGAGCCCGACGACGAGCCCGCCCTCGTAGCGGCCGGTGCCATCCGGGCCGGTGCGGGGCACGGGGAGCCAGTGGAACTCGACGTCGGGGTCGTTGGGGCTGATGAGGGCGCAGCCGCCGGGGCCGACCACGTCCGAGCGAAGGATGGAGGGGGGACGGCAGGCTGCGGGAGGATGGGGGGGGCAGGCGGAAACAGGGGTCGCGCTCCAGAGGCGACGGTAGCTCTTCCCTACCTGGCGATGGATCTCATGTCCTCAGGTTCGCCGGGATGGGCGCGGCACGGCTTGGGAGTGTCCGAGCGGGGGGCTCCTGTCACGCCGCAAGCCGCGGACAACCGAGGCCGCGGGGTAACGGGCGGACGTCCTGTGGTCCTGACGCCCCGGATTGAACACCCGAGAAGTCTCGGGATAACTCACCAAACGCAGAGCCGGCCGAGACGGCGCAGTAGAGCCCCAGACCCACGGCTGCAACACGCTGGCCAAAGCCCGTGGGACTCTCTCGACGACGCCGCGTGCCTCCCGACATGACAAGACTCGCGCACGCCTCGGGGGGGGGGGGGGGGGGGGGGGGGGGGGGGGGGGGGCCGCCGCGCCCCCGCAGCGCGGGCACGGGGGGGGGGGGGGGGGGGGGGGGGGTTGGGAAGGTGTGGCGAGCCAGGCCCGGCAGGACAGTGTTCACGAGGTCGCACTCCCTCACAGGGCCAGCACGAGCGCCGCCGCCACGGCGGCGACGGCGGCGGCGGCCGCCCCCGTCCGCCCCGCGCTCGCTGGCAGCACGGTCACGGCACTCGACGCGGACCCTGTCGCAACCAGGCCCGTCGCGGACTCGAGCCCGAGCGCGGTGGCGTCTGTCGCGGCCCCGCCCGTCAGCGCCTCGGCAGCTTTCCGTGCCTCCTCGGCGGCAGCCTGCGACGGCGCCGTGTAGGACGCGTCGATCTCTCCCGCCACCGCCAGCCGCCGCCCCGACGTCGACGACGCAAGTTTCGCCTCGACGCAGTCGTTCGGGTCGTCGCACCCGGCCACGGCGGCGCACGCGCCCTCGCCCGTGAGGCACCCGTCGAGAAAGGAGGAAGGGGCGTCGGCGCCCCCGCACGCCGCGACCTCGAAGAGGGAAGTCGCTGCCCAGCAGCTGAGGGCCCGGTCCGACGACAGGGTCGAGGCGTCGAGGTCGCTGACTTGAATCGTGACAACGGTGACGTAGGGCGCGACAGGAGCGTCCGTCGGCGCCGGTGTCGACGTCTCCGTGGGCGCCGGCGTCTGTGCCCCGGCGGATGCCGACGTCGGCGCCTCCGTGGGCGCCGGCGTCTGCGCTTCCGTGGGCGCCAGCGTCTGCGCTTCCGTGGGCGCCGGCGTCGGCGCACCCGTGGGCGCTGGCGTCGGCGCATCCGTGGGCGCTGGCGTCGGCGCCGCGGCCGGGGCGAGCACGACGGACCCGACGGACCCCCGGCTCGTGTGCTTGCCCGCCGAGAAGCCGCACGACGTCGTGCCCGTCCTGTAAGCGTACCAGAACGAAGTCGACGCCCCCTCCGCCGTGTTGAGCGCCGACGACGCCACCGTCGCCGTCCACCCAACGACGTCGCCGTCGGCGACGGACGTCGTGGCCGAAAGGCTGCCCGAGCCCGTGTAACCACCCGGTGTGCTCTGCCCAACGCTCGTCTTGAGCGCCAGGGTCGTCGATCCGCCGCACAGCTGCGGGCTCTCGATCATCGTCGCGCCGCTCGCCATGCCGGAAGAGCCGCCGAAGGAGAGGCCGAGATAGCCGACGTTGGCGGGGCCGACCATGGCAATTTTCACACTCGAGGCGCCAGGCGCGACAGGCACAAAGTGGACTTCGACGCTCCCCGTCGAGATGGAGCAGGCGCCGGAGCCCAGGAGAGATTCGTCGGGTGTTGCCGAGCCGCAGTCGGCTGCGGTGGGGGGGGGCGGGGGGGGCGGGGGTCGAACGCGGGGGTCGAACGCGGGAGGACAGGCGCTCTCGGCCACCGGGCACGTGCCCGTGGGACAGAGGGAGGTCTTGCGCTCGAAAGACGCGAACGCACGCCGCTCGCGGTGGAGATGAAGACGTGAGGCACATCCGGTCGTTGCCTCCCCTCGACTCGCCGGAAGCCCCCGAGACGAAAGCCAGGACGGCGGCAGCCACGAGGACGATCCTGGAGAGTCCCGCGCGCGAGGCCCGAGGGATCATGGTCGCTGGTCGCGAGTTGAGGAGCTGACGCTCTGTTGCGCGCTGGGTGGGGATGGGCTACTGTGGTGTTTCCGGCCCGGTCGAACACTTTAACCCGGACCGACCGAGGCCGCCACGTCCCTCTCGAGACCGCCCCGGCACGCTACGACTAAAGATCCCCGTATGCGTCGAGCGGCAGCGCCCGCCCCAACGGCCGCATCGATCCCATGTCGCCACCGCCGCCGTCGTCGTCGTCGGGCTCGCCGCCGCACCCCGCCGATCCGCCTCCCGCCGCCGCCCCTCTCCCCCCCCCCTCCGCCCCCCC
>Ga0181573_10005152_pt1 | contig 10893 bp, 2 predicted proteins | sample 101ome_25_FD_148643 | JGI IMG/M metagenome (GOLD analysis project Ga0181573, IMG submission 148643) | Coastal salt marsh microbial communities from the Groves Creek Marsh, Skidaway Island, Georgia - 101409BT metaG (spades assembly) | ecosystem: Environmental > Aquatic > Marine > Intertidal zone...
GGGCGACGGCGTCGGCGGCGCGCAAGAAGGCGCCGGTCGTCCGCAAGACGGGTGCCAGAAAGGCGGGGGAGGTCAGGGGGGAGGTCAGGGGGGAGGTCAAGGGGAAGAATTTGAAGCGCAAGGCAGACAAGCCGCCTCCCAAGCAGGGTCAAGAGGCCGCGGACGGGGTGCTGGCGCAGCGGACGCTGCTGGGGCGGCCGGACCCGGCGCCCGAAGCGTCGACGTCGTCCAAGGGCGAGGAGGACGCGTTGGCGGATGAGCTGGAGAGGCGCATCGCGGCACTGACGGCAGATGCGGAGGGGGTAAAGCAAAAGGCGGCAGAGGCCGCGGCAGAGGGGCGCGTTGGGGAGGCTGCGCAGATGCGGGCGCTGGCGGCTGAGCTGGAGGAGGGCATCGCGCTCGTGAGGTCGGAGTTGGCCGGAGTCCCCTCGGGCGAGGCGTCGTCCGAGGGAGGTGCGACGGGCCGATGGAAGCTCATGAAGAAGTTGATGAAGTTCATGGACGTGCTCCACGCCAAGGGCAAGGGGTCGCGGGGAGGGAGCTCCAGGACGGCCACGCCGCGACATGGAGAGGACGTGGCGCCGACGCCGCCGCGCAGCCCCCTCAAAAGCGTGCCGTCGCTGGGCATTTCGCCGCAGCGGGAGGCAAGGGTCGACGCAAAGCCGTCCACGCCAACAGCGGGTGCCGCGTCCAGGCTCGAAGCAGCGGCGGATCGGGTGGAGCGGGCGGTGGAGGCGCTGGAGCGCGGGGAAAGCAAGCGGGCGAGGGTGGAGGCCGGGAGCCCGAGCCCCAGCGAGGCTGCCACGACCAGCAGCAGCAGCAGCGGCGGCGCGGCCGAGAACGAGCAGGTGAGCGACGGAGAGTATGTGCTCGACGCCCTGCTTCCCAAGAAGCGGCACGGGAGGGACCGCAGGAGTAAGGCGCAAGACAGGGATAAGATTGGCGACGTGGGCAAGTTGTCGTCGCCCGTAAGCGTGAGCGATCTCGGGGACGACGACAATGCCGAGCTGGACCGCCTGGAGGCGCTGTTCTTCTCTGACAGCGACCCCGACGGGGAGGACGAGGCAATCTTGTTTGGAACAAAGGGCGACAGGGCGGGAGCGGCAGGGGCCTCCTCGTCCGCCGGTTCTGCGCGGCCAGAGGCAGTGTTTGTGTGGGTGTCCAAGGTGCAGGTGCTCGATGGGAGCAAGTTTGTGGCGACTGGGGATGCGACGCGGCAGTCGCGCGGGGTGCGGCTCATTGTGAAGGGCCTTGACAGGGAGCAGAGGGCCGACGCAGCGAGCCCGACGGCGGTGCTCAAGGCGGGGGCCAACCATTCGAAGATGCGCTTCGGTGCCGTGATGCCGCTCCCGTCCGCGCCGAAGTTGTCGCCGACGCTGTTTGTCGAGGTGTATGCAGTGAGTGGGGACAGGGATGGGCGCAAGGGATCCAGGGAAGCCTTCCTCGGTCTCGCCCGGCTCCCGCTCGAGGACCTCGTAAAGACGCACCCGCTCGTGACTGTGAGCGAGGTGGCGGCAGACGTCAAGAACATCCTCACGGGGGAGAGCACAGGCATTGTCAGCCTGCGCCTGACCTTTGGCGATAGCTCGGAGCTTACATCTCTGTGTGAGCAGTCGTCAGCCGCGGTGCACATCCAGCACAGCTACCGCGCCCACGTGCGGAGACCGGAGCGGCCTAAGAAGGCGAAGGAGGAGAGGGGCTTACCGTCGGAAGAGGAGCTGTCCAGCCCGACGGAGGAGGTGCTGGCAGAGGAGATCAGCGCCTCCAGGAACGATTCCCTGTCTCCGCCATTGCCACCGGCGCCGCTGCCGTCCCCGCCGCCTGTGGATACGTTGGTGAAGGAGCACCGCTTCGAGGTGACGGTGCTCGAGTGCGAGGGATTCAGGCAGGCGCTGCGCTCGAGGGTGAGGCGGGTCAGTTTCTCGGGCGAGGACGCCAAGCAGGGGGGCAGCGAGTGGTACGTAAGCTACAAGTTTCCTGGTGAGGGGCGGACGACATACACGCGGCTGTCGGTGGATGTCGTGGACTCTGCGGTGACCGGCGACGACGAGGAGCTGTTTCGCGTCTGGTTTGGGGGGACTGTGTGCCACACCTTTTGTTTGTTGGACGGGGAGACACTGGCGTCGCACCTGAGCAAGCTCGGGTACACTGGCGTGGGGAAGCAAAACACACGGGGGGGCAGAGGGGGCCCGTCAAATCCGTCTTGCTTCTTTCACTTGTGGCGCCACCGCAAGGGGACTCGTAGAGGGGCTTCGGCAGACGTGTGGGCGGACGACGAGCTGTGCGCGAGCGTCGAGGTCCCGCTCTTTTCTTCCGGCGGATCTGGGATAGAGGTGGACCTCTTCATGCAGGGCGAGGCCAGTGACCACGACAAGGAGAGGCCCTTTGGGGGCATGACGTCCGGCAAGCTGCGGCTGCTGATTGGGCACGAGCGGCTGGAGAGGCGCGTGGCGCGAGGGCAGCTTCCCGATCCGAGGGCGCGTGAAGTGGCCAAGCACAAGTCGCTGCGCGCGGGGCTCAGCTTTCCTCACGACACTGTGTTGAACGTTAGCGTGCAGAGCGCCAAGGGCCTCAAGGTCGCCGCGCAAGAGGCGGCCAAACGGCTGATGGCACGGGCGGACAGGACAGGGGCCCGGGAGGACAGAGAAGCGGCGAGCGCGGCCGGAAGGGCGGCGAGGGTGGGTGTGCTAGCTTACGTGCGCGTATCACTGTTTGAAGGCGATGCCGACCTAAAAGAGCGCGAGCCCGGGTCGGTCCTGGAGACCAAGATCGCCCCGCACAGCTTCAACCCGGTTTTTAGGACCAACTCCAAGGTGCCCTTGCGTCTGGATGACCAGCACGCCGAGTATCTGGACACGCAGGACGCTGTGTTCTCGGTGTACCACCGTGCGCCGGGGGTCGGCGGGCCGCCCAAGATCAAGTCCGACTCCAGGCCCCAGCAGATGGCTGCCAGCGACATCTGGCTGGGCAGTACCCTCGTCCCGCTGCGCTACCTGCTGGATCCGCTTGCGGGGTACCGGGTCACCGGGGAGTTCCACCTGCTCGGGCCAAGGACGGACGCGGAGCACCCGGCCGTAGGGAAGCTCGCGCTGTCCATCAAGCTCGACCCGCCGCCGTCAAGGCTCGCCTCTTTCCCGTTGCCTACAGAGGTCGGGAGCGACGCCGAAGAGGTCAAGGAACGCCAACCTGAGGACGACGCCAAGGAGGAGGAGGAGGCTACGTCGCTGCCCGAGGCTCTGGCGCCGGGTAGCCCAAGACCGCAGCATGCGACGCTCAACCTGTTGCTCGACGAGGTGATGCTTGCCCCGGGGGACCCAGCAGTGTCGAGGCCATTCGCGTCTGCGCCAAAGGTGAGGTACTTCCTGAAGTACTTCATGCACGCGGCGACGGGGGTCGGGGTGACCGAATCCGGAGAGGCGGAGGTGGACGGTGACTTTGGGCGCGTCGTTCGCCTGGGCCACTGCGCAGCAAGCCAGCAACCGGTTGCGCTGGTGGGCGCAATGCCACTGGTGGTGCAGCTGTGGACCAGGGGCGGGGGCGGGCCCGAGGTGCAGCAGCAGCAGGGTTCTGCTGGGAGCGACGCGGACGAAGACCAGCACCACAGGTACCTCGGCAGCGCCAAGGTGTCGACATCTGCGCTGCTGAATTTCTCCAATCACACGCCGCCTTCATGGGTCCCTCCGAGCAGGGGCGGGGATGCCCTGCGCCGCTTCGTGGGTGAGTACGAGTTCTTGCTTCGGGGCCACCCGACCGGCGCTAGGCTTCGACTGCATGCGAGCCTCGACGGCAAGTCTCTGCCTGCGCGTCCTGAGGAGCGGCACCGGGAAACGGCATTGGAGAGGGATAGGGCGGCGACCAGGATCCAGGCCGCCGCGCGTGGTCGCAGCGGCCGCAGGGAGGCGGAGAGTAAGAGGTTGGCCACAGCGCAGGAGCGACGGGAGCGACAGGAGCGACAGGAGCTTGCTGCTTTGGAGGCCGAGCAGAGGCGCCTAGAAAAGGAGGAGGAGGAGGCAGCAAGGGCCGAGGCCCTGCAGGCGACCGGGCCTCTAGCGGAGGCGCTTGGACTCTCGCCCGAGGCGGCGGCTTCGCGGATCCAGTCTGCCGAGCGGCGGCGCCAAAGTCGGAGACGCGAGATATCCGAAATTCGTGCCGAGATGGAGGCTGCGTCGACCGTAGATCCAGGTGCAATGTCCCCACCTGGGCCTGAGTCCGCAGAATCTGAATCCGAATCACAGGGGGGTCTGAACGACGAGGAGGAGGAGGCTGAGGTGGCCAATGTGACTGGCGGGATGGACGATGCTGAGCTGATGGCGTCGAGTCCTCTCACCCCAGGGCACCAGGGTAAGCAGCAAGTCGCCGGCACCACCCAGACGGTCGACCCAGACCTTGTTCCCGTGCAGGTGTGCATAGAGAGCGCGATGCGGCTCCTTTTGAGGGCGCCGCCCGACCATGCTGGGTCAGTCGAGGGCCTTGAGATGGGGGCGGCCGTGAGCTACTTCTGGGAGTCCCAAGGGGCCCGCGTCGTCACCCACTCGGCCAAGGCCCTGGTGACGGACGAGTTTGGGCACGCCAACCCGCGGTGGTTCCACACCAGGGATGTGGAGATGCGAGTGGGCCCGGAGGACGCCGCCCCCCGGCCGGGGTCGCCCTCTGGCCTCGTCCTCCTCTGCAAGGTCTACCAGACCATAGGCGAGAGCCGGGAGCGCGCGGAAGAGAACGTGGTGGCCAAGGGTGCTCTGGTAGGAGTGGCCGCCGTGGACTTGGGACTCCTCGGGCGCGCGTACGGCCTGGACGAGGTGTCTGGGTGGTACCACGTACGCGACTTTGCCGGGCGCGAGATGGGGCAACTCAAGGTGCGCGTGACGTTGAAGGTGCCGGCGAGGAGGGTCCGAAGCCCGGTGCTCCACACGAGCTCCCCGGCGTTTTCTGGATCCAAGACTCTGAGCAGGATCGGGTTAGGGGCTGAGCAGGTCCCCGAGGCTGCCGGGTGGATGCATGGCAGGTCCGAGACTTTTGCGGTGCACAACGGCAATGAGAGTCCCGCGGCGAGTCCCCTCGCGCACTCGGTGCGCCGGCCTGCATTCGTGGAGGATGCCACTGCCTCGCTCTCGTACTCGAACACGCCAATGCCTCCCGCTGCTGCGGCTGGGGAGGCGGCGGACTCTGCCGCGGAGGGTGCATTTATTCTGGACGATGATCCCAACGAGGGGCGCGGGATGGAGGCGCTGCGACGGCAGATGGCGAGTCTCGCAGAGACGATTGGCCCTCTGGGAAAGCGGCTCGACCCGTCCGCTGAGTTTATGGGGATCGAGGAGGTGGTCTCAGGCTGCGAGGACTCCTCTGCACAGGATCCCGTGCAGGACGAGAGAATTGCTGAACAGGGCCGGGAGTATGCGCCTTCCAAGTACGTGACGAAGGACGACTTTCGCGACATGGTGAGTGAGCTGAGGGAAGAGATTTTGTCCAGCTTGAAGGGGCTCGCTGCTGCCGCGCCTCCTCAAGAGCCTGCGCGAGCGGATAAGACCCCGAGGAAGGAAGTGGTCACGGAGGCCGAGGTGACTGAGACATCGACGACGACAACGACGACAACAGTGTCCCTGACTCAGGACGAGGCGGCCGTGGTCATCCAGCGGCGAGTGCGTGGGCACCAGGTCCGGCACAGCCGCTCAGCCTCGGAACCTCCTGCACCTGCTGCACCTCCGGCTCCCCCGGCGTCGCCGCCTGCGTCCCCTCCGCTGCCCAAATCCAAGGCGAGGGCGCTGCCTGAATCGCCCAAGGACCGTCCTCCGCCCGAGAAAACCAAGGCCCCGCTGTTGGACATGCCGCGGGCCACGGCACTTCCCGCCAGCGCCTTTGGCGAATTGAGGGCGCTGTGGATGCGCCCGGAGGCGCCTGTCCCCGCGGAGCTCGACAACAGGGCGGCCCTCGACGCCCTCGGGCGCGTGGCGTCCACATACGAGAGGCAGCCGCAGCCCGCAGAGGGGGGTTCGAGGCGGGTGACGCTCGAGCGCGACGCGGTCACGGGCCCCTCGGGTCTCTACCACGGCTACGAGGACGCCCTCGTGCCCCCGCCCTCGCACCGCCAGCAGCCGCGCACCGGTAGACTGATGGACAACGCCTCCCGGCGGGATTCTACGCTGCTGAATTCGTTTGATTCAACCGCGTGGAATCCCTCGGCCCCGATCGAGTACGCAGCCCGATCTGTGAGCGCGTCTCTGGCGCCGCGGCTGGCGGCCGAGCGGCAGCGGCGTTTGGAGGAGGTCCAGTACTCGCAGCGGGTGGCGGTGGAGACCCGCGCGGCCTTTGGAGGGGACCCTCAGGCCGAGGCCTCCTCTGTGACCCCTCGCCCCTCGTGGCTGCAGAACAGTATCGAGCGGGCCGCGCACGCGGCCGCCCTCGCCGTGCTGAGCAGCCAGTCGGCGGCGTCAAAGCACAAGCCCGGGGCGGAGACTGCGCAGCCCAAGATTTCCCTGGCGGCATCGGCCGCGGTGGGACACGCCGGCCGGGGCGTCCAGTACGTGGCCACGATGCCCGCAGCCCAGGCCCAGGCTGTCCCCGGGTCCGCCCACAACGGCGGGGTCGCCAGGGGGGTCACCAGCGGCGTCGCCGGCGTGAGTGAGGGCCTGGCGCGCGACCTGCTGGCCGAGCGTGACCGCCAGCTCGAGCGCCGCGTTGGGAGGGACCCCGAGAGCGTGCGGCTCGCCCGCATCATGTCTTCATCTTCGGGCCGCGTCGGGTGAATGCGGTGCGACTCGCATGCGCAACCAGCCAGTGCGCAAGTCTTTTCTTTCACGCGTTTTCGAGGACTTCCGTCTTCACCGAATTGTATAAAGTGCTATTGCTTTTTTGCTTCTTGCTCGAGCCTTTGGCCCATGAGGCCGCCCATGGCCGCGTAAAAGTCAGTGACCTTTTTGTTGTTTGCGTACTTGCGAATGGCCTCGGGGTTGGCCGCGATCTCGGTGACCGCGGCCATGACCTCGGGATCGTCGAATCCCGACATCAAGCTCTCATTCTTCATCACGCTGCTGATGACATCCGCGTTGGGCGCCATCACCTTTTCCAGCTGCGCCTTGATCTTGGGCAGCTCGGCAGACCCGTCCTCAGCAGGACGGAACCAGTCCGGCACCTTCTTGGCCTGCTCGGCCTTGTTCCCCTTGAGATGAATCACCCCATCCTCATCCACCCGTCCCTGTTTCTTCCCCGGCCCGAAAAATCCGCCCTTCAACCCCTGGGCGGGCTTCTTGGGTTTCTTCTTCAACCCTCCACTCTTGGCAGACCCAGACCCTCCCGGCGCCGAGTTCACGGCGGGATCGGGACCCGTCTTCCGCGTCACCCCGCTCCACTCAAACTCGTCGTCGTCGTCCTCCTCCCCCCCGTCATTCAACTCTTCCAAACGCACACCCTTGCTCTTCCTATCGCCCGAAGACCCGCCACGCGCCGCCACGGACGACGACGACGACGGCGACGGCGACGAGGATGACGACGTCCCTGCAGTCCCAGCGACCGCCCCGCGGGATGACGCATCCTCCTTCACCGTCACCACTTTCTCCATCCGCATCGACACCACCTCCACAGAGTCCATCCCGTCCAGAGGCGGAGGCGCATCCTCGTCCTCAAACATCATGGACACCGCCTACACCAAAAACACCCTCTCTCTCTCTCTCTCTCTCTCTCTTCCATCCAAGTCTGTCTGTCCGTCCCCAATCAATCATCCATTTGCCGAACACGAACAGCAAACGAGGCACAACGCCGAACAGCGGAAAACTTAACCGTACCCAAAAGCCCGACGCACAAAAACATGAAATTAAATAGGTAGACCTTGAGCCCTTTTGAGAATGGGGCGCAGGTTCGAGTCTGAAAAAAGGGCCTAAGCACAAAAACATGAAATTAAATAGGTAGACCTTGAGCCCTTTGGACAAAGGGGACTCAGGGGTGCGTCCGGGCTCGAACCGGGGACCTGAGGCGAAGCACAAAAACATGAAATTAAATAGGTAGACCTTGAGCCCTGGGGGACATGGGTCGTGGGTCTCGAGCCCTGGCGGAAGGCGTGGAGGGCTCAAGGTCTACCTATTTAATTTCATGTTTTTGTGCGTCGACCCGCGCCATATGATATGTTAATGATATGTTAATGATATGTTCATCATTACCCCATGCTTCGCCAAGGAGCGCCATCGTGATTGTCCGATGATAGAGGCACAAGTGCATGGTGCCCGACCCCGGCTGGGTCTCTCCCCCCATCCAAAAATTAATCCAAACAAATCAATAATCCTATACCAACCAACCAGGCAGCGCCGAGGCGCGGTCGCATGAATGTGTGTGTGCTCCTCGCTGCTCCCAGGCACCTTCCGGCACGCACCCCCCAACTCAGGCCGAGGCCTTGAGGCTCTTCTCGACCATCTCGCGGACGTTCGGGGAGAGGGTCTTGGACGCGCAGATGCGCTCGAGCTGGGCGCGCATGAGCGCCTGGCGGCCCGCGTCGTACTTCATCCACCGGGTGAAGGGCCCCACCATGCGCGCCCCCACCTGGGCGTTGAGCGCGTCAATCTTGAGGACGGCGTCCGCGAGGAACGCGTACCCGGAGCCGTCGGCGGCGTGGAAGTTGACCGCAGACGACGCGAACCCGCCGATGAGGGCGTACACCTTGTTGGGGTTCTTCATGTCGAACGCCGGGTGGGTGAGCAGCTCCTGGACGCGGGCCACGTTGCCCTCGATGTTGCTGCCGGCCTGCACCCCGAGCCACTCGAGCACGTTGAGGGGCTCGGAGCTCCACTGCTCGTAGAATGCGTCCAGGCAGCGCTTGCGCTGCGGCGTGTCCCCCAGGGCCGCCGCCCTCATCCCGGCCATCTGGTCCGTCAAATTGGTCGCCCCCTGGAAAAAGGCCTCGGCCAGCTCCGCCGTCTCCTCGCGCTCCAGCGAGGCCAGCAGGTGAAGGCACGTGCCCGCCAGCGCCCTCCTGCTCACCTGCGGCTCCTCGGGGGCGTACTCCTCGCCCGCGGGCGGGCGGTTCGCGTCCAGCACGGTGCGCAGGTCCGCCTCCAGCTCGCCCGCCAGGCTCTTGACGACCCGCTTGCGGGCCTGGAAGAGGGCCACGGGGTCGTACGGGGCGCCGCTCGCCTGCCCGACCTCGTCTGCGCTCGGCAGGCTCAGCACCTGCGCCACGAACGTTTTGTCCAGCGACGTGTCCAGGAGCGTCCGCCGCAGCGCCTCGACGAGGGCGGGGGAGGGCACGTAACTGGGGTCCGCGAGGGCGGCCTCGATGGCCGCCCGCCCGAGCCGCTGCGCGGCCTCAAACCGGTTGAAGGGGTCCGAGTCGTTGCCCAGCTGGAAGACGAGCTCCTCGGGCGTCTGCGCGTAGTCGAGCTTGACGGGCGCGGAGAAGCCGCGCAGCACGCTGCACAGGGCGGGCTCCTCGGACACGCCCTCGAACACAAACTCCTGCGAGCTCTCGTGGAGGACGCACATGCGCGTGCCCTCGGGAAGCATGTCTTGCCCGTCCTTGCCCACCAGGCCCACTCCCACGGGGATGACCTGCGGCTTCTTCGCCATGTCGGGGGCGTCCGCCGTGGTGGGGAGCGCCTGCGACAGGGCCACCCGGTACGTTTTCGCCGACGCGTCGTAGCTGGTGGCCACCCGCACGGTGGGCGTGCCCGCCTGCGAGTACCACAGCTTGAAGTCGCCCTGGTGCAAGGCCGACCCCGGGTTGGCGTCGGCCATCGCCTGGAAGAAGTCGTCCGTGGTCACTGCCTGCCCGTCGTGGCGCTGAAAGTAGAGGTCGGTGCCCTTGCGGTACCCCTCGGCGCCCAGCAGGGTGTGGTACATGCGAATCACCTCGGCCCCCTTCTCGTACACCGTCATGGTGTAGAAGTTGTCAATCTTCTGGAAGCTGGCGGGCCGCACCGGGTGGGCGAGCGCCCCCGCGTCCTCGGGGAACTGCCGCGCGCGCAGCATGCGGACGTCGTCGATCCGCTTCACGGCCTTGCTGTGCATATCCCCGCTGAAGCTCTGGTCGCGGAACACGGTGAGTCCCTCCTTGAGGCTCAGCTGAAACCAGTCACGGCACGTGACGCGGTTCCCGCTCCAGTTGTGAAAGTACTCGTGCGCCACGACCCCCTCGATCCGCTCGTAGCTCAGGTCGGTGGCCGTCGCGGGGCTCGCGAGGATGAGCCGCGAGTTGAACACGTTCAGGCTCTTGTTCTCCATGGCCCCCATGTTGAAGTCGTCCACGGCCACGATGTTGAACAGGTCCAGGTCGTACTCCAGCCCGTACACGTCCTCGTCCCACTTCATGCTCTTCTGCAGGCTCGTCATGGCGTGCCGCGTCTTGTGGCTGTTGTGCGCCTCCACCCAGATCGCAAGGTCCACTTTGTTCCCCGACTTGGTGGTGAACGTGTCGCGCGTCGCCTCCAGCCTCCCTGCCACCAGCGCAAACAGGTAGCACGGCTTGGGCCACGGGTCCACCCACGTCGCGAAGTGCCGCCCGCCGGGCAGGTCCCCCGAGTCGCTCAGGTTCCCATTGCTGAGCAGCACCGGGTACTTGTCCTTGTCCGCCTCCACCCGCGTCGTGTACCGGCTCATCACATCCGGCCGGTCCGGGAAGTACGTGATCCGACGGAATCCCTCGGCCTCGCACTGCGTGCAGAAATTCCCGCTGCTCTTGTACAGCCCCGCCAGGTCCGTGTTGTCCTGCGGCTTGATCTCAGTCGTCACCTTCAGCTCGAACGCCCTGTCCGCGTCCGACGGAAGCCCCGTCACCGTCATCCCCCCGCCCTTGACCTCCTCGTGCGCCCCGTGGCTCTTCCCGTCCACCTCCACACCCGTCAGCACCAGCTCCTCGCCGTGCAGGAACATGGTGCCCCCCGCCCCTGCCCCCCCCCCCACCCCCCTCGTGCTCGT
>Ga0181573_10005158_pt1 | contig 10887 bp, 6 predicted proteins | sample 101ome_25_FD_148643 | JGI IMG/M metagenome (GOLD analysis project Ga0181573, IMG submission 148643) | Coastal salt marsh microbial communities from the Groves Creek Marsh, Skidaway Island, Georgia - 101409BT metaG (spades assembly) | ecosystem: Environmental > Aquatic > Marine > Intertidal zone...
ATTCCCACCGGTCTCATCGTACCGCCCGATCTGCATGAGCAGTTCACCGGACCGGGTGAACTTCATGACCCGATGATGGCGGTACGTACCCACCCACACGTTTTCCTCGTGATCCACGAAGAGTCCGTGCGCGTTTCGGGGGAAGTCCGCGACATCCTGCGTGGCAGGGTCACCCCATCCCTGAACGACATTCCCATCCGCGTCGAACTCCACGACGACGGGAGCAGGTCGGCAGCACAGGCCGATCGGCGGATCCTGAACAGCGGAAGTCTCCTCCGGCGTGAGCGTCTCGGGGAGGTGCGTCACCCAGACATGATCCTGAGCATCGACGAATACGGCCGTGATCGATCCCATGATCCAGTCGTTCGGCATCGTCCGGGGCCACGACGGATCGACGGTGAACGTGGGCACAGCGCCCCCACCGTCCATTCCCGCCTGCGCCGGGTCGTCAGATTGGGTGGCACACGCCCCGAAGAGGAGGAGCGTGCCGAGCAGAGCAGTGATGCGTGTCATGGTGAGTCTTCTCAAGAGGGTCATGAATCCAAAGTAGGACGCCCCTTCCCGGCAGGACATGGGCGCTATCGAGTGCGGTGTCTACGGTCTAGCTTCCCGATGTCGTCATCCGTCCTCGCGTCACCATGCAGCAGAACGTCGCCACACCCGAACACCGCCCGCTCGCCAACCTGCTGATGCCCCTCGCCCTGGCGGGGGCGATCGCGGCGCTCGGCCAGACGGCGCGAGTGCAGTCCAGTGCGCTGCTCAGCCAGTCGTTCCTCGGGGCGACCGTCGCCGTCGCGGCGTGGAGTCTTCTGCTCACGACGGTGCCGAAGCTGAGGCGATCGGCCGGAAAACTCGAGATCTCCCTGCGGGCCCAGCACTACATCCAGGCCTGCTGTCAGTTCGCGGTGTACGCCTATTGGGGATGGTACTGGCGCCCAGTCTACGACATGGGTGTGCTGATCGGTGCGCAGGTCCTCTTCGCGTACGCGTTTGCGATCCTGCTCTCCTGGTCACGCGGCCGGACGTACACGCTGGGCTTCGGCCCCATCCCGATCATCGGAAGCATCAACCTGTTCCTCTGGTTCCGGGACGACTGGTTCTACCTGCAATTCCTGATGATCGCGGTGGGCTTTCTGGGCAAGGAATTCATTCGGTGGCACCGTGACGGCCGCTCAGCCCACATCTTCAACCCGTCCGCGTTCGCGCTCGGACTCTTCTCCCTCGTTCTGATCGCCTCGGGCTCGACCGGGCTCACGTGGGGGCAGGAGATCGCATCGACGCTCACGCTCGCTCCCCGAATCTATCTCTTCCTCTTCGGTGTCGGTCTCGTCGTGATGTACTTCTTCGAGATCACCCTGGTCGCGGGCACGGCCGCCGTGGTCCTCTTCCTGCTGAGCGCCGCCTCTTTTCAGATCACGGGCGTCCCGTACTTCATCGACTCGGAGATTCCGGCAGCAGTGTTTCTGGGGCTGCACCTCCTCGTGACGGATCCCTCGACCTCACCTCGAACGCCCGTGGGGAAGACGATCTTCGGTGGACTCTACGGCCTCGGGGTGTTCGCCCTGTATACGCTGCTCGGTGCGATGGGAGCGCCGACGTTCTACGACAAGCTCCTGTGCGTGCCGTTGCTCAACCTCAGCGTCCGCGGTATCGACCACGTGGTGCGGAGTCGGGACTGGGCCGCGGCATGGACAGCCGCTTCGGACATTGCTGCCCGCCCCGTGTGGATCAGCCCTCGACTGAACCTCATGCGCATGGCGGTCTGGATCTTCTTCTTCGGCGTAATGAGTCTGACCGGTCGTACTGACGGGCAGCACACCGGGGATGCGCTCCCGTTCTGGGAGCAGGCGTGCGCGGAGGAACGCGGCAACGCCTGCGCCCGTCTCATCCAGCTCGAGGCCAGCTACTGCGGAGACAACGCTGCATGGGCCTGTAACGAACTCGGGCTCCACTATCGTCGCGGCGAGATCACCGAGGCTGATGCGGCGCTGGGACGATCCTATCTGGCCCGCGCCTGCGAGCTGCGGTACCAGCCGGGCTGCCTGAATCTGCTGGACCCGGCTGGCTTTGCCCGAACCGAGCCCAGACCGCTCGACCTCCGGCTCCTCCTGCGGGAGGGTGGATTGAATCTGATGGACATGGAGATTCCGGCGCTCCTGAATCGAGCGTGCGCGCACGAATGGTCCTTCGCCTGTCAGAGGATCGCGAGCTCCTCGTGACGGAAGGGTCGACCGAACCCTCTCGCTCCAGTGCTCGATCCGGCGGCTCCGCTGGATCATTCGGCGTCGGCGCATCTGCAGTCGCTCTGGTCGCCATCTCCTGGATCGCGCTGGCCGCAGCCCCGGACTCCGTGTCGATCGGTTCCGGGGATAATGGAAGACGAGCCGAGGTGCGTGTGCCCGTTCCGGACGACCTGCCCGGGTTCCGACCGGAGATCGCATTTCTTCCGAACGGGGATTTACTCGGCTTCACGGAGATACCCGGCGGGGCCTTCACGATGGGTAGTGATCCGGGTCGCGATTCACTCAGCTTCGACCTCGAGTGGTGGGGAGACGGTCGGGTGCAGGGACAGCCGTATGTTCCCACCTTCTATATGGCCCGCTTCGAGGTCACGGTCGCGCAGTACGCGGCGTTCCTGAACGCATCCCGGCATCCGGTGCTCGATGCCCGGACCGTTCAGGCCCCGCCCGATCACCCGGTGGCATGGGTCGCGTGGACCGATGCAGTCGCATACGCAGACTGGCTCGACGGCGATCTCCGAGGTCGAGCGGACCTTCGGGACACGCATCCGATGCTGGCCGGCCTTCTGCAGGACGGCTGGCGGGTGGGTCTGCCGACCGAGGCTCAGTGGGAGAAGGCCGCCCGCGGATCCGACGGCCGGATTTTCCCCTGGGGTGACATGCCGGAACGCGACTTCGCGAACTACCGCGCTCGTGGTACTACCGCCGTGGGGTCATTCGAATGCCCGTCGTGCGCCCACGGCCTCGCCGACATGAGCGGCAACGTGTGGGAGTGGACCGTCAGCCCGTATCAGCCGTACCCATTCACCGACGACGACGACGACGAGACGATTCGGAGTGAGGCCCTCTGGGTCATGCGCGGCGGATCGTTCGGCGATCCCGAGCAGATGATCCGTGCCGCGAACCGCGGAGGAGCCGACCCGGGGGCTCGACGGCCCTTCATCGGATTTCGCGTCGCACTCGTGCCAGACTGATTCTCCCCGGGCGAGGGTTACCGGCCCTGTTCCCTCCCCTCAAGGCTCCGAGCTGACCGCTCCGGTCTCCAGAAGGGATTCGATCTGCTCCGACTCGAACCCGAGCTCCTCGAGAATCTCTACGCTGTGCGCCCCACGCGCGGGCGGGACGCGATCCGCCCGAGGGCGCGCGCCATCGATACGCAGCGGCAGTGACACGTCGCGATACCCGTCAATGTCCGGGTGAGCACGGTGAGGAAACATGCCGGCTGCCTCGACCTGCGTATCACGCACCACCTCATCGATCGACTGGATCGCCGAGGCCGGAATGGAGTGTTCCCTGGTGCGATCGAGGAGCTCCCCGGTGGTGAGACACTCCGTTGCGCCTTCCACCAGGAGATCCAGCTCGACCCGATGGGCCACGCGCTCCGCATTCGATGCGAAGCGTGCGTCCTCGGCCACCCCGGACAGCTCGAGCGCGAGACACAGTCGCTGAAAGATGGCGTCGTTGCCGGCGGCGATCATCACGGATCCATCGGACGTCCGGAACGCTCGATACGGAGCAATCGCCCCGAGACTGGAGCCCATCGGGCCGGGTACGCGACCGGTCGCCATGTACCCCATCATGTGGTAGGAAACCCACGCGAGGGAGGTGTCCATCAGGGAGGCCTCGAGTGCCGCGCCGACGCCACTCCGGTCGCGCTCCCGAAGGGCAGCGAGGATGGCCAGCGCCGCCCACATGCCCGTGCCGAAGTCGACCACCGATCCACCCACGCGGGTGGGTGCTCCCTCGGGCTCTCCCGTCACGGAGATGATGCCTGCATACGCCTGCATGAGCGGATCGTAGCCGGGCTGATCACTCATCGGCCCATCCTGGCCGTAGGCACTCAGCGACATGTGCACGATATCCTCTCTCCACCCCCGTACGGAGGCGGCATCGATGCCCAGACGATGGGCTGCAGCCGGGCGTGACGCCTGCACGAATACATCACACGAGGTGGCGAGCCGGCGCAGGACATCCATCCCGCTGTCCTGCTTGAGGTCCAGAACGATGCTCCGCTTTCCTCGGTTTGCGGAGAGGAAGAGCGCCGAATCCCCCCCCCAGAAGGGAGGACCCCAGAGCCGCCCGAGATCACCGCCCGGGGGCTCCACCTTGATGACCGTGGCCCCGAGATCCGCGAGGATCTGTGCACAGAACGGCCCCGCGAGATTCTGCGTGACATCACACACCCGGACGTCGGCGAGCGGGGCCCTCATCCCACGCGCAGTCGGGAGATCCACGAACTACTCGTTCCCTGTCGTACGGCTGGGGATGGCACCGGGGCTCTGCCAGTAGAATCCTCGGGCGGGCCGCTGCTCGGGCCACGTCTCCGACAGGGTATCGCCCTCGTACATCCGACCGTTCTTCATGACCCAACGGACCGTATTCGAGTTCTGCAGATCCTCGAGCGGGTTGGCATCGAGCACCACCAGATCGGCCAGCTTGCCCGGCTCGAGCGAGCCGAGATCCTGATCCAGCCCGAGTGCATCGGCTCCGATAATGGTCGCAATCCGCAACGCCTCGTGGTTTGTCATCCGGTCGGAGGCTCCGGTCAACCACAGCTCCCAGTGGTATCCGAGTCCCTGAAGCTGACCGTGACTTCCCACGCCGGCTCGACCTCCGGCCTCGACCACATCATCGAGGAAGTCGGAGATCTCTCGATGGATGTACTGGGATTCGTCGAACCAGCCCGCTCCACCCGCCCGGCGGGCGGCCTTCTGGTAGATCTCCTCCCACGGCGTGAAGGTCGCGAGCTTCTCGTCCCGCAACACATCCGTCGTCGTGTAGAAGAGATTTTCCGCCCACGGGCCACCGTAGGTCACGACGATCGTCGGCGTCGTCGCCATGTTCGACTGCGCGACGAGCTCGACCACGTCATCGAAGAGTGGAACACCGGGCAGGTTGTGCTCCGTCCCGGAATATCCGTCCTGCGCCATCGTCAGATTCAGCCGCAGGTCGAGGCTGCCCTCGGTCGTCGGCATGAGCTCCAGTTCACGCGCGGCCTGAATGATCCACTGGCGTACTTCCCGATTCCCGGCGCCGTACATCTTGATCGTCTTCGTATCGAAGTAATCCGAATACCGACGCAGAACATCCCGCGCCTCATCGAGGCTGCTGATCCCTTCCCCGGAAAAGACGCCCTGACCGGTGCTGTAGATACGAGGACCTACCATTCGACCGGCCCGCGTGAAGTCCTCGTACGAGAGGACGTCACTCGATCCGGTCTGTGGGTCGCGGGCCGTGGTCACTCCGTACGCCAGGTTGGCCGCGTAGGACCATGGCTGGGCACGATGGACATTGAAGGAAGCTCTGAGATGGGCGTGCGTGTCCACGAAGCCCGGCATGATGGTCCGGCCAGCCATGTCCATGCGCGTTGCATCACCCGGAATCGAGACGCGACCGGACGGCCCCACCGCTTCGATCCGGTTGTTCCTGATGACGATATCGCCCCGTTCGAAGACCTCGTCCCCATTCATCGTGATGACCCGCGCACCCGTCAGGGCGAGCACACCCTCCGGCGTGTCACGTTCGACCTGTACCGTGATTCGGGTCTCGGTCGGGCGATACTCGTCGTCGGCTTCTCCCTCTTCCTCACCCTCTGCGCCCTCGTCCGCTGCGTCGTCTTCGGCGACCTCCTCCGTTTCCTCCTCGTCCGCCTGAACCGACGTAACGCTGTCTGCGAACGTCTGCGCGGCTTCGAGGTCGTATACGAAGTGGGCGTTGCCCAGCGCCCAGTGCACCTCACGGCCACTCGCCCCCCACGCGGGAAACTGAGCCCCGATATCGGTCAGTTGCTCAGCCGGGAAGGCGGCCGATGAGGGGTTCGCCACCGAAATGGTCGGCGCCTCCGCACCGACTCCATAGGGCACGGTCACCACGAACAGCTGGTTTCCGACCAGGGCGATCGCCTGATCACCCTCCGGAGCCATCCGGATCACCGAAGCAGCCGGCCCCTGTCCTCCCCCACCGCCCGGATTCGCTCCTCGGACCTGCACATGCTCGCGGCGATCGGTTCCGTCCCACCGCATCGATACGAGTCCTGTACCCGACTGGGTCGCGTAGATCCGGTCCGATCCCTCCACGAAGTGAGGTGCACCGAGGCCGGCAATGGGCGTAATGACCGAAGCGCGGCCCCCGTTCGCGGGCACCCACACGAGGTCGACCGAACCCCTCGGTACATTCTGGGTCAGCGCCTCCTCGTACGCGATCCGCGCCCCGCGAATCGCAACGACCCGATCTCCGTCGGGTGAGAAGACGGGCTCCGTGTAGAACGCGGCGTCGGACGTAATCTGCTCCAGGTCGTCTCCGTCCGCGTCTACCGCATACAGATGCCCGCCCTCGGCATCTGAATACGCAGTGAACACGAGGCGTTCGCCGTCAGGCGACCAGGCCGGCTGCGCAGCCATGGCGTCCATCGGGGCGACGCGTTGCGGCTCCCCGTCGGGGAGTTCTCGTACGTACACGTCTCCCATGACGGTGAACGCGAGATGACGTCCATCCGGTGACGGCGCGATGTCCCGGATCTGCTTGGCGACGAAGGTCGGGCCATCCTCGATCGGGTAGTCGAAATCGACCTCGGGACCCATCGGCAATTCGACGTCGACGCGGAACGGGATCTCGTGCATCTCACTCCCGTCGATCGGGACCCGCCAGATTTTCCCACCCCAGAAGGCCACGACCTCGCGGGAATCGGGTGTGAAGCTCATGCCCGGGTATGCGTCGCGAGCCGCCCGGGACTCCTGCTCGTCACGTTGGACCGGGAAGGCGAGCCAACGCTCGTCACCCGTTCCGAGGTCGCGGATACGAAGTCCGGTCTCCGAGACGTGACGACTGCCGTACACGAGCCACCGACCGTCAGGCGACAATGTCGGTCGGAACGCACCCCCATAACGACCCGAGCGCGCACTGTTCTCGCCGGTCTCGCGATCGTAGACCCACAGCTGATAGTCCCGTCCCGGCGAGTTGTACTGCCACGTCCCGGTTCGACGACCATACCAGATATAACGGTCGTCTGCCCCGAATGCGGCCCCAGTCGTTCGGGCGTTCGAAGGGTCCTCGATCAGCTGAATGCCTCCTCCGCCCTCCCGGTGATACATCCAGAGCTTCCCCTGACCCGGGCCCTGACGTGTAGCGACGATGTAGTCCCCATCCGGGGTCCATTCGGGCGACTGAAAGGCGCTGCGCTCACCGCGCGTGATCCGTGTCGTGTCTGCACCGTCCAGCGACACGGTCCAGACGGCATCGCCACCGCTCCGATCACTGACGAATACGACCGACTGGCCATCCGGGCTGAAGCGCGGCTGCCCGTCGAACGCCATTCCGCGAGTCAGCGACGTGGCCTGCCCACCCGAGAAGGGCATGGTGTACAGGTCACCGAGGAAGTCGAAGACGATCAGCTGGCCGTCGGGGCTCACGTCCAGCGAAATCCAGGAGCCCTCGGTGAAGGTTCCGGACAGGGTTCGCTCCGGCGTCAACGGAAGCCCTTCCTTGAGAAGCTCCGTCGCTTCGTCGGTTTCAGGCTCATCCTGTGCCTGGGCCCGGCCGGAGGTCGGTGACCCGACCGAAAGGAGACCCCCGAGTACCACCGCCCACAGCCACACGCGCTTCGACATCCTGCACTCCTGTAGAGGATCTGCCCGAGCCGTAACGCACCGGACTCGATTCGAGACAGCCAAGATCGCCCCCGGGCCGTGGGGGGGCCAGCCGCCCCGCCACATTGAACCGGAACGCCCGTGCTCCGGCCCTGTACAGCATCCGGGGCCCGCCCCAGCTTGCCCCAAACTCCTCGAACCGAGTCGACTCCGATGCGCTTTTCGTCCTCCAGACGCGCCCTTCTGCTGCTGACCGTCTGCGCAGCACCTGTTGCCTGCGACGCACAGCAGCGTCGCCCGGGTCAGGATCGTCAGCCGACGATTCCGCCGCCGTCCATCACGGAGTACAAGCCTCAGTCGACGCTCGTCGTGCCCCAGCATGAGGTGCCTCGGGCGCGGTTCCCGCTCGTGGACATCCATGGTCACCCCCCGACGCTCGACAACCGCGAAACCATCGAGCGGGTCATCGGAGAGATGGACCGCCTGAACATCGGTGTCATGGTTCAGGCCCGGCCCAGCTCCGGTGAGCGCTTGCGGAGTCAGATCGAGGCGGTTCGTGAGGCCGGGTACGCCGACCGCTTCGTCTTCTTTGCGTCCCTCGATCTCCAGAACGTCGGGCCGGGCTCCGGTGCCCGAATCGCGGCTCAACTCGAAGACGATGTCGCTGCGGGAGCCGTCGGGATCGGTGAAATCAGCAAGGCGTTCGGTCTGCTTCATACCAAGGACGACGGTACGCGCCTGCAGATGGATGATCCTGAGCTGGACATCGTCTGGGAGACGGCGGGGCGACTGGGCATTCCGGTGTTCGTGCACACCGCGGATCCTCCCGAGTTCTTCGAGCCGCTGGACTATTCCAACGAGCGCTGGCTCGAGCTGGCGCTCTTCGAGAATCGCCGGTTCATGGATCGAGAGCGTTTCCCCTCCTTCGAAGACCTGATGGCGGAGCGAAACCGGATGCTCATGAAGCATCCGAATACGACGTGGATTCTTGCGCACATGGGATGGCATACAGCCGACCTGGCCACACTCGGAGAGCTCTTCGACGCTCATCCCAACGTGCTCGCCGAGGTGGGCGCGGTCCTCTATGACCTCGGACGTCAGCCCCGCTTTGCCGGCGAATTCTTCGCCCGGTACAGCGACCGTGTCCTGTTCGGAAAGGACTCATTCCAGCCCGACGAATATCCGTACTTTTTCCGCGTGTTCGAGACCGCTGACGAGTACTTCGACTACTACCGGGACTACCATGCCTTCTGGAAGCTGTATGGTATGGATCTTCCCGACGACGTTCTGAGGGCGTTCTACTACGGAAACGCGCAACGGATCATCCCCTCTCTGCCCACGGCTGCGCTCCCGGGCGACAGGCAGGAGTAGTCCGCATGATCCGACCGCGCCGTCGTGTCCTCGCGATCACGGCGCTCCTGCTCCTCGGCGCCGGATGCAGCGGCGGCGAGCCCCGCTCCGATACGAACGAGCCGGCTCTGCCCGAGGCGATGCGGGCTTCGAGCGAGGATTACTGTGCGATTCCCGAGATGGCGCTTCACGTGCTCGTGGATCGGCCCGGACCCGGTGCAGACCCGATCGACGACGTGAACTGGTTCGCCCGCCCGGTGGCCCACCCGGGTGACGACTGGATCGTTGCGTTCGCCAGCCACGACCAGAACTACCTGTACAACCTGACCGAGGATGAGCGCGTCGCCATACCGGACCGTTCGGACGCCGTCGCCACGCCCGACGGCCGCTACATGACGGTGCCGTCGTACTACACCCCGGACTCGAACACCCGCTTCTACCCGGTGGAGCCCATGCTCGAGGCGCTGTCCGTCGGTCGAGACATCGCCGATCTGGAGCCTGCCTTCATTCATGACCATCCCGCGATGCACCGCGTCTACTACCAGTCGACGAGTCTCGTCCGTGAAGTCGATACGGACAGCGGCCTGGAGACGACGTACCGCCTGATGTTCTCCGGTACGGCGGATGAATCGCGCTTTCGGATCGTGGACTACCTGTTCCGGCACCACGCAGACTCGGGCGAACTGCTCGATGTTCAGGCCAGTGAGCCGATGGCGCTTTGCCCGGAGGTCCAGAACGACCTGAACACTCCCTTCATCTCCAAGGACGGGCAGTACGTTGCCGCGTATACGAGCGAGGTCGCAGGCAGCACGTACTCGGACGGCGCCTCTCTCAAGATCTACGAGATCACGTCGACCGATCCTTCCGCGGGTACGGCATCCTGCGCCGAAGTGGTGGATCTGGGATTCGTCGCGGGCAAGGCGGATTTCAGTTTCGACGGGTCGATGCTGACGTTCCATCTGAGTCAGGGGCAATACCTGACCCCCTTCGTGAATGGCGGACTTCCAGAGTCGACCATCACGGATATCATGGTCGCTCGACTGGAGCGTGATGCTGCAGGACGCATCACGGGTACCTCCGGTCTGCAGCGTCTGACGACATCACTGGAGGCCGGGGTGGGGAGCTACTTTCCGGCCTTTTTTCCTGACGGCGCCCTTTTCTTCGTCTCCAACTCGCTCCCGCGGGAAGCCACGGCGGATAAGGAATTCCGCTTCAGGGTCGTGGATCCGGCGTCGAGGGGCTGGAGGACGACCGACATGACACGTGCGGGCGATGCCACCCTCTGGCGTGACCTGGGTGCCCTGTGGCAACGCGCCTGTGTGAGCGAAGTCGTGGACCCATTCCCTCTGCAGCCACACGAACTCGCCGGTCAGGCGATGTCGCTGACACCTGCCCAATGCGTTGCCCTCGTTCGCGACGCGAGGGGCGACGAAGTCGCCGGGGAACGGGATTGGGCCGCGCTGGAAGGGCTCTGCCACGCAATCGAGCCCTGACGCCCGTTCGGCCTTCTACTCTGCGGGATCCGCGTGGAAGGCCCCGAGGTAGCGGCGGTACCCCTCCTCGGTCCGATAGCCAGGCAGCACCGCAGAGACTCGACTGCGAGAAAAGATGACGATCGACGGCGCGTGAACCTGCGCCTGCCGCGCCAGCAACTCGATGGATGTGATCTCCCGAAGCCCGTCGTCCGGCATGCCGACCCGGTGCGCCTCCCG